>Ga0315288_10011484_pt1 | contig 11151 bp, 10 predicted proteins | sample YL17G11_20_MG_FD_203454 | JGI IMG/M metagenome (GOLD analysis project Ga0315288, IMG submission 203454) | Sediment microbial communities from Yellowstone Lake, YNP, Wyoming, USA - YL17G11_20 | ecosystem: Environmental > Aquatic > Freshwater > Lake > Sediment | place: USA: Wyoming | collected... | reverse complement strand
CATGGCGATAGCGGCGACGGCCATGCCGAGGGCGGTTACCCTCATGCCCGGGACGTACCGGCTCGATCTTTTACCGAAGATGATATAGGCCGCCCAGCAACCGGCTCCGACTAGAGCATAGCCAACCCCGACAAGATCGATCACTTCTCGATTTGGCTGCTGGCTACCAGGCATCAGCATGATGATGCCGGCCATGGCTAAGGCGGCCCAAAGCAGATCGACCAAGCGGCGCGCATGGGACAGGGTGACGCACAGCGGACCAAGAAATTGCAGGGCGACGGCAATACCCAGATGGATGCGGGCAATCGCTAAATAGAATAGCAAGTTCATCGCGCCCATTGCTAGGCCGTAGCCAATCACCGACACTGCGGCCTCGCGGCTTAATCTAGGTCCGCGCCAGGGTTTGGCGTACACGGCTAGGATCGCTGCGGCAAGGACGGTCCGTAGCATGGCCGTGGCGGGTATGCCCAAAATGGGAAATAGTTGTTTGGCGAGGCTCGCTCCCCACTGGATCGAAATCATGGAGGCGATGACAGCCAGAACGGGCAAGATAAGGACCGGCAATAAGGCCTCTTGTTGTTGGCGTTTCGCGGGGAATTGACGTCGAGTTTAACACGCTCGGCAGCCATTCAGGTTAGCAGCAAAGTGGCTGGGACTCACACTGAAACCGTGCTTGCAGCAGCAAATTTTAGGTGATTAAATTCAAGTGGTTGAATAGCCAGCGCCAAAGTTTTCACAATAATGGTTTTGAGAATCATTATCATTTGATACACTAGTTGCTCACCTCGCAGATGAGTGTAGTTCATGAACATATGGTTTAGGTCCACGGTCCCTCTTGTGTTGTGCTTAGGCATCAGTCAGCCGCTGCAGTCGGCTCCCTTCGAACCTGGCAAGGCGAAGGACATCGCCATCATCCTCCCGGCGCGCGGTGACCGTGGTGTGTCGATGGATCAAGAGCTCTTTCCGTCGCCGTGGTGGAACGATCTGCGTGCCGCCTATGCTCAGACTAGCGTTGGTACAGCTCTTGATGTAGAAAACCAGCGCAGCGACTGGCGACTCGTGGCGATGCGCTTTGCGCCTTGCCAACCACTGTTGCCCTATATCTCGCCTCGCAACCACACCTTGTGTCAGCCGGAGATACGACTGATCTGGCAGCCGGTGCAACAGCAATGGCGGCAAGACCGTTGGCTTGCCTACGCCGATGACCGGGCCATTCACGCCTTGTACCGAGTCGATGGTGAAGCGGCCCTCGGACCACAGGCAAGCAAGGTGTGGCGTGGTTTGGCCCAGCGTGCAGGCTCGCTGAGCAACGCCGAAGAGTTGCAATATGCCACCTTCAACGCGGCCGTCGCCGCAGAGGTGCTGAGCCAGCTCAAGGGCTTACGCGGCGAAGGCCCGGTAGCTCGGTACGATGGGGTCGGCGAGCGGCCGGAATGTGCTGACCCAGCTCAGGCGGGGAAGTTTTTGCTGAAGCTGCGTCGGTTCTTGGGCCAACATGCGAAGCCGCAGCTTTTGACCCAATTGACGACCTTCTCGCTGCCGGAAGGGCGAAATCCACCGCTGATCGACGAATGGGTCTTCTTGGCTTTTGTGCCAGGCCAGCAGGGGCAAAGGCTGCAGCCCCAGGCGCTGTCGGTGCGTTCAAGGCACGATGGTCGGCTGTTGGCCGAGTATGGCTTCGCCGCTCGTGCTTCGGTACGTCGTGACGAGGAGGTCTTACAAGACAAGTTGGACGCGGCCGGGGATGGAGAGCGTGAAGAATTGCAGGACGCGGTGATATGGACGTTTGCTGAGCGGGCGAGCAAAGGGGCACGCATCGCTGACCCAGAGCAGACGCATGTCGCGCATACTAGCTGTGTATCTTGTCATAAGCTTGGCGACACGAGTTTTAATCTGCACAACTTGAGCTATCTTGAAGAGGGAGGCATCGCGGTGTCGCCGCGGGTCTTAAAGGACGTGGCGCGAGAGTTGCTTTGGCTGAATGCAGGCCAACCTGATCTGGCTGATCAGTAGGGCGCGCCTGCACGAGGAACTGACCACCCCATCTGATGTTTGGCCGTGTGGCTTGGATGCTTTGTTTCGCTAGCCACATAGGATTTGTCAATTGATATCGTTGAACAACTAAAATTTGTTGTTTTTTTGGTGTCTGCAAGTCAAAGTAGGTGGGTCCATCCATATTAATTTGTCTTGGGGAACCACTACATGGTCTTACGTAGAGGCGCGCTAATTTCCTATGTCCTATCGATAGGAAGCCTATTCGTTGCGGGGGCATTGCCTGCACTCGCAGCCGCCGCAGAGGAGCCCGAAGCCGCCGCGGCTGAGCCGAGTGACGCGGCCGAACAAGCCACGCAAAAGGAAGTGATCAAAGAAAATACCGCTGTCGCCCCTGATCGGAAGGACCAGGGCGGTCTGTTCGGGCCCTGGCGTTTTGGCCCGACCCTCCAGCTTGGTTTGCCGCACCCGATCAATTACGGCGTCGACTTACTTTACGATAAGACCTTTGGCCTCGGCTTTAGCACCGGCAAATTCAAGGTCAAGTCAAAGACCACCGAGTTCCAATTTGCCAACTGGGACCTGCGAGCACGTTGGCACCCTTGGCAGGGATCGTTCTTTCTTGGTGCGGCTTACGGCCAGCAAGACCTCTTTTTGCAAAGCAGCCAGGACTTGAAAATCGCCGCCAACGGCGTCGATCTGGCCGTTCCGACGACCATCCAAATCGATGTCAAGACCAAGTACCTAACCCCCCACCTCGGGTGGTTTAGCGTCAGCGATTGGGGCTTCACCATCGGCTTTGAAATCGGTGCCCAGATTCCGCTGTCCACCAAGGATGATCTGGCCATTGGCTTTGAAAATGTCTCGGCGTCGCAAGAGGCTGCGGTCAAAGCCACCGACAAATATAAAGATGCGAAGAAAAAGGTCGATGACGCCTCGAAGCTGTTTGGCAAACAGATTTTCCCATACATCACCCTGCTCAGACTCGGTTGGCTACTGTAGTTTATCTGTTAAAACCATCTAAAGGAGTATGACCATGAAGATAGCAACATTAGGACTTACCTTGCTAGCCTTAGACCTTGGCGGTTGTGGCAAGGTGGATAAAAAAGATATCAGTACGAGTCATCCGTCGAGCAATGTCGTGACCACCGAGCCATCCACTGGTGTTGCCCAGGGACGTTTCAATAAAGACGCCAAGGCCGACCAGCGCTTGGTTGGTAGTCCGAACAGCGAGGTCAAGGAGGACTTCGTCACCTTCGCGCCTGGTGCCTTGGCCGTTGATACCGACGTGACGATCCGGCAGGGATCAGACCTCGGTAGCACCCCCCCTGCTGATTTGGGTTTAGCAAGCGGGGTCACCATTCTAGGTGGCACGACTCCGGTCCTTCTCGGCGCGAGTCCAGATACACCGAAGACCGTAGCACCCTTCACGATCAGCATTCCTGTGCCGCTTGATACACCGGCAGGCGCAAAGCTAAATCTGGCCGATAGCGGAGCCAAGGTCGGACTACTTTACTTGGTCAAAACCGATGCGGGTAATAAGATCGGATTTTATGCCTTCGGTACTAGCGACCTTGTTGGGACCTATCTTCGCTACAAGACATCCTCTTTTGGCTGGTTTCGCATCGTGATCCTGTCAGCCGCGGCGGTGACAACGGAAAAGACGACACAGCTTAGCCCCGGCGCAAAATAGCGCATTTAGTTGAAGGTCCGTCGCCGGCCACAGGCTCTTGCTGTGGTCGGCTTTTTTCGCAAAAGGCGGCCCCGGCTTCGTGCCGATCACTCGCCAAAGGCCTGCTGTCCTGCAACATCGGGAAATGGAATGACATTTTGGCAGATTGGCTTGGTGAATGCTTCTGCGATTCCAGAGATGCCGGTAATATCGGCGATTGAGGCAATTGATAGTACATTTGCGGCAATCTCAAAGTCGTTTGCGGACGTCATCTCGTTTAGCTGAATCGCTCCCCATGCACGCTTGATATACAGTGCCACGTCAGGCGGAAAGCGCTTATCGATGGTGGCCGCGATCTCGGGACTGGTCTGGGTGGCAAAGTCCTCTGCAAAGGTTTTGCGAAAGTCCTGGGCTGCACCCCACAGCGTTGTGCCTACCCGCCGCACGAAATTGACACGGATGAATGTAAGGCTGACTTTATGCCAAATGCCTGATGAATGATCTATACCCCAGCGAGAGTCATAGATCCGGCGAAGGATTGAGACATCCTGAACCTCGCCCACAGGCTTAATCGTCTGCATTAGGTTGAGGACGCTGACCAGCGCCTTGCCAACCTTTGTTTCGGTGAACAGCGTTTTGCCGGCAACGGTGACCGTCGCGCGGGCTTCGCTGCTGACCGCCGCGGTTTCGGGCGCAGCCAGACCTAGGGTGGCAATATTAGTGGCGATGACGAGCGCCGAAAAGACTTGGTCAGTAACCGCCATGCCGCATTGCAGCTTCGACTTGGCGCAGCCAGCGCCGCAGTTGGTCCATGAGGGATCACAGTTTTGCCAGCACACGGGACCAACGCCGTGAAAGCCGTCCCGGCACTTGGAATAGCATAGGCCGGCGTCTTCTTCGCGCGCCGAGCCGCAGGTGCTGTCCATTGGATAGCACCTCGCTCCAGAGCGTTGTTCCTCTGGGTTACAGGTCATCGCACCCATGCCAAGAACGGCTAAGGGCTTAAAGCAGGTTTCGCCCGTATTGGTGTAGCCTTCGTCACAGTTGACGATGCAGCGCTTGGTGATGCCGCTTTGGTGGTATCCCTCAGGGCAAACCATCGTATTGGCTCCAAGCGTGTCGGCGCCCTTACCGCAAAGACAGCCGATATCCGTGTAGCCTGCGCTGCATGCATATTTTTTAAAGACCGTGGTGCAACCCTTGCCATAGACGGTTGGACCGCGGTAGCAGGTGAGACCGGTATTGGTATAGCCATCTGGGCATCTGCCGAGGACCGATGGTGCTCCGTAGGTGTTGGCGCCGCGGCCGCAGGTGGCGCCGTTATTCGTATAGCCTTCTGGACAATCAGCTGGTCGGCCAGGAATAAGGCCCACACCCCGCGTGTTGCTCTGGCGCCAGCAAAATGGCAGCTTTGCTCCCGTGGTTTTGTTTCTGATCCAGTTCATCACCTTGGCTAGGTCTTGATCATTTAGCGCCGCTGGAACATCCTCAATGACCTGACTAGGCGCATCCGAGAGCCCCTTAATCTGCTGGGGATTCAACGACGCAAGGTAGGCCTCCACCTGTTCCACGCTCCAGTGGCTTTGGACCGGTGGCGTTTTTACATCTTCACCTGCGTCAGCGAGTCCTGAATGGCTTGCACCTTTGGTGATGCGGCAAGCGACCATGAGTGCAAGCATCGTGAGGCAGAGACTGACTCTGACCATCTTCTTTGACATCATCAATCCTTGTTGTTGTCAATGCGCGGCTAATGATGGCTCAGGGAGCACTTGGATGGGTTAGATGATCGGATTTGAGCGGGCGTGATCTTATCAAGACGCGACGTGGTGCGGTCGTCAAACATAACTAAATTTATTTTAGCATGATGATTCGCAACCAAACAATGGGGGCGCTTGGTGTCAGAGATGTTTGCCACTGAATAGTCACAGATACTTCGGAAGTCTTATCATCCGATGATCTGACTATCGTTTCGAGTTCTGATACAGTGGCAGGCAAAACCTGCCCCATATGCTATCGGCATCAACCTCGTGCCGCTGAGCTGGTGGGCGATTGGTCTGCGCGACGGAGGAAGGGGTGCGATAAGTCGGCGGATTGATTGGCTCGCATAGACAGTATGTTAGCGGAAGTGACTGACCCCAAAAGCGTGATGGCGAAGTAGTCGCGGCTGTCGGTCCACCACTGATCGATGCAGAAGCCGCTTTCAGCAGCAAGATTTTCGATGGAGCGGCGGGTGAATTTGCGCGAATCCTCCGTGTGGATGGATTCGCCCTTAGCGAACTGCAGCGTCGTCCCGGCGAGGTGGACGGTTTGGGAGGCAAGACTCACAAGGTGCATTTCGATCTTGTTTTCAGCAGTGTTATAGCGGATTTCATGACGGAATTGGGCCAGATCGAAGTTGGCACCAAGCTCTCGATTGATGCGGCGGAGCAGATTGAGATTGAACTCTGCCGTCACACCTTGAGCATCGTCGTAAGCGGGAATCAGGGCGGACAGTGGCTTGACTAAATCACAACCAAGCAGGATATAGCCGTTAGGGCCCACGATACGCCGCAGCATTGTTAGCAGCGACTTCGCTTCGCTTGGAGTGAGATTGCCGATCGTCGATCCTGGGAAGTAAACCACCGGAGTGAAACCTGCGGTGTAGGTTTCCCACGGGAATGATTCCAGCTGCTGGTAGTCGGCGCATAGTGCCATCACCTTCAGATCAGGGCAATCTCTGGCTAACTTCTGAGCTTCCTGGAACAGCGCCTGGCGGCAGATGTCCACTGGAATGTACATGCCGATGTCTGACAGGGAGCGTTGCAGCCTGCGAAACTTGAAACTGCTGGCGCCGCCAAGTTCGATCACGGCAAGCTGGTTCGAGGCTGGCAGCGCGAGCGAGCTTAATTCATCCATGATGCTGAGTTCGGTGCGAGTGACGTAATATTCAGGAAGTTCGCAAATTTTCTCGAACAGTTCCATGCCGTGGTCATCGTAAAAATACTTTGGTGCCAACGTCTTTACGGGTTGGCTGAGCCCTTGCAAAACTTCGCCTAAAAAATCCTGCGCGGCCGGTGCGAGATCGACGGTCTGGAAGTTCAGCAGGGTCATGGGGGGCTCCTGGTGTCGAGGCGATATTTCAGTCTCATTAATATATAAAATATATAATGGATTATTAATATATATATTATTTTTATTAAAGTAAATATAAACATGATAATGTGGATTTTCTTGTGAAATCTGGTTGTTGCGAGGGATTGACTAATGCGAAAAGTTGGCGCTAACTGGGACGTCATTGATTCACTCGGTCAGGGAAAGGCGTTTGCCTCATGATTGCAGCTCGCGGGTTGTCTAAGTCTTTTGGTGGCAAGCCAGTCCTTGCGCATCTCGATCTTGTCTGTCCAACCGCCAAGACGACGGTCTTGCTTGGACCAAGTGGTTGTGGCAAGTCGACTCTGCTGCGATTGTTTATGGGTTTGCTGTGGCCAGATGCCGGCGAGATTGTGGTCGACGGCACGGTGCTGACTCAAGGTAACGTCTGGGCGCTGCGGCGGCAGATGGGATACGTGACTCAGGATGGAGGTTTGTTTCCGCATTTGACCGTGGGCGATAACCTCCTGGTCGCGGCGCGTTATTTTGGCATAGAGGCAGCGGCGGTGGAGCGAATTGGCCCGTTCTTTGCGATGACCAAGCTGCCCCTGGAGCTACTCAGGCGCTTTCCTTGCGAGCTATCGGGCGGTCAGCGCCAGCGCGTCAGTTTGATTCGTGCGCTGATTCTCGAGCCGAGCATGATCCTACTCGATGAACCCATGGGAGCCTTAGATCCGATGATTCGTCGGGAGCTGCAAACGGATTTGCAGGCCGTGTTTCATGCTGTCAATAAAACTGTGGTGTTAGTCACGCACGACGTCTCTGAGGCAGCGTTTCTTGGTGATCAGATCGTCATGCTCAATGCCGGGAGACTGGTTCAAGAGGGCTCCTTCGAGTCTCTGGTAAGGTCCCCAAAGGAGGCGTGTGTCAGCGAATTCCTCGCGGCGCAGCGAAGCCGTGGCTGGCCGAATGATCGGCCGATGAAAGGGGACCTCCATGAGCAATAAATGGCATATCGCTCTGAAGCTGCAGATGCTCTTGCTGACGGCGTTGTTGTCCTCCAGCAGTGCTGCGGCAAACGTCACCTCGGCCCAGCAAAACTCTGTGGCTACAGGCGCCAAGCCACTCATCGTGGCCAGCAAGAATTTCACCGAAGCGGTGATTTTGGGCGAGCTGATGACGCAGCTACTCAACACCGAGGGGCAGCCGGCGGTGCACAAGGAAGGCCTTGGTGGCACACCGATGCTGTGGAAGGCGCTGCTTGCCGGTGATATCGACGTCTTTGGCGATTACACCGGGACCATTATCGGCGAGACGCTGGCGAGTCTGCACCTTGCTCCCGGCGTCGATCTGGCCGCGGTGCTCGCCCCGTATGGAGTCGGGGTGTCCAAACCGCTGGGCTTCAACAACACCTATGTCGTCGGCATGCGCGCCGACAGAGCAGCCGCTTTGGGCATCCGGACTATCTCGGATTTGGCCAAGCACCCGGAACTGCCCCTGGGCTTTTGCAGCGAATTTGTCGATCGAAGCGATGGCTGGCCGATGCTGCGCGACCGCTATGGTCTGCCGCAGACCAATGTGGTTGGCATGGAGCATGAGATCACCTACCGAGCATTGACCTCTGGTGACATTGCCGCGACCAATCTTTACAGCACGGATGCTGAAATAAAGGCCTACCATATCGTTGGGCTTGAGGACGATAAGCACCTGTTTGCGCGCTATGATGCCATCTATCTTTATCGCCTCGACGCGCTAGCACGGGCGCCGCATCTGCGCCAGGCTTTAGATATGCTCGCCGGTCGGATTGACGAAGCGGCGATGGTGCGGATGAATGCCGAAGTTAAATTGGACCACGTGAGCGAGGCCAAGGTGGCTGCCAAATTCTTGCAGTCGATTGGCATCAAACCCGATGTTTTTACCGCTGAGGGTAGCCGCTACCAGCAGATGCTGACACGGCTTGGGGTAGATACCAAGCGGCACCTGGCCCTGGTATTTTTGCCGCTGGCACTAAACATCCTAGTTGGAGTGCCGCTTGGTATCTGCGCCGCGCGCTGGCGACGCCTTGGCCGAGTCCTGCTAGGTACTGTGGGCATGGCCCAGACGATTCCGTCGCTTGCTCTGTTGGTCCTGCTGATTCCGCTTCTAGGCGTCGGCTTTCTTCCGGCTTTGGCTGGTCTGTTCATCTATGGCCTTCTACCGATCATGAAAAATACCTGCCTTGGCCTCGAAACGGTGCCGAAAGACCTGCGCGAATCGGCCGATGCTCTCGGTCTGTCGGCTATGGCGCGGCTCAGGGTTCTAGAGTTACCGCTGGCGTCGCCGATGATCTTGGCGGGTATCAAGATTACGGCCATCATCAATGTCGGCACTGCCACCATCGGGGCGATCATCGGTGCTGGTGGATACGGCGAGACGATTCTGGCTGGAGTCAGGCACGATGATACGACCCTTCTGCTACTGGGAGCGGTGCCAGCGGCACTACTTGCCGTGCTGATTCAGGTGGCCTTTGCACCTATCGAGCGGTGGCTGATTCCCTTCGGGCTGCGTTTAAGCCAGGGGCAACAGGTTAGGGCGAGAGGTGAGGCCCTTTCAGGCGGTAAATCCTCGCTCCATCTTGCTGTTCAAGGTTAAAGGACTCAGACAGCCAGGCCAAACTTTCGGCGTCGCCAAGCACTAGGTAGGCATTTGCGGCCATGTGCTGCGCTAGGCGCGCAATCGTCCGCCTTTTGTTGTCTGGATTTTGGTAGATCAGGACGTTGCGGCATAACACGATATCGAACAGCCCCAAATTCGGCCACGCTTCGAGCAGATTCAGTCGCTGAAAGGTGATAGCGGTGCGTAGGTCTGGGAGGATGCGGTAGACCGGCAGGCTTGAGCTTTCCGAATGCTCCTGGTGAAAGTACTTCTCGGCGTAGCCTTGAGGGAGCCCGCGTTGTACCTCAAACTGACTGTAGATGCCGGTGCTGGCCTGCTTCAGCACGCGCGGACTGATGTCGGTGGCGAGGATTTCATAGCTTTGACGACACGTCCGTTTCGCGGAGAAGTTCTTCGACAGGATAAGCTATCTGACGCAGCGTCATTTCGCGCAGTGAGCTGATGAGTTGTTTACTGCATTTACCTCGTTAAGGCCACCGGTGGGCCTAGAGACCCAGGGTCAACGCGCTTAAAGGCTTGGTGGAATAACTCCTGCCCCTCCCGCTTCCTGTCCTCCCTGTACTGCAGAAAGATGGCCGATCTGCATGACAGGGAGGACAGGAAGCGGGAGGGGCAGGAGTTATTCCACCAAGCCTTCGGCGCTTTTGCCTGGTCTAAACTATCTATTTTTGCAGATCAATAGGGACGATATTTAAAATATATTGATAATAATTATAAAATTGTATATAAACTTAAAAGTAATAAGACTTGGTCTTTAAAAGGACATAGCCATGAGCCCTATAAGTTCCACGTCTCTTAGGTCGTTTTTCAGCCTGCTTACGGTGGTTCTGCTCGCTGCTTCGTGCAGCGATAAAAAGGCCGACCAGCCTCCCCAGGCAGCCGCTCCGGTAGCGACCCCAGCATTGCCTGTGGTTGCGCAGGCGACTCCCTTGACGACCTTGATCGTGCATAAGGATGCGGATCTTCAGATCGTTAACCAGTCGCTTCAGCTCGAATTTGCCGTCATCGGTGGAACCGTCAGCAGCAGCCTCAACGACTTTCGCTTTCAGTGCAAACGAGAAGACGACGCCGACTTTAGTCTGTGTCCATCCGGAAGCATCTATCGTTTCACCAATCTACAGGCCGGCACCACATACGAAATCACGGTTCAAGCTGTCAGTATCAGCACCGGGGCTATCGCTGTGGCCGACACCTTCAGCTTCACCGTAGCCGCTAATCAGTAGTGACCTAGTTGTTTCGCTAACGACCAATCACCAACCTTAGGCACCAAGGAGTTTACTATGCATAAGCGCCTCGTTCGCTACCTCGATGTCGCCTCGATTTATGCCGTCATCGTGCTGTTTGGTATTTCAGCGGTTGACTATGTCACCGTCGATCAAACCAAGCGCGTTTCTGGTCTGACGATGTTGATCTTGATCGCGGGTATCATCCTGACCAGATTGTTGGCGCGCCAGCAGCGTCAGATCAATGCGCTGCGTGGCCGTCTGCCGCGTCAGGAGCAAGTCGTCGCGGCCCCGGCACCGACCACCCCGCCGCAACAGCTGCCAACGCGCCGCCCTGTGGCGGATGCCTTGCCGGCGAATGTGCTGGTGCTGGACTTCCAGCGCCGCTAAGGGCTAGGGTCGGGTTCATAACATTTTTAATATAGTTTTTAATAGTTTCATAAAATGATTAAAATAGAGTTGACTTTTAAAATAGACTAAGTTAGTATCTCGAATGTCACCGCCTCTTGTTAAGAACCATATATAAAACCATCGTTTTAG
>Ga0315288_10011479_pt1 | contig 11155 bp, 9 predicted proteins | sample YL17G11_20_MG_FD_203454 | JGI IMG/M metagenome (GOLD analysis project Ga0315288, IMG submission 203454) | Sediment microbial communities from Yellowstone Lake, YNP, Wyoming, USA - YL17G11_20 | ecosystem: Environmental > Aquatic > Freshwater > Lake > Sediment | place: USA: Wyoming | collected... | reverse complement strand
TGCTTTCCAAGAAAATGTAGTGGGACTCTATCAGGATATTATAGCCCTTGGCCCTAATATCATCGCTGGGGGAATAAACTACTACCAATCTGGTGACCAGTCGCTTATTTCTGCTGATAAGCATACGACCATAATGACTATTGTTATGGCAGGCACCGTTGATGATGCGTCAAATAATATAGGTCAGGTTCTCCAGATTATCAATAATGCTAATGGTAAGGATGGCTTCAGGGTCTTGACTACCGGTGAGGCCAGCATCAGTAAAGATTTCAAAAAGGTGGCGGAAAAGGACCTGCAAAAAGCGGAACTTTTCGGTGTAGCGATTGCTCTTATTATTCTAACCTTGGTATTCGGAGCCTTAGCTGCTGCTACTATTCCTTTGGTTTTGGGTGGAGTCGCGATAGTTGTGGCATTGGGGGCTTCGGCATTGATTGGTCAGCTATTTCATCTTTCCTTCATGGTAACAAACATGATTTCCATGATGGGACTTGCCGTTGGTATCGATTACTCGCTTCTTATCGTATCGCGTTATCGAGAAGAACGCAGGCGAGGACGAGAAAAGATTGAGGCTATAGGTATTACCGGGGCTACAGCCAACCGCACTGTGCTCTTCAGCGGAATGATGGTGGTTATAGCCTTGTGTGGTATGTTAATCATGCCAACGACTATCTTTCGCAGTCTGTCCATAGGAGCCATTTTAGTAGTTGTCTCTGCCATGGTAGCCTCGCAAACACTTCTGCCGGCTATACTGAGCGTGATGGGAGATAAGGTTGACTCCCTAAAGGTACCTTTTCTGCAACGAAAAGGTGCTGCACGTGGAGTGGATGAGGTGGGCGGTTTCTGGGACTGGGTCTCTCGCAATGTAATGAAGCGTCCAGTTATCAGTCTGGTGTTAGCCGCAGGACTGCTAATCGCCGTAGCCATCCCCTTCCTTGATATCAAAACCGGAGCTGCCGGTGTCAGCAGTCTTCCCAACAGTATGCAATCTAAAGAAGGATTTTTAATTCTTGACAAGGAATTCTCGGCCGGATTGATTACACCAGCGCAGATTGTAATAGATGGTAAAATCGACTCACCGGCAGTGCAGACGGGCATCTCTAGTATGCAAAATACATTGGCAACAGATCCGGCCTTTGCCCCATCGAGGCTTCAAGTCAACTCAAAAGGAGACCTGGCTGTATTATCTGTGCCAGTGACGGGAGATTACACCAGTGATGAGGCGGTCAAAGCCATAAGAAGACTTCGCGCACAATATATACCCGAGGCGTTTGCTGGAGTTCAGGCTAACGTTCTGGTTACAGGGGACACAGCCAGGAACGTGGACTATTTTGACATAAGTGATAGATATACCCCCGTTGTATTCATTTTTGTTCTTGGGCTCAGCTTCTTGTTATTAATAGTTGTGTTTCGCTCATTGGTTGTACCGATTAAAGCAATAATAATGAATTTACTCTCTGTAGGGGCGGCTTACGGGCTATTAGTGTTAGTTTTTCAGAAGGGAGTGGGGGCTGGTTTGCTGAATTTCCAGCGAACAGATATCATTGAAGCCTGGATCCCATTGTTCCTTTTCTGTATTCTTTTTGGCTTATCGATGGACTATCATGTGTTTCTGTTGAGCCGCATACGAGAGCGGTTTGACCAGACAAATAACAACACTGAGGCGGTAGCCTTCGGGCTTCGTTCCACAGGTGCAATCATTACAGGTGCAGCTCTAATAATGGTCACAGTCTTTGGGGCCTTTGCCATGGGCGATCTAGTTATGTTCCAGCAGATGGGTTTTGGCCTGACAGTAGCTGTGTTATTGGATGCTGCTATTGTACGTTGCATCCTGGTGCCTGCTGCAATGCGGTTGCTCGGTATGATAAACTGGTATTTTCCATCAGCATTGTGCTGGCTGCCCAACGTGCTAGTGGAGAGAACAGAGGCGGTTGTGGTTACTGAATCAGAGGAAGAACGGTCAGCATCTGACATACAGCGGCGGGCTTCGGATGGCAGGGGGGATGCCTAAAATTCCCTAATCAATTAAGAGAGGTGTCACTAAAGAAAATGAGAAGGAGTCTAACCATTGGGATTGCCGGTGCCGGCGGCGATGGGGTGGTGGTGTTGGGTACTTTATTGCAGCAGCTTGCCGCCTCACAAGGCTATTTTAGCCAGATGCCGAAGTTTTATGGGGCTCAGATCAGAGGCGGAGGTTCGGCAGTGAAACTGAGCGTGGATGCTGAAGGCTCCTCTCTACCCAAAGATAGTCTTGATATTTTGGTTTGTTTTGATTGGGGAAAGTATTTGGAGTTTCAGCAGGAGCTACCGCTGAGAGCGGACACCCTGGTTCTATATGAAAACACCCCACCCAGAGAAATCGATTTGCCAGAGAAGTCTTTTCAGGTTGGTTTTTCCGGGAAAAGTCAAGAGGCAACTGGGGCGGCTCGCAGCAAAAATATCGTAGCGTTGGGATTACTGAATAGAATTCTGGCTCTCCCTGAAGACCGGGTGAAGCTAGCTATTGGCAAGGACAAAGAGCTGAAGCTGTTGAAGAAAACTCTCCCGGCCCTCGAGGCTGGGGGACATTTGCTTGCCGAACTCTCTTTTCCCGAGCTGAGGTTATCTCCGGTACATGCGGCTTTGCCTAAAGTCATTCTTGATGGTAATGCTGCTGTAGCCAGAGCGGCCGTACGTGCAGGGTGTCGAGCATTCTTTGGTTATCCCATTACACCCGCATCAGAGATTATGGACGCAATGCAGGAAGAGCTTTCCCGGGGAAGAGGCGCTTTTCTTCAGGCAGAGGACGAAATCGCTGCAGCAGGCTTGGCTCTTGGGGCTTCCTTAACTGGCGCAAAGCCACTGACCAGCACCAGCGGTCCCGGATTTGCTCTGATGACCGAGAGCATGGTCCTGGCCTCATCCGCTGAAATTCCGCTGGTGATTGTTGACGTGCAGCGTTGCGGGCCATCTACCGGGATGCCATCCAAGTCTGAACAGTCAGACCTCAATCATGCTATCTATGGCGGTCATGGTGATGCTCCCAGGGTAGTTATGGCTCCTTATGATGTGGAAGGGTGTTACCGCTTACTCATAGAGAGTATTAATATCGCTCAATACTTTCAGACGCTGGTTATTTTCCTTTCGGATCAGTGGCTGGGGCAAACTCCAGTGGCTACTAACGATGAGTTCCTGAAAAAAGACTATCCGATCAGGGGAAGAAAGAGACCTGCTGGAAAAGATCTCGAGGATTATCGCCGCTATCGGCTAACGGAGGACTCTATTTCGCCAATGTCAGTGGTTGGTGATCCAGGCTTGGTATATCAAACTACTGGCCTTACTCACAATGAGAAGGGGCGACCCGCTTTTGATTTTGAGACTCATCAGAGAATGCACGAAAAAAGGTGGCAGAAGCTTGCACCGCTTTGCCAGAGGGATGATCTGGTCAAGGTTTTTGGGAAAGAGGAATCCAGCAGGGGGATAATAACCTGGGGTTCTTCTGCTCAGGTCGTTCTGGAGACGATCAAAGAGTTGGGACTGGAGAATAAGGTTAAAGTTTGTGTCCCTGAGCTAATTTACCCTCTGTCAGAGAGAATTGAAGGATTTCTAAGAGCCACTGAGAAACTGCTGGTGATAGAGATGAATTATTCCGGCCAGCTTTATCGTTATCTCCGCTCCCAGATAGATTTGCCCCCAAATACTAAGACTTACAACAGGGCTGGTGGAAGACCTTTTAGCAGAAAAGAGCTGACTGGGCCAATAATGGAGATTATACGATGACAACAGAAAGTGCCAGTTTCAGAACTAGCCTGAAGCCGGTCTGGTGTGCAGGCTGCGGTGATTTTGGTCTACTAGCTGCCATCACCAGAAGAGCGCTGCCCAATCTTGGAATACCCAACTACAAGACTCTTATTGTTTCTGGGATCGGCTGTTCGTCGAGGATACCTGCTTATATAGACACCTATGGTTTTAATAGCATCCACGGCCGGGCAGTACCTATTGCCCAGGGGGCAAAATTGGCTAAGCCTGAACTTACCGTCATAGCCATAGGTGGGGATGGCGACTTCTTTAGCATCGGGGTGGGGCATCTTCCCCATGCGGTAAGGAGAAATATTGATATCACCTGTATAATGGTCAACAATTTTGTTTATGGTCTGACCAAAGGCCAGGATAGCCCCACCACGCTACATCCGGAGTGGGGCGAAAAGCAGTTTGTTTCCCCAGAGTTTTATACGCCAATAAACCCAATTTTAAATATGACTACCTACAGTCTTTCCACACGCGCAAGCTTTATTGCTCAAGGAATTGCCACCGATGTGCCTCATCTTGGCTGGCTAATAGAGGAAGGGATTAGACATAAGGGCTTCTCCTTTATCAATGTGCTGACTCCTTGTGTTACCTACAACCCTCCGGAGTTGTTCAACACAATAAAAGAGAGGGCAAGCTATCTAAGGGATGGAGAGCTGGTAGAATTACCCGATTCATCAATGGAAAAGCCCTGGCCTCACGATCCCAGCAACATCAGCTTAGCCCTAAGGCTGGCTCAGTCCCCAGTATTGGGGAAACCCCATTTGGGGATATTTTTCCAGGGGAAGTAAGAAGAAGGTGCTGTTGGGATTAGCCTAGATGAAAGTTATCTACCACCCACGATATGAAGAGGTCTACACCAGCGACCCTGCCGCTAGCGTGGGGAGGATGGAGAGCATCATAAAAGAGATCTTGCCGCGCTTTCAGATAGTCACGGCTGAGTCGGCAGCAGTGGACGATATAAGGCTAGTTCACTCTGATGAGCACTTAAGATATATGCAGAGAATGGGCTTGACCTACGAGATTGCTTTGCTGGCGGCAGGAGGAGCTATCAAGGCAGCGGAGTTGGCAGTAAGTGGCCAGCCTGCTTTCGGGTTGATAAGACCTCCGGGGCATCATGCTAGCCGTGACCATTGCTGGGGGTTTTGCTTCTTTAACAACATAGCCATATCAATAGCCAAGCTGAGAAAAGACGAAAAAATTAAGACAGCGGTGATACTGGACATAGACCTTCATTTTGGCGATGGCACAGCAGATATCTTCGGAAATGTGCCCGAGGTGGTCTATTCCCATCCGGAGAGCAGAGATAGGCAACAATTTGTGGACAGTATCTCTCAGTTTTTAGTTCGGACAAAGGCAGATGTAGTGGCGGTTTCAGCGGGCTTTGACAGGCATGAGCTTGACTGGGGAGGCCTGCTAAAGACCGAGGACTACCAGACCATCGGCAAGCTGGTCAAAGAATTTGCACAGAGGGTCTGCCAGGGCAGAAGGTATGGAGTGCTGGAAGGTGGTTACAATCACAGTGTCCTGGGTAGGAATGTCAAAGCTTTGCTTGAGGGGATGAGTTAGTTGTCTCAACAGCCCGACTATTCCATTTTGGATCAGCCTGAGATTCTGCAATTCGTCTTCTACCCCAGAAGAGAGTGGACTCCACTTCCTCCTGGAGCCAGGGATTATTTAGTGCCTGTTGAAGCAGGGGTATCTATCTCTTGCCGCTTCTATCCTTTCGGCGATGATTCCCCTTGTATCCTTTTCTTCCATGGCAACGGTGAGGTGGCCTGTGACTATGACCCTGTTGCCCAGCTCTACCATGAGCAGGGCATAAGCCTATTTGTTGCCGACTACCGTGGCTATGGCCTTAGCGGCGGTGAACCTACTTTCTCGGGTATGATGAGAGACGCAGAAGCGATATTTGACTTCTTCATCAGGTCTGTTAAGACGCAGAACCGTGATGTCCCCCTTTTCCTCATGGGTAGGTCTTTGGGGAGCCATTCTGTGGTGGCACTGGCCTCCCGTTATCCTGAGCACTTCAAAGGGTTGATCATGGAAAGTGGGTCGGCAAATGTAGCCAGATTGCTCTACTGGCTTGGTTTCCCCTTAGAGCAGCAGGCAAAAGATTTGGAAGAGGCCGCTCTGGCCAGGATACGCTCCCTAACCTTGCCGGTGCTCATCATTCATGGCGAATGTGATAGCTTGATCCCGCCAACTGAGGCCACCACATTTTTTGAGACTGTTGGTTCTAAAGACAAGCGGCTGGTCTTGATACCCGGTGGCAGCCACAACGATGTCATGCTGGTTGACCTGAAGCAGTATTTTGCAGCTATCAAGGAATTTGCTTTCCGGCGCCGGGCTACACCTGGACAGGTTGGCTAGATAGGAGCGAGGTTGCTGTCAGCCTGAAGACCTTCTCCCCTCTTGAGCATTTCAACTCTGGAAAAGCTCTTTATTGTTTCTTGGGTAGAACGCAAAAGGCCTGTGCCAACCTATAACCGCCTACCTCGCCAATAACGCGGTACTTCAGTCTCTCTTGACCAAGGTTTCTGGCGAGTGGTAAGTTTATAGATAAGAGCCACCAGAACGCCCAAGACAAATCCGCCTATGTGGGCCCAATAAGCTACACTTTCACCCTGCGCTGAAAGGCCCAGGGAACCCACACCGCCCGCAAACTGAAGCAAGAACCAGAAACCGATGAGGAAGAAGGCCGGGATCCGGACCACGGTGATGATAAAGAAGATGACGGCTGTGCTGATCCGGCTGCGAGGAAAGAGAACTATGTAGGCCCCCAGAACGCCGGCAATAGCACCACTAGCGCCAACGATTGGGACTTGAGATGCAGTGTCCGTAGCTATTTGAAGCCAGGACGCAGCCACTCCGGCAGCCAGGCAAAAGAGCAAGTAGCGGAGATGCCCAAACCTATCTTCTATATTGTCCCCGAATACCCATAAGAACAGCATATTGCCTGCAAAGTGCAGCCAGTCTCCGTGTATGAACATCGAGGTGAACAGAGTCACCCAAGTTGGGACAGGCGAGCTGATATCAAAGATGCTTCCAGATGTGGCAAGCGAGTGGTAGCTGATGCCCTGGGTCATTTCAGACGGTATGAGGCCGAACTTATAGAAGAAAATTTGTCTGTCCGAAGCCCCGATCGCCAGTTCATAGATGAAGACTGCAGCACATATACTGATGAGAGTCAAGTTGACTACGGGACGGCTGCTGGTTTTAAGGTCGCTATCAGAAAGAGGTAACATTTGAAATACATGCCCTTAGTTCAAATCGCAGGCAACTCAGCCAATTGCACAAACCACAGAAGTTCAATGTTGTTGAATTCTAGCATTTAGTCACTTATTTCACAACTGAGTTCCGGGTCTTTGAGGCCGAGAGGCTGAGCATTCTGACAAATCCCGCAATTGGCCGGGAAGACGATGCCGTCATCCTTGACAAGAGATGGTAGAGATGCTGAAATAACAGTGTGCAGCTTTGAGCGCACTGTTATGGTGCTCAAGCTGCCTTAGGGCCGGGCTTTAAGAAAACTCTGGGGGTATGGTAGTGAATAGAGTCTTTACCAAGGAAGAGCTTGAGGAGATGGGAAGGCGAACGGTGGACCTCCTTACCGAGGCTATTGAAGCCGGTGATGAGAAGCGGGCGAAGGAGCTGGCCAGGCGCATGTATCGCGAATTTGCCTTTATGCACGACCTTTACAGAGACTGGGCCGCTGGGTTCATGGATTACATCCATAGGAACTACGGAGAGGATGCTCTTTATCAGGCGCTGAGGAAAGTTGCCGGGGCGCCTGGTGGCCCCAAAGCCAATGCGGAGAAGGTAGACTTTCGACGCCAGGTGCAGGGGCTTGCACATGTACTGCGAGGTCATCTCGAGACTATGAAGGTGGAAGAGGACGATGAGAAGGTGTGCATACAGATGCAGCCCTGCGGTAGCGGCCAGCGATTGCTCCAGGATGGAGGCTACGGGCCGCCCCGAAACCTCGCCATAATTCAGAAGCCACACCCTATGACCTGGGGCTTAACCGACTTCCCGATCTACTGCACTCATTGCCCTGTTTTGGAAATCCTGTCTATTGAACAACTGGGCTATCCCGCTGTTGTGGCTATACCCGGCGAAAAGGTGGCGAGTGGTTCCTGCAAGTATTGCATATACAAGAACCCCAATGACATCCCTGAAGAGGTCTACACTATAGTGGGGAAGCAAAAGCCCAAATAAGGTGGAGGGCATGATGCATATCTTGACGATGTTTCAAGGAGGCTATGGCGAGAGAATAGTTAAGCACATCAGAGAGCAGTCACCTCAGGGATGGGTGATCAAGACTATCACGGTGCCACGTGCACTGCCACCCATTGTCGAGGAACCAGAGGAGTTCTTGCCTTCAGATATCCCGCAGTGCGACTTACTCCTGGCGCTGACCGAATCTCCCGGGGCGGCCCAGTTGATCCCCACGGTAGTAAAGCTGTCCCGGGCGAAGGCTGTCATTGCACCCATTGACAATTCGGCGTGGCTGCCCGTCGGGCTTAAAAACCAGCTCCAACGGGAACTTGCGGAGAAGGGCGTGGTTGCTGTCTTCCCCAAGACTTTCTGTACCCTAACAGAAAATAGCGCTGGCTTCCGCAGAAGCGCCGAGCCTTATAACGACGAGAGCATCGCATCCTTTGCTAAGCACTTCGGCAAGCCCAGGCTTAAGATCACAGTTGATCCACAGAGCAGAACGATAGCGGAGGTAACGGTGGAGCGGGGTGCTCCCTGTGGCTCAACCAGGTTCGTAGCCCAAAAGCTGGTGGGAATGCCTGTGGATAAGGTGATACCGCAGGCAGGGCTGATTACTCATCACTACCCTTGCCTTGCCTCCATGCAACAGGAGCAGTTAGATGACCGTCTGTTTGACACCCTGATGCATATCTCTGGCTATGTGATGAACGAGGAGGTAGAGCCGCAAATAAAGCCGTTTTGCCAGCCAGCCCAGTACACGGTGCCTGGTAAATAGCAGAAGGCCAAAGGAGTGTAGATACCCAGGGGCAAGCCAGTGCGTATCTACGCAGTGGGTCGTGGGACCAAATCCCGCTAGGGATGCCACAGAGCGGCCAGACAACTGCTTTTGTCGCATCATGCTTTCCACCTCAGTCGCATTGAGGCTATCATTAGCCCGGATACACAGAGTCCGGAGGACAAATACATCAGCGGCTGATAGCCCCAGAACTGACTCACCAGTCCACCCAGGAATGGCCCTACAGCTCCCGCAATGCTGGTGGTGGAGAATAAGATGCCGGTGGAAGTAGCCTTCTCCTCATTGTGCTTCAACAGAAGCACAAGTGCCCCCACGTAAAGGCATGACCAGGCCAAAGCTAGCAAGGCCTGAACAGGGATAATCTGGACGAAGTTGGCGGCCCGGGAATAGGCCAGGAAAACCAGAGCTGAGAAAACAAAGCCAAGTATAAAGAGGCGGGATTCTCTAAGCCTTTCTACAAACATCATAGCGACAAACTGTCCTCCAGTGTTGATGCTTGAAAGGACGGCTATCCAGACATTGCTGGCCCCCAGACTGGCGAAGAAGAGAGGAAGGATAACCCAGACCATTGTGGCTCCCAGGTGCCTCAGGAAGAAGGGAAGATAGACCAGAATATTGCGGCGAGCCACCCGCATGGTGTCGGGCTTGATAGAGCGGCTGTTCTCAGGTAAAGTGGCAGGTCTAGGATAAAGACGATATTCCGGCTCTTTCAATGACAGAGAGATGGCAAAGGCCAGACCGCAAGAAGCGGAACCCAAGAGGAACAGCCCGTCATAGCTATGAAAGAATATAGCGATTACATCCCCCAGGAGCCAGCCCAGAGAGCCAAAAGAGGCAAACCTGCCTGTGCTTCCGCCGACTTCAAAGTTGTAGGCCATAAGAGCAGCCACCGAGATACCGATACATAACCCCACCAGGGCACGGGCAATTATCAGGGTAAGGAGATTGACCGCCAGGGCCTGTGCAGCAAAGCCTGCAATCCCTAGCCCCAGGCCGAGCCGTATAAAGATAAGCCTGCCCTTGATATCGGATTGGCGGCCAAAGAACCGGGAAGAGGCAGCATAGGCAATGGCAAAAGCGCCCCCGATTATACCTATCTGAAGTTTAGAGGCGCCCATCTCATTGGCAAAAAGAGGCAGGAAAATAACCGAAGCCTCCAGGGCGCAATTGGTGAACAGAGTCACCAACTGTGACCCGCGGGAAGACCAGGAAGTGGCTAACATACACCTCCTCTAAAACATAACGAGAAAGAACAACCAGTAAACTAAGATATTGACGATTGTGAGTGGCACCCCTATCCTCACAAACTCCCAGAATGTCAAAGTATCCCCTGATTTCATCTCCGCATTCTGTATTATGATCACATTGCTGGCAGCTCCCAGGATGGACAGATTGCCTGCAATTGTGCTTCCTGCTGCCAGCGCGAGCATTCCCTTTGTTGATGCTTCTAGCTGAGTTAACATAGGTAAGTACAGCGCAACAAGCGGGACATTGGAAATAAACTGACTTAAAAGAACACTTATGATCAATATTACGCTTACTGAGGCTAGATTCAGGTTCATGGCATCCAGAATGGTTTGGAAAAAGCCGGAATCCCACACGCTTTCCATCAGTACAAACATGGCAGCAAAGAAAATCAGCGTATGCCAGTCTATGTCTCTGACAATTGTCACCCTTTTGGGACTGAACATGATGATAGGAAAGGCAGATACAAGCGCTATGTAGGTTAATCTGAAATGAATCCCTGCACCTGCAAATACCATTATTACCTTCACCACTATCAGGGCAACTAACAGTGTCAGGGAGATTTTGGACAAGGTGGCCAGCTTTTGGTCCTTTATAAACCCCTGGGAATGGTTTAACGGCTTGTTGTTAAAGTGGCCTCTATAAAAAAGCCGTATTAGAAGATAAGCCAGAAAAAGGTTTACCAGTGTCGGGAGCGACAGAAATTTGAAAAAGGTAATAAAGGGGTTCTCAATACCCCCGTTGGTAGCAATCAACAGGTTCTGTGGGTTCCCTATGGGGCTCATGACGCTGCCTATGGTGACTGCAAAGGCCAGGGTGAGGAGCAGAATCTTGGGGTTCAAGTCGTTCTTCTTGGCCAGCAGCAGGACGACCGGCGTTCCTATGATCGCCAGCGTGTCGTTCATCAAAAATGCGGATAGTATGCCCATCCCAAACAGGACAAGAAGTATCAGGCTGTCTAATGATTTTGCTCTCCCGAAGAACTTGTGGGATAAGTGCGAAAGATAGCCGCTCTCTTCCAGGGCCTGTCCCACAATGAACATTCCAAACAAGAACAATATCACATCGAAATTTATGGCTTTCAATGCGTCCGGCGGAGAAATCTGTCCTGTT
>Ga0315288_10011477_pt1 | contig 11155 bp, 8 predicted proteins | sample YL17G11_20_MG_FD_203454 | JGI IMG/M metagenome (GOLD analysis project Ga0315288, IMG submission 203454) | Sediment microbial communities from Yellowstone Lake, YNP, Wyoming, USA - YL17G11_20 | ecosystem: Environmental > Aquatic > Freshwater > Lake > Sediment | place: USA: Wyoming | collected... | reverse complement strand
TCCGCCGTTCGAGGGCCTCATTCCGGTCCTCTCGAAGGGAGCGCTCGCGGGGCGGCCGGTCGACCGTGAGGGGCTCGCCGCCGAGATGATCCGGATGGGCGGGGCGGCGAGCGGCGACTGACGCTCTCGGGACTGAACCCATAATGCTTGAATTCATTAAGAACCTCAGCCCGGTGCTCCAGACCCTCACCGCCACCGGCTTCACCTGTGCGATGACGGCTCTCGGCGCGGCCGTCGTTTTCGTCACCCGGGATTTCAACAGGAAGATCCTCGACATGATGCTCGGGTTCGCGGCGGGCGTCATGATCTCCGCGAGCTTCTGGAGCCTGCTTGGCCCCGCGATCGCCATGTGCAGGGGCGGGGGGTTGCCGTGCTGGCTCCCGGCGACGATCGGTTTTGCCGCCGGGGCGATCGTGCTCCGGATCATCGACATGATTCTGCCGCACCTGCACGCGGGATTCGGGATGGAGAACGCGGAAGGCGCTCGCACGTCATGGCAGAGGAGCACGCTCCTCGTGCTCGCAATCACGATACACAATATCCCGGAAGGGCTCGCTATCGGCGTCGCGTTCGGCGCCGCCGCTTTGGGCAACGTCTCCGTGCCCGTTGCGGGGGCCGTCGCGCTCGCCATCGGCATCGGGATTCAGGATTTCCCCGAGGGGCTCGCCGTTTCGATGCCGCTCCGGCGCGACGGGATGTCCCGGCGAAGGAGCTTCTGGTACGGGCAGCTCTCCGGGTGGGTCGAGCCCGCCGCCGGGGTCCTCGCCGCGGCGACCGTTTCTCTATCCCAGTTCCTGATGCCGTACGCGCTCGGTTTTTCGGCGGGGGCGATGATCTACGTCGTCATCGAAGAGGTTATTCCCGAGTCCCAGACAGGCGGCAATTCCGACATCGCCACGCTGGGCACGATTGTCGGATTTCTCCTCATGATGATCCTCGACGTGAGCCTCGGTTGACGTCCACCCCGCGCGAAGTCCGGCCTTGTCCGGCTCGCGCACATATGTTATAAGAAAGAGACCTCGCCGTATTGAAGCAAACGTTGGGATAATGAACCGCGCGACAAGGAGTTCTGCCATGATTTCGTTCCGCACCGTTTCGATTTGTGCATTCATCCTCGTGCTGACGGTCGCCGTCGCGATTCCCGCGAGCCACGCGAAAGACATCCCCGACGGCTGCACGACGATCGCCGTCGGACGGCTCGCCTCCGTCGACGGCTCCGTCATGACCTCGCATACGTGCGACGGCCACGACGGCCGCACGTGGATGCGCGTCGTGCCGCATATGAAGCACGCCCCGGGCTCGATGAACCGCATCTATCTCAAGACCGACCTGATGGTGAACTACGGAGATACGACCGGGCTCGTCTATACGGGCTCCATTCCGGAGGTGCCCGAGACCTACGGGTACCTATATTCTATCTATCCGTGCATCAACGAGCACCAGCTCGCGATCGGGGAATCGACCTTCGACGGCAAGGAGATCATGAGGAGCGACAAGGGCATGTTCAACCTGTACGAGCTTACGCGCCTCATGGCCGAGCGCTGCAAGACGGCGCGCGAGGCGATCGCGCTCGCCGGCGAGCTCCTCGGAGAATACGGGTACAACGACGCCGGCGAGTGCCTCTCGATCGCCGATACGAAAGAGGTCTGGATGTTCGAGGTCGTCGGCCCCGGGCAGGGCAAGGTCGGCGCGGTCTGGGCGGCGCAGCGCGTCCCGGACGACGAGATCAGCGTCAACGGCAACAGCGCCCGCATCCGCCGGATCGATCTCAAGGACAAGGATCGTTTCATGGCGTCGAAAAACGTATTCAGCACGGCGGAGGAAATGGGTCTCTGGGATTCGAAGAGCGGCGTGCCGTTCGAATTCAGCTACGTCTACGGCGATCGCAACTCGATGTGGGCTCGCCGCCGCGAGTGGCGCGTGTTCGACCTCCTGGCGCCTTCGCTCAAGCTCGACGCGAATCAGGAAAACTATCCCTTCTCGATCAAGCCGGAGAAGAAGGTCACGGTCGAGGAGATCATGAAAATATTCGCCGACACGTACGAGGACACCGAATACGACATGACGAAGTTCATGCTTGTCAAGGGGTCGGACGGAAAGTACGTCAAGAGCCCCTACGCGAACCCGTTCATGAACTACGATCAGATGCCTCTCTGGAAGATCAACGGCGCCCTCGGCGAGCTGGGGGAGCGCACGATCGCGCGCTACTACTGCATTTACTTCTTCATTTCGCAGTCCCGCGACTGGCTGCCCGATCCGATCGGCGGGCTCGCGTGGTTCGGTTGGGACAACCCCGCGATGACGTGCCACGCGCCGCTCTACTGCGGAATCACGGACGTGCCGGGTTCATGGAAGTTCGGCGGTCCGAAGGGCCGCCCGGGCTACACGGAGCAGAGCGCCTGGTGGGCCTTCAACCGCGCGAGCGTGATCTCCGCCCATCGCTGGGGTGACATGAGGAGCGACGTGTATGCGGTGCGCGATCCGTTCAGGCAGCAGGCGTTCGACGACCAGAAGCGGGTCGATGACGAGGCGCTGAAGCTCTACAACCAGGATCCACAGAAGGCGATCGATTACTTGACCAGATACAGCTTCGATTTCTGCACGAAGATCACGGACGCCTACTGGAAGCTCGGGGATGATCTCTGGACGAAGTACGACGAAAAGTGGTAATATCCGCCGCGCTCCGCGACGGCCGAGAATCTTGAACGCGCCTCCATGGAAAGATGCTCCGGGGGCGCGTTTTCTTTGAGCCATCTGATTCTTCACCGTGGGCACGACCCGGCGACGCTCTCTCATTGACAGCTCTAGGTGTTTTACCTTACAATATTAGGATATCCTTGCTCTTGATTCGAAACCTAAGCCCGCAGATGCGCCTGTGAAGATGCAACGAGCACACTCCTTCGTCGTTCCTCTCATGTTCGCCCTTCTGGCCGGGATCCTCGTTACGCTGTATGCGATTGCACGATCGGGCGCGGACCAGCGTTGGAATGATCGCGCCTTTCCCTTCCGGCTCGAAGATGTGATCTCGGCGCGGATCACCCCGAAATTGCCCTTCTTTGTCGCCGACGTCGACCTGGACGGCAACGATGATCTCCTTATCAACGAGCGGACCCGGCTTCTCTGGTACCGGCTCCACGGGAAAGAGATGTCTCTTGCGGGGTGCGCCACGTATGAACGTCCGGGCAGCACGCGCATGGTAACGGACGCCAACGGCGACGGGCATCCCGATTTCTTCGTGCTCACGGAGTCGCCCGAGGGCGCGATGCTGTCCTGTCACGACTGGTTCTCGTCGAAGGGGCCGTCGGCGCCCCTCTATACGATCGGTCCCCTGCTTCCGCCGACATGGTTTGAAGCAGATCCCTGGAAAAGGATCAATTTCTTCGGGAGCTTCACCGCGGAGAAGGGTGCTTGCCCGGAGATCTTCATCGGCGTCAATCCAAAGAAACGGGAAGGCGCCCCGCGCTCTCTCCTCGCGTACGATGGGGTGACGGGCCGGGAAATGTGGCGCTTCGACTTCGGGCCCTACAGCTGGGAATTGGCATGTGGCGACTTCGGCGCGAATGCTCCGCGCGTCCTGTTCACGACTTTCGCCGGGACCACCGGAATCTCGTGTAACGGGACGACCGACAGTGTTTCCTATGTCTTCTGTCTCGAACCGCGCGACGGCCGTCCCCTGTGGAAAAAACAAGTGACGGGGTTTGCCGGGCGGAGCAGCCTCGCGCTCGCGGACATCAACGGCGACGGCCAGAACGAGATTCTCGTCGCCCGGTGTCTGGGGACGCGTGATCCGCGTCTCTTCGACAACAGTTCCCCATGGACCGTGGCGGCCCTGAGCGTTGAAGGAACGGTTCTCTCTGCCGTGCCACTGGGGATCCGCGCGACGTCATTTTGCGCGGTCAATCTCGACAGCGGTCCGTCTCCAGAGATGCTCGTCCAGGGATTCGACGGAAAGCTCGTTATCCTCAACCATGACTTCACGATCAGGAGGATCATCAGGGCTCTCCAGCGCACGAACCTCTCGCGTCCCGCGAATCCTCAGATCTTCGGAGTGCGGGATCTCGAGGACGACGGGAAGCCGGAGATCATCTGCCGGCTGGACAGCATGCTCATCGTGCTGGATCACAAGGGAACCCCGATCGCTGAGCGCGAGTTCGCGTATGAATTTAAGGCGCAGCTTGCCCGGTACGACGGAAGGAATTATATCGTCGCCGCGAGGGGCGATTCGATTCATGTCATGGCCCTGAAGCGCACGTCCCTTGTAACCCGGCTCCGGGCGGATGCGCGGCGTTTGATGATCGCCGTGCTGGCGGCCGCGATCGTCGCGGGCGTGGGTGGATTTCACTTCCGCCGGTACCTGAAACGGCGGCGGGAAGGGCGCATCACCTTCGACGGGGCGCAGAACGACCTGCTCACGGCGATGTCGGCGTTCGGGCATGGAGGCTCTTCGCTCAAGATCATCGACCGTATCCGGCTCCATCTGAAGAACTGGGAGCGGGAGCAGTCCGACGCCGCGGCGCGCGAGGAGCTTTTTGCGAGGCTGCACACGACATTCACGGAGACGGTCGTGCCGGAGCTCAAGCACATCGCGATGCTTGCCCGCAAGGCGTGCGTTCCGGAAGAAATCTGGAGCACCATCATGGGGCGTGCGGGTTTCGCAGGTCATGCGATGGAGGCGATTCTCGCCGCCGGCTCCGATGGGCCCGTCGCCGGCCGGGAAGAGCATATTGCGAGCGCGCTTAAGGCCCTCGGGGACGTCGACGAGTCGATCGCGGGAATCCGTTCCCATCTGCGATCCGTTTTTCGGACTCCGGCCGCGGAGGCGCTCGAGCGGGCTGTCGCGCGATTCCGCCATGAGCACGGCGACAAAGGGATCTCTCTCGCGCTTGCGCCCGATTCCACCCTGGCCGAGGGCGTTTTCATCTCGCCGGTCGCATTCGGCAAGGTATTCGAGGCGCTCCTCTCCAACGCGGCGCGGGCGACCGAAGGACGAGCCGATGCGGCGATCGTGATCGAAGTCCGGTGGGAAGGGGGCTACTGCAAGATCGATATCCGCGACAACGGATGCGGGATCCCGCGCGAGGACTGGGAACGCGTCTTCGAGAGGTACTACACGACCAAGGAAGAGGGGGGCTTCGGGCTGCACTACGCTCGCGAGGAGCTCGCGAGATTCGGCGGGAAGATCTTCGTCCTCGACAGCGTCGTCGGCGCCGGAACGACGATGAGGGTCGTTCTCAGGAAATCCTAGAAAGCGAGGACTGAATGGACAGCGACCGTGTACGCATTCTCATTGTGGACGATGACGAGACGTTTCTCGGGGATCTCGCCCGGCTCATGACGGATCGCTATGAAATCGTGATGTCCCACAACGCGAAGGAGGCCCTCTCGGCGCACGAGCAGCTCGGATTCGACGCCGTTCTGCTCGATATCGATCTCGGGAGGGGGGTCGACGGGTTCGAGATTCTCGATGCGTTTCACGCTTCCGATCCGAGTCTCCCCGTCATCATGGTGACGCGCGACTCGTCGGCGGCCTCGGCGATTGCCGCCCTTAAGAAGGGCGCCGTCGACTACATCGACAAGAGGCCGGATCTCGGCGATCTCGAGCGGAGGATCTCACGGGCGATCGAGGAGCAAAGGGTGATACGGCTCAATGACGCACTTCGGAAGGAGATCGACGAGCTCCACGGCGAGATGATCGGCGAGAGCGAGAAAATGCGGGAGCTGCGCCGGGAGATCGCGTTCGCGGCCCAGGGCCCGGGCCCGGTTCTCATCACGGGGGAGACCGGTACCGGGAAGGAGCTCGTGGCGAGGGAGATCCACAGGCGATTCTGTCCGGGGAAGGCATTCCTTCCGCTCAACTGTGCCGCGGTGCCGCATGAAACGTTCAGCCTCAAGCTCTTCGGGAGCGTGCGGGGGGCATTCACCGGGGCCGAAGACATCCCGGGGATATTTGAGCTTGCCTACGACGGCGTTCTCTTCCTCGACGAGATAACCGAGATCGATCCTTCCCTGCAGGCCGAGCTCCTCCGCGTCATCGAGGAGCGGGAGTTCGAACGGAACGGGACATCGAGGAGAATCCCCTTCCGCGGAAAGCTCCTCGCCTCGACGAACCGGAGTCTGCCGGAGAGCCTCGAGAACGGTTCGCTCCGCAAGGACCTCTATTTCCGTTTCGGCACGCACGTGATCAACGTGCCGCCCCTCAGGGATCGGAGGGAGGACGTTCCGGTTCTCGCGCGTTACTTCCTCGAGCGCAAATCCGTCGAGCTCAAGAGGCCGAAGCGCGAGATCGGCGACGAGATGATGACGGATCTCTGCCGGAGGGATTGGCCGGGCAACGTCCGTGAGCTCGAGAACGCCATCGAGGCGTACGTCGTGCGCGGCGCATTCACGGGGCCGAACATATTCGCGGGCGATTCCGGCAGCGCGCTGTCCGGGGAGGCCTTGTTTCACATGGGGTACCGCGACGCGAAAACGGCAGTCCTCAAGGAATTCCAGCGAAAATACACGGACGCGATCATCGCGGCGTGCGGCGGAGATCTCGGCGCGGCCGCCCAGCGCATGGGGCTCACGCGCTTCGGGCTGCGGAAGATGTTGAATGAAATCAACACGTGAGGCTCCCTTCTCAATTCAAAACCCGGACGAGAGACCGCAACGCGAGTTGCGGGGAGCTCGATGAGGGTTGCTGTCCGCAATTGCTTCTCGCGCGTGCGGTTGCGTTGTTTCACCCACCACCGGCGTCGCAACCGCAGTTGCTCCCGCTTGTATCAGACCCCGAGCGCCCTCGCATGGGCGCCCCCCGTGATTCGTTGCGGCAATTACAGATAGCGGGAAATATCGCGACCGTTTCCATCATATGGTGCAATGGAACGCCGATTGCTCTTTGAGGATCATGAGAGACGAGAGCACCGGATTCGATATGCGCACAACGGATGGATCTCGTTTGAGCACCGGAGGGGGATGCGGCTCTTGCCGGCGCCGGCACCTAGGGGAAGAGATGAAGAACGATTGCCGTTTGAAAGGCGGAACCATGGATTCTGTCGGAGAGCCAAACGGTGAAATCCTGATCGTTGAGGATGATCGCGATTTTGTCGATGATCTTTTCACGATGTGGACTCCTCCTCTGCCGGTCGCCCGTGCTTCCTCCGGGAAGGAAGCCGTCGAATATCTGCGGACGAGTGCTCCCTCGCTCGTTCTTCTCGACCTCAATCTGCCTCATTTCCTCGCCGACGATGACGATGGGGAAGGGTTTGGGATTCTTTCCTATATCAGATTACATATTGGAACGCACGTCCCCGTGATCGTCATCACCCGGGAGGGCTCGGAGGAGACTCGATCTCGTGCGGCCTCCCTCGGCGCCCGGGATTTTCTTCCGAAACCCGTCGATATCTCCGATCTCGAGCACGCCGTATCGAGAATAGTGCAGGCAGCCTGAGATATCGCGTCCCGGCGGTCATTTCCCGTCACTCCCCGCTCAACATCGTGTCGTGATCTTCGTCGCGTCCCCACCGGGGACGGGCGCTTTTTGAATTGACAAAATGCCGCATTCGGGAGTATAATGGCGCAGGCTGAAAGATATTCTACGATAAACAAGAGTTGTTTGCTGATGAGCCCCCCGTTTGTCTGCAAATGGGAGTTGGCTTGTCGAGGGGGGATGGTTTTCGGGCACCGTCGTTTTTCGTCTATGTAACGTTCGTTCATCGCAGCCCGGAGGGGGTCGACATGAGAATACTGAGAACAGCTATCTCCCTTTCATTGATAATGTTGGTCGCGTCTTCGGTGTTCGGCGAGTGCGTGCACAAGCCGAAGGACGGCGTCTATTCTACGACGACGAGCAGCGTTCTCGCGGGACGCGCTTCCGAGGCGTTCTGCAGCGGTGATGGACCCGGTGTTACCGGCAACACGCAGAATGGGATGTCCTGGAACGGCATAGCCCTCGGCGGTCAGTGGCGCATCTGGGGCATGGCGATTGATGCGGCTGGCGCCGTTGAAGCCGGCCGCCACTTCGATGCGAATGGCAACGGCTGGATCGACTATGTCACGAACTACACCGGCGGCCAGTTCTGGTTGAGCGGCGGCCACACCTGGGGCGACGGCCTTGGGGATTTCACCGGAACGATCACCTACTATAACGTTGGTGCGAAGGTCAGCTACGTGGGCTGGCAGCCCATTGGTGTCACTTCCAACGTCTCCATGTGGGGTTCGTTCGACGGCTGCACCTACTGCTTCCTCGATTACGGTATCTCGAACGCGCTTCTCGTCTGGCGGACCGGCTACACGGCGCCGATGCCTGCGAACTATCCACCGTTCCTGTGCGCCGCGATCGCGGGAGAGCTCTATGATGTGTGCGACATCACCCTCAGCATCTTCTGTGATGTGACTGCAACGCAGCCGAACACATGGGGAAAGATCAAGGAGCTGTACCGCTAGACGTCGCTTGAATCATTGATGACAGCGATACGGGCCGGCCGTTCCAAGCCGGCCCTTTTTCTATCCGTTGACCCGCCCGTTTTTTGGTCTATCCATCGATTGATTCCTCCTCTATAATCAGTCCTGAAACGTTCAAGTTTTCGCATCTTTTGCGCCGAAATCTGCGTATGAGCAAGGGAGGACCATTCATGGCGAACATTCTGCAGCCGGCCGAGATCGTCGAGATCGGCATCGAGAAAGAGAAAAAACGCCGCGACTTCTACGCGCTCGCGGCCGAGATGTTCAAAGGAAAAAAGGAGCTCGCGGACCTCTTCGCCCGGCTGCGGGACTGGGAGGTCGAGCATATACGGAGGTTCGAGCAAATCCGCGATAGCGTCCGGAAGGCGCAATACACCGAGTCGTACGAAGGGGAGATCGAGGCGTACATGGACGCCCTCGTCGACAACGACCTCTACAGCGCAATCACGCCGGAGCGATTCGCGACAATCGTGAAAACGCCGGTCGACGCGCTCGACAGGGGAATCGGATTCGAGAAGGATGCGATCCTCTTTTTCAGCCAGCTCTCGCGGTTCATCGACGTAAAGAGCAAGGAGGTCGTCGACGCGCTCATCAAGGAAGAGCAGCAGCATATGCTCTATCTTTTCAACATGAAAAAGGAAATAACCGGCAAGTAGATCCCGTGTCCGCGCAGTCGCCGGCGCGTCGTCCGGCAAGGAGGAAACCGGCATGAGAGTGTTCTGGAACTGCTTCTTCGCCACGATTCTCGCGTTCGTCGTCACGGTCTTCGTCATCGTCGGCATCGTGGCATCGAAAGGCGATACCAAGAAGAAGATAGAGGATCGCTCGTACCTCATCGTCGACGTCTACGGCGATATCGCCGAGTACGAGCCGCCCGCGGGCGTCATGGGAGAGGTTCTTGGCGGCAAGCCCGAGACGCTCCAGCGGATCCTCGGCAATCTCGAGAAGGCCGCCGTCGACAAAAGAATCGACGGGGTCATCTTCAAGATTTCATCGAGTAACGGCGCCGGTCTCGCGATGCTCGAGGAGATGCGCGGCGCGATCAAGAAGGTGCGCGCGACGGGAAAGAAGGTGTACGCGTACACCGATTCGATGGACCGCAACGCCTTCTATCTTGCGGCGGCGTGCGATTCGATCTACGCGCCGCCGTCGGCGTACATATCGTTCCTCGGCTTGAGCGCGGGCTCGCAGCACGCGAAGAATCTGCTCGACAAGATCGGAGTGAAGCCGAACGTCGACAAGATCAGGGAATACAAGAGCGCCGCGGAAATGGCGACGCGCGCGGACATGTCTCCCGAGGTGCGCGCGAACAAGGAATGGCTCCTCGCCGAACGCTGGGACATGATGACCCAGGCCCTCGAGGAGGACCGCGGCCTCGCCGAGGAGAAGATCGTCGAGCTCATGAACTTCGCTCTCTTCACCGCTCCCGAGGCGAAGGCGGCGGGGCTCGTGGATCGGCTGCTGTACTGGGACGAGCTCGAGAGGATGCTCAAGGGCACGGAGAAGGAGCTCAGAACGGTCTCGCAGGAAACCTACGCCGACGTGAAGCCCGAGAAGCTCGGCCTCAAGGGCTCGAAGAAGATCGCGGTCGTGCACGCGTACGGGATGATCGGCGGGAGGAAGAGCAGGATCGATCCGCTGTTCGGCGTCATGATGGGGCACGAAAGCGTCATCGCCGAGCTTCGCCGGGCGAAAAAGGATAAGAACGTCGCGGCGATCGTGTTTCGCGTCGACAGCGGTGGCGGAGATGCCCTCACGAGCGATCTCATCGGACACGAGGTCGAGATGGTTTCGAAGGAGAAGCCGGTCGTCGTGTCGATGGTCGACGTCGCGGCTTCGGGCGGATACTACATCTCCTACGAGGCGTCGAAGCTCGTCGCCGATGCGCTGACGATAACCGGATCGATCGGATCCATCAGCGCGAAATTCAACATGAAGGGGCTCTACGACAAGCTCGGCATCACCTACGACTTCGTCGAGAAGGGTCCCAACGCGCTCTTCTATTCCGATTACGCGGATTTCACGCCCGAGCAGCGGAAGCGCTTCGCGGACAATCATTGGGCGGGCTTCGATATGTGGCTGAAGGACGTCGCCGAGCACCGGAAGATGGCGTACGAGCAGGTCACCTCGCTCGCGCTCGGACGCGTCTGGACGGGCAGGCAGGCCAAGGCGAACGGCCTGATCGACGAGGTCGGCGGCCTTGACAAGGCGATCGAAATCGCGAAGGATCTCGCGAAGATCCCCGTCGACGAGAAAATCACCGTCGTGCATTTTCCAAAGAAAAAGGGTCTCCTGCAGGTGCTGCTCGGCGGCGAAGGGGGCGGCATATCGGCGGCGGCAAACTGGATCGTGTATCGCTTCATCCGGGACGACGTCGCCGAGACGTGGCACATGCTGAACGAGACCAACCTGTATATGCTGGATGAGCCGCTTGTGGAATAGTCCGGGCGCGCGGCCCGGTTGAAACGCTTCATCGACGAGGTCCGGAGGGCTGCATGAAAGAGATGGTGCTTGTGGCGTGTATGCTCGGTGCCATGATTTCCGATTCTGCTTCGGCGTTCGACAGGCCGGTAGGGCGCATGCTCGCCTCGCGATCGGAGACGATGGCGAAGAGCGGCATGGTCTGCGCGGCGCAGCCGCTCGCCGTTCAGATCGGCATAGACATCCTGAAGGCCGGCGGGAACGCCGTGGATGCGGCGATCGCGGTCAACGC
>Ga0315288_10011474_pt1 | contig 11156 bp, 6 predicted proteins | sample YL17G11_20_MG_FD_203454 | JGI IMG/M metagenome (GOLD analysis project Ga0315288, IMG submission 203454) | Sediment microbial communities from Yellowstone Lake, YNP, Wyoming, USA - YL17G11_20 | ecosystem: Environmental > Aquatic > Freshwater > Lake > Sediment | place: USA: Wyoming | collected... | reverse complement strand
CAAGTTAAAAAAATTCTGGCAGCCTATAATCTGCCGGACCGCTTCGTCGGAAGACTCCTCGACTTGGCCGGGATTAAACAGGATCAGACCGGAGCGCACCTCTCCAGGGAAGCCCGAGCCGCCCTTATGGACCTCCTGACCGGATTTCCTTTTATGGTCGGCCGCCTCGGTGGAATTCATGAGGCGATGGTAACCCGGGGCGGGGTTTCGCTGGATGAGATCAACCCGAAAACAATGGAATCCCGGCTCGTTCCCGGGCTCTTCTTCGTCGGGGAAGTTTTGGATATCGACGGGGATACCGGCGGATATAATCTTCAGGCGGCCTTCTCGACCGGGGCCCTGGCCGCCAAGCGAATCGCCGGAATCTCTTTCACCCGATAGGCGGGAGGAGGCCCCTTTAATGCCGGAAAAAGCGCCCGGCGTTCCTCTCAGTGCAAGGTCACCAACACCATGATCGTCCCTTTGCCGACATCCCGGGATTCCAGAGCCTTGCCGAGAATCGTGCCGGGGCGATAAAACTCGACACCCTCCACGAGGACCGGACGCGCCTTCATGGCGTGACCGGGCGTGGGCGAGGTCGTCAGGAGATCACCGGGCCGGATGGGACCCTGGCCGGCGTCGACCTTGCACAAGGTGCGTCCGGCGATGACCAGGGGAACACCTTCGTTATCGGCGATTCGCCCCCGCAATTTCATGGCCGGGGCCGTGGAGATGATTCCCGCAACCGCCGTGTCGCCGGACCGTTCGGACGGCTTCAAGGTCATTTTTCCGGAGGGATCGATCACGGCCACATCGCCGGCCTCCAGTCGAGCGCCGGCATAGTAGTTCTCGGCCAAGTCGCCGTGGCCTCCTTCGAAACTGGCGTAGCCTTTGAAAACCGAGGTCCCATCCACAAACAGAGACGTGCTGGAATCGCTGCGGGCAATGACTCCAATCCCTTTCGAGCTGCGGCCGTAGACGCCGGTGTTCTTTTCGCTGAATCCCGAGACGCCGGTTCCCTGAGAGCTGTGGCCCCAAATCCCGCTCTTGTCTTTGGTTTCGGTCCAGCCGACGATCCCGTCGTTGCCGGAGCTGCTGCCCGTGACCCCGACTCCTTGAATGCTCTGACCCCAGACCCCGCTTTTATCCTTATGGGCCGTGACGCCGATGATTCCATGATTATTGGTGCTGTTGCCCTTAACGCCGATCCCTCCGATGCTATGGCCCCAGACGCCGCTCTTGGCGCTATTCTCCGTGGCGGCATCGATCCCATCGCCGCTCTTGCTGCCCGCCCTGATGCCTGGGCCGCCCCCTTCACTGTTGACTCTGAGGCCGGCCCCCGTTCCAAGATTATGAAGAATGAGAATCGCGTCCGGAGCATTGCCTTCGACCCGGGTTCCCGGGAGAACGGATTGACCGCCATCGCCGGCCGCGCCGCTCCATAAGGCAAAGGCGCCCGCCAAAATGAGAACACTGATCGGGAGCATCCCGATCGATCTTGGGATTCTTTCCTTAAACATGTTAAATCCTCCTGGATCTTCCTTGAGTTTCCCGCTTCTCATCCTCTTCGCCGGACCCTCATCAGTGCCAGAATTGATCGGGAATCAACTGGCACAAGGCAGAGAGCTGGGGAACGACATATAAAACGGTGCCTAACGAGCCTGTGAAGTAGGCCACGAGAGGACCGATGAAATTGCAGACAAGACGCACAAAGGGAAGAGAGCTTGCATAGGTCCTGAGCCGCCCCACCCCTTTTTTATAGTCGGACAGCTCATCTTCATAGGACTTCCCGTCAAAGGCGGCCATTTCCGAGACACAATCGAACTGGGCCTTCCAGACCGAGTTTCCCAGTTTTGGGTTGTTGACGATATTGAGTTTATACTGAAGACCCAACTGGTAGGTTTCGGTTCCGGCCAAGAATTTGGCTTCTTTTTGGAAATCAAGGACGGTATGGCCGTGGGCATCCTGATGATAGGCCAGATTTTCGTCCTCATAGAGATCCATATCGTCCGTATCTTTATGGCGCATGGCATGGTTCCCGAGCTCCAGCGTGGAGTCCAGGGTGTCGTAGAGAGCGGCCGCCTTCGTCGAGTCTCCGCCGGCCTGATTCAACAGGATGAGGTTCAGCTTGCCGGTCCGTTGTGATTTTTGGAAGCTCGTCCAGGTGGGGATATCTTTGAACTCAAAGCCGAGGTCTCCATGAAAGACTTCCACCCAGTTCGTATGGGCGTAGAAATCCTGGATGGCGTGAAGCATGTACCCGAATCGGACCATCGTGTCATAGCAGCGCTGCCCCGCCGAGACATGCAACGGGGTGTGAACGGAGGCAAGGCTGCGCATTTTCGTGAACGCCTCCAAGCCTTTGGCCGGGTCGGCCCCCCATGGTTCCTTTGATAAGGGGTAGGATAAACGGCAGTTGTGGAAGGGCAGACACCACCCGGCCCAATCGTTCAGAAGATTGCCCGCGGCACAGGGATTGTAGCTTCCCGGACCGAGGCCGGACAAGCAAACGTATTTTCGGGTCGGCCACCTGATGGGCCAACGACAGAAGACCACCGGCACTTCCAAGGACATGTCGACCTCGATGTCGAAGTAGGCCAGCAGCCAAGCTTGGCCATAGGAAAATCCGGCGCCCTCCAGGGCGCCCAAGGTGACATCGAGATGATGCTTGGGGGCAAACGCTTGAGAAGGGGCGTCGAACAACAATATCGCAACCGACATCGTTAAAACCACCGCGACCGTCCGCCGCAAGACGGGCCGTTTTTTCATCTCGATCTCTCCTTGACTCTGATGGCTTTTTCAACCCGGTTGTTCGTTTCCTCTTTCTCTTTCACGGAATTGAACGGATCTATTTCCGCCGTGAGGGTGTGTTCTCCTGATGAGGTCACCGTCCAGTCGGCGGTCACCGTTTCCCGCTGCCCCGGTCTCAGGGAGAGATAATGCTTGAGATCCTCAAGTTGAAGCGGGTCCTCAAGGAGGGGCCAACTATGAAGCGCTTCCACCGCATCCAGCTTGAGGCCGGGAGAGGCCTTGCCTTCCCGCTCCCTGCTCCCATCATCCCTAATCCTGATAAACCGAGCCGCGGCGATTCGAAGGGCCGCCAAATCCAGATCAACCACCCCACGGATGAGGCCGAAGGACGCAAACCGGGATCCGTCCTCGCTGACCTCAACGAAATAGGACTCGTCCCGGCGCGGATTCGCCCAGATCCGCAAGTCGTCGCCGGGACGATCGATCACCAAATTCTTCACGAATCCAAGAGTAATGGATCCGCCGACGCCGAGATCGACAAAACCCCGCAGCGGCTCTGCCGGGACCGTCGGCGGGCCGAGGGCCTGGGAAGGATCCCCCAGATCCGGATCCGCCCCGGCTCCGGGAGAGAAATTGACGACCTCATCCGGATAGGTCGGCGGAGGCGGAGTCTCCCATTTCTGAGCGAGCCCCGTGAGGACGATGGAAAGAGCCACGTCCACTCCTTCGGCCGGGCCTTTGCCCTGATTGCGGATGGTCGCGGTGATGAGGACTTTGTCTCCCGGGGTCGGGTTTTCAGGAGTCAAGGCGACATCCTCGATGATTAAATCCGGAAGCTCTTCCTCCCTGACGAGAAGGATTCGGCCCGCCTCGTTATTGGCTCTCTCCCTTTCCTTGATCCATCCCCCCGGATCGGCCCTAACCCGGACCCGGTGTTCGCCGGCCGGTTGAGCGGCCATCCGAAAGGTGACCTCCTCAACGGCCTCTGGAGCAAGACGTTGAATCATTTGCGAGCCGGTCTTCTCATTGTCGATGTGGACGCTCACGAAGAAATCCAAGGCGTCCGACGTCCCTTGATTGGCGATCACTGCCTTGATCATAAATTCCTGTCCGGCCCGAAGGATCTCGGGCTTGGCGCTCACGTCCGAAACGATCAGGTCCGGCAAATCTTCCTCCCGGACTAAAAGAGGTCGGCCGGCTTCATTGTTGTCCTCATTCAGCTCCCTAATCCTGTTCTCGGGGTCGGCGACGATCGCGACGAAGCGTTCTCCCGAAACAGAGACGGTCTCGGCGAATCGAACATCTGCTTGGCCGCCGGGTTCGATGGATTCAATCATCGCCCGCTGATCCTGGCCGCCCCTTGTTCGAAGGATGACCGAGACCATCCGGGCCGGCGCCCGGCCTTCATTTCTGACGGAGGCCGTGATCATCACCTCGTCCCCCACCTGGGGGATGGACGGAGTCCAGGCAATATCTTCTTCCGTGATGACGAGATCAGGAAGCTCTTCTCGGGGGCTGGGAGGCTGGAAGGGAGGGGGTCGAAGCCTGGCCCGGAGGAATAGAATCAGCTCAAACGCCACAGGGGCTTTCCGATATTCCCGAGCCATCATCGATACCGCAAAGGCATTCAGGCCAAAGTCGCCTTCCGTCCCCAGGGGGATCCCGAAAAGACGTCCTCCCTGCCGGAACCGTTGTTGGACTTCGCCCGGGATCCCCTGAAGCGCCTCGGGGTGCGCCGGAAGAAAGGGATCCAGCTCGATAATCCGTCTCCGTTCGATGAGGGGCTTCATCATGTCGAAATGGATCCACAAAATATCGGGAGGCGTCCCCCGGTTCATTTGGGCTTGGATCTCATTCCAGTAGATCTCCGGCGGCAGGCGGATGAGGCCGACATCGATGCCCCGGGATTCTCGAAACTCCGCGACAGCCCTCTCCAAGGCCTCGTCCACTTCAGGCGACCACGCCCAGGCGACTATCCGCAGGGCCGTTTCTTGAGCCTTGGGAAGCGAGGCGGCCGTTGAATCGCCGAACAAAAAGAAAGCCGCCGGAATAATCACCACCGCTAAAGCCGGCCATTTTTTTGACAACGATTTCATCCTCCCTCCTCCTTAAGGAGTAATTCAGCCGCGAGCAATCGTACGACCGGACCATTGAGACTGTCAAGATACGGTGAAATATATATTCCGGTTCCGTTAGGCTCTATGAACCTCGAGCGTTGGGTGATTGACAGCTCTTCCCGGGCGGAGATATAGTCGCGGCATGATAAGAAAGATAATCAACCCATTCGACTCCCCGGGCTGAAGCCCGGGGTATGCTCAGGGTTAATACTGAGCGGCGCTTTTACCCCGATTTGAAAATCGGGGTTTGGCGCCGTCGAACGTATCACGACCATCAACGCCGGGGAGGGGGAAACGGACGCACCGCTCGACGATGCGGAAGCCGAACGCCGCAAAGCGAGCTGGAGCCTACTCCAGGAATCCTGCGTGCCGCAGTTCACGCTCTAACGACCGATATACTTCGTCAAATTCCGGAAGGAAGGCCATTTGGGTCGCGAGACGGACATTCCAGAGCTTTTTCAATCGGGCTTCTTTCCGAATCAACCCAGCTTTAACATCGGATAATTCCTTTTTTCGGAATTTCATCTTAAGGTCAACGGCTTCCGACAAATCGGCCAGGTCCACATGCTTATTGGTCGATAGATACCACAAGTCGTAAAGATCTCGCGGCTCATTTCGGGCCGGATCGAGCAGGGCGACGATCTTTTCCGCGACAATCTCGTTGATCGAATACACGCCTATTCTTGCATCATCCGGCAGATCTTCATATTCGTCGTATGCTTTAAGGACGGAACTCGTCGCGACAGGGAAGACAATCTTTTCCTGTATGGTAATGTCCACCTTGGCCTCTTTTGCAGCGGCGCCCGGCAAGGGACCTTCGTATCCCAGATAGAAAGTGTGGCTGTTTTCATGGGGATGGCGGTCCTGACGACTGAACTGAAGTTTAATTCCCGAATCTCTCACAACATATTCAAAGATAAGGGCAAGGCGCTCCTGTATCTTTTCAAAAGAAACATCTCCCCTCATCGTAAAATCAAGGTCTTCGGAGAAGCGATAGTCTGGAACATAACATCTCTTGATGGCGGTGCCGCCTTTGAAAGCAAGGAGGTCCGTGAGGGAGGTTTTTGAAAGCCCCACCAGAAACCAGGACAAGCAATAATCGCGTTCCAGGACGGCCTCGGGAATGCGGCGGCCGCCTTCCCGAGCAAGGCGATTCGACAGTCGAGACAGGTTTCGTTGGGGTATCATTAAGTCCTCACCGCCAAGAGGAGTTCGTCGGGCGACACATTAAGCCGTATTCTCCATTTCCTGATGAACTTACCTTCAGCCGGCAAAATCGGATCGATCCTTGCATAGGTCTCCGTCAGGCGGCGGCGAAGGGTTTCCAGTTTTTCCGGAGAGCAAACGGCATAGAGTTCAAGGATATAACCCAGCCTGCGAATGACGGCGCCGATGTCCATCTTGAGCGCATACTCGATGAGGCGGCCCAAATTCACATCTTGTCGGCGCATCCAAATCCCTTTGGCTGCTTCCGTGATGCCGCCGCAGTTCTCGGGCCGATAAAGGCTGTCAATAATCGTTTTTTCCAGGTCGCTGATCCGCACCTGTTCCTGTTTGGTCACCCAGTGATTGATCGTCCCGAAAAAGTGTTCTTTCTTGCAGGTAAGGAATCGAAAATCGCTGCCCATGATATGAACGGGACGGCGTTTTTCCGGGGTTGTTACATAGAAAACAAACTGGGGTTGGGTAACCATTCCGTGAATTTCCATGGCCGTACCGTGGGAAAGGTAATAGTCCCTCCCGTTAACCAACTCACGGGCAACGATGAGCGGATTTCCCATGTATTCTCTTTCTTTTCCCAGTTCATAGGGCACCAGGATGAACAAGCCCGGTTTCAAACGGGTCGCAACTCCTCTGTTGACGAGTTTTCTGACAAGATTACGGGTTGAGGAATCATCCAGACCAAGGATTTTCCGGACATCTTCCAGGTGGAAGACGTTCTTGTTCTCCTCATAGAGCGAGGTGACCAGATGCGCGGCTTGGGCACCCAGGGTTTTCATGGGGATATTATGTTTCATGTCTAACATGTGTCCTCTGAAGACACAATATGCACTTTAAATATAACATTGTCAACAGGTAAATATTGTCACCATCCACGATATCGTCACCCATGACTCGGGCGAATGCATCGTCATGGAGTTCATCGAAGGGAAACCGGCTCCGTCTTCCGCCAGTGACCGGGAGGAGACCCGCGCACGGTCCGCACCTTGACAGGCGGCGTCCCGAAGACCTACTATCACCCCGAGGATTCACCCCCATGATCGGACGTTCGATCGCCCACTATGCCATCATTGAAAAGCTTGGCGAAGGAGGGATGGGCGCGGTCTATAAGGCGCGCGACGAGCGCCTGGACCGCTTCATCGCCCTGAAAGTCCTGCCCGCCGACAAGATGTCCGACCCGGATCGTCGGCTGCGTTTCGCCCAGGAGGCGAAGTCGGCCTCGGCCTTGAACCATCCGAACATCGTGACCATCTACGACATCGGCCAGGCGGAGGGCGTGCACTTCATCGCCATGGAGTACGTCGCGGGCCGGACGCTCGACGGGCTGATCGGACCGAAGGGGCTCCCGCTCAAAGATATGCTCGGCTTTGCGGTCCAGATCGCCGACGGTCTGGGCAGAGCGCATGCGGCGGGGATCGTTCATCGCGACCTGAAACCGTCCAATATCATGGTCACTCCGGACGGGCTGGTCAAGATTCTCGACTTCGGCCTGGCGAAGCTCGTCGAAAAAGTCGAACTCACCGGCGACGTCTCCGTGACCAGGACCCTCGCCCCGAGGCCGATCACCGAGGAGGGCAAAATCCTCGGGACCGTGGCCTACATGTCGCCGGAGCAAGCCGAAGGCAAGCCGGTGGACGCCCGTTCCGATATCTTCTCTTTCGGGTCCGTTCTTTATGAAATGCTGACCGGACACCGCGCCTTCGAGGGAGAAACCAAAGCCTCCACCCTGGCCGCGGTGATCGCCCTGGATCCGACCGCACCGAGCGGCATTTCGAGCCGTCTGCCGACGGAGGTGGAGCGAACGGTGATGCGGTGTCTGAGGAAAGACCCGCAGCGGCGCTGGCAGAACATGTCGGACCTGAAGGTGGCGCTTCAGGACCTGAAAGAGGAGTCCGACTCGGGCAAGCTGTCCGCCGCGGTTGTCGCGCAGCCGCCGGCCCGCCGGAGGACCTGGCTCGCGGTCGCCTTTGCCGCAGTGGTTCTCTTGGCAGCGGCGGGCATCGTTGCTTTCCTGATGCGGAAGTCTCCTTCAGGTCCGGTGATGGTCCAGCCGGAGCGGATCACCTTCGAGTCGGGGGTCGCATTTTATCCGGCGATCTCGCCGGACGGCAAAATGATCGCCTATTCGTCCGACCGGGACGGCAACATGGATGTTTACGTCCGGCAACTGAGCGGACAACAATCGATTCGGAGGACGCAGGATCCCGCGCCCGACTGGTATGTAGGCTTCTCCCCCGACGGCTCGAAGATCGTCTTTCGCTCCGAGCGCGACGGAGGAGGGCTGTACGTAATGGAAGCGCTCGGCGGCGCCGAGCGGAGAATCGCCGACGGCGGACAGTTGCCCGCGTTTTCGCCCGACGGTTCGATGATCCTCTATCTAGTCGCTTCCGCAATTTCCCGAACGGCGAAACTGTTTCTCGTTCCCGCGGGCGGAGGCGTTCCTCGTGCCTTTCAGCCGGAATTCGTCATTCCTCCCAGAGGAGCTTCCCACTCGACGCCGTTGTGGTCGGCGGACGGCAAAAGCGTTCTTTTCGACGGATGGCGACCCGGCGACCCGAGCAGCCACGGCTGGTGGCTGGCCCCTGTGGCCGGCGGTCCTCCGATACAAATCAAGCCTCCCGCCCGTTTGGGTCCCCGGTCGGTCCGAACGATCATGGCCTGGTGGAATAACGATATCTATTATTCGGAGGGCACGACGATCGGCGGTATGAGCCTTTATCGGATTTCTCTCTCCGCGGGATCCAGTCCGGAGGCCGGTCCGCCGCTACTCGTCACCTCGCCGACCGGGATGCAGTATGGAGCCTCCATTTCATCGGACGGCCTGATGGTCTTCAGCACGATGTCTCCCAGACCCAACTTGTGGTCGGTGGCCTTGAAATCGAGCGACGGCACGGCCTCGGGCCCGCTCGAACCGGCCACCTCCGATTCGATGGGGAAATTGGACCTCAGCGTTTCCGCGGACGGCACAAAACTCGCTTATACGTCCTACTCCACGCAACAGACCGAGATCCGAGTGCGAGACACGGCGACTGGGCGCGAGGAATCGATCCAATGCTCCAATAACACGCTCGGCCTCTATCCGCGGATGAGTCCGGACGGCTCGAGGCTGGGTTACTCCGATCTCGTGGAAGGCAAGCTTATCTCTTTCATCGCCCCGAACGGCGCTGCCCCCCAGCCGGTTGCCGCGGACGGTATCATCGTCGGTTTCTTCCCTAAATCGGAAGACATTCTCGTGGATGCGGGCGATCGACTCGTTCGGCAAGACCCCGCCGGGAGGCGGCAGACCATCATCCTGGACGCGAGCAGCCAGGGCGGACTGAACGATACGGCGCTGGCTCCCTCGGCCCTTTGGGTCGCCTTCACCCTCGCCTTGCCCGAGGGAAACGGAGGCTTATTCCTGGCCAAGGTGAGCGACCGGCCGGCAACCGCCGAGACCTGGACAAAGATGGCCCAGGATCGCAACTATATCGGCTCGCCGGCCTGGTCGAGCGACGGCAAAATCCTTTATTACGGCTCCAAGCGCGACGGATTCGTTTGCGTGTGGGCTCAGCGGATCACCGACGATGGAAAACCTTCGGGCGCCCCGTTCGCCGCCTTCCACAATCATACCTCTCCGGATATGAACGTTTACGGCGTCAGCCGGTTGACGGCGGCTCCGGGCCGGTTGTACATGATGCTCGGCGAGTTCAAGGGGGATCTCTGGTCCTTGAAGCTCCCCCGTTGAAACGGGAGTTGTTAGGAGTCGTCGGATGAAAACACCACAGTGGCTGTGTTTGGGGTTCGGGATTTGTCTCCTTGCCGGTATTCTTGACGGTGATTTTTCCGCCGCCTTAAAATCAGCCGATTATCGAATCGCGCCCGGACCGGTGACGGTCATGTTGAAGGCTCAACGGGCCGACGGAAAACCTTCGCCCGTAGCGTCGGCGGTTGTCCATATCGGCGGCCGGTATGCCTCCACCGGCAACGACGGGCTGACCACCTTCGACGGCATCCCGGCGGGCGATTATCAGCTTTTAATCGAACATCCGGGATTCGAGCGCTTCGCCTCCACCCTTAAGCTTCCCGAGGGAAAGCGCGAGGAATTAAAAATCATCCTGACTCCCGAAACTCTCGTCGATGTCAAAGGAATGGTGACAGAAGACGGCGGACGGCCTCTCGTCGGAGCCTGGGTCAAACTGACGCCCCTGAAAGTCCCGGCTTCGGTCCAAGGCCTCTTCGAGTTCGGCTCCGGCTGGGGCGGCGAATTCCTGGCGTTGGATGTTCCGTCAGGGACATACCGGGCCGACGTTTCCTGCGCGGGCTGCCGGGAGAATTCACTTGAGATCGAAGTCGCCGCCGGCATGGCCGAGCTGAAATTCTCCTTGGTGCGGCTCTACTCCCCGGCCTCTCTCGACGCGACCGTCATAGACTCCGATTCCGGACAGCCCGTCGGTGGCGCCAGGGTCATCCTCGCTGAAGCCTGGCCGAAAGGTCTGATCGCCGAAGCTCAGACCGATGCGGCGGGCCGGGCGCGGTTCGGCGACATCAAGGTTGGCGATTTGAATTGGCCCGACGAGAAGGGCAACCTGTCCATCTGCCGGCCCCAAGTCACCATCCGCGCCGAGGCCGAAGGCTACGAGCCGATGATCATCCCGGCCACGCTGGCTGAAGGCACCGCGGCCACCGTCAAGATGAACTCGCGCCGGCCGATGCGCTCCGACGGCTCCCATGCCTCTCTCCAGCAGGCCATGGCCATCCGGACGGGATGCCCGGTCGAATTCAATATCCCAAAGGTCGGCGACAACCGCTTTTTCCGTTTTCGCCTCCCCTATCCGGCCGAGGTGAAGTTTATGATCGGCCCAGCCAATCCGATCGAGATCCACGTTCGGATTCTGGCTTCGGACGGCAAACTTATCACCGAAAAGGGCACCAATACGGGCCAGGATAACATCCTCATTCTCCGCCTGAGGTCGGGCGAATATTATGTCCAGGTCATGGAGTGGGGGAACAACGGCGCATCTCCCCAGCCGGTCACTCTCACGGTTAACGTCGAACCCGCCGCCGACGCCCATGAGCCCAACGACTCCGCGGAGACAGGCCGACTCATCC
>Ga0315288_10011472_pt1 | contig 11156 bp, 10 predicted proteins | sample YL17G11_20_MG_FD_203454 | JGI IMG/M metagenome (GOLD analysis project Ga0315288, IMG submission 203454) | Sediment microbial communities from Yellowstone Lake, YNP, Wyoming, USA - YL17G11_20 | ecosystem: Environmental > Aquatic > Freshwater > Lake > Sediment | place: USA: Wyoming | collected... | reverse complement strand
GGGTGGTCGATGCCACAGCCCGCGCAGCGTTCGCCTGCGATGCCAAACCGATGGTGATTTGGACCGCCTCTCCGCTGGGAGTGGGGAAGGCTGCGGACCCGATGCTGCCGGTGGAGGCCCTGACCGCCGCGCTGAAAGCGACGGACGCCTGGGTTGAGTACAACAACAAGTGGTTGCTGTACTCCACTCCTTACGACATCGCCTACAACGAAAACAAGAAACTCCGGCATCTTTGCCTGGTCGGCATGAACGTCGACATGATGGTTCGGTGCATTGGTCGGGTCGACTACCCCACGTTGGAAGCGTTCGAGAAGAAAGTGACCGACATGACCCTGAACGCCAAGCACATCCGCATGACCACCCCCGCCGGTGAGGACGTCGAGTTTGACAATGCGCCGGGCCGCAACCCGATCATGGAGCTCGGCTACTCGAACACACCGGGATCGCACATGATGGCCGGCCAGATTGGGTGGTCTCCCGACTTGGAATCGATCAACGGTGTGATCGTGTTTGATGGCTCGCTGGTCCCCCCCTGCATCGGTGTCGTCAAAACACCGGTCGCTCTGCACATCAAGAATGGCGATATTATCAAGGTGGAAGGTGGGGCAGAAGCCCAGGAATTCGATGCCTGGACCAAGAGCTTCAACCATCCACGAATGCGCAAACTCGCCCACGTCTGCTACGGGTTCAATCCTGGAGCCCGGTTGACTGGCGACATCCTGGAAGACGAACGGGTCTGGGGTGGCACCGAATGGGGGGTCGGGAACGTCGGCGGTATTCTGATTCCCGGCGGGATTCCCGCTCCTTCCCACTCCGATGGCATCTGCCTGAACACCTCTGTTTGGCTCGACGGGGTGCTGATGATGGATAAGGGCCAGGTCCTTGATGTCGAGCTGCAAGACCTGGCAAAAAAGCTGGGCAAGTAACCGCAGGGTCCGGGGCATGTCGACCTTATACGAATACGAGCTGGGGAAGGCCAGCATCACGCTCGCGCGGGAGTTGTTCGGCCTAAAGCCCGGGGAGACCTTCATCATCACGGCCGATACGGAGAGCGACGAACGGGTGGTCGATGCCACGGCCCGCGCGGCGTTCGCTTGCGGCGCCAAGCCGATGGTGATCTGGTGGGGTTCCCCCCTGGGTGTGGGCAAAGCTGCGGACCCGATGCTTCCGCTGGAGGCCCTGACCGCCGTTCTCAAAGAAGCCGATGCTTGGGTAGAATTCAACAACAAATGGTTGCTGTACTCCACTCCCTTCGACATCGCCATGAGCGAGAACAAGCGACTGCGGTACCTGTGCTTGGTGGGAATGGATGTCGACATGATGATCCGCGTCCTGGGACGGGTCAATTACAAGGTCCTCAAGGAATTTGAAGAGACGATCACCGAAATGACCCATCGCGCCAAACACGTTCGGATGACCACGCCCGCAGGGGAAGATCTCGAGTTTGACATGGATCCAAACCGACCGATCTCCTGCGAAACCGGTTTTGCGGACACCCCGGGGCCGCACATGATGGCCGGTCAAATCGGCTGGGCACCCGTCTTCGAATCGATCAACGGCACCATTGTGTTCGACGGTTCGTTGGTCCCGCCGTTCCTGGGGGTTCTCAAGCAGCCGGTCCGCCTGATCGTCGAGCGCGGCGAGATTGTGCGCATTGAGGGGGGAAAAGAAGCGGCGGAATTCGAGATCTGGCTAAAGAGTTTCCGCCATCCACAAATGCGGAAATTAGCGCACGTCTGTTACGGATTCAACCCAGGTGCCCGCTTGACCGGCAACATCCTGGAGGACGAACGTGTCTGGGGTGGAACTGAATGGGGGATCGGACAGGTTGGTCCGATGTATATCCCGCCGGATGGAATCAAGGGTCCTTCCCACTGCGACGGAATCTGCCTGAACACATCGGTCTGGTTGGACGACCAGCAGATCACCGATCAAGGACGAGTCCTCGATCCGCATCTGGCGGAACTTGCCCAAGAATTGGGCAAGGGGTAGTCCGTTTCGGGAGCGACCGGAAACCAAGTCGCTCCTCAAGTTTTTCGATCTACGAATGGAGGTTGAGCGATGAACGAGCGAATGGTTGGCATCTTTTGTGAAATGGTGCAAATCTCCAGCGAATCCGGGGATGAAGCGGAGTTCATCTCCTATCTGCAGGGGAAACTGACCCGGGATTTTGGAGCAACCTGTACGCTGGACTCGTATGGGAACTTAATTGCGAAAATTCCTGCTAAAAACTGTTCTGTCGCCGATCCGCTTCTCTTCGCCATGCATGCCGACACCGTCAAGCCCGGTCGCGGAATCAAGCCGATCGTCCGAGAGGGGATGGTCTGTTCCAGCGGTGACACTATCCTCGGCGGCGATTGCAAAGCAGGGATCGCCGAGTTCATCGAGGCGGTTCAGACCGCAACCAAGCATCCGCCCCTGGAAGTAGTGGTCACCCGCGAGGAGGAGATTGGCTTCGGTGGAGCTCGGCACCTAGATTATGGGTTGATCCAGGCAAAAAAGGGCTTTCTACTGGATATGGACGCGATGGACGCCATCGTCGTTGGCGGCCCCTCCCACATGTTGATCGACGTGGAGATTGTCGGACGCGCAGCCCATGCCGGGATGGAGCCGGAAAAGGGCATCTCTGCGATCAAAGCGGCAGCCAATGCCATCTCCATCTTGAACGATGGTCGGGTCGATCATGAAACGACGGCGAACGTGGGGATCATCGAGGGAGGTTTGATCCGCAATGGAGTGCCGGAGAAGGTTTCGATCAAGGCCGAGGTGCGCAGCCTCAACCATCAGAAATGCATTCAGTTGAGCGAAACGGTCAAAGATGTCTACGAGGTGGCTGCACGAGCGATGGGCGCGACCGCCACCGTCAATTTGACCCTGGCATACAAAGCGACGAAAATCTCTCCCGATACGGCGATGGTGAAGCTGACACGAACGGCTTTGAACAGCGTCGGCATCGAGCCCCGGATTATCTCGATCACTGGTGGGCTGGAATCGGCATTGTACAACGAGAAGGGGATCGAGACGATCCCGATCGGTAATGGCGTCCAGGCAGAGCACTCCACCGATGAGCACATCCTGGTGGCCGACATGGAGAAGATCGTCAAGGTTCTGCACTACCTGTTCAACCATTTTTGCCAATAGCTGCCTGTGAACATGGAACTGTCCCAGGCCATCCAAAATCGAAGAAGCGTGCGGGCATTCCGAGCGGGATCGATCGCCTGTGACCAACTGAAGGCATTGATCCTTGAAGCTGCGATCTGGGCTCCAAGCGGCGGGAATGCCCAAACGTGGCGTTTTGGCCTGATCACCCGACCCGATTTGATCGGAAAAATCAAGATGATCAGCCCCGGCATGCTTGGCCAGCCTGTGGCGGTGATCGCTATCTGCCAGGACATGGAGGAGGCCAGGCGAAAAGGCAGTGATCTGGCGGTCAACGTCCTCAGCTGGATGGACACGGCCATGGCCGCGCAAAACCTGATGCTGGCAGCGCATGCGGCGGGGATCGGAACCTGCGCCATCGCTTCCTTTCATGCCAAGGCGGTGCAAAAAATTCTTGGCCTCCCCGAACGCATCGTTCCCCAGTTGCTGGTATCCTTAGGATATGCATCTCAATCCCCTCAACCGCCGTCTCGCCAAACCGAGGTGCTCTGGCTGAATGAATACACCGAATCGGGATCTTGAAAAGAAATTCTACGAGCTGGTTTGCTACATGGTGACCAGCGCCCGGAATCTGGTCGCGGAGACCAAGCTCTATGGACCCTTTCGCTTAGTGGATTCGGCCAGCCGCTTGGTCGAAATTCTCCCCCAAGTGGGGGTAGACAGCGTTCGGCTCCGATCCATCCGCCAGCAAATCGAAGACGGGAAATACACCGTGATGGAAGACGAATCGACATTCTCCTCGTACCTGGAGAGCTTGGTGATGGCCTTGGTGCAATCGATGGACGAGTGATCGAGAAGCCATTGTAAAAAAAGGAGGTGAAGGGAATCGGGAAAGGGTTTGCGCTCGGATAAGGTGAACAAAATCAGCATAGGAGGTGTAAAAGTACTGAAGATGACAAAAGCATTACGACGAGTTTTAGTTCTAACCCTTGTTTTAGGGATGCTGGCATCCCTGCCGTTGATCTCGTCTTGCGCTGGACCGTCCACTCCTTCGCCCTCACCGACGACATCCCCCACACCCACGCCAACGCCCACACCAACGCCCACACCCACGCCCACACCCACGCCCACACCAACACAACCCCCGGCGGAAAAGATCGTCCGGCAGACCAACTCATGGCCCGCTTGGATCGACCCGGCCGTGGGTTCGGACTACACCGGTTCGACGATTCTGTGCAATGTCTACGACACCCTGGTCTACCCAATGCGGGACGGGACGGCGAAACCCCTGGCTGCCACGAAATGGGAAGTATCGGAGGACGGTCTGACCTATACCTTTGACCTGAAACCGGGGATCAAGTTCCACAACGGAGACGAACTCACTGCCGACGATGTCGTTTATAGCATGCAACGTCTGATGACAATCGGCGAGGGGTATGGCTATCTCTTCACCACTACCGTCCAAGACATCAAAGCCCTAGACAAAAATAAAGTTCAGATCACCTTGAAGCAGACCTTCGGCCCGTTCATCAACTCCCTCTGCCGCCTGTACATCCTCAACTCGAAACAGGTGATGGCGAACACCAAAACGGAAGGCACGTACGGAGAAATGGGTGATTACGGGAAAGACTGGCTGGTCACCCATGACGCCGGATCGGGACCGTACATGATCAAAGACATGAGGACGGAGGAATATTGCCTGGCCGAGAAGTATGCCGATTATTGGGGCGGCTGGTCCGATTACCCCGATGCGCCCGATTTCTTCAGGGAAATCGGCACCACGGAAGCCGTCACCGTTCGCACCCTGATGGCGCGGCGGGAGCTGGAGGTTTCTGACCAGTGGCAGACAGCCGAGGCGATCAAATCGCTGGAACAGATGCCCGGAATCGAGATTGCAACCGTCTACGCAGGGTCCGTGCTGAACATCACGTTGAATACGAAGAAGCCGCCGACCGACGACATCCATTTCCGAAGGGCGTTGGCCTACTGTATTGACTACGATACGGTTGCCAATAAGCTGTTCCCAGGTTCCAAGCAAGCGATGGGACCCGTCGCTGGCGTGACTCCCGGCCACAACCCCAACCTGTTCCAGTTCACACAGGATTTCGCCAAGGCCGAAGAGGAGATCAAGCAGTCCCAATACTACGGTCAGCTCGATCAATACCCCTTCGAACTGTGCTGGATCTCCGAAGTTCCTGATGAGGAGAAAATTGCCCTGATGGTGCAGGCCAACGCCGCCAAGATCGGGATCGTAGTGGATGTAGTAAAGACCCCGTGGCTCTCAAATATCGACAACTGCGCCAAGATGGAAACCACCCCAAACGGGATCGTCGTGTTTGTGGCACCGCATTACGCGGAGGCCGGATCAATGCTGGAGTCCCGTTACCATTCCAAGTCCACTGGCACCTGGGAACAAGGTGAGTGGCTGCTGGATCCGACGATCGACGCCATGATCGAAGATGCCATCGCGACGATCGACCAGGCTGGGCGCTTCCAGAAGTACTACGCCATCCAGGAAGCGCTGGTGGATCTCTGCCCAACCCTTTGGATCTTTGATCAGGCCCAGAAACAGGCGATTCAGAAAGATTACGTCGTCTTCCCCTCCTGGGAGGAAGTCAAGGCCGGCCGGCCGTCTCACCCGGTAATGGGCTATGACTTCTATTTCCGGGAATTCAAGGTCTATCCGGATAAGATACCGCCTCCCGCGTAAGGAGGAACTGCTGGTCGGGCACGGAATGGATTTTCCGGAGATGACGTTCGTCACGGACAAAGTGCCCTGAGAAGGAGCCCCAAAAATAAAAAAAGGGGGGGGTAACCCCCCCTTTTTAAAAAGGAGATTCCTGATGAAATTGGGAGCATTTCTGCTGAGAAGGATCCTGTTGTCGATCTTGGTCCTCTTTGGCATCTCCGTCCTGATTTTCGTGATCGCCCGCATCGTCCCTGGAGATCCGGCCCGGATGGCCCTGGGTCCGAGAGCCCCCAAGGATGTGGTGGAACGGCTTCGGCAAGAAATGTACCTGGATAAACCCTTGCCGGAGCAGTACTTCTATTGGATCAAGGGCGTGGTCACGGGAGATTTCGGCAAGTCCCTCTACACCAAACGCGACGTGATCGAGGACATCCGGGACTACCTGCCCGCCACGATGGAGCTGGCGATCTTGGCCGGCTTTCTGATGGTGATCTTCGCGGTTGTCTTGGGGACTCTTGCCGCAAGGTATCGGGATACATGGGTCGATACCTTGATCCGAATGCTCTCGTACTTTGGTGTGGCCCTGCCGGCGTTTGTCGTCGCCGTATTGTTTCTGCTCTTGTTCGGATATGTGTGGCCCATCCTGCCTACCCTGGGAAGGATCAGCGTGGGGGTCACTCCTCCACCAACGATTACCGGAATGCTCACCTTTGACAGCCTGATTACTGGGAATTTCCCGGCCTTCTGGGATTCATTCAAGCACCTGCTGCTCCCCGGCGTCGCGTTGTCCCTGGGCAGTATTTTCCAGGAAGCGAGAATTACCCGTTCAGCGATGGTGGAAAACATGAACAAGGACTTCCTGGCCGCCGAGAGGGGATACGGTATCCCGGAGCGGACGGTGATGTTCAAGTACCTGCTCAAGCCGTCTCTGATCCCGACGGTTTCCGTGATGGGTCTGGATTTTGCCTCCCTTTTGGGAAACGCCTTTTTGGTGGAACTGATCTTCAATTGGCCGGGGATTTCCCGATACGGGATCAACGCCATGCTGCGGAAAGACTTGAACGCCATCTCTGCCGTGATCATCATCTTCGGGCTGGTCTTCGTGATCGTGAACATCGTGGTCGACGTGATCGTGGCCTACCTCGACCCGCGCATCCGCCTGGGCGGCGTGAGGGGGACATAGGATGATCGCTGACCGCAACCATCGCCTCCCTCCCCAACCCTCGGCGGCGCCGGGCACCCCCTCCGCCTGGCATCGCTTCGCTGAACAATGGAAGAAGAACTGGTTCAAGTTCTCCCACAACAGGCTGTCGGTCATCGGATTGGTGATCGTCCTGCTGGTGATCCTGCTGGCGATTTTTGCGCCCTGGGTCACGCCCTATCCGGCCCATGCCGGAGCGTACGTCGACTACGATAATGCCAGCCTGTCCCCTTCCGCCTTGCATTGGCTGGGAACGGACATCTTTGGACGGGATATCCTCACCCGGATCATCTTCTCTTTCCGCGGGGCGCTGGTGATGGCGATCGTCGTCCTGGCGCTGTCGGTCCCTCCGGGGGTGATCCTCGGCCTCCTGGCCGGCTACTTCAAGGGCTCTTGGGTGGATACAACGATCATGCGCTTGACGGACGTGTTCCTGGCGATGCCCCCCTTGATTCTGGCCCTGGCCGTTGCCTCGGTACTGGAGCCGAACCTGATGAACGCGATGATCGCCGTCACGCTGATGTGGTGGCCCTGGTACACCCGCTTGGTCTACGGCATGGCGTCCTCCTTGCGCAACGAGTATTTCGTCATCGCCGCCGAGTTGACCGGCACCAGCAAGTTCCACATCCTCTTCCGAGAAATCTTGCCCAACTGCCTGTCGCCCGTTTTCACGAAAATGGCCCTGGATGTCGGCTGGGTGATTTTGATCGGTGCTTCCCTGAGCTTCGTCGGCCTGGGCGAGCAACCGCCGACTCCAGCCTTGGGCCAGATGGTGGCCGATGGCGCGAAATACATGCCGGACCTGTGGTGGATGACCATCTTCCCGGCCCTGGCGATCGTGCTGATCATCTTCGGGTTCAACCTCACCGGCGATGGCGTGCGCGACATGCTCGAGACAAGGATGGGGTAGGGTGATAGACGACAATCGGCTCCTGGACATCCGCAACCTGCAGGTCTGGTACAGGGTCTACGGCGGGTACTTGAAGGTGCTGGACGGGGTCAACTTCCACATCGACAAGGGAGAGAAGGTGGGGCTGGTCGGGGAAACCGGATGCGGTAAGACGACGACGATGAAGGCCGTCCTGCGGGTGCTGCCCGACCGTGATACGAAGATCCCCGGCGGGGAAATCCGGTTCCAGGGGGAAGACATCCTGAAAATGAGCGGACCGGAGCTGCAGCGCGTCCGCTCCCAGGGAATCGCGATGATCTTCCAGGACCCGACGGCCGCCCTCAACCCGGTATTCACTATCGGCCAGCAGATCGGCGACGTGATCCGGTTCTCCCTGGCCTCGCGCAAGTCACGCCGACTGGAAAAGACCACGATCAAGTCCACGGCCATGCAGGCGCTGAAAGAGGTGTCCTTGCCAGATCAGGAGCGAATGCTGGGCAACTACCCAATCCAGTTAAGCGGTGGCATGCGCCAGCGGGTCTGCATCTCGATGGCCATCACCACGCCCCGGCAGCTGCTGATTGCCGACGAACCTGGCACCTCACTCGACGTCACCATCCAGGACCAGATCCTCCGCCTGTTGCGCGAGCTGGTGGAGAAGCGCGGCACATCGATCATCCTGATCACCCACTCGCTGGGCGTGGCCCGGGAGATGACCGATCGGATCTACGTGATGTACGCGGGAAGCATGGTGGAAGTCGCCCAGTCCGCGGACCTGTTCGAGCGGCCCCTCCACCCGTACACCCTCGGCTTGCTCGGTTCGGTCCCCAAGATCACCGGCGGCGGAATCACCAAAGGGATCCCCGGACGGATTCCCGACTACCTGCATCCGCCCAGCGGGTGTCGCTTCCACCCGCGCTGCCCTCAGGTCCTGCCGGAGTGCTCAGCGGAGAAGCCGTCCTTTTTCGATCTGGGAAATGGGCATCAGGTGGCCTGCTTCCTCTATAAGAGGGCACAATGCCGCAGACAATCCTAGAAATCGATCAATTGAAGAAGTACTTCCACATCGGCAAGAACAAGCGGGGAGCGATTTTTGTGCGGGCGGTCGACGGCGTCTCCTTCACGGTGGATGCCGGCGAGACCTTCGGCCTGGTCGGCGAATCCGGCTCCGGCAAAAGCACCCTCGCTTACACCGTGATCGGCATGTACAAGCCGACCGCCGGGCAGATCCTCTACCGCGGGCAGAGCCTGGGAGTGGAGGCCGGTCGGCGCCCATTGGCACTGAAAAAAGAGCTGCAGATCGTGTTTCAGGATCCCGGCTCCTCCCTCAACCCCCGCCAGACCATTCGCCAGATCCTGGAAGTTCCCTTGCGCCTGCACCGGCGCGAACTGAAGAAGAGCGAGTTGGAGCAGACGGTGATCGAGCTGCTGCAGAAGGTAGAGCTGTCACCGGACTACATGTACAAGTCGCCCCCATCAATCGGCGGGGGGGAGAAGCAGATGGTCGGAATCGCCCGCGCACTAGCGCCCAATCCATCGCTGATCCTGCTGGATGAGCCGACGTCCGCTCTCGATGTCTCCGTCCAGGCGAAGATCATCAGCAAATTGATCGAGCTGCAGGCAGAGCTGAACCTCACCTATCTGTTCATCACCCACGACCTCAGCCTGATGCGGAATGTGGCCACCCGGATCGCGATCATGTATCTGGGCAAGATCTGCGAGCTGGCCAGCGCCAGCGAGTTCTTCCAGCACCCGATGCATCCCTACACCCAGATGCTGCTCTCGTCGGTGCCGGTAGTGACTGCGGAGGAAGAGCGTATGAAACCGAAGAAAGTGCTCTCCACCGGCGAGATCCCCAGCCCGGTGAACATTCCGCCGGGGTGCAGCTTCCATTCACGCTGCTCGGAAAAGAGCAGACCCTGCACGGTCGACGACCCCGGCTTCATCGAGGTCAGTCCGGGCCATTTGGTACGCTGTCACCAATTTCCGACGGACACCAGCGCTGTTTTTGATGAACGGGAAATTCTGCATCGCCAGGAACCGGGGCCGGTCCCATTCATCGCCCCCCTAGTGGATCCGTTCAGTGGTCTGGTAGAAGGAAGGACGTCTGATGAGTAAGCTGCTGTGGATCAATCCTTTTGGCAATGACGGCTCCGATCAGCCGATTTACGCCTATTTAGCTCCCCAACTGGCTTCGGACACCGTTCTGCACGTCACTGCCCTCCCCAGGGGACCGGAGCACGTGGAGTACCACTACTACGAATCACTGATCTTGCTTGACCTGTTGCACACCATCAAACGGGCGGAAAACGACGGGGTTGATGCGGCGGTGATCGGTTGCTTCTACGATCCCGGCCTGCGCGAGGCGCGAGAGATCACCGAACGGATGGTGGTCACAGCGCCGGCGGAGGCCTCGATGCACATCGCCAGCACCCTCGGGCACACCTTTTCGATCATCGTCGGACGGAACAAGTGGATCCCCCAAATGCACGATAACGTGGTGAAGTATGGCTTTCGCGATCGCCTGGCCTCCTTCAAGTCCGTAAACCTGGGAGTGCTGGACTTCCACCGGGATCCCCAGGAGACAAACCGACGCCTGACCGCTGCCGCCCGCGAGGCGGTGGAGCAGGACCGAGCGGAGGTGATCATTCTCGGCTGCACGATGCAGTTTGGTTTTTCCCAGGAATTGCAGTCCGCCTTGGGGGTTCCGGTGATCGATCCGGTCATTGCGCCGGTGAAATACGCGGAATTCCTCGTCGGTCTGCGGGACCGGCTGGGTTGGCGGACGAGCAAGAAGTACGGATACGAATCTCCACCGCTGGCGGAAATCCAAGCCTGGCACCTCGCGGATCAGTACGACCTCAAGGATCTATGGCGATAGAGCACGAAAGGAGATGCGACGATGAGTAAAATCCTCTACATCAATCCGATCGGTGTCCCCGCGTTCGACGCTGTCTTCCAGGAGTATCTGGATAGGGAGAAAGATCCGCAGACGAATTTGCAGGTGGTTTCCCTCCCTCGCGGAACCCACCATCTGGAATACCACTACTACGAGGCGCTGGTCTTGATGGATACGCTCCATCTGATTCGTCAGGCGGAAAACGACGGGGTTGATGCGGCGGTGATCGGTTGCTTCTACGATCCCGGCCTGCGCGAGGCGCGAGAGATCACGGAACGGATGGTGGTCACAGCGCCGGCGGAGGCCTCGATGCACATCGCCAGCACCCTCGGGCACACCTTTTCGATCATCGTCGGACGGAACAAGTGGATCCCCCAAA
>Ga0315288_10011471_pt1 | contig 11156 bp, 7 predicted proteins | sample YL17G11_20_MG_FD_203454 | JGI IMG/M metagenome (GOLD analysis project Ga0315288, IMG submission 203454) | Sediment microbial communities from Yellowstone Lake, YNP, Wyoming, USA - YL17G11_20 | ecosystem: Environmental > Aquatic > Freshwater > Lake > Sediment | place: USA: Wyoming | collected... | reverse complement strand
CGGTCGCGGCACCGCAGGAGGAGACACCCGCTCCAGCACCAGAGACTAAGGCCATCCCGCAGGTCCTCATCGGAGTCAAACTGTTCGGGAAGTACGACTTCGAGGGAATCACCGTCGCAGATCCAGGGATGAGGAGATACATCGACCTCACCCCGGTCAACGTCCCCCATTCCGGGGGCAAGCACGCCGTCCGCCAGTTCGAGAAGGCGAAGATGAGCATCGTTGAGAGGCTCATCAACAACATGATGAGGACGAAGAAGTGGACGGGCAAGAAACTGAAGGCGTACAAGGCGGTCGAGGACAGCTTCGACCTGCTCGCGCAGAAGACCGGGAAGAACCCGATCCAGCTTTTCGTTGATGCACTTCAAAACGCCGGTCCGAGAGAAGAGGTCACGAGGCTCCAGTACGGAGGCATTTCCGTGCCGAAGGCCGTCGATGTCGCCCCGATGAGAAGGGTCGACCTAGCGCTGAGAAACATATGCAACGGGGCACTGGGAACGTCCCACGGCAGTAAGAAGTCAATCGCAGAATGCCTTGCGGACGAATTGCTGCTCGCCTCGAAGAACGACATGAACAGCGTTTCGATCGCCAAGAAGGAAGAGATCGAGAGGGTTTCATCCTCGGCGCGCTGATCATCGCGATTCAGGACAATTAGCACCCTTTTGGTGATGCCACTATGGGAAGAAAAGAGGACAACATAAAGAGAGCCCAGGCGCTTATGACGAAGCCCGAGTTCATCAGGAACATCGGGACTGCCGCTCATATCGACCACGGAAAGACGACGTTATCTGACAATCTCATCGCAGGCGCTGGCATGATGTCCGAGGAGCTCGCAGGGAAGCAGCTCCTGATGGACTATGACGAGCAGGAACAGGCGAGGGGCATAACGATCAACGCCGCGAGCGCATCGATGGTGCACGACTACAAGGGAAAGGAATATCTGATCAACCTCATCGACACACCTGGCCACGTCGACTTCGGGGGAGACGTCACGAGGGCCATGAGGGCGATCGACGGAGTCATAATCGTCGTCTGCGCGGTCGAGGGCGTTATGCCGCAGACCGAGACGGTCATCAGGCAGGCGATCAAGGAGCGCGTCAGGCCTGTGCTTTTCATCAACAAGGTCGACAGACTGATCAACGAACTCAAGCTCACACCGGAGCAGATGCAGAACAAGCTGACAACGATCATAAACGAGGTCAACGAGAAGATCATCAAGCTGCTCCCGCCGGAACTCAAATCTAAATGGGCGTTGAAGACCGAGGAGGGGTCGGTCATGTTCGGATCGGCCTTCCACAACTGGGCGATCAACATCCCCTACATGAAGAAGTCGGGAATCAAGTTCGGCGACATATACAACTACCTGGCGGAGGGCAAACCCAAAGAGCTCGCCAAGAGAGCCCCGCTCCATCAGATATTGCTGGACGCCGTCATCACCCATCACCCGAATCCTCTCGATGCGCAGAAGCTCAGGGTCCCCAACATCTGGAAGGGGGATCTCGGGTCGGAGGTCGGCAAATCCATGATGGACTGCAACCCGAGGGGGCCTGTCATGTACATGATCACGAAGATCATCATCGACCCAAACGCGGGTGAGGTGGCGGTCGGCAGGCTCTTCAGCGGTTCAATCAGGAAGGGACAGGAGCTCTGGGTATCCGGTATGCCTGAAAGCAACCGCTCGCAGAACGTGTCGCTGACAGTAGGCGCTGACAGGATAACGGTCGAGGAGATCGACGCGGGCAACATCGTCGCTGTCCAAGGCCTGAATGACGCGATCGCGGGTTCGACAGTCTCGTCCATAAAGGGCATCGAGCCTTTCGAGAGAATGGTCCACTACACCGAGCCAGTAGTCACGGTCGCAGTGGAGGCGAAGCACATGAAGGACCTGCCGAAGCTGGTAGAGGTCCTCAGGTCCGTTGCGAAGTCCGACCCGTCGATAGAGGTCGAGATCAACCAGGAGACTGGGGAGCACCTGATGTCAGGCATGGGTGAGCTGCACCTCGAAATCACAGTCTACAGAATAGTCCACGATCACAAAGTGGATATAAAGACATCCCAGCCCATCGTCGTCTACAGGGAAAGGGTCTCCCGGACCGGCGGACCGTTCGAGGGGAAGTCCCCGAACAAGCACAACAAGTTCTATGTCATCGCGGAGCCGCTAGAACATAAGGTTCTAGATGCGATAAAATCCGGCGAGATCTCCGTCGAAAGGAGCAAGATAAAGGACAAGAAGGCGTTCGCTAAGAAGCTCGAGGAACTCGGCATGCCCAGGGACGATGCGAGGGGGATAGAGATGATCCACAACAACAACGTCCTCCTTGATGTCACCAAGGGCATCCAGTACATGCACGAAACGATCGAGCTCTGCAAAGAGGCTTTCGTCGAGGCAATGGACAAGGGGCCGCTCGCGAACGAGAAGTGCATGGGTATGAAGATCAAGCTCGTCGACGCGAAGCTCCACGAGGACAGCATCCACAGGGGACCCGCGCAGGTCATCCCCGCCATGAGGAGCGCCGTCTACGGTGCGATGTGCATGGGCAACAGGATCCTTATGGAGCCCATCCAGAAGATATTCATCAACGTCCCGCAGGATATAATGGGCGATGCATTGAGAGATGTCCAGCAGAGGAGGGCCGTCATCGAGGACATGCAGCAGGAAGGGGAGATGACGACGATCCACGCCAAGGCGCCGGTCGCCGAGATGTTCGGGTTCGCGTCCTCGATAAGGGGGGCGACCTCGGGGCGAGCGCTCTGGAACACGGAGAACGCGGGATTCGAGATCATGCCGAAGGACGTGCAGCTCAAAGTCGTTCCCGAAATCCGGGCGCGGAAGGGGCTGAAGCCCGAGCCGTACGACGCCTCATATTACGCGGACTGAGCGCGATGATGGCATCGCCATTCAGGCTAGATTCAGGAATTGAGGACAGCAGAAAGGATAAAATAGGAAAGAGCATTATGCTCGCAAGAGCAAGCTGAAGGAGGCTCAATATGGCAGAGAAACCGCACTTGAACCTGGTGTTTATCGGTCACGTCGACCATGGTAAGTCAACAACCGTAGGTCGATTGCTGGTCGACACGGGTCACATCGAGCAGTATGTGATTGACAAGTACAAGAAAGAAGCCGAGCAGAAGGGCAAGGCCACTTTCGAGTTCGCATGGGTCATGGACAACCTGAAGGAAGAGAGGGAAAGAGGCCTGACGATCGACGTCGCCCACAGGAAGTTCACCACGGACAAGTACTACTTCACGATTATCGACGCGCCTGGCCACAGAGACTTCGTCAAGAACATGATCACGGGCACGAGCCAGGCTGACGCGGCGGTCATCGTCGTGTCGGCGATCGAGGGCCCGCAGGCCCAGACGAAGGAACATATCTTCCTCGCCAGGACGCTCGGCGTCATGCAGGTCATCATCGACATAAACAAGATGGACGCCGTAAACTACGACGAGAAGAAGTACGAGGCCACCAAGCAGGCCGTGATCGCGCTCCTGAAGGCCGTCGGATATAAGCCGGAGGAAGTCCCCTTCATTCCGGCGTCTGGATACGTTGGCGACAACGTGGCAAAGAAGAGCACGAACACACCGTGGTACAAGGGACCGACGCTGGTCGAGGCTCTCAACATGCTGAAGCAGCCGCCGAAGCTGACGGACAAGCCGCTCAGGCTGCCGATCCAGGACGTCTACACGATCACCGGAGTGGGCACTGTCCCTGTCGGACGTGTCGAGACCGGTGTCCTGAAGCCGGAGATGAAGATCATCTTCATGCCCTCCAACAAGGTCGGAGAGGTCAAGTCGATAGAAATGCACCACGAGAATCTGCTCCAGGCAACGCCTGGCGACAACGTCGGATTCAATGTCAGGGGCATCTCGAAGACCGATGTGAAGAGGGGAGACGTCGCCGGACCGGTCGACAACCCGCCGACGGTCGTGAAGAGCTTCGTGGCGCAGATCGTCGTGCTCAACCACCCGTCGGTCCTGACGGTCGGTTACACGCCTGTCTTCCACTGCCACACGGCGCAGGTCGCCTGCATGTTCGAAGCTTTGCTGAAGAAGGTCGACCCGAAGACCGGACAGACCCTCGAGGAGAACCCGCAGTTCCTGAAGACCGGGGACATCGCCTATGTCAAGGTTGTCCCGACGAGGCCGATGGTCATCGAGACCGCGAAGGACTTCCCGCAGCTCGGACGGTTCGCCATCAGGGACATGGGCCAGACCGTCGCGGCCGGAACGGTCATCGAGGTCGAGAAGAAAGAGATGTAAACCCTTTTTATCTCTTCATTTTTGTTTTGGTGAACCTGCATGGCATCGCAAAGGGCACGCATATCATTGAGCGGGACGGACCCGCAGAAGGTCGACGGGGTCTGCAAGCAGATAAAGCAGATCTCCGAGAGGACCGGCGTGGCCATGAGCGGGCCGATACCGTTGCCGACAAAGCGTCTGGTGGTGCCTTGCAGGAAATCTCCCGACGGAGAGGGTTCCGAGACCTGGGACAGATGGGAGATGCGCGTCCACAAGAGGCTTATCGATTTGGACGCGGACGAGAGGGCGCTCAGGCAACTGATGAGGATCCAGGTGCCGGACGGCGTAAACATAGAGATCGTCCTGAGATCTTGAGATCGACACTCCACGGCATTCGACAATCTATTTATTCCAGCTTTTCATCAGAAGCTTCGCTCACGGGCCGATAGATCAGCGGAAGATCGCCTGCTTTGCAAGCAGGAGGTCAGGGGTTCAAATCCCCTTCGGTCCACTCATTTCTCATCCGTTCTCTTCAGAATAACCTTATGATGCCGGAGAGATGTCTGGAATCCGGAATTCTGAATGAGATGCACAAGATGCGGCACGGAGAACCCAACCGATTCCGAGTATTGCTACCAGTGCGGGCACAAGGTCGGATTCGATGTCGTTAGAGAGGAGGAATATGAAAGAAAGTCCTCAAACCCCATCAGTAAGCCAACGACCAAGCTATCATCTTATCTGATGATATCGTTTCTATTACCCTTCGCCGGCTTTCTGGCAGCATATCTTCTTTTCCGCAGGATACCTGACCTCGATGACATCGAGCAAGAAGGGAAATACCGACGGACAGCTATTCTTTGCTCGATATTGGCAGTGTTCAACATCGCTCTAATACTGATTTTCCTGGCTTCCCCTCAAATGATCTTCATTTGAAAGGCAATCGTCGCGACCTCTGAACATTCTCTGTCGATTCGGGCAGCATCCCCCCCTCTAGATTCATTGCATGCCCTGAAAAAAGTCACCCGAACATGCTGTCTATCAAAGCATGATCGGCTTCGCGCAGTTTCTCGATGAACACAGATTCGTTCATTGCACCGGTCATGTCGGTGATGTCGTTGAGCAGGACCTTCGGGACGCCTTGAACGAGGTGCTTCTGGGAGAGCTCGGTGAAGACCGACGAGTCAATAATCTCCGTCGTCACCATCTTCGATTCGATCGCAACCCGATATGCGTGCCTTGCGACTATTGGGCAGAAGGTGCACGTCGGAAGCACGAAGACCTTGATGTTGGCTCTCCGCCTTACGTTCACAAGGGCTGATTTGGAAGATGCGGCGAGCTTCGTCGACGAATGAGACAGCTCGTAGACTGCGTCGGAGAACGGGCCGACCTCATAGCCTGCCGGCACCCCGAAATATCGTATCCTTGCGAACTCCCCCTTCGAGAGCACCAAGCATGGGACGTACTCGATGCGGAGCGACCTCAGCCTCTCATTCCTGCCCCCCTCCCAGTCTATCATTTCCGCTTTGACATTCGGATGGGAGGCCGCAAAGGATGATGCGAAATCGACCAGCTCCTTAGAGATCAGCGACTCCTTCGAGATAAACAGCAGGAGCTTGATCTCTTCCGGGGCAGCCCCTCCGACGGGGGGAACGATTGGACCGACCTCGATGCTTGGAATGGCCATGCTTGGCCGCCTCTCGAACAATTGAGATGTGAGGGTGGAGTGCGTATTTCATTCTATTGAAATCGGATGGTGGAGATGGTTAAGATAAAGTATCATGATTCCAATCTATTTCTGTAATGCCGAATCAGCTGTCTTAATCGATTGATATCCGGATTATGCGGGACGGTGGTCGGCCCGAGGGGAGACAGGAAATGAGTCTAGCAGATGTCATCGCAGGCGAGCCGAGAAAGGCGTTCATGCTGTGCAACGAGGCGATCGTGAGGGGGGCATTGGAGGCCGACGTCAAGGTGTACGCCGGATACCCCGGATCGCCGACGAGCGAGATACTGGACGCATTCCACGAGATAGGCGAGAAGATGGACGTCCGGACGAATATCTCCGCCAACGAGAAGGTGGCCCTGGAGACCGTCGCGGGAGCCGCGATGGCGGGGTTGAGGGGGCTCACCTCAATGAAGAGCGTCGGTTTGAATGTCGCGTCTGATTCATTCTTCACGCTCGGTTACACAGGGGTCACGGCAGGATTGGTCCTCATCGTCGCCGACGACCCCCATGCGCACTCGTCGCAATCGGAGCAGGACGGAAGGTTCTTCGGACCGAGCGCATACATCCCGATGCTCGAACCTTCGGATCCGACCGACGCCATCCAGATGGTGAAGTACGCATTCGATCTCTCCGAGAGACACGGCGTCCCCGTCCTCATCCGGACCGTCACCAGAGTCAACCACCAGAGCGGGATAGTCCAGACCGGCCCCTTGAACCGAACGCCGTTCAAGAAGGTGAAATGGACTCATGAGCCGACCAGGTTCGTCACAGTCGCTGATTCCGCCAGGAAGTTCAAGGCTAACATGCTTGAGAGGACTAAGAGGATCGCCCAGGAATTCGAAGCGTCGCCTTTCAACAGGATAGACAACCCCGGCTCGGACACCGGGATAATCACATCCAGCGCCGGATACAACTACGCGGTCGAAGCGTGCAGAATCCTCAACACGCGCCCTTCGATCCTGAAGCTCGGGACAACATACCCTCTCCCGAAAAAGCTGATTTTCGATTTCATCAGGCCGTTGAAGCAGGTGCTGATTGTAGAAGAGCTGTCCCCGTACCTCGAACTGAATGTCACGGCGATCGCCAAGGAGGCCAACCCGCAACTGAAGATATTCGGCAAGGAATCCGGTCACCTCCTGGAGATGCTGGAATACAATGCCAACATCGTCTCAACGGCCCTCGCAGAGGTCATCGGTGCCAAGACCCCGCTTGATTTCGAGGCGATCCTCAAGAGGGCCGATGCGCTGAAGGAGGGGTTGCCAGTCAGGCCGCCGACTTTCTGCCCCGGCTGTCCTCACAGGGGGACCCTCACCTCAATGCGAAAGGCCCTCCGTGGGATCCAGCACGTTCAGCCGACCGACATTGGCTGCTATTCCATGGCACCGCTCGCCCCGCTCTTCTACGGAGACACCCTCCTGAGCATGGGCGCATCGCTCGGGGTGGCGGCGGGTCTGCAGTACTCGGTCGAGGAGCCGGTCATCGCGATGATCGGGGATTCCACATTCTATCACGCTGGCCTGCCCGGACTGGCGAATGCGGTCAATCACAAATGCAATTTCAAGCTGATAATCCTGGACAACTCAGTGACGGCCATGACCGGGCAGCAGCCTAACCTGGGCACCGTCCCTCAGGATGACGATGCGAGCGTCCAGCCGCTCAGGCTCGAGGACGTCCTGAAGGGGATGGGGGTTACCGATATCACGATAATAGATGCGTACGACGTCAAAGAGGCCCCCAAGAAGCTCAAAGAGGCATTCACAAGGCCAGGGTTCAGCGTGATAATATCCAGGAGGGACTGCGCGCTGTACGGCGACAGGATCAAGAGGAAGAAGGGGCAGCCCATCGTCCCGAACCAGGTGGACAAGAAGGTCTGCAACAAGTACTATGCCTGCATCAGGGACTTCAACTGCCCGGCCTTCGATGTGGACGAGGACGGGCAGGCGCACATATCCAGGGACATATGCGATGGGTGCATGGTTTGCGCGAAGCTGTGTCCAGTGTCCGCCATCAAGACGACGGGGGAACCAAGATGAAAGACGAGTTCAGCGTGCTGATATGCGGAGTGGGCGGGCAGGGGCTCGTTCTCGTCTCGAACGTGATCGGTAACGCGTGCGCGGCGTCGAACCTGAGGGTCATTACGGGAGAGCAGCACGGTCTTTCCCAGAGGTCTGGAGCAGTCTCGATACATCTGCGGATAGGATCAGATGTCCGATCCCCTCTGATACCTGTGGGGATGGGCGATGCGATCGTATCCCTGGAGGCTCTCGAGACTCTGAGATACATCGAATACCTGAAGGAAGGCGGGCTCGTCCTCATGAACAGCAGGGTGGCATTCCCGATCACCGACACGGCGGAACTGGTCAAGAAAAAGAGCACGAAATATTTCGGTAGGGAAGACGTGGAAAACAAGTTGAAGCAAGTGACCGCAAACATCTTCTCCGTCGATGCATTGGAACTCGCGAGACAGGCCGGAAACCCGCTGACGGAGAACACCGTCTTGCTAGGGGCGATGAGCGTGTTCGAATCTTTTCCGGTCCCGACTGAAGCCCTAAAGGAATCGATCGCGAAGACAGTCCCTCAGAAGGCAAAGGATGCGAATCTCAAGGCCTTTGAGCTGGGAGCAAAGGCATCCCATGATAGGTTTTGCACGCTGTTCCCTTGCCGGAAGATATGATATCATTGCGAAATCCGAAAAACGGGAGGGAAACTGCCGTGTCGACCCCGAGGGGGCGATATCATACTGGATTGCCCCCGACCATTCGATAAAGATATATTGAACAATTCGTATTACGAACTCAATCAGTCATGAGGTCGTTGGGACCTCAGGTATGAGGAAGGGAGCATACCCTCCAACGGAGTGGATTGTGATATGGACGAACAAATGATTGAAGATTGCAAGATTGATGACCTAGCGGAGCCGGTTTTGGAGGTTACCAAACAGAACAGACGCAAGATCATCCTGGCTGTTACTGTGACCGCCATATTCCTGCTGTCCGCTGTCCAAACAATCGTTGTCAACGCCAAGGCGGCGGATGCTGAGGCGAAGGTGTTCTACATCGGAATGGGAGAATCAGTCATGTCGGCGAATCCATTCGTCGGGATATACGACAGCGATTATCTGTTCTATTCCTACGTGTACGATTACCTGCTATTCCCGAACGAGGATGGGGTAGCTACTCCGAACCTCGCAAAGAGCTGGTGGCATATGAACGGGAGCTACGCGGCCTCCCACGGTTCGGACTTCTCGACCTTGTCCTACCATCAGAACTCTTCGGATTGGCCTGCAGGCTCGATCTGGGAGTACAACCTGACCGAGAACGTCTTCTGGAATGACGGCGAGCCTTTCACAGCCGACGACGTCGTGTTCACGATCAAGATACAGACCGGCGCCGGATACATCAACTACTGGGCATACCAGCCGTACACGAAGTGGATCGAACGATGCGAGAAGATAAACGATTATAAGATCAGGATCTACTTCACCGATCGCATCACTCACGCCCCGGTCCCCGCTGCTTGGGCAGCCAGCATGTCCATACCGATGATGCCGAAGCATATTTTCAGCGAGTTCACCGATGCGTACATCGCGCAGAACTGGACCGGCGTCCCTGCCATCGGAACAGGACCGTTCATGGGAACGCTGTCATTGGGGAACGAGATAATCGCTAAGGAATCAATCACGCTCCAGAAGAACCCCTATTGGAACTTCACCGATGATTATGGAGTCGTGCAAGGGTTGGGCGGCTACCATAACAGGACCATCCAGATCGACAAGCTGGTAATGAAGTTCTACGCTGAAGAGCAGACGCTGATCGTCGACCTCAAGACGCAGAAGCTGGACGCGTCCGAGGTGACCCCGACCAACTACTTCGCATTGAAGGAGAACAAGCCAAAGGGGCTGACCTTGGTTTCACTGTACAGCTCGACGGTGTACTCCAAGATCTCGCACTTCAACGTTAATGATCAGGCATCTGCCTCTCTGAATCCGACGAGGCTCGACCCAGCCCTGCTCAGGGCGACCGCGGTCGCGACGAACAAGAGCTACATCGTCGACGCGATCTTCAAGGGGCTTGCGTCGCCGGGCGTCGGCATCCTCTCGCCTGTCTGGCCGCAATATTACTGGACCCCGCCGCACGACGAGACATCTACTTTCAACATTACGGACGGCGCTGGAATCGTCAAATGGAGCTACACGAAGCCGCTCGACGAGGTGATGTCGTTCAACCTGACCCTCGCCAACGAGATTCTCGACGAGGCGGGCTATGTCTGGACGAACGGCCCCTGGACGCCGACCAACACAAACACACTCAGGAAGGTCGGTCCAGACGCGGCTGACAGGCTAGTGAAGCTGGGGATTATCGGAGATCCATCGGCTGTATTAGCTCCTCAGGCCAAGACCCTTGAGTTCGAGGATATCTACGAGATTGAAGTGTACGAGGACAAGGACACTTCCGAGTACCTCACATCGGAATGGGCTCACATCGGAGTCAAATTGACCCAGAAGCCTGCGAATGTGGGCGTATGGAACCGGCTCGTCTACGGGTTCCAGTACCTCTTCACTGAGACCTACTGGAGCGGCGACGTGGACCCGAACTACCTGATGTACATCGCGACTTCGTATGCGATGGACGGATGGAACGAATTCGGCACGAGGAACGCGACCTACGACAACCTGTACAACCTCCAGGCCAAGGAGTTCAACGCGACCAAGAGACAGCAATACCTAGACGATTGCCAGAAGTGGCAGTACCTCGCAGGTGGCGCGATGATCTATACGGTCTATCCGAAGACCACCTATGCCTACAACGACGCCCAAAACGGCTCTGGCAAGTGGGGTCACTGGGGCAACTGGACGCAGCACCCCGGACTCGCAGTTGACCACTTCTGGGGAGAGACTCCTCTATTCTACACCGTCAAGTGGGTAGGTGGCGGCGGGCCCCCGATAGAATGGACCACCATGATCATCGCTGGTGCCGCAATCGCAGCGATCATCGCAGCCGCGGCCGCAATGATGATCATGCGGAAGCGCAAGACCCAGAGCCTGCTCGATGAGGAAGAGCCGGAAGAGGAAGAAGGTAGCAATCCTTAGACCGACTTTCAAACCCTTTACCGCGGACGGGAAAGGTCCGGAGACATCCGGCCTTCCTCGTCTGATTGATTCTATTTCTCCATTCAGGTGCGGACCTCCTAC
>Ga0315288_10011469_pt1 | contig 11157 bp, 7 predicted proteins | sample YL17G11_20_MG_FD_203454 | JGI IMG/M metagenome (GOLD analysis project Ga0315288, IMG submission 203454) | Sediment microbial communities from Yellowstone Lake, YNP, Wyoming, USA - YL17G11_20 | ecosystem: Environmental > Aquatic > Freshwater > Lake > Sediment | place: USA: Wyoming | collected... | reverse complement strand
ACGGCCCGCGGACGACGGGGAGCACGAGGCGGGACGTCGTCGGTTCCACCGTCAGCGTGCCGGGGAAGGGCGGCGGCCAGCTGCTCGGGAAATCGGCGCCGGCGAGGTCCAGGCGGAGCCCATGGCCGGCCTCGAAGACCCACGAGGTCGCGTCGAGCTCCACGGTCGCTCGGTACGGCGTGCCGGGCTCGAGCGGCTCCGGTTCGGTGTGTGAACCGCGGTGCGTGAGATTCAGGATGCCGCGCGTGACGAGCGACGAGGTCCCGTCGGGGAACACGTCGCAGAGCTTCGCCGAGATGAAGGCGACCGGCGCCGAGGAGGCCACCGCGACGTCCATCCGCGGGTGACCGAGGATCTCGAGCTCTTCCTCGAGGGGCCCCCAGTCGTAGGTGAGCGAGAAGGCCTCGTCGGCCCGCTGGTCCCAGGGTGGTCCGAACGGGAGGTCGGCGGCGCACCAGATCGATGAGGTGGGGCCGACGTCGCCCCGCACCTCGAGGGCGTCCTCCGGCGCGTCTCCGCGACCCTGCACCGTGGCCGAGGACAGCGCCCGGGCCTCCTCGCGCAGGCGCTCCGGTGGCCAGGCGGGCTCGAGACGCCACTCGCCCCGGTAGGAGTCCAGATCGGGCTCGGGCCGTGTGGAGCGGCACACGAACACGACGATCGGGGACTCGCGGTCAACGCCGTTGTCGATCCCCTTCAGCCACCGGTCCCACCAGCGGATCATCTCGGGGACGTGGTCGATGCGCGGGCCCGGGAGCGACGTGAGCGGGCTCATGTGGCTCCACGGCCCGAACAGCAGGCGCTTGGGACAGCGGAGGGCCTCGAAGGCCCGGAACGCCATGTTGTGGTAGCCGTCCGCATGCCCCGCCACGATCATCGTCGCCGCCTCGATTGTGTCGTAGTCCGGTCTCAGCGAGCCATGCTGCCAGTACGGCCCGTCGTTCTGCTCCTCCAGCCACCGCAGGACCCAGGGCTCCGTGCGGGCCACGCGCTCGAGCCACCGCTCGCGCCAGTCGGGGCCCGCGAGTGAGGGCACGGGCGGGAGCGCGTTCATCGCGACCATGTTCAGCGGGTAGTCGAGGAAGTCGATGCCGCGCAGGGCCCCGCCGCCGTAGTGGACGTCGTCGTTGTAGCGCCAGTCGGTCGCGTAGATCGGGATGATGGCCTTGAGGGCCGGCGGTCGGAGCTTCGCGAGCTGGATCGAGTTGAACCCCGAGTACGAGGTGCCGTACATCCCGACCGATCCGGTGCTCCACTCGCGCGTCGCCAGCCAGTCGATCACCTCGAGCAGGTCCTCGTGCTCGCGGGCGGTGTACTCGTCCTCGGCGACGCCGTCGGACGAGCCCGTGCCGCGGACGTCGACGCGGCACACCGCGTAGCCGCCCTCGTCGCAGAGGCGTCGGTAGATCGGGACCGACCAGGACAGGTCGTCCTTGCGGTACGGCCGGGCCTCCAGGACGGCCGGCCACGGGCCGTCCGACGCGGGGAGGTGCAGCGAGGCAGCGATCCGTACGCCGTCGGACATCTCGAGGAAGAACCGTTCATCGGACATGGGGAGCCTCCCTCAGATCTGGAACCCGACGACGCCGGTGGCCTCGGCCTCGCCGCCGCCGCGGCGCTTCGCGACCTTGGTGAGCATCAGCACGGCGACGCCGACGGCCGAGAGCGACAGCGCGAGCATCACGGTGGCGATCGCGTTCAGCGCCGGGTTCGGCGCGGTCCGTCCCGTGCCGTAGATCAACATCGGGATCGTGGTCGACGTCTGGCCCCTCGACAGGAACTGGCTCGTGACGAAGTCGTCGATCGAGAGCGCGAACACGATCATGAACGCCGCGAAGATCGCCGGGGCGAGGAGCGGTAGGAGCACCCGGCGCAGAGCCTCCATCGGCGGCGCGCCGAGGTCCATCGCCGCCTCCTCGAACTCCGGGCCGATCGCGAACAAGCGGCCGCGCATCACGACGACGACGTACGGGATGGCCCACGTCACGTGGCCGAACACCTGGGCCGTCGTACCGAACGACACGAACGCGAAGAGGTGGACGAAGACGAAGAACAACCCGGTGGCCAGGACGATCTCGGGTGTCACCAGCGGCAGGAGCATCAGGAAGTTCGAGACGTTCCCGCCCCGGCCGCGCCAGCGGGCGAGTCCGAGCGACATCGCGACGCCGATCGGCGTGGCGATCAGCATGGTCGCGGCCGCCACTTTCACACTCTGGGCCATCGCGCTCCGCAGGAGGGGATCGTGAAGCACCGAGAAGTCCGGGTCCGACACGTACCAGCGGAGTGAGAAGCCCTGCCACGCGCTCCGCGAGCGCCCGGCGTTGAAGCTGAACCCGATCGCGATCAGCACCGGCAGGAGTGCCCAGAGCACGTAGACCCACGAGAAAGCGGCGAGAAACCGGTGCTTGCGCCACGGGTTCGCGAGCAAGCTCCGAACGCGCCTCACGAGCGCCTCGCCTCCCGGGTCGTCTTGGCCGTGCTCACGAGGTAGTAGAGCGTGAGCACGCTCACCAGCACGGCGAGGGCCGTGACGAGGGCCGCGCCCCGCGCCTGGGCAGAGCCGAGGGTGCTCCCCTGCAGCAGCAGCACGATCTGGTTCCCGATCATGCTGGTCTCCGGTCGCCCGCCGGACAGGAGCTCGGCGGTGTAGAAGTCGCCGAACATCGGCAGCAGGATGATCGCGGTGCCGGCGAGGACGCCCTGCTTCGACATCGGGAGCGTCACGCGTATGAACGTCCCGAAGGAGCTCGCGCCGAGGTCCCACGCCGCCTCGAGGAAGCTCGTGTCGATCCGCTCGAGGGCCGCGTAGAGCGGGAGGATCAGGAACGGCACGTAGCCGTACGCGAGGCCGAGGATCACGGTCACGGACTGCCCTTCGAGCCACGGACGAGGCGCGTCGATGACTCCGAGGGTCATGAGGACGTGGTTCACGAGGCCGTTGTCTTGAAGCAGACCGACCCACGCGAGCATCCGCATCAGGTAGCTGATCCAGAACGGGAGGACGACCAACACGAGCATCACCGAGCGGTAGCGGCCGCGGAGACGCGAGAGGTAGTAGGCGACGGGATAGCCGATCAGCAGGCAGAGCGCGACGGCGATCGCCACGAACCGGAGCGTGCGCAGGAACACGACGTGGTAGATGCCGTCGCTCACGCCGAGCTGCTGGAACACGTAGCCGAACGCATCGCCGTTCCAACGCAACGGGTTCCACTGAGGGATGGCGTTGCCGAAGATCGGATCGACGCCGCCCGTCGCCGTCGCGAGGATCGCGTAGAACGGCACGACGAACAGGAGGAGGAGCCACAGCACGCCCGGTGCGCTCAGGCCCTGCCAGAAGCCGCGCGGGTAGAGCAGGTCGATGCCGCCCTTGGACCGGGCTTCGCGTCCCCGACGCAGCCGTCGCATCCCTCTCCCTCCTGGCGTGCCGCCGCATCGTACCCCCCGACGTTCGCGCCTTGCGGTGCCCCATCCGGCAACCTTCAGTGACCGAGGTTCACGGCACGGCCGTGCCTGCCTTGACACGGGGTTCCCACCCGTATACACCGCGTGAAGGAGCCAAGTCTATAGAGGAGGGTCCGATGCACCCCAGGGAGCGGCGGACGACGATCGCGGGGCTGAGCCGGCGCGAGTTCTTGAGGAGAGCCGGGATGACCGGTATCGCGCTCCCGAGCGTGGCCGCGATCCTCGCCGCGTGCGGCAAGAGCGACGGGGGCGGAAGCGAGGGCGGGCCTACGGGCCCGCAGATCGCATCGCCCGACAACCCGGTGACGCTGCCGCTGTTCGACGACATCGCGCCGATCGGCGACGGCCTCTCGCCCGAGGCGGGCCCGCTCCGCATCTACAACTGGAACGACTACGTGTACAAGAAGGCCCTGAACAAGTTCCAGGACGAGTTCAACGTCGAGGTCGAGTACACGCAGTTCACGGGGATGTCGGAGGCGATCTCGAAGGTCCAGAACGGCACCATCGAGTTCGACGTGTTCTTCCCGACGATCGAGAACCTCGGCAAGCTCGCCGCGGCGAAGCTCCTCCGGCCGCTGAACAGGAGCTACATCCCGAACTTCCAGAACATCTGGCCCCAGCTCCAGGACCCCTGGTACGACAAGGGGGCGACCTACGCGGTCCCGTACACGACGTGGAAGACCGGCATCGGGTACCGCGCCGACCACATCGACGACCCCGGTTCGCTGTCGATGCCGTTCGACGTGTTCTGGAACCCGGACCTCAAGGGCAAGGTCGGGCTCCTCGACGAGTACCGCGAGACGATCGGGATGGCCGTGCTGCGGAACGGTGGGACCGACATCAACACGCACGACGAGGCGCAGATCAGGGCGGCCGGAGATGCGCTCGGCGAGCTGATCGATCTCGTGAACGTGGACATCGCCGCCGGCGACTACCAGAAGCTCGCCGAGGACACGTCGTGGGCGCGCCTGTCGTGGTCGGGCAACATGAACTACGCGCAGTGGTACCTGCCGAAGGGGACCACGGCCGACGTGCTCGGCTACTACTACCCGCCGCAGGGCGGGTGGGAGGTCTCGAACGACCTGATGGTGGTCTCCTCGAAGGCGAGGAGCCCAGTCCTCGCGCACATGTTCATCAACTTCCTGCTCGATATCGACAACGGCCTCCTGAACTTCGGGTACGAGGGGTTCCAGCCGCCGTTCCAGGGCGTGAACGAGGCGGACTTCCTGGCCGCCGGCTACATCCCGGACAACCTGAAGAGCACGCTGGTCACCGCGCAGGACTTCGAGGCCGGCAAGCCGATCATCGCGCTGCCGCCCGACGTGGATCAGCTCTGGCAGGACATCTGGGCCGAGTTCAAGGCCGGCGTCTAGGGGAAGTAGTCAGGGATAGGAGGAGACAGAAGGGGTCCGAGACGGTGCCAGGGCTACCCTTGGCCGACGGCGCGGCGTTCGTCACCGTCCATCGCCCTACTACCTCCTTCGCCTGCCTGTCGGGTGCAAATACTCGGTTGCGTGCAGTGACCCGGCAGTTTCCTGCTTTCAGGACCATGGCGGCAAAGGTGCTCGGAGGCTGAAGCTGAGTGGGCCACGACCCCGATGGTGTGGTAGTCGGCAGGCCAGACCCCTGAGTGGCACGCACTCAACTTGGCCTGGGCCACCTCACGGCCTCACTGCCCTTTGAACGCAAGACGGTAGGGCTTCTCCAGGCCGCTCCCCCCATTATGAAGAACTCGCTGGTCACGCCCACGATCGCAATAAACGCACCCCACAGGCTACGCGAGCTCGGCCGATTGGTCCGACATCATAATGAAGAGGCAACCCAACTACGCCTTAACGCTTTGTACGGACTAGAGAGGGAGGAGACATCGTGAAGACCCGTGCGCAGCTGCTCCCCGAAGAGATTAAGGCGGACAACGACGGGATGGTTCTTGATCCACGATACGCGGACGAGATTGAGGACGCGCATCGAGCCGTTGACTGGGGCGCGCTAGCGGCGGCAGGGTACGACAAGACCGGCGACTACTGCTTCATTTACAGCTACCCACCCGTCCGGACACTTCAGCCAATCCCGAGCACGCAGATGTTCGAACCTTCCCCTTGGGAGCCGCACGCAGAGACCATCAACATGTACCTTCACATTCCGTACTGCAGTGGGATCTGCTCCTACTGCTACTTCGCCAAGGTAGTGGACACCGGACGTGGGCCAGTGCCCAAAGCCCAGTACATCCCACTGTTGATTTGGGAGATAGAGGACAAGCTGCAGCGGTACGGAGGCGACCCCGAGATCCAGACGATCCACTTCGGTGGGGGGACACCGTCAATCCTCGAGATCGATCAGATTGAGCAAATCATGTCTTACCTGTCCTCCCTGAATCTTTCACTCGATGCCGAGATTACCTTTGAGTGCGCACCCGAGACAATCTACCGGAACCTCGACAAGCTGAAGGTACTGCGCGACAACGGGGTCAATCGCATCAACGTGGGGGTCGAGAACCTTGACGACCGCGTGCTGAAGCTGATGGCTCGCCGCCATGGCTCTGACGTCACGATCGGGGCCATCGAGAACGTGCGCCGCGTAGGATTCGATAACGTCAACGTCGACTTGATCTACGCGCTCCCAGGGCAGTCACTTGCCTCCTGGGTCGAAACGCTCAAGACTGTTTGCTCGTGGGGACTGGAGTCGGTTAGCGTCTACCGGCTCCGAAAGCATCCCATGAAACGGATTTCGAAGCTTGAGGAGCGACTCTATCCTGCCTACACCGACGGCCTTAAGATGCAGCTCGCTCACTCGATCGTGATGCAGGCAGCCGGCTACCTCCGAGTGCAGAGCCACAAGTACGCCTCCGCGCGAGAGAAGATGCAGCGCCAGACCGAGCGAAAGCGGGGAATCACCTCTACCCAACTACTGAGCGCTGGCTGCGGAGCCTATGGATTCTTGAACTCCACCTTCTATTGGAACACCAAGTCGCTTGCCAAGTGGGGCGAGCGCGTCCGCCGACACGAGCACCCCACCTGGATCGGAGAGACGCTTGAGCGCGATGAGCTCATGCGCAAGAGCATGGTGCTCGGCGTCCACACCAGCTCGGGAATCGACCGGGTAGCGTTCACGACGAAGTTCAGAGCCGACCCTAAAGAGGAATGAGCCCCGACGATCTCCACGAGTTCTGGCAAGTCCTCGAGGAGCTCGTGGCGCTCGATACCACGACCCCAGTCAGCGACCAAGGACTTGCAGAGGTGGAGCGTGTGCTCAGGCCGTTCGGTTGCTATGGAGTCGGGGAACGCCTGCTAGGCGGCGGCGATCCCACAGACCGTATCTGGATGTACACGCACGTCGACACAAAGCCCCCCGGTGATCTCCAGCGATGGGACACAGATCCGTTTCGACTGACAGCAGACCATGATCGTTGGCTCGGCCTGGGTGTTTCCGATTCCAAGTTCCAGCTCCTGAACGCGCTCCTGGTACGTCGAGCGATGGGCGGCTTCGTCCTTATCGATACGTCGGAAGAATCTGACCACCACGCCAACGCCCAGGCCATCATCGCAGAGGCCTCGCCGGAGGCGCTCATCGTGTGCGATGGGACTAGGGGAGATCACGACGCCTACAACGGAGTGAGTGGACAGCTTGACGGACTTATACATCTTGAGACAGGGATGCCAAGACGGCATCCGTCGCAGAGCGAGGGGGCCGTACTCCAGCGGTTGTCGGACCTCTCAGCGGATGTCCAGAGGCGAGGGCTCCGGTTCACCGTGACAGGACTCAGTGGTCTGTCGGAGGAACGATCGCTGAGCCTTCAGGAAGTAGCCGTTCGCTTCGATCTCCGCTTCTCCGACGAGGAGCGACCCAGAGTGGCGGACTTTCTTGCCCGCTGGTCTCATTCGACGCGACAAATGATGTGGCCGGTCCAAGGAGCCGAAGTCCGGACGTTCTCCATCCCGACAAGTCTGTCTCCCGCCAGCTTCTCAACAAGGCTTGGGCGAGAGGAGCCTCTAGGTGCTCGGTTCGTGATCGCGGTCCCAGGATCCGAAGTCGACAATCAAACCCACATGCCCAACGAGTTCATCCGACCCCCGCAGATACTTCGGCATTGGTGGGCGTTGTCGCGTGTGGTGTCGGAACTAACGGAGGCACATGTTTGATGAGCCCGCATGACGCGACGTTACGCATCTGGGACTCGATGGTCGCCCTCCGCGGATTCCCACCGTCTGAGGTCGAGGAACTCTGGGACACTTTCGCCGGCGCAATCGAGAACGGAGAGAGCAGCGACGGGGTGGAGCTCCTGGTAGTTCGAACAGAGCTCGACGCTACTTTGAGTGCTCGACGGACGAAGGCCCGGCATCGAGGAGGATCGGCCGCGTGCAAGTACTTCCTGGACGGCACGCCGTTCCTTTCGGAGGAACAGGTTCGCGATTGCGCGGTTATCAGCGAATCGGATCGCCTCGCGGCATACGAGGCTGACGGTGCCGTGCTAATCGTGGCACCGGCCATGGCCCTCGTCGCAGCTGGTGAGTCGCTCCCGCAACTTCTCCTCTCAGACATCGTGGAGAATTGGCTCCTATGTCGGGCTCGACTTAACCGGAGCGTCCAGGTCCACTGCAGTGCATGGATTGAAGACGAAAAGGCCTCGCTGGTCGTTGGCAGCTCCACAGCGGGGAAGACCACGGAGCTGTTTGCCAGTGTCCGAGCGGGCGCTTCGTTCCTTTCCAACGACAGAGCTTTCCTGCGTGTCCGCGACGAGCGGCTCGAGGTGCGAAGCTTCCCCCTACCTGTCAACATCGGCTGCGGCACGATCCGCGGACTCTCCCTGGATCTCCCGACTCACGGGTTGGAGGACGACGACAAGATTCGGCTGCGCCCAAAGGAGGCCGCGGAGCGGTTCGGCGCAGACTACCGGTCGTGGTTCCCCGTCCACCAGATCACGTGCCGGTCAATGGACGATCTGTGGCAAAACACCCTCTTCCAAGCGGACCCGGCACACCCGTTCTGGATCAAGCCCTGGCATCCTGGACTCCTCGATGAGGGGACCGTGCACGATCTACGATCCGCAATAGTCGGTGTCGTCCAGGTCGCGGGCTTCGAGCACACAGCCGCAGGCGGAGGCCCGGGATGATTGTTGGCCGCTGCAGTTCCTTGAAGCGCCGCGCGTCGGGTAAAGAAACTCATGCAGCGTCTCGATACTCGTGAATGAGCGGCTGTCGGTTCGATGCAGGGCCTCTTCCGGGAGCTCAGGGATCTCCTGGAGAAGGCCGGCCCCCTACGAGTGAGCGGCCGACCCCTTTCCTCGTCGGCCCGTCCGTGGCATCTTGGAGGGGCGGCCCAGGCTGAGGCGCGATATCCCCCAAGGCCTTCTTCGTGTCTTCCAGGAGCTGCCTGAGGCCGTCCAGGCGGTTTGAATAGCGTCCGGCTTGGTGCACTCTGTGGTGTCTCGGGACATCGTGCCGGTATGTCTCGGGACATCGTTCCACGTTCAGGCCGACCCGTTCATCGGTTGGTAGTCCCGGCTCGGGTCCAGAGTGAGCGTGCGGAGGAGCTCCCCGTCCTCGCTCAGCACCCGGATCCGTAGACCGTCGACGAGCACGAGCACCCGCGTCCCGGTGAGCCGGCGCCCGAGCCCGATGTGATGCAGCCGGGAGTTGTGACGAAGCGTGATGACCCCGGTGATGTCGACCTTGTCGCGGCGCACCCGGTGGTGGGTCGGGACCTCGAGCGAGGGTAATGACGGCGCCGCTTTGGGCCTCGCGTCGAACGCTGTCTTTCGCGTACTCCCGGGCGCGTACCTCGAACTCTGCCGAGAGTTGGGCCATCTTCGCCTGGAGGGTCTTCTTGAGGACGTAGCCGCGGGTACCCACCCTGTTCGGATCCCTATGCCTCTAGCGTTCTTGCCTACCCTTTAGGCCTGTTCCTCCTCGGGCTGGCGACGGCGTGCGAGCCCCACGCCGGCCACGATCACCACGATCACGGCGGCGATCAGGCCCCACACCCACGCGGGCATGCCGGCACCCGTCACCGTCCCGGCCCCAGCGCTCACGGGCTTGATCGTGATGTAGGAGAAGGCAGGAGTGGTTGGATTGTACATGTACAGGATCGAGCCGCCCCGCCCCTGGCTGTCCGGCTTCGGCTGGTGGACGAAGCCCGTCCAGCGATCCGATCTGTACGCCTGTAGGTCGTTGGCGTACTCGAGGACGATCTCGGGTATCTGCTGATAGATGATCTGCTGCATCTGGGTGATGACCGCTTTGCGTGCGTTGGGGTCGATCGTCAACCGCTGCTTCTCGTACAGCTGGTTGTACTCCGGGTTCGAGTAGCAGGTGTCGCTCCAAGAGCCGCACTGTCCGGCCGTGTAGGTAGAGAGCTGGAAGTCCGGGTCGGGGACGGGGGTCCAGTACCAGATGTAGGTGTCGTAGTCGTTCGCGTACCACGCATCGATCAGCTTCGCGTCGGTGTACGAGACCGGCATCAGCTGGATCCCGATCTGTTTGACCCAGCCGACGATGAGTTTGCCCATCGCGGTCGTGTCGGGCGAGTCGGACCGGAGGATCATGCGGAACTTCAGGTCCTCACCGGTCTTCGGGTCGTTCCTGATGCCGTTGTTGTCGGTGTCCGTGTAGCCGGCTTGCTCGAGGACCTGGTTCGCCCCTGGGATGTCGAAGGGGATGGCGTCGGTACCCGGGTCCCAGTGCCAGAAGGTGGCCCCGGGCGGCACGACGCTGTCGCCGGGCGTGCCGTACCCCTCCATGACACGTGTAACGAGAGCCTGCTTGTCGATCGCCATCGCGATCGCCGTCCGCACGTTCAGGTCGAGGAGCGCGGGGTTGCCCGTGCCGGGGTGGCTCTTGCAGTGGGGACAGGCGTTCGGGTCGCTCGCGTCGCACATGTTGAAGCTCATCTGGTCGAACGCGAACGCGCTGCCCACGTTCCTGGTGATACCGGGTTGGCCTTTCAGCGAGCCGAAGAGGTTGGCGGGGATGTCCTCGGCGAAGTCGATGACCCCCTGCTTCAGATCCTGCACCATCGTCTCGGCGTTCTTGTAGACCTTGACGATGACCTCGTCGATCGTGGGAGCGCCGCCCCAGTAGTCCTTGTTGGCTTCCAGGGTCCAGTCCTCGTTCTTGTTCCACTCGACAAGGCGGAACGGTCCCGACGTGACGGCGTCCGGGAAGTCCGGGTAGGTCCGCAACTCGGTCTTGTCCTTGGCGATCGCGTCCTTCCGCGCCTCGGCATCGAGCCCGGAGAGATCCTCGAGGGAGACGGGCAGCAGTTGCGACCAGGTGTGCTCGGGCAGGATGTAGACCCACGGCGGCATCAGCGGGGACATGGTCGGCTTGGTGGTCTTCCAGACGAGCGTCGTGTCGTCGGGTGCCGTGATGCTGTCGACGTACGGGAGGTAGTAGGCGAAGGCGGAGAAGCCCAAGTCGATGAGCATGTTGTACGTCCAGGCGATGTCGTGAGCCGTGAGGAGCTGGCCGTCGCTCCACTTGGCATCGTCGCGGATGTGCATCGTCCAGGTCAGCCCGTCGGACGAGAGGCCTCCGTTCTCCTTCGTCGGGAGCTCGGTCGCGAGGCCTGGGGCCGCCTGCATGTTGTCCAGGGAGAAGTTGAACAGCATGTCGTACTCCATGCCGATGATCTCGTATTCGGGCGTCTCGATGGCCCTCAGCGGGTTCACCGTCTCGATGTCGTTGGTGCTCCCGACGA
>Ga0315288_10011468_pt1 | contig 11158 bp, 8 predicted proteins | sample YL17G11_20_MG_FD_203454 | JGI IMG/M metagenome (GOLD analysis project Ga0315288, IMG submission 203454) | Sediment microbial communities from Yellowstone Lake, YNP, Wyoming, USA - YL17G11_20 | ecosystem: Environmental > Aquatic > Freshwater > Lake > Sediment | place: USA: Wyoming | collected... | reverse complement strand
GGCAAGGCGATCCAGGACAACGCGGTCACCCCGTCGGTGGCGGTGCTGGACCAGGAGCCGGCGGCCGACATCGACGAAGACGCGCCGGAAAAGCCGGAAGCGCCCGAGCCGCCACGCAAGCCCGAGAACGACGCGGCGCTTCAGAAGGCCATCGAAGTCCTGACCAAGGGCTTGCCTCCGGCCGAGGAGCGCAAGGCGCAGAACCAGGACCGGGATCCGGCCGGCCGGCCGCGGGATATCCTGACGCCCGTGGGCCCGCCGAGGCTCCCAAGGCGGTAAGAAAGACAGAGTAGCAGCCATGCCCCTGTACGAGTACAAGTGCGACTCCTGCGGAAGCGTCTTCGAGGTGCGGGAGCGGTTCTCCGATGAGCCGTTAGTGGTTCACGAAAGCTGTGGCGGAAGGGTCGAGCGCCTGATTTCGCTCTCTGCCTTTGTGTTCAAGGGAACCGGCTTTTACGCCACGGATTACGCACGCAAGGGCGGAGGCAACGGATCGAGCGACAGCAAGACCAAGGACGAGGCTCTCAAGGCCGAGGCAAAGGCCGACGCCAAGTCCGACGCAAAGGCCGGCGGGAAGAGCGACGCCAAGGCCGACGCAAAGGCCGGCGGGAAGAGCGACGCCAAGACCGAAGTGAAGACCGAGTCCAAGCCGGCCGCGCCGGAGCCAAAGAAGCCGGCGTCAGCGGATTCGGGACCTTCGAGAGAGCCGCGCCCGTAGCCGGCCGACTCCGAGGGGCGCTTCGTCCACCTCACCCAAACCCGCCGGCGGTGCGGCCGCCACAAACGACGGCCCCCGGCAGAGACCGATCTGAAGCCCGAAGCCCATGGGCACGATGCGTTGCTGGCTGCGCTGCGAACGTCGAGCAGGAGGCCCTCCGGTTTCTCGTTCCATCAGGATCCCCATCTATAACGACATCGGCCTCGTCAAGAGACGCTCCCAGTTCACAGGGGGAGCGAGACGGGCAGGGCGATGCGCTTTCCGGCGGCGCGGTCTTCGATCGTCAGGACGCCGCCGGCCAGTGTGATGTCGTCCACCTTCGTAAACCCTTCGGGCGCCCGCGCATAGAAGAGCAGGAAGCGCGACCGGATTTTGGACTTGGCCGGCAGCCAGCGGAACGTGGGCGTCCCGAACATCGGGTTCGCCTCTACCGTTTCACGGCGCGATACGTCGAACGGCTGAGTCGCGAACTCCATCCCGCGCGCGGCCCGCGCGTTGCCGGTGTAATTCATCCAACTCATCACCCAGGGATATTCCTCACGGCGGAAAACGTAGCCGAACATCAGATGCCTGCCGAGATGAAGAGCGGTGACGAAGCCGAGCGTTCGTTTCGGGTCCATCTGGCAACTGGCCAGGTCGAGGTAGTTCTGTTCGGGGACGGAACGCAGGTCCGCCTGGCCGCCGTCGACGGCCGGAGCCATCGGCCAGGTGAAATCCCGCAAGAAGACCAACCGGTTCGGGAGCGCGTGCGGCTTCTCCGCCCGGACGCGGCATTGCGCGGCCGGCATGTCCACGGCCAGCTTCCCCTTCTCGAGGAACGGAGGCCCGATAGTGGCGTGTTCGGCCCAAGACACGGGGCGGTCGACTGCGACGAGGTTTTCGAGTTCGCTCTCCACGTAGACGACATTCTCACCGTCGACGATTTCAAACGCCCGGGAGATGTTCTCCTGCGCCAGCGGTAACGAGGAACTGATCCTGAGCGAACGCAGTTTGCCGGAGGATGGCGAGGAAGTCACCTTCCAGAGCTGCTTGGAGGCCTCGCCGTGGAACGGCATGCCGGCCGCCATCTCTTCGCTGGACGGCGCCCCGAAACCGTCGAGGCAGAGGAAGTGGCCCAGCGCCGCAAGCGGGCTGATTCTCTCCGGGTCGTCGGACAGAACCAGCCTCGCTAACGTTCCGCCCTTCAAGAGAACGGTGAGGTCGATCTGGTCGTTGGACAGGCTCACCGCCTGTCGTCCATCAGAGTCCACGGGCCGCTGCGCGGATACGGACAGCGGCAGAATAAGCAAGGCGAACAAGAGTTTGCGCATAGGGAACCTCCACTGGTTGTAGCGTTGGCCAGACGGCCTTTAGCCGTCCAACTCGATCTCCTGGTGCTGCATGCCGCCGTACGGGTATACCGCCACCCGGACGCTGTCGCCCTTGTGCCGCTCCTGAAGGATTTTGATCACCTCTTCCCACTTGGTGGCGAATTGCGCCGACGGGGGGTAGTTGTTCATCAAGGTCCGGGTCATGTACTGGGAGTAGACGATGAGACCGGTGTTCCGGGTCAGGGGCCGGCTCACGCGGGTGGCCGTCATCTGGTAGTAGCTCATGCCCCTGCGGCTCATCGTACGGTTGTTGAGGAAGTGAATCGGGTCGAGCGTCAGCGGATGCTGGATGATGAGCACGCCCGTGCCTCCCTCTTTGAGGGAAAGGTTGAGCCAACGCTGCGAGTGGCCCGCCTGCGCGTTCTGCGGATAGCCGTTGGTCACCACGATGTCGGCGTCCTTGAAAGTGGGGGTGCAGTACGTCTTGGCGGCTTCCCGGACGATAGAATGATGCGCGTCCACAATGTCGCCCGAACGGACCTGGATCGGCCTCAGCTTCTGGTCGTACATGAGCTGCACGCTGAAATCCACCTTGGCCATGCGGGCCGCCTCGATAATGTCCAGCCGCATCTCGTTCTTGAAGATCCGGACCGGCCCGGACGTCTTGGTCTGCCGCAGAATCACGTTGTGGTTGTGTTCCACCGTGTCGATATGGGACAGCCCGGGCATAATGGCCTTCGCGCCCCCGCCGTAGCCGGCGTCGTAGTGGACTTTGATGCCACTGAGCGTGATCTTGAGATCGGCATCCAGGAAAGTCTGGTTCACCTGCACATTGGTCTTGTAACTGGTGGTGCCGATTTCCTTGCAGCCGTAGAAGCAGGTATGGTTGAGCCAGGCATACTTGTTGGCTGGTTCCTTCCCGATCTTCTTCTCGACCTCGGTATGGGTCATGGGCCGGTGCGTGGCAAATGAACCCATGAACAGGATGTCCTCATCCTTGATCCCCGCGGCCTTCAACTCCCGCAGTACCCACGGAACCATCACGTAGGTGGGAGTCGCGCGTGTGAGATCGTCGAAGGTGATCGCCACCGTCTTCTTGCCGGCGGCGATCTCGCGCAACGGAGCCGTGCCGATCGGCTTGCTCATCCCTTGCGCCAACTGCTGGGCGGTCAGGACCGGGGCGCCGTATCCCTTCATGTTCATGACGTTGATTTCCCAGCCGGCGGGGAAATCCAATCGTTCGTCCAGGTTGCCGTGGAACTCGTGCGTGGGAATGACGACGGACCTTGCGGAGCCCTTATTAGCAACGACCTCCGTGGCCTGGTACGGTTCGGCCGCCATGGCCGTGCCGATGAGGGGCGCCGAACTGACACCTCTCAGGAAATCCCGGCGGTTCAAACTGAGTTTTGACACAAACGCCTCCATTTCAACAAAGCGGCTAATCTTTCATCGGCCCGCGGAAAAACCGGGTCAGATCGTGCAAACAATCCGGGGACACTCCGGGCTATACTTCCGCCACCTCTGAGACATTTGCCCTCCCGTTCGATGAAAACTGTCCCCTTCCACTGTGTCTCATTTTGATTATCCAGCACATAAGTGTGTCCCCGCACACACCTCACAGGCGTGCCCTCACGCTTCTTTCACACGTTCTCAGCGATCATCTCGACGCCCCGGTCCGCGACGTCGAGCAGACCGAGGAGACGGTGCGCGAGGTCGAAGCCATTTTCGAGGCTACGCCCCGGGCCGGCGGCGAGTTCGAGGCACCCCCTTCTACCCGTAACCGCATACGGAGTTGACATGGCCGCCACGGGATCAAGCCATCTGGAAGCCTTCCCCGCCTGGGCGCGCGAATTGTCCGAGAAGTACTACTCGCGCATCATCTCGATGTTCGTGCCGCACGGCAACGCGCGCGACCTGGTCGCCTGGAAGCGGCTCGGTTCAACCGAGTTCCCGCCGCTCCAGCGGTTCCTCAAAGAGGCCCTGTTCGACCAGCGCGGCCTCACCTTCGCCACCCTGGCCGGCTACGACAGCTTCCACGGGGCCGGGAAACGGAGTTCGAAACGACATCCGTTACCGAAGCGCGACCGCCGAAAGCGGCCGGCTCTACCGGGGCATCTTGGCCAGGATGACGTCGAACTGTTCCAGGTAGTCCTTGGCGTTGCGCGCCAGTTCCAGGTCGGGGTTGATCTGAATCATCTTGGCGTAGTTGGCGCGCGCTGCCACGGCGTAGTCGCGGCTGCGCAAGCGGTTGAACAGGTCCCGGTAAACGCTGCCCAGCATGAAATAGGCGATGGCGTCCTGGGAGTCGTACCGCACCGCGCGCTGGCAGTACTCCTCGGCGCGGAGCAGGTTGCCCAGCTTCTGCTCGCAGTCGCACAGGCCGAGGTAGGCGAGGCTGCGCTGGTAGGCGTAGGAGACCTGGCGGTCGGCGTGACGCCGGCTGCCCAGGCCGAAGCCGATGAAATAGTAGGCCAGCTTCTCGTGCGCCGGGGTGGAGAAGTTGGTCAGGTTGAGGTAGTCGCGGTAGTTTTCGACGGCCCGCGCGTAGAGCGCCGGGCGCGCGGAGCGGTCCTTCTGCGCGGCGGCGGCGCGGCGCAGCGCGTCGGCTTTCCACAGACGCGCCTGGTCGTTGCCGGGCTTGAGCGCGATCGCCTTGTCGGCGGCTTCGATGGCGCGGTCCCAGACACCCTTGTCCAGGAATGCTCGGGAGAGGTGCGAGAGGGACACGTCGTTGCCCGGCTCCAGGCGGACAGCCTCGGTAAGCTGCCGGATGGCCTCGTCCGGGTCGCCCTCCTCGATCAGCGCCCCGGCGTACTGCACCCGGGCCTCGACGTAATCCGGCTCGGTTTCGACCGCGCGGCGGAAGGCCGACAGCGCCTCTTTCGGCTCCGACAGCAACTGGTGCGTCAAGGCCAGGTCGAAGGCCGCCTTGCCGTGCCTGGAGTCCTCGCCGAGGGCTTTGGAAAAGAGCTCGCGCGCCTGTCGCAGGTCCTTCTCCGACTGCTTTCCGGAGGCATAAGCGGCCAAGGGGTTGAAGGTCGAGGTGCGCTTGAAAAGCAGCTTCTCTCCGCGCTCCACCAGGTCGATCGACGAGCGCTTGTATTCCCGCGCGTACTGGATACGCAGCGTCACCGAGCGCTGCTGCCCGGGAACGATCATGACCTCTTTCGTATCCGGCTCGTAGCCCTTGCGCACGCCCTTGACCGTGTGCAGCCCGGTGGCCAGACCGGGAATCGACAGCGGCTTGTCTTTGTTCACCGTGCCCACGGGCTGGTCGTCCAGGTAGACCTCCACCGCGTCCATGTTGGTCTCGATCACCAGCGTCCCGAGCGACTCCGCCGGCGGCGCGGCGGCGCCGCACTTCAGGCTGACGCCCAGCACCATGTTGGGGTCGAAATCGCCGCGCTCGGTGGGAGTCTGCGCGACCCCGCGCTGCCGGGCGTAGCGCTTGACCTCGCCGCGGACGTATTCCACCAGTTCGTCGGCCGTGACAAGGCCGTCGCAGGGGCTGCTGTCGGCGTTGCCCTGCAGGCCCTGCACCAGGAAGTAGGAGAACAGTCCGAAGCCCGTGGCCAAGGCCGGGTCCTCGTAGCTCTTCTCGCGCTCGCGCGTGGCGGTCAGGGTGAGGAAGGTCTTCGGAAGCTGGCCGAACTGCGCGTCCACGGCGTCGTCGGTGGTCTCGGGCGTGATTTTTCCGGAATGGCAGGCGTCGGTCAGCAGCACCTTCCAGCGCGCCCGCACCTTCTCGGCCAGGACCTTGCCCAGCGTGTCCATCGGGTACGCCGTCCGGTCCGGCGCCGCCGGATCGACGTCCCATGGAGCGATGTAGCCGCGGCTGCCCTTGACCAGCCCGTGCCCGGCGAAGTACACCACCACTCGATCCGCTTCCGTGGCCACCGACGGCAGCCACTCCTCGAGTTCGCGGCGCAGGTTCTCGAGCGTCGCCTGGGGGCCGATCAGCCGGTGCACGTTCTCGGCCGGGAACGCTCCGCCCTGCTGGCCGATCAACACGCGGTAGACCGCGTCAGCGTCGCTCTCCGGGAAACGCAGGTTCTCCGACGGGTCGAGGTTGCGGTACTTGCCGATGCCCACCACCAGCGCGTAACCGCGCGGGACGCCCGCCGTCGCGCCGCCGGCACCGGGCAGGCGTCGCAGGCGCAGGTCCCGCTCTTTCACCTGTTCGGCTCCCGGATTGGGCCGGGGCTGCCCGCCGGCGCCCGCCGCCAGCAGGACCGAGATCAGCGTGGCCTCAGCGATGCGCAATGCGGAATTCATAAACGATGGTTCCTGGCCGGGAATCCGGCGCGCTGATGCGCGTGGGACCGCCCTCGGAGCGGAAAGTCAAGTCGCGCGCCGCCAGGCGCGCGCCGCCGCGAAGCTCCGCCGGCGCGGAGGCGGGATTGGCCAAAGGCCGCGGTCCCGCCCGCTGGTCCACGCACAGTCCGCGCGCCTTCAGCACCTGTTCCCGGCAGCGCGGCAGCAGGGTGCTGGGCTGGCTGCCCGAGGGGGGAAGCGAAGGCCCGCGCGCGTCGATCGGCGTCTGGCTCACCACCCAGTAGGTGACGTCGAAACCCGGAGTACCGCCCACGACAAACGAGCCGCGGGTGTCGGGGACCAGGTACTCCGGTCCCGGCTCCACCCGGCTGCTCTGGCCCGTGCCCGGGCGGGGATAAAGCCAGGCGCTCTCGCCGCCGGAGGTCCGGTCCAGGACGTAGAGGTGGCCCGCGAAATGGGTCCGAAAGCGGAAGCGGATTTCGTCGCCGGCATCGAACACAGTCGTGTTGTCCACCGCCTGCCAGCCCTCCGTGGTGCGCCGTTCCAGGCTCACCTCGACCGCGGGTTTGGCTTCCTGGGCGGAGGAAGCCGCGGTCGCGGCCAGCATCGCGGCAGCTACAAGCAATCTAAGTGGGACAGGGGGGCGCCCTCTGGGCCCGGCCTGTCTTCTTCGGCCCATCGGAATGACAGGCCAGGAGGCCTGTCCTACGTGAACGGTATTGCCCATGGGCGTCTACCGGTGCTCGATCCGCACTTCCGTCACCACGCGGTCCGACGGCGCGGTCGACGCATTCACGACGTAGACCGAGTTGGGGCGCTCGCCGTCGCCCTCGGGCTGGGTGACTTTCTTCACCCGCAGGTCGCGGCTGCGCAGGTCCCCGGCAAAGCGCGCAATCTCCGCGTCCAGCCGGTTCATGGCCAGCAAGGTGCCCCCGGACTGGGCCGCCGGAGCCGGGGACGGGCCCGGGGGCCCGGTGCGGCCGCTTCGAATCGCCTGGTGAAGTTCCGCGAGGTCTTCGGGATTGCGCGAAAGCACCACGAAGATGCGCTCCGTGCCCGCCACGCCTTCGATCTCGAAGCAGTGTCGCGCGGGCACACGGACGGTTGCGCGGGAGCGCACGATGTTCGATTCGTCGGACAGCTCCGCCGAGGGGAACAGCGAGAGCCACTTTCCGCTCGAGCCCTGCTCCAGCACGTACAGGTACCCGGAACGGTTGGCCTCGAATTCCAGCGCGATGCACTCACCGCTTTTGAAAACCCGCGCGGGATCGACCGCATCGGCCTGCCCCGACCGCGGATCCACCAGCAGCACGCCGTAGCGTAAACCCAGGTTCATGACCACGGGGATCACCGGCGTGGCGGCCGCGCGGTCCGGACCCGGATCCGGGCTCGCGGTCCTCCTCCTCGCCGCGGCGGCAGCCTTGGGCGTGGCCGCGGATTTCGGCGCGGCGGAGGGCTTGGCCGCCGGCACCGGCGGCAGCTTGTCCTGGTCCGGCTCCTCACGGTAGTACAGCGCGCGCGCGGACAGTTCGCCCGGCTCCTGCTGGCAGAAAGAGACGGCGGGGCAAATCGACAAAACGAAAACCCAACTTCTCAGCATCATGAAATCCCTCCAGCCTGAAGACAGCCGGATAGCACCTTCCCTCAAGTATCCCATGCTTCGAATTCGACGAGGGAGAGACCGCCGCCTGGACGCAATGCCTCAGTCTCAGGGAGGCGTTGTAGGATAAGCTTCAGCTTGTCCTGCTGGAGAACGGGACAAGCTGAAGCATGTCCCACTCCGAGGCCCTGCCCTCATCCCCGGGACCGAGGCATTCCGCCTGGATGGAAAGCTGTCTTGCGTCCGGGTGTGCCAATTGGTAACATCACTCCCAAGAGGTTAAGATACATGTGCAAGTCACGGTGGCGCCCTCTTCTCAGTCTCTACCTAAGTGCCTTCGGATTCCTCACCGGCTGGCAACTGCCGGCATGTGCCGCGGAAGCGCCGGGGGAACCCAAACCCGAGGTTTCCTCCGAGCTGAAGATCGTGGTCCTGGAAGGCGAGGACGGCGTGAATTTCATCAAGAAGAAAACCGCGGTGCGCCCGGTTGTCGAGGTCCGCGACCGGAACAACGCTCCGGTTGCGGGTGCGTCGGTTGCCTTCCTGTTGCCCCAGTACGGCCCGGGCGGGACCTTCGCCAACGGCAGCAAGATGATGACCGTGGTCACCGACTCGACCGGGCGGGCCACCGCCGGGGGCATCCAGCCCAGCGGCACGGGAGCCTTCAAAATCAACGTCACCGCCAGCCACCAGGGCCAATCGGCTTCAACCGCCATCAGCCAGACCAACCAGATGGCGGCTGCCGCAGCGGGCGGAATGTCGGGCACGACCATCGGCATCATTGCCGGCGTAGCCGGGGCCGCGGCCGTCGGCCTGGGGGTCGGACTGTCCGGCGGCAAGGCCAAAACCGGCGGGGGCGGTAACACTCAGCCGCCGGTTCCGTCCGCCACCATCGGCGTCGGCGCCGGGCCGGTTTTCACGACGCCGAGATAGACGGAGGATCTCATGCCACGCTTCATGATTCCGCTTCTAGGGTCATTCTTGTTGCCGCTCACGGCCTGGTGTGCCGAAGGCGAGTTGCGCGCGCCGGTCCTGGGATACCTGCTTCAGGAGGATCCGCTGGAACTGCGCGCCATCTCGGGGATCCCGGGCGCGGCCGTCCGCGGCGAACCGCTGCCCCTGCCGGAAGACGTGACGCGCCTGCGCCTGGCGCCGGGGCACGGCTTCGCCCTGGCCGAGCGAGGAGAGTCGGATCCCGCCGCGGTGCTGCTCCTGGATGGGCGCGCTGCCCTGGCGACGCCGGTGCCTGGCGCGCTGGCCCGCGCGGGCCTGGTGGTTTTCAGCCCGAACGGCGGCGCGGCTGCGCTCTACTCCGCCGGGGAAACGCGCGTGCAGGTGCTCACCGGGCTTCCCCTCCAGCCGCGGGTGCTCCGCGACATCGCGGCGTCGGGCCTGGTGGCCCTGGCCGTCAGCGACGACGGCGAAATGCTGCTCACCGCCGATGCGCAGGGCCTGGTGTACGTTTCGCGTTCGGCGGGCGAGAGGCAACTGGTGTTCCGCGCGGAGAGCCTGGCGGGCATGACATTTCTGCCGCGGCGGAGGGAGGCCGTGATGGGCGACCGCGGCCGGGGAGAGATCTTCCTCCTCGGCGGCTTCGACGACGCGGTTTACAGCCGGCTGATCGCCTCCGGCCTGGAGGGGCCCGGCGACGTGCGGGCCGCCGCCGATGGCCGCTCGGTCCTGGTGGCCGGGGGAGAAGGCAACCGCGCCTGGATCGTGGATATAGCCTCGGCCACGGTGCGCGCCCTGGATCTGCCCGCCGGCCCGGCGTTCCTCGAGCCGCTGCGCCTGCCGGATACCTACCTGTTCGCTTCCCCACCCGGCGAGCCGGCCTGGTTGCTGGTGAGGAGCCCGGAAGAGACGCGCAGCTACTTCATTCCCGGAGCTGAAGGGAGGGATCCGCAATGAACCGGCGTGCTTTCCGCTTGCTCGCCCTGGCCGGCGCCCTGGCCGGATTCGCCGGCGCGCAGACGAACAGCATTGTCATCATTCCCAACCAGGTGGCGGCCGGATCGCCGTCCTTTGTCCTGACCGTGTCCGGGGGGCCGTTCATCACGACTTCGAGCTGTGCCGCGCCGGTGGTGATCTGGGTGGTCGGGACCTCCGAGATCCCACTGGCGACCTCCGTCCCCTCCGCGAACGGCGGCTCGGTGACGGCCACGGTCCCGGCCAGCCTGGTGGCCCAGCAGACCACGCAGCCGATCACCGTGAAGGTGCGCACCCAGTATCAGAGTAATCAGACATTCCCCTCGTCGTTTTGCACGAACAGCTACTCGCCCTCGGCTACGTTTCTGATTACTGCGCCCCTGGTGACCTACCCGATGATCTCGAATTACTTTCCGACCGAGGCAACAGCTTGCGGCCCCGGTTTCGCGCTCAGCGTCAGCGGCTCCAACTTCGTCCCCGGCGCCAGAATCGGAATCGGCGGCCCGGAGGTTTACCTCCCCGTCGCCACCACGTTTCTCAGCACCTCCTCGCTCTCCGGCGGTGTGACCCGCGACCAGATCGCCACCCCGGGCATCGTCAGTATCATCGTGGGCCCTGGCGCCGGGATGGAATCCACGTACCCCTTCTCCGAGCCGCGGCCGTTTAACATCCGCCGCACTCCGACGGTCCAGACGCTCACCCCGGCCCGAGCCGTGGCGGGCAGCGCCGACCTGGCCATGACCCTCGCGGGAGCCGACTTCGTACCCAGCGTCACCCGGGTGTTGTGGCAATCCGGGACCACGACGGAGACCATCGTCCCGACCCAGACCTCGACCACGCAGATGAGCGTGACCGTGCCCCGGCGGCTTCTGGCCGCGGTGGGACGGGCGGTGATCCGGGTGGTAAACTTCGATACCGCCAACTCGAGCGGCGCGCCTTACACGGACACCTGTTCCCCGCCCCAAAGTTTCACCATCGATCTCCCGGCGCTCAAGGTGGACGACATACAGCTTCCCCCGGGCCGCGTGGGAGTGGATTACCGCGCCACCATCACCGCCGCGGGCGGAGTGCGGCCTTATAGCTTTAGCTTGCCGACCGGCAGCGTTCCGGGCCTCTCCCTGGCCGCCGACGGGGTGCTTAGCGGCCGGCCCACGCAGGCCGGCGCCTTCAGCCTCCGCGTACAGGCGGCCGACAGTTCCACTCCCAAGCAGACGGACCAGCGCGACTTCTCGCTGCGAGTGGATGCCGCGGCCTTGCAGATCGACGCTCCGGCCACGCTGACGGACGCCACGATGGGAACCGACTACCGCGCGGCCTTCACCGCTGCCG
>Ga0315288_10011467_pt1 | contig 11158 bp, 8 predicted proteins | sample YL17G11_20_MG_FD_203454 | JGI IMG/M metagenome (GOLD analysis project Ga0315288, IMG submission 203454) | Sediment microbial communities from Yellowstone Lake, YNP, Wyoming, USA - YL17G11_20 | ecosystem: Environmental > Aquatic > Freshwater > Lake > Sediment | place: USA: Wyoming | collected... | reverse complement strand
TTACGAATGACCTGATAAGGAGGGTCTACGAGCATAAGGGAAAGTTCGTGGAAGGGTTCACTAAGAAGTATAACGTAAACAAACTAGTCTACTACGAAGTTTGCGAGGAAATCGAAGGAGCTATTTTACGGGAGAAACAGGTCAAGGATGGTCCGCGACTAAAGAAAATACGCTTAATTGAGAGTGTGAATCCAGAATGGCGCGATTTGTATGAATATATTATGTAGAGATTGCCACGTCCTTCTGCGGAAGGACTCGCAATGACAGGTAGTTTTTGCGGAGATCTAAGATGAAAAGAGTCGATGGGCGCAACTGGGACGAGCTGAGGCCGGTGAAAATCATCCCCGGTTTCCAGGAGTTTGCCGAAGGCTCGGCGTTGATTCAGCTGGGCCGGACGCACGTCCTCTGCTCGGTCAGTATCGACGATAAAGTACCCCCCTTCCTCAAGGGCGGCGGCACGGGCTGGCTCACCGCCGAATACTCGATGCTCCCCCGTTCCACCCTCACCCGCACCGTGCGCGATAGCACCATCGGTCGCATTGCCGGTAGGAACCAGGAAATCCAGCGCTTCATCGGGCGGTCAATACGGGCGGTAATCGATATGGCGGCGCTCGGGGAGAGGACGCTCATCATCGATTGCGATGTCCTGCAGGCGGACGGCGGGACGCGGACAGCGGCCATCACCGGCGCCTACGTGGCGCTGTACCAGGCGTGCCAGAACCTGGTCAATATGGGGCTAATTCCGGCGATGCCTTTGAAAGCCGCGGTGGCGGCCACCAGCGCCGGCATCGTCCATACCCAGATGATGCTAGACCTGTGCTACGATGAGGACAGCAACGCCGCGGTCGACTTCAACGTGGTGATGACTAGCAAGAACGAGTTTGTCGAAATCCAGGGGACGGCGGAAGGCAAGCCGTTCGTCCGTGACACGGTGAATAGCCTGCTCGACTTATCGGAAAAGGGTATCCAGCGGCTGTTCGAAATCCAGCAATCGGTCATCGAGACACTAAAGCCAACGAGGTCGCGGCGCGCTAGGGCCTGACCTGCCCGCTTGATTCATTGTCATTCTCCGCGCAGGCGGGGAATCCACACTATTGAGTCAGGTCGGGATAGAGGTCACGCCACTCTGGATTATCGCTTTCAATTAGCCTTATCTTCCACGCACGGTTCCACTTCTTCAGACGTTTTTCCCGCCAGATTGCCGTAGATACATCAGAACACTGCTCATAATGCACCAGCAGATGAACACCATACCTCCTGGTGAAACCTCCGATGAGGTCATTACGGTGTTCGTGAATCCTTCGAATCAGGTCATTAGTCACGCCAACGTAGATAGTCCCGCGGGGTTTGCTTGCCAGAATGTAGACGTAATACTCACGCATCGCTTAATGGATTCCCCTCCTTCGGGGGAATGACAGAGCGAGGTACTGAGTATCAGGCTAATTATCGGGCTGCCCACTCAGTTTTAGTACAAATCAGGCGTAATTACTATCCCTGTTTCCCTGACGCGGCGCGCTAGGGCCTGACCTGCCCGCTGCCAAAGGCAATCCACTTGTAGGTCGTTAGCTCCTTCAAGCCCATCGGGCCGCGGGCGTGCATCTTCTGCGTGCTGATGGCAACCTCTGCCCCCAGCCCGAACTGCCCCCCATCGCTGAAGCGAGTGCTGGCATTGACGTAGACGCAGGCGGCATCCACCTCGTTGAGGAAGCGCATCGCGTTAGTGTAGTCCTCGGTAACAATCGCTTCAGAATGGCCCACGCCGTACTTCTCGATATGCGCCAGCGCCTCATCGAGGGAATCTACCACTCTGACCAGCGCAACGAGCGCCAGGAACTGCTTGCCGTAGTCGGACGCCGTCGCCGGCTTCAGCTTCAAGCCGGAGATGGGCTTGCCCTGAGCTTGTCGAATGGGCTTGCCCTGAGCTTGTCGAACGGGCTTGCCCTGAGCTTGTCGAACGGGCTTGAGAATCGCCATCGCCCGCTCATCGCAGTGCATCTCCACCTGTGGCGAGAAGCGGTGGCGAGCCACGCCGGCTTTCGACCACTCGGCGGCGACCAGCGGCAGGAACTCCCTGGCGATGTCCTTGTGCACGAGCAGGGCATCGAGGGCGTTGCACACCGTGGGCCGCGAGACCTTGGCGTTATAGGCAATCGCCACCGCTTTTTTTAAATCGGCCGTCTTGTCGACATAGGTATGGCAGACGCCGATGCCGCCGGTGACCACGGGCATGCGCGCGTTCTCGGCGACGAACTTGATAAGCTCGACGTTGCCGCGCGGAATCATCAGGTCGATGTACTGGTTCATCTGGAGGAAGTGCTTGACCAGCGCGTGGTCCGGGTTATCGATGAACTGGACGGCGCCCTCAGGAACACCGGCTCGCGTGGCCGCCTCCTGCACCAGTTTTGCCAGGACGGAGTTCGAGCGCAGGGCTTCCCGGCCGCCGCGCAGGATGACGGCATTGCCCGATTTCAAGCAGAGCGCCGAGATATCGATGGTGACGTTGGGACGGCTCTCGTAGATGGCGCCGATGACGCCGAGGGGGACGCGCTTCTTGCCGACCTGCAGTCCGTTGGGCAGGGTGCGCATATCGAAGACCTCGCCGGCGGGGTCGTTTAGGCCGGCGACGGTGAGCACATCCTGCGCCATCGACTCGATGCGGCTGGCGTTGAGCATCAAACGGTCGAGCCAGGCGGCGTTCATACCGGACGCCGCGCCGTCTTTATAGTCCGCCTTATTGGCGGCGAGGATTGCGTCCTTGCGGGCGAGCAGTTCGCTGGCGATGTTGTGGAGAGCTTTGTTCTTGATTTCCGTGGCGAGGTACGCCAGGCGGTGGGAAGCAGCCTTGGCGGCTTTCCCCTTGGCTTTAAGGTCTTTGATTGCTTTGTCTAATGTTGTGCTCATTTTACCTATCCCCCTGCTCCCCCCTGTCATTGCGAGGAGCGTAGCGACGTGGCAATCTCACCCCCACACCCATTCCGGCGTAAGCCGGAATCCAGTTACTATCTTGCCTCGCTTTCATCCCCCATCTTCATCTGTTCGCCCTCTTTCTGGGCGATTTTCTGGGCCTTGGCGAAGGTAACGTTGGTCTGCGTCTGCGGCGGCATATCTACCGTCTTGCCTTTCAACAAGTCCTCCACCGTCAGTATCTGTATTTTAGCATAATTCTTGTCCCAGATTGGGGAATGGTAGTATCCGGCATCAAGAGCCTCGGTGAGCATTGGCTGGGTGGGGGCTTCCAGGGTGATGAGGACGCCGATGGCGTCATCGGCGGAGACGGCTTTGAGTTCTCTGACAGCATTCACTCCCACGTGCCCGCTCTTCACCTGCACCACCACCCGTTTGGGTTTGCCGGTGGGTTCATCAATGAAGAGGATGACGCCGTCAATGCCCTGGTCAGCGCCTTTCTTTTTCTCCCCAATGGGGCGGGCGCCGATGAGGCCCAGCGCCCACCACTGGAACTGGTACCGGTCCTGCTGGGCAAGCGCCCTGGCACCGGCCAGGTCCACCGGCTCGCCGATGACCTCCGCCTTAATGCCAAAGCTGTCCTTGAGGCGGACACGCATCAGGTTAATGGCAAGATGGGTAATATCAATGCCTATCCACTTTCTCTTTAGTTTCTGGGCAGCGACCACCGCCGTGCCGCACCCGCAGAACGGGTCAAGGACAACATCACCCTCATTACTTGAATACTTAATAATTCTTTCCAGCAATGATATAGGCTTTTGAGTTGGGTATCCTAGCCGCTCTTTGGCTTGAGCGCCAATAGGTTGTAAATCATCCCAGATATCTTGTAGTGGTACGCCTTGCATTTCATCTAGATAGCGTTTGTATTGAGGCACAGTCCCTGGCTTGGTCTGAACAATACGCCCCTGTTCGTATAGTTCCTGCATTCGTTCTTTTGAGTAGCGCCAGTATCTGTTTACACCTAAAAACTCATAGTATGGATTGCCTTTAGCTGCCCCCATAGGCCCCGTTAAGTCGCCTAGCCTGTAAAGCCTTCCCGTGCCTGGTTCTACGTGGCGGTAAAAAGCGGTTGTATACTCATCATCATAAGGAAGAAATTCCATGTTGCAGGTGAATTCATCGCTTTTAGTGTAAAAGAAAATAGTGTCATGTAACCTACCCATGTGCTTTGCACCTTGCCCGATATCGCTGTGGGCTGAGCTGCGTTTCCAGATTATCTCGTTTCTGAAATTGGCGGGCCCAAAAATCTGGTCTAAGACCAGCTTGAGGTAATGGCTGGCCGTGGGGTCGCAGTGGAAGTACAATGAGCCGGTTGACTTCAGAACGCGGTGCAGTTCTATCAGGCGGATGGTCATCATCACCAGGTACGCCATCACGTCATTACTGCCTATTGAGTCATGCAGAGCGCCAATCAGTTTGGCTATTTTGAGCGGTCCCTTGGTGACAACCTCGTGGTAGGTGTCCTGCGCAGACTGTGTCCAGTGCCACGTATCGGTGAAGGCTTTGATTTGGGCTTCGGACTCAATCCCGCCGTTTTCCTTGAACAGGATATTGTAGTCCTTCTTGCTGTTGAACGGCGGGTCAAGGTAAATGAGGTCGATTGATTTATCGGGGATGTGTTTGCGCAGGATTTCCAGATTGTCCCCGAAGTAGAGGACATTGGTTTTGAGTTCAGCCATTTACCTCACCCCCTTCTAGGAAAACCCCAAACTCTAAATCCCCTTGTCATTCTGAGCGAAGCGAAGAATCTCAAGCACTGACTAGAAGTAACCTTGAGATTCTTCAGTCGCTACGCTCCTTCAGAATGACAAATACCTACTCCAGTAAACTCGTTCCCATAAAGTGGTACACATATCTCGGCGGGACGCCGGTCACGGCGCGGTTGACGCGTTTCTTTATCCGGCAATTGCCCTTGCGCTTGTCCTCAAGCTCAAGGATACAGGCAAGCTCGTCGCCAATCTTAACGTGCTCGGTCATTATCAGTTCGCCCCACCAGTTGGTCGGCGTACCATTGTGAAACTTGTAATGCACGCGAGAAATGAACACATTATCAATCTGCCGGTACAGCTTACCCGTAGCCATTGAGTCCTCCTAAAAGATTGCCAGGTTATTGCGGTGCACCACTTCCGGACCAAAATCCGCACCGAGAATTCCGGCGATTTTCCGCGAGTGCACCCCTTTGATTTTAGCGATGTCCGCCGAGCAGTAGTTCACGATGCCGCTGGCGAGATGGTTGCCTTCGATGTCATAGATATCGACGATATCGCCACGGTCGAAGGCGCCATCGACTTCCCTGATGCCGGCGGCGAGCAGACTGCCGTGCTTCTTTCTCAGCGCCTCCGCCGCGCCCGCATCGATGACGAGCTTGCCCCGCACGCACAGCCCGCACAGCATCCAGCGCTTGCGACTCTCGATGTGGGTGGCGGTGGGCAGGAAGCGCGTGCCAATCGACTCACCGTTCACCAGCCGGACGATGACGTCCTTCTCCTTGCCATCGGCGATGACCACGTTCACGCCCGAAGCCGTCGCCAGCCGGGCCGCTTCAATCTTGGTAATCATCCCGCCCACGGCCGTCTGGCTCGTGGTGCCGGAGGCCAGTTGTTCGATGTCCTCATCGATTTTTTCGACGATGGGGATGAGCCGGGCATCGGCTTGGAGGCGGGGGTCGGCAGTATAGAGTCCGGCGATGTCCGTGAGCAGTAGCAGCAAATCGGCATCGACCAGGTTCGCCACCATCGCCGAAAGGTTATCGTTATCGCCGAACTTGGCGTCATCAAGCTCATCCACGGCAACGACGTCGTTCTCATTGATGATAGGCACCACGCCTAGCTCGAGGAGAGCCATCAGGGTGTTGCGGGCGTTCAGGTAGCCGGCGCGGTCGGAAAGGTCGGCTTTGGTCAGGAGCGCCTGCGCCACGGTGATATTGTGCTCGCCGAACAACTGCTCGTAGGCGTACATTAATCGACTCTGCCCCACCGAGCACAGCACCTGCTTGTAGGGAATGCCCTTGATTTTCTGGGTCAGCCCCAGCTTGTGGCGGCCGTAAGCCATCGCCCCCGAGGAAACGATGAGAATCTCGCGGCCCTGCTGACGCAGTTGTGCCACCTGTGCCACCAGGCGCGACATTATTTCCTGGTTGAGCTGGGAGCCGCCGCCGGTGACCAGTTTGGTGCCGAGCTTGACGACAATGCGTTTGTATTCCGGGGTCTGATTATCTTTGACCATTTATGTCAGCTTCAACTTTTCCTACATTATAGCAAGCAGTAGCGAATTGGACAAGAAAGGGTTGTATTGGCAGTCAGCACTCAGTGTTCAGCACTCAGCTTTGGGATAAGGAGTGGGGGTCTGATTGCTGACAGCTCATCGGACGGTTTGCCCACAGCGCTCCCACCTGATACAATTAACTCAGGGTTCGCATCCCCATATTCTGGGGTCGAGCCCTAAAGGCGTTTGTGACAAAATGGATTTAACCGAGCTACTGAAGCTAATTGAAGAGATGCCCGCCTTCCGGCGATTGGTTACCGGCAAGGATGAGACGCCGGTCTCCGCCTGCCCTGAGCAAAGCGAATGGGTCCTGGATGCGGCGAAGCCTTACCTTATCGCCGCTCTGTTCCGGAAGTGGCGCCAGCCGATGCTGGTGGTTACGGCACAGCCGGAGAATGCCAAAAAGCTCTATGAGCAAGTCGCCATCTGGACGAACGGGCTTGCCCTGAGCAAATCGAATGGGCAGGTTAAGTTTTTCCCCGAGCCGGACGTTCTCCCCTACGAGCGCATCACCTCCGATGTGGCGACCGAGCTGGAGAGAGTTCAGGTGCTTTCGGCGCTGGTCAACTGCGGTCCGGACGGGTCGAGCGCGCCACTGGTGGTGACATCCGCGCCGGCGCTGATGGGAAAACTGCCGGGTTACCCTGATTTCGCTCCGGCCTGTCACACCGTCAGGCAGGGGATGGAAGTCGAGCCGATGGACCTGCTTGGCCAGTGGGAGCGGATGGGCTACCGGCGGGAAAGCATCGTCGAGATTCCCGGGACGATGAGCCGTCGCGGCGGTATTGTGGACATCTATCCGGCCACCTCGGAGTTCCCCGCCCGTCTGGAATTCTTCGGCAACAGCATTGAAAGCCTGCGCCATTTCGACCCGCTCAGCCAGCGCTCGACCAAAACCATCGAGTCAATCGCCATCAGTCCAGCGACGGAGCTGCTCAGACCGCTTGTGATGGGGCGCAGCGACCTGGAAAGACTTCTCAACGGCGTTGACCTTTCCGGCACGAACGATGAATTGAGACAGCAGTTCCGGCAGGAAATCGAGATGATTCTGGAGCGCCAACGGCCGCCCAATCTCCAGTTCTACTCGGCGTTGTTCAACGATGATACTCTCCTGAGCTACCTGCCCCGGAATGCGCTCCTGGTATTGGATGAACCGCGGAACATCGAGCAGTCGGTGGAGGAATTTGACGCTGAGGCCGTTGAGTTGCGCTCGGTGAAGCTGGAGCGCGGCGAACTGCCCCGCAACTTCCCCCAATCCTATTTCGGATGGAATGAGCTTGCGCCGCTGATTGACGGTAAGACCCGGCTGGCGCTGACTTCCTGGGGTGATGACAAGTCGAATAAGCTGAGCTTCACCGTGGCTCCGTCATACGGCGGGCAGTTGCCCCAGTTCCTGAAAAAGACGAAACAACTTCTCGAGGAGAAGAAAAGGCTGGTCATGGTCAGCCACCAGGCAAGCCGTCTGTCCGAGCTTCTGGCGGAGCAGGATGTTATCGCCGCCCCGCTCATTGATGTCAGGCAGGTGCCCCCACTGGGTACGTTGACCCTCGTCCAGGGGTTGCTGGGGGAGGGGTGGGTGATGGATGGCGACACCTACCTCTTCACCGACGCCGAAATCTTCGGCTTCATTAAACAGCGTCGTTTAGTCAAGAAACGCCCCGTCCCCCATCACAAGTTGTTATTTGACATAACTCCGGGCGACTTCGTTGTCCACATCGAGCACGGCGTGGGCAAGTTTGCCGGCATCACCACGCTCACCACCACCGGCAAGCAGAAGGAATACCTTGTCCTGCAGTATGCGGCGGGGGACAAGCTCTACGTTCCCACTGACCAGATTGACCGGGTGAGCCGGTACATCGGGGCGGGGGACAGGCCGCCGGCGCTGAGTCGACTCGGCACGCAGGAGTGGAGTCGCACCAAGCAGAAGGCGAAGGAGGCGGCGGAAGAGCTTGCCCAGGAACTGCTCGCGCTCTATGCCACGCGTGAGGTGGTGCCGGGTCATGCTTTCTCGCCGGACACGCTATGGCAGCAGGAGCTTGAGGCATCTTTCCCTTACGTCGAAACCGCCGACCAGCTAGTCGCGGTGAAGGAAGTGAAGTCCGACCTGGAGAAGTCCAGACCGATGGACCGCCTCGTTTGCGGGGATGTCGGCTACGGCAAGACCGAGGTGGCAATCCGCGCCGCGTTCAAGGCGGTGATGGATGGAAAGCAGGTCGCCGTGCTGGTGCCGACCACCGTCCTCGCCGAACAGCACTACGCTACCTTCACCGAGCGCCTCAAAGCCTTCCCTTTACGCATCGAGGTGCTGAGTCGCTTCAAGACGCGCAAGGAGCAGGAAGCTATCGTCGAGGACTTGAAGAACGGCGCGGTCGATATCGTCATCGGCACGCACCGACTGGTTCAGAAAGACGTTGGCTTCAAGGACCTGGGCCTGCTCATCATCGATGAGGAACAGCGCTTCGGCGTGATGCACAAGGAGTACCTGAAGAAAATACGGCAGGAGGTGGCGGTCCTCACGCTCAGCGCTACCCCCATCCCGCGCACCCTGCACATGGCGCTGGTCGGCGTGCGGGATATGAGCACCATCTCGACCCCGCCCGATGAGCGACTGCCCATCAAGACCTATGTCGCCGAGTATGACGACCGCTTGGTCCGGGAGGCAATTCTGCGGGAGCTGGAGCGGAACGGGCAGGTCTTTTTTGTGCATAATCGAGTGCAGAGCATCGCCGTTATCGCCGAAAAGCTGCGGTCGCTGGTGCCGGAGGCGAGAATCGCCATCGGCCACGGCCGGATGCGCGAGGATGACCTGGAAAGCGTGATGACCGAGTTCGCCCGGGGCAAGAGCGATGTCCTCGTCTGCACGACCATTATCGAGTCGGGCCTGGATATGCCCAATGTCAACACCCTGATTGTGAACCAGGCGGACAAACTGGGCCTGACGCAGTTGTACCAGTTGCGGGGTAGGGTGGGGAGAGGGGCGAACCTGGCTTACGCCTACTTCCTCTACGATAAAGGCAAACGCCTGACGCCGGCGGCGCAGAAACGACTGCGCACCATCTACGAGGCGACCGAGCTCGGCGCCGGCTTCAATATCGCGATGAAGGACCTGGAAATCAGGGGCGCCGGGACATTGCTCGGCACGAAGCAGAGCGGCTATATCAGCGCCATCGGCTTTAATTTGTACTGTCGACTTCTGGCGGAAGCGGTCGAGGAGCAGAAGGCAAGGCTGGCGGGCGTTCGGGAAAAGAAACCGCCCGTCCTCTCCGCCCCGTCCATCGATTTGCCGCTGACGGCTTATATACCAGACGACTATGTTTCTGACGTCGAGACGCGCCTGAGCCTCTACCAGCGGATGGCGAAGCTGGAGACGGTGGAGGGTGTGGCGGCGCTGGCGCAGGAGCTTGAGGACCGCTTTGGCGCCCCGCCCGATGAGGTGAACAACCTGCTTTATGCCATCAAAATCAAGCTCCTGGGGGCGAAGGCGAAGCTGGAGTCCATCTCCACCGAGGACGGCCAGATTGTGCTCCGGGTCTTCCAGGGTATGCAGTTCGACCGACAGAAGTTCTTGCCACTGTTGAAAGAAGGCATCCGCATCGGCGTCACCCAGCTCCGCCTCCCGGTGCGGAAGGGCTGGCAGGGGTTATTGGAGGAGGTGGTGAGAAGGGTATTGACATAATGAGGTATAATTTGGTTAAAGGCGGGGTATTTCCATGGTAAAACCTAACGAGATATTGTTCACCGAAGCTCTTGAAGACTGTCTTGTGAATATATGGGGAGGAACAAAAGACCACCTTGATGATTCTTTAGTTAGGAAAACGCGACAAGCATTGGTCGAAATACGGGGCATCTATCGATTCAGGGGAGATTTTCGTGGTAAGTATCCCTCTTCAATCCAATACAGACTTCCCAAGAATCGTGCTGGGTATCTTGCAGCATTTGGTCAACGGCATGCTTACTTGACTTATGCTCATTTGAAGAGGATAGAGGAAATCAATTCAGATGTGATCCCTAAACCAGAAGAGAGAAGAGATGAAATAGTCATTACTACTCTTGGTGCTGGTGCTGCTATCGAAACTTATGGAATATGCTATTTCTACAATCAAGAATCACAAAGGTTGCGTAAGCTTCGCTTGAATTTGGTCGAAAAATTTGATGCTTGGATACCCAATCGGCATACCGTGTTTGATAAAGTACTAAAAGGTACATTCAGGAAAATCGACATTATTCCAGTCGACATCAACGCTGATCTTACTAAGGATTGTGTCCCTAAGTTTGCCGATAACTATGATTCAATCGCGAAGAGTGACATTCTTTTGATATACAATGTTATGAACGAGATACCCACAATACACAGCAAAATCGTGTGGAGGAATATCAACTTCATTCTCAATATCAATCAGAAGCCACTTCTGATTCTACTGGCGGAACCTTCAGTTCCGAAAGCCACTCCAAGAGTAAATTGGCTTAAGATACAGCTCGCCCAGTGCTCTCAAGTGATACATGTAAAGGATGAAGAAGAGTTTTCTTTTAGCTCTGACCCTCTCAAAATCGATTTTGAAAATACAGGGATCGGTTTGAATGACAGACTTTTTGGTCAGGTCATAGGTAGTGGTAGGCCGGAGCTGATGAAGTCAATAAAGAGAACTCATATGGCATGCAGAGTCATACCTCGGTCTCCTATTTCTGTAGAGGACGTCAATAAGCAACTTGCGATGCTTCAAATAAAGCGGGGAGCTAAAGGAAGGTTTGTTAGGCAGTCTAAGCCTCAGTATACATTCTGGGATAAGCAGCCAGCTTGGCTGTAGTTGAAGAAGCAAATTCTTCTGGAATTGTGGTTTCTACCTACTGAAAATCGCTGATAAGCTAGCCCTCAGTCTACATATCCCTTCACTCTCACCTCACCCCCACCCATTCTCAACCTTCCTAAATT
>Ga0315288_10011464_pt1 | contig 11159 bp, 10 predicted proteins | sample YL17G11_20_MG_FD_203454 | JGI IMG/M metagenome (GOLD analysis project Ga0315288, IMG submission 203454) | Sediment microbial communities from Yellowstone Lake, YNP, Wyoming, USA - YL17G11_20 | ecosystem: Environmental > Aquatic > Freshwater > Lake > Sediment | place: USA: Wyoming | collected... | reverse complement strand
GGACCGGCCTCCTCTCCGCCGGAGATGACTCCGGCACGGACAGACGAGGTGGCCCAACGAGCGGGGTCAGGTCACAGCCCCCGTCGAGCGGTGCGCCCGCGACCGAAGGGCTCCCGCTCCGTCAGCTTGGGCAGAGAGCCTCGACCTTCGCCAGAAGCACCTCGGGGACGACCGGCTTCTCCACGAACTCCTGCACGGGGAGCCACGCGTCGTCCAGGTCCTTGTTGGAGAACTTGCCCACGTAGATCCCCGCCTCGTTGACGGCGGTGAGCATGATGCGCGGCAGGCCACTGGTACGCTCGTCCGCCTTGAGGGCGCGTGCCATCTTGAATCCGGCTCCGGTATCCTCGGGGAGCATCACGTCGATGATGACGAGATCGGCGCCGAAGGCGACGACGTGGTCGACAACGTCCTTGTCGTCGTTCTGGGACCCCACCTCGTACCCCTTGCTCTCGAGGATCATCGAGACCGACTCCACGATACTCGGTTCATCGTCGATGACGTAGACTCGCTTCACGACATACCTCCATTTGGGTGTCGGGCTCGGGCTCTGTGGCCCAGATATCATAGCCGTAGTCGTCTGAAAACAGGACACAGTGGGACAGGATACGGACATCATCGCCCTGGTGGGCGCGAGGGATCGTGGCCACGCTCTTCTCGAGGCGCTCCTGGGCATCCCGCGGATCGAGGTCCGCTACGTCTTCGACGCCGACCCAGCTGCTCCGGGGGTCTTGCTCGCCCGGCAGAACGGGATCTGCTGTCGCAGCGACGGCCGCTTCGACGAGCTTTCTGCCGACGCCGACGTCGACCTGATCCTGGAGACCACGGGCGAGCCGGAAGTCCTCGCGGCGCTGCAGACGAGCAAGCATCCGAACAGCTGCCTGCTCTGCGCCGCCGGCGTGCGCACTCTCTCTCACGTGCTTGCGGAGCTGACTGACGTGGTCGCGCGTGCGAACGTCGAGAAGGCCCGCTACCTCAGGCAGGCCTCGCACCAGATCAAGTCGCCCTTGTCCTCGATCCAGAGCTACGTCAACGTGATCCTCGGCGGCTACACGGGCGAGCTTCCCGAGCGCACCCGTGAGATCATGGAGAAGATCCACTCCCGGTGCGACGCGGCCCTCGACGCCCTTGCCAAGAGGCGGATGCTGGCCGATCTGCGCTGCATCGATCGCGACGGGCTCGAAATGAGCACGGTCCATCTCAGCGAGGCGATCAGCGAGGCAGTCGATCGCCACGCGGCACTCGCCGACGAGCGCGGCATCGAGATCCGGCTCCTGCCCCACGACGGACCCGATCTCGTGGACTGCGACCCTCAGAAGGTGGCCACGCTCCTCGCCGAACTCCTCCAGAACGCGCTGATCTACTCCTACGACCACGGGCTGGTGGAGGTCTCCGTCAAGGCGCAGCGCGACGGCCGGCTCGCGGTCTCCATCCGCGACCACGGCATCGGCATCCCGGCGCGCTGCCTTCCGCGGATCTTCGACGAAGACTACCGGGCCGACCCCGCCGTCAAGCACCACCAGGACGGCGCCGGGCTGGGCCTCACCATCGCCCGTGAGATCGCCGATCTCCACCAGTTCCACCTCGCCGCGGAGGGCGAAGAAGGGAAGGGCAGCGTGTTCACCTTGACCGTCCCGCCGGCGCCGACGGCGTGAGGGCAGGGGGCGACGAGGTCCGCTCACAGCCCGAGTAGGTGGTCGATCGCCGCCGCGGCATAGGCCGGCAGGCGCTCCTCTAGGCACTCGGACAACGTCATCCCACTCCCCATCTCGCGCGGTTCGATACCCATGACGGCGAACGGAGGGATGGAGTATCCCGCCGCGCGCGCCAGCTCCAGCACCTTGAGCACGTCGCCCTCGTGGGTCGTCAAGCCGCTCACTTCTTTCTGCGTCTCCACCTCGTCCGGGGAGAAGATGCGGAAGTCGCCTGGAGCCAGACCGAGGTGCGCCGCATCGACCACCAGCACGGCCTCGGTATCGGCGTTCAGGTACGCGACCAGGCTGAGCGCGTCGGTGGACAGATCGACGGCCACGAAGCCGCTGTCGAGGCCGTTGGCCACGACATGCTCTACCACGCGAGGGCCGACGGCGTCATCGCCGGCCATGTAGTTGCCTACACCGACCAGATAGCGCACCTCATTCAGCGCACGAACTTGACGTCGAGGTAGTGCGTGGAGCACGAGATGCAGGGGTCATAGGACCGCACCAGCATCTCGAGCGCCAGTTCCATCTCCTTCTCGCTCTTGTCCTGGGCGACGAGCTCAGGCACGAGCTTCTCGAAGTCGTATTGGATGTTGTTGTGGTTCTGGTTGGTCGGGATGATGCAGTTGCCGCCGAGGCACATGCCCTCGTCGTCGTAGTCGTACTCGTGGAAGAGGATGCCGCGCGGCACCTCGGTGGCGCCTGAGCCGGAGCCGTACTTCGTGGGCTCGACGAGGGGCTCGAGCTTGACCCCGGCGTCGATGAGCTCGTCCAGCAGGCCGACCGACTCGTAGACGTCCGAAACGATCTCGACGGCCTGCGCGACCGTGTTCATATAGGGGTTGGTGCAGATCGGCTGGATGCCGAGTGCCTCCGCCACCTTCTTCGCCTCGGGATGGAGCCTGTCGTAATTGTTGTTGAAGCGCGCCAGGGCGCCGGCCGCGTAGGAGTCCAGCTTGTGCTTCGTGTACTTGGCCGTCGACTGCGGCACGACGAACTCGTTGGTCACCTGCTTGTAGCCGGCCACCGGGTAGCGCTGCTTCGTGCCGTCGGGGAGCACCGACTGGATGTCGCCGTCGTAGAGCCCGTAGTCCTTGTCGTTGGACAGGGCGATGTACTCCGTGGGTCGGTCGAACGCCGGCACGTTGGGGGCCAGCGCCATGACGGTCGCGACCGCCGCCTCGAGTTCGGGCACGGCGGCGAGGAGCTGTTCCCGCAGCTGCTTCAGCTCCTTGGTGGTGGGCACTTCCGCCATGCCGCCGGGGACGATGCTGATGGGATGCGTGGTGCGTCCGCCGATGAGCGAGCCCCACTCGTGCCCCAGCCTCTTGAGGCGCAACGCTCGTGCCACCACCTCGCCGTGCGTCGCGACGAGCGGGAACACCGACGGCGCGCCGAGCAGGTCGGGGGCGGCCAGGAAGTTGATGTGCAGCACGTGAGAGTCGAAGTTCTCGGCGTGCTTGATCAGCTCGCGCAGCTTCCAGCTCTGCTCGCCCGCCTCGATGCCGAGAGCGTCTTCCGTGGCCTTGACCGATGCGAGTGTGTGCCCGATGGAGCAGATGCCGCAGATCCGGCTCGTGATCCGGGCGACCTCGGAGTAGTGGCGACCACGCACCATGGACTCGAAGAAGCGCGGGGCCTCCGGCACCTGCCACTCGCACTTCTCGACCACGCCGTCGGTCACGTTGACAACGATGTTGCCGTGACCCTCGACGCGGGTCAGATGGTCGACGCGGATGCGAGCGGTCGTGGTCATGACAGGGCCTCCAGATCATTGGCAGTGAACATGAGCGCCTTGTCGGCCGCCCGTTGCGGCGAGAACCCGGCCCGCTCGACGAGCACCTTCTCCAGGGCGGGCACGTTCGGGTGATCGACGAATCCGCGGCAGGCCTCGCAGGGGACGCCGTAGGCAGGGCACGGCGCCGAGCACCCGGCGCGGGCCACCATGCCCATGCAGTGATCAGCCTCGTCATACCGGCAGACCGTTTCGCGACGCTTGCACTCCACGCACACTGGATAGTTCGGGATCACCGGTTCCTTGCCGTGCAGCAGGTGGAAGACGATCTGCAGCACTTCGTACTTGTTCACCGGGCAGCCGTAGGCCGAGTAGTCGACCTTGATGGCGGCCGAGATCGGCAGCGCCTTCTGCGAGTCGAGCTGCGGCTGCTCGGCGTCCCCGCCGTACACGAACTGCTTGTAGTCGGTCTGATGGTTCTTCAGCGCGTTGATGCCGCCGCTGGCCGAGCACTGGCCGTAGGCGATGACGATGGCGGCGCGCTCCCGGATGCTCTCGAGCCGCGCGCGGTCCGCCTCGCGCGAGAAGCTCCCCTCGACGAAGGCGATGTCGATCGGCGCCGTCGTCTTCTCCGACATGGCCTCGCGGAACTCGACGACGTCGACGTGGTTGATGAGCTCGAGGAACGCCGCGTCACCGTAGTTGGTGAACTCGATCTGGCAACCCTCGCAACAGGTGAAATCGAAGAATGCGACCTTCGGCTTGCTCATGTCAGAACGCCTCCTCGAGACCCTGGACGTCGGCAAACGAGAACACCGGGCCGTCGACACATACGTACTTGTCATTGATCTGGCAGTGGCCGCACTTGCCCACACCGCACTTCATGCGGCGCTCGAGGTCGACGGCGACGTTCTCGCGGGGAATGCCGATCATGTCGAGCTCACGGATCACGAACCGATAGAAGATCGGCGGTCCGCAGATGACCGCACGTGTCTCGGGCTTGAGCTCGACCTTGGGGAACAGCGTCGTGATGACGCCGACGTTGCCCGACCAGCTCGGATCGCTCTTGTCGACGGTCTCGTAGTACTCGACGTCGTTGGCCGTCCGCCACTTGGCGAGATCGTCGGTGAACAGCTGCAACCCGGGCTCCCGCGCCCCGTAGAAGAGGACGAACCGCTTGAACTCGTCACGACGGTCCAGGATGTACTGGATCAGGCTTCGCGTCGGACAGAGGCCGATGCCGCCCGCCACGATGAGCACGTCATGCCCGCGGAGCTTTGTGAGGTCGAAGCCGTGCCCCAGCGGGCCCCGCACGTAGACCGACTCGCCTTTGTCCAGCTTGCCGACCGCGCCGGACACACGGCCGACCGAGCGCACCACCAGGTCGAAGGTGCTCTTGCGCGTCGGTGAGCTGGCGATGCCGATCGGGATCTCGCCGTAGCCGAAGAGCGAGAGCTCGACGATCTGGCCGGGCTCGTACTCCATCGGTTGCCCGTCGGCCATCTTCAGCGTGAAATGCGTCTCCGTCGGAGTCGCCTGCACGCTGCGGACGATGGTGGCCTCACGGGGCAGGAAGATGTTCTCGACTTCGGTCCAGTGGCACTGGTGATTCATCAGTCGCTCCTCACGAGGCCATGATCTGATTGATGATCCGCACCGGGTCGGCGATGTCGGCGGTGCAGCCCGCTGAGCAGCGGCCGCAGCCGACGCACGCCGGACCGCCCAGCTTCTCGTTCAGGTACGTCGCTTTGCGCATCATGCGGTGGCGGAAGCGAGCTGCCCGCTCCTCCCGGAAGTTCTCGGTGGCGCCCTCGCCGAGCGAGCACTTGGCGAAGTCCTCGGTCAGGCAGCCGTCCCAGTAGCGTGTACGCTGCCCCGACGTCTGGTCGACGTTCCAGGTGTCCTGCACGTCGAAGCAGTAGCAGGTCGGACAGACCGTGTTGCACGTACCGCAGGAGAAGCAGTCGGCAGCCATTGCCGACCACAGCTCGTCGTCCCCAAAGGCGGCGCGCACCTTGGCGGCGATGGCCTCGGTGCCGTGTTCCAGCATCTCGGGGCACCGCTCGAGCGCCGCGGCGTTCACCTCGGCCGCCTCCTTGAGCTGGGCGTCGGTCGCCGGCTGGAAGGCGCCGTACTTGAGCAATGCCTCGCCACGCTCGGTCAACGTCTCGAGCACGTAGCCGCCGGCGATCGCCGTGAGGAAGGCGTCGTGTCCTGTGGGTTGCACGTCCGCGCCCACCGAGGCGAAGAACGCCCTGCTCGAGACCGTCTGGATGTTGGCGGCGACGATCGTCGTGGTCTCGCGATGCGCCATGTAGTTGATGTCGTAGTTGCGCTCCGAGAAGAGCAGGTCGGTCTGGTCGATCGCCTTGACGTCGTAGAAATGGACGCCGAGGAGGACCTTCTCGGTCGGCTCCACTGGGGCTCTGAATCCGGCTCCGTCAAACTGGAGCAGGTCCTGTGCCGGCGGGAAGAAGAGCTTCTTCGGCGGCAGGATGCTGACGTCGTAGTCGAGCCGCAGCTCGTCCGGCGTCTCCAGGCGCTCGAAGGCAAAGCGCGAGCGTTTGGCCACCGGTCCGTAGACCGGGCCCGCCTCGATCATGGCGGTCACAAACGCGGCAAAGTCTTCACTCCGGATGAATGAGGCAGTCATCGGACCTCGCTGAGTTGAGCACGTGCCTCTCTCTCGCACCGAGCGAGCGGCCGGACGCAACGGACTGGCCCGTTGCCGTGAGAACGTCGGGGATGGGCACACGAAGACGTAATCGGTGCTGCGAAGGCGTCACGAGCGGCGGTTTCAGGTCGGCGGCCTACGCGATCTCCAGAGTGTAGTACGCTCGCGGGGTCTGGGCATTCCAAGCTTCTCCTTTCGGCGCGCTGGTTCAAGACGTCCTCGACACGTTATCTGATTGCGAAGGCAGTCACAAACGAGACTTGAGCCGGAGCGCGCCGCGCTGGGCCTCGAGGAGTGCAGCCTGGATGGGGTGCTTTGCCCGGCCAGTGCGATCTGGTGCGTACCTTCGCCTGATCGGGCGCATCAGTCCATGCTGCCGTGTCTCGTCGGTGCCTCGTCGACAACGCGTCGGCGATCTTGCCGATTCGGACGTCTTGTGCGTGACTGCGCACGACAGGGAATCTACTTGAGCCAAGAGATGGCGCCCCCGGCTGGAATCGAACCAGCGACACCAGGTTCGGGAAACACGCCGCAGGCGTGACGGGCCGTCGTGCCCTGTGCGCACAGATGCTGCACAGTCCAAGGTTCTGCGCGGGCTCCGTGGTGGGCCATGTTCGGCCGTGACGGGCCGTGGTGAGGCGTCTTGTCGGCGATCCGTCGGCCGGCCCGGCGATGAACCTAGCCGCGACATCTCTCCCACTCCGCGTAGCGGCCTTTGCCCGAGCATGAGATCTCTCCGTCCCGCTGCAGGTCGGCCAAGGCACGGTTGATGGTAGGCCGCGGAACACCGGGGCAGGCATCGATCAGGTCACCGATGCGGAAGGCGGGCGGCAACCTTCGTATGCAGTCGACCACGAGCTGCCGTTTCGCGCCGCGAGCGCCTGAGATAGAGGCGACACGCGACTCAAGCTGCTTGTAGGAGGCGATCAGCACGCCCAGCAGGTACTCAAGCCATGGCGACATGTCGTGCTGCCCCTCGTGCCAGCCCTGAGACGATCGAAGCAGTGACTCGTAGTACGTCTCTTTGGACTCCTCGATGGTCTTCTCAAGGCTCACGTAGCGACCGACCTCATACCCTGACTGGTAGAGGAGGAGCAGGGTCAGCAGACGCGCCATGCGACCGTTGCCGTCGAGGAACGGGTGAATGCAGAGGAAATCGAGGATGAATGCGGCGATGGCGACGAGAGGCTCCACGGCGCCTTCGCTCAGCACCTCGTGCAGGCGCTTGACCAGTTGTTCGACCGCGCCAGGCGTCAGGAAGGCCGGTACGGGCTTGAAGCGCACGAACGAGCTGCCGTCGGGCAGGAACTCGACGATATCGTTGTCGGCCGGTTTCCAGCGGCCTCCCTCGCCCGGCAGAAACGCATAGAGATCGCGGTGGAACTGAAGGATGGCATTCGCGCTCAAGTCGATGTTCGACGCGTTGGCGTGAACCGTCGCCAGCACGTCGCGATAGCCGGCGATCTCATCCTCGGAGCGGTTCTGCGGCGTCGTCTTGTGCTCCACCAGCGCTCGAATGCGCTCCGAAGGCGCGACGACGCCTTCGATGCGGTTGGATGACTCGGTGCTCTGGATCACCGCCATGCTCCTCAGGCTCTCGAGCATGGCCGGGAACTGGCGGTAGAGGTCCTGCCGGCCCTTGAACTCCCCGATGGCTCTGACTGCAGAGAGGTTGGACTGGCTGAAGGAGATGCCCTCAAGGTATCCGGGACTGAACGATCCTCTTGTCTGACGAGCCTGACTCATGGGTCCAATCTATCATATCTACGCCAAATGAGTATATTGGCGGCGAGTGATGCAATGATGAGCTGGAGTTGATGCCCCAGAAGCGCGTGCCGTCCCCGAGGAGATCCTCGCCGAGCTGGGCGAAGCTGAGGTGCGCCTCGGCCATGGCGAGACCGAAGCCAGCGTCCCAGGAGGGGGGTGCTCGGCCCGGGCTGAGTCCGAGCCTCTCCGCCATGGACCGGCCCAGCACGCGCGCCTCGGCCATGAGCTGCGCGTCGGCGGCGGCGTCCCCGGGCTTGTCGGCATAGCCGCCCATGCTCACGGTGGACAGCTCCTGTGGGTTGGACAGGGCGATCAAGCGGCGCATCGCGGCCAGGGTGTCGTCCAGACCGGACTCCATCGCGACGGCGATCAGGCCGACGATCTGCGGGGCCAGCCACTGCTCATGGGAGCAGCGGGTCGCGTTGCGGTCGAAGAACGCCTTCATCTGGCTCGAGACGTTCTCGTAGTAGACCGGCGAGGCCAGGATGAGCCCGTCGGCGGCGTACACCTTCTCGGGGACCCCGGTACTGAGGGCCGAGGCCACAGCGGAGCTGGCGTGCGGCCTGAGCTTTGAGGACCTCGACGGTCGCCGTGCCGACCCAGCCACCGCGTTCCTGCTGCTCGAAACCCCGTCGGGCGGGCAGGCCTGCGCGGTGCACGCGCCGTCCCGGCCGTGGTCACCGCCCGGCGGCGCCTATTCTTCGATCCGATGCGCGCGGCGGCGGCGCGCCAGCGCGAAGAGCACGACCAGGAGCGCCGCCACGACGACACCGACGACCCCCCAGATCAACGGTGTACCGGAACTCGACGATGCCGTCGCCCCCGCCTTCGGCTGGAGATCCTGATAGGTCGTGCGGATCATGTTCCAGAACGGGGCCCCTTCCGACCCGGGCGCGCTCACGTACCCCGACCACCGGTCGGTTCGGTAGGCCGCCAGGTTGATGTTGTACCAGAGCACGATGTCGGGGCAGTCGCGGTGGATGATCTCCTCCATCTCGAAGACGATCGCCTGCCGTTTGCTCAAGTCGCTGGGAGCGGAGGGGTCGAGAGCCTGGGCCTGCTGGTCGTAGAGCGCGTCGTACTCGGGATTGGAGTACTGGTTCATGCTGTTGTTCATGACCTGCGTCGTGGTGTAAGTGGAGAGCATGAACCCCGGATCGATGTCGCCGCCCCAGCTCCAGATGAACAGGTCGTAGTTGGCGTTGTCGTAGAACTGGTCGTAGAAGGCGGCCTCCGCCATCTGGTCGAGCTTCAACTTGATGCCGACGTCGCGGCACCACCCCACGATCATCTTGGCCGCGCTGAGGTCCTCCGGATACTCGTTCAGGGCGACGAGGTGGAAGGCGAGCGGCTCGCCGCCCGGCGCCTCGCGCACACCGTCGCCGTTGTTGTCGACGTAGCCGGCCGCTTCGAGGATCTGCTTGGCCTTCTCGGGGTCGTAGCTGTAGGCCTGGTCGGCCGGCGGCGTCCACTGCCAGTAGGGCTGGGCCGGTCCGAACATCGCCGCGCCCGTCACGGAGAGCCCGCCCATCGAGATGGTGTTGATCTTCTCCCTGTCGATCGCCCAGGCGACTGCTTGGCGGATGTTCACGTCGCGAGTCAGCGGATTGCCTTTCGACTTGGGCGAATCCCAGCAGTTGAAGCTGAGCTGGTGGAAGCCGATCGCCGGCCCGGCGTCGACGGCGGTGCCCGGCATGTCCTTGAGGGTCTCGTAGTCGAGGGCCGTGAACGAGCTGATGGCGTCAAGGGTGCCGGCCTTGTAGTCGGCGACCATGGTGTCGACGGTCTGGTAGATCTCGAAGCGCACGGTCTGGATGTGCGGCGGCCCGCCGAGCGCCTCGGGATAGTCCGGGTTGACCTCGAGCGTGGTCCAGTGGCTCTTCTTGACCTCCGTCACGCGAAACGGGCCCGAGCCCACGAACGGCAGGTTCTTGAAGTAGTCGAGCTTGTCGGGGTCGACCTTGCTCCAGATGTGCTCGGGCAGGATCGGGATGTACAGCGCCAGCATGCCGGAGCTTGGCTTCTCGGTGGCGATCACGACGGTCGCGTCGTCGGGCGCCGTCACGCTGCTCACGCCCACCAGATACTGGATGTACATCCAGTGCTGCGTCTTGAGGATCAGGTTGTAGGTGAAGGCGACGTCGTGCGCGGTCAGCGGCCGGCCGTCGCTCCACGTGAGGTCCGGGCGCAGGTGGAAGGTCCAACGCAAAGCATCGGAGCTGACCTCCCAGCTCTCGGCGGCGTCGGGCACGGGCTTGTAGTCGGCGTCGTACCAGGTGAGGAAGTTGTAGCCGAGACGGAAGCTCTCCCACGCGATCGAGGTCTGGGAGCTGAAGGGGTTCATTCCGTCGACGACGTCCTGAGCGATGCCGATGCGATAGACCAGCTCGCCGCTCGACGGCGACGCGGAGGGCGTCGGCGAGGCGCTCGCGGCGGCGCCCGCCGCTCCGGTCGCGATCACGAGACACACGAGAGAGGCGACGAGCGCCGTCAGCGGCAGCCTGAGACCTGGACGGAACGGATGCTCGAACATGGCCCCCCCTGACAGGCGTCACGTGAACCGACGCCTCTCATGCTACACCCATCGACGACTGGTCAGAACGGGGCTTGGCTTGGTCGGCTCCCATCCTCAAGACGGCTCTGAGTGATGGGGGCCCCGCGTGTCGGTCATCGCAGTCGAGTCGGTCATGTCGGAGGCACTGTCGCCCGGGAACCGGAGCCGCGTCCTCGTCTGTCACGCTCTGGCCGGAGCTACGGGGTCAACGATGGACGGACGTCGTCGGTCAACGGCCCCACACATTTGGGCGATCACAGGTGATTCCAAGCACTCGGTCATGCCAGACCGCGTTCAGCCGTGCCGTCAGGCCGGCGTTCCGCAGCTGATCAACGCGATAGTCCACGAAACGTGGCGGTTTTGCAGGGAAGAACCGAGTTCGCGTGTAGAAGCGGCGTGTATCTATGCGCCGAGGGGGAGCTCGGAGCTTCAGGAGGCTGCCGGCGTGAGCTCCTGGATCAGCGGTGGCTCGCTGAGCTGCAGCTTCGCGAGGATGGCGCGCTGCGAAGCCGTGATCTCGGTGCGCTGGCGGAAGCTCCCGGTCGCTCCCCGGAAGCTCCCGAGCTGCAGCTTCTCAAGCTCGCGGCGCAGGCTCGGCCAAGAGTCCTCGCAGCTGGTCTCGATGACGCGCACGAGGAGCAGGGCCAGCCAGCAGAGCACGACGTGGGCCCTGAGGCGGTCCTCCCTGCGGTGGTAGACCGGCCTCAGGTCGATGACCTGCTTCATGTC
>Ga0315288_10011462_pt1 | contig 11160 bp, 7 predicted proteins | sample YL17G11_20_MG_FD_203454 | JGI IMG/M metagenome (GOLD analysis project Ga0315288, IMG submission 203454) | Sediment microbial communities from Yellowstone Lake, YNP, Wyoming, USA - YL17G11_20 | ecosystem: Environmental > Aquatic > Freshwater > Lake > Sediment | place: USA: Wyoming | collected... | reverse complement strand
ACGCGGCCGTGGCCAGCGTGCCCAGCGAAACGGTTGGGTCGCCGCGCTCCAACCGCCAGAGCGTATCGCGGCTGACAAAGAGCCGGCCCGCCATGTCGGCGGTGGCGAGGCCGCGCTTGCGCCGGGCCAGAGCAAGATCGCGGCCCAGCTTGCGCAGCGCGTGAGCGGCGGGCAAAGGAATGGCAGGGGCAGATGGCATGGGCGTATTGTCCGATATGGCAGACTTAATGTCAAATAGCGTCTGCTATATCCATCATTACTTGCGTGCCGCGGCGGCCCAAGGCCGGTTCGCTAACCCTGCCTCGGTAAGCCTCGCCATGCCTCTGAAACCTCCATTCGTTACACCAACTGCCCGCCTGGAAGGGCAGTGGAGCTGTGGACCATCAACGGCGGATTTCACGTTGCCACCCTGAGCAACGCCAGCACGGTGTCCGAGTTCGCGGCCCCCGGCACACGGTCCCCTGAAATGCATGCCCGCCTCGGAAGCGCGGCGGAACGGTTCCATCTACTCCCCATGAATCCCCGGGTAGCCATGGACGTGAGTCCGCGCATGCTTCCGCTGACAGAGAACGAGTCGGCACTGGCCCCGAAAGAGGCAACTAAACCGCAGATCAACGCCGATGAACGCGGATCGGCAAACCGTCGGGAGGAACGAGCCTCCTACCTCAATCCTCGGCGACAGCCGCCTGCGCCTCACCGTTGAGTGTCCACGCTTCAGCGTGCCAAGCAGGCTAAAGCCTGGACACCAAACGTCGGGGCGCAGAGTGCCGTCATCGGTCGCCAATGATTCAGGCGAACCTCATACGATTCCGCCGACAGTTTCCGCTCGCACCAGGTCCTCACTGGCTGGAGTCCATCTGCGTTTATCCTAAACGGAGCAGTTCAACCACAAAGAACCCAGAGAACACAAAGACACACAGGCCCCTGCCGGCGCGAGTTCGATCACCTGCCGGGTGAGGAACTTCTCGTCTTCAAGTTCCCACCCTTGCGTTCTTTGCGTTCTTTGCGGTTGCCCAACTGCGGTTTTTAGGTTTATCCGCGTGCATCCGCGGTCTTCACATTGAGCAACGTCGGCGGCTGCGGTTCACCCGCGTGCGTCAGTCCGGACCCGGCTTCCCGCCGATGGCGCCCCGGTTGCGGCGTTGCTGAGCGCGGCGTTTGGCCTCGAGCAACCTGCTCGCCGTGCTGGTGGGCTCACCCGTCGGTTGGTCTGACGCGGCCGAGGGTTCGGCCAATGGGAAAGGTTCCGCGGGCTTCTCCCTCGGCGGCAGGATGATCACCGGGCGTTCGGGCTGGAAGAGGTCGGGTCGCGCCGGGATGACCGGGCGGGTTTGTTGCGAGCGGACTTGATCGCGGCGTGCCAGGAGGGCGGCGAGCGATTCGTCGGCTTCGGGAGGTCGCGGTTCGCCTTTCCAGAACAAGACCCACCGGCGGAGGGTGCGCGCGGCCTTAACCCACTCGGCGCGGTCGAGGTAGATGCGGCGGAGGCCGACGTCGAGCGGGAACACCAGGATGGCCAGCTCGAGCAGCCACTCCCAGAGATCGCGCGGCTGGAAGGTTTTCAGGCGGTCGTGCTGGAAGGGATTGTCCGCCGGCACATCGGGGTTCAACGGTTTGCCGCCGGTGGCGTCGGCCAGGCGTTTCAACAGATGCGTGTTCGGTTCGCTGGCGTTGAACTCGGGCGAGTAATTCACGCTCGCGCCGAGGACCATCGACCCTCGCGACTCGCCATTCTCGATCTGCATCAGGTTGATGAGGTAGGCGCCGACGTCCTTCGTCGGGAACCGCGTCTCGTAATGGCCCGGGCCCTTTTGCTCCAGCCGGACCATCTGGCGCTCGCCTTTCGGGCTCACCACGACCGCCTGGAGGTTTAAGAAATTCCGGTAGTTGCCCTGGGCGTCGAGCGCTTCCACGCTGAGCACGCCCTCCCCTTTGTCCACGGTGACGTCGGTCGTGAAGTCCGCGTTCTGGAGCCGGCGCAGGCTCCAGTTGGCGATCTGGGACCAGAACTGGCGGTATTTCTCCCAGCCGAGCCAGTTCTGCGCCCACTTGGCCCGGGCGTCCGAGGTGAACGCGACCGCGCGGCCCAGGCCGTACTGCCAGTGCGCCAGCAACGGATCGCCCTTGTCCGACATCAGCGGGGTCTCGGCGCGCGGCTTCAGGCTGGTGGCCACGTAGCCGAGCAACTGCGGGTATTCGGCCGACGCAATCCCGCGGGTCAACTCGCTGGCCGCGGCGACCTGCGGCTTGAAAGGTTCCTCGTAAATGGCCGACTTCAACACGACCGCCGCCTCCTTGATGAAGATCTGCGGCAACTGCGCCGGCGATTGCACGTCGTAGAAGCGGCCACGGCCCTGCTCGGCGATCTGCATCATGATTTCCGGCCCGGCGTGACCGGAGATCAGCACGGTGCTGACGGTGATGCGGTCGCTGACCATCGCGGCCATGCGCTCGGCCGGCGGGGGCGCGGGATCGCCGTCGCTGAAGACGATGACGTGTTTGAGGCTGGCCTTGGAGGCCTTGAGCGCCTGGTGGGCCTTCTGCATCACACCTTCGAAGCCCGGCATGTCGCCCTGGTTCATCCCGGCGATGGCGGACCGCATGGATTTCTTGTCGCCCACCTTCGCGAGCGGGAAGACCCAGCGCTCGAAACCGTCCCAGAGCAGCACGCCCATTTCATCCTGCGGGCCGAGGGCTTCGAGCACGCCGATGGCGCAGTCGCGCGCCACCTGATTGCCGTTGTTGAACTCCATGCCGTGCATGATGAGAACCACGGCGCCCGGCGGCAGGACCTTCTTGCTGCTCAACTCCATGTCCACCGGCAGCGTCGTCTCCAGCGGCGTGCCGCGGTAGCTCCCCGCGGCGTAGGCTTGGTCGCCGCCGACGCACACCAGGCCCACGCCGAAATCGCGGACCGCGCTCTCCAGCAACCGCATCAGGTTGTCGCCGAGATCACCCGCCGCCACGTTGCACAGGAACAGGCTGTCGTAGCTCTGCATCTCGGCGAGCGTGTCGGGAAACTGGGTGACATCCACCACCTTCACTTCAAGCTTGGACGACGTCAGGGCGGCCGCGAGCGGGGCGTCCTTGTCCGGCTCGGACGACACGATGAGAATCCGCGGATCGCCACGCACGCTGGTGAAGTTGAGGGCGCGGTTGTTTTGCGGAACCATGTCGCCGGCGCTCTCCAGCCGCACGTCATAGCTGTAGAAGCCGGGCTCGTTGAGCGTTTGGGGGAAGGTGAAGAGGTTCTTGCCCGCCTCGAGCCGGACCCGCTGTTCGCCGAGGAGTTGCTCGTTCTGGAACAGGCGCACGCTCGCGGTCTGCGCCTGATCCGCCTGGGCAAAGATTTTGACCTCGAACGTCTGGCCCTTCTTCAGGTTGCCCGGCAACGAGAGCTTCTGCACCGAGATATCACCGCTGCGGCGGACGCCCTGGGGCACGACATCGAGGCTCACGTCGAGCGACTTCGCGGCGACAGCGGCCGAAAGCGCGTCGCCCACGTTCTCGTTGCCGTCCGAGAGCAGCACCAGGCGCTTCTGCCCGGTTTCGGGGAACGCCGCGCTGCCGAGGCGGATGGCCGACGCGATGTCGGTGCGCTCGGTGCCGACCACCGCATAGATCTTGGTGTCGGCGCGGACCACGGTGAGCGGGGATGACTCGATGCTGGCCTCGGTGCCGAAGACAATCACGCCCACCTGGTCATTCTTCTCTTTCTCTTCCGAGACTTTGGTGACGTAGGCGCGCGCCGCCTCCTGCTGGACGGACGGAATGCTGTCCGAGCGGTCGAGGAGGAAGAAGACGTTCATGCCTTCCTGGGGGCGCTTCCACTGGAGGCCGGCAATGGCGAGGATGAGCAGGAGGACGACGATGAGGCGAATGGCGAAGGACGCCCAGCGTCGCCAGGCGCTCATCTGCACGTCGGAGCGCAGGGTCAGCCAAACCGTCCACGGCACCGCCACCAGGAGCAGCCATAGTCCGATCGGATGGGTGAACTGGACGCTCATGGGAAACGCGGAACGGGGAACGCGGAACGCGGAACGGAGAACGAGTGACGAGTGACGAGTGACAAGTGGGGCGGTGCGAGCGGAGCCCACGGCTTGCCGATAGCCAATCGCCAATCGCCAATCGCCAACCCCCGGCCTCCATCTTCGGCTTTCCCTCTCTCGGCTCCTGGTCCCGGATTCCGGATCCCTGTCCTCCGGCATCCCGCATCCGGTATCCGGTATCCGGTATCCGACCTCTGACCTCCGCCCTCTGGCTTCCGGCCTCTGGCGTCCGGCCTCCGACTTCCGGCATCCGGCACCTGGCATCTGGCATCAGGCATCTGGCATCCGAGATCCGGCATCCGGCATCCGGCATCTGACGTCTGTCCTCTGGCATCCGGCCTCCGCCCTCCGGCCTCCGGCTTCCTCCGCACAAACTTCTGCACGCGGTGGTTCATGGCGTCGGCCACGTAGAGGTCGCCCTTTGAATCAAGTGCGATGCTCCACGGGTTGCTGAACTGGCCGGGTGCGCTGCCCCGTCCACCGAGGATTTCCAGTGGCCGATCATCCGGGCCGAAGACTTGGATCCGGCTGTTGCCGAACTCGCAGACGTACTGCCGGCCTTCACGGTCGATGCGGACATCGTACGGATAGCTGAGTTCGCCCGGCCCGCTGCCCGCCTTGCCATACGTGCGCAGGAACTTCCCGTCGGCATCGAACACTTGGATTCGGTGGTTGCACGAGTCGGCCACATAGACACGGTCGTGGGCGTCGATGCCCAGGCCCTCGGCGCGGCTGAATTCGCCGGGTCCGCGACCCGCCCGGCCGAAAGCACCCAGCCAGTTCGTGCCCTGCGGGCCGAACCTCTGGACACGGTCCACCGTGGTGTATTCGCTCACGTAGATCTCCCCGCGCGAGTTCACGGCCGCCGCCCGCGGGAAGACCAGTTGCCCGGTGTTCGTTCCGCGCCCGCCCCAGCGGGCGACGAGTTTCCCGTCCGGCGTGTGGTGGTTCACGCGGGCGTAGTGCGGTTCGATCACGATGATGTTCCCGAGCGCGTCGCGGGTCATGCCCTTCGGTTTGCCAAGGTCGGTCTGCTCCATCTGCCAATACGCCAAATACTCCCCATCGGGCGAGAACTTCTGCACCCGGCCCGTCATGTCCACGACGTAGAGGTTGTCCTGGGCATCGACGGCGACCGAGCGCGGCTTGCTGAACTGGCCTGGTCCGACGCCGCGCGTGCCGATCACTTCCACGTGACTGAAGATCCGGCTCCTGACCGGGGCTGTCTTCGAAGACGACGGCGCGCAGCCACTGAGGAAGAGGAGGCCGAGTGCCAGTCCCGTCAGGATCATGCCTTGCGGCGATTTGGCGATGGGCGGTTGGCGCCCTGCTGATGGCGCCCGGGCTTTGTCGGTTGGGGATTGGGGATTGGTGATTGCGGATTGTCGGTTGGCTATTGGCCATCGGCTATTGGCTATTGCGCGCAGCGCCAGCGGCAGCACGGCCAGGCCCAGCAACACCAGACAGAGGGCGCTGACCTGGGCGTTGTGGCCGTAGTGAAGGAGGTTGAAAATGCGCAGGGACAGCGTTTCGCCGCCCGGCGGCACGATCATGACCAGCGTCTCGACATCCCACAGGCAGAGGAGATACGTCACGAACCACACGGCGACGATCTGGGGCGCGACCTGCGGCCAGATAGCCCAGCGCCACAACCGCCAGCCCTTTGCGCCGTCTAATCGGGCCGCGTCCACGAGGTCATGGTCGATCCCATCCAGGGCGTGGGCCAGCCCGTGCCAGCCGATCGCCAGATAGCGGATCGTCCAGGCGAGCAAGACGATGCCGGCACTCTGGTAGAGCGCGGCGAGCCAGGGGCGATTGCACAGATAGATCAACGCGATGCCCAGCAGCACGCCTGGCATCAGGAACGGGAACCATAGAAGAGCCCTGCCGAAAAAGCCTCCGCGGGGAATAGAGGAAATCCTCCGAACCGCTTGCGCGCGTCGCGCGTTCGAACCTGACTGGCCCGGTAGCGCAGACTGGCGGTCTGCTGTGTCGCGGATTGCCAATCCGCATACCCTGCGCGCCACCCACGCCCCGCCGACTGCCAGTCGGCGATACAGCAGGTTGCCAACCTGCGCTACGACGAGGTTCGGGGACGGGCCGGCGGCTGAATTCAATAGCGATACCCGTTTTCTCATCGTGACCACGCTCAACACCACAATGAGCGTCGCCGCCGACGCGGCGAGCAGGAACGAGTTCAGAATCGCGCCCTGGCCCGCCCTCACCGCCTGACCGAGCTCCGCCCACGTTTCTTTCGCGAGCACCAATTCCGCGAGGGGCAATCCGACCGACAGCACGATAACCCCGAGTGTTGCCAAGCCGGCAGATCGGAACATCCCTGGACCGAGTTGCCGTCGGAACAGGCGCGCCGGCGCCGTCCCATCGAGTCGTGGCCAGCCGACCTAGCTTCGGCGAAGCGCGACGAGTAAGAGCAGTGGCGCGAGAATCATCGGAGCGCTCAGCGTGAGGGCCCCGGCATAGTCGAACGTGGTCGTGAACCGCACCCAGACTTCGGCCGGGAAGACCTTGACCTGAAAGAGGGCGGGCACGGCGAAGTTGTTCAGAGCGAGCACGAACGTCACAGCGACCGCCTGGGCCAGTGCGGCGCGTCCCATCGGCCACAACAACCAACGAATGAGCGAACCGCCGGTCAGGGCCGGCTCGCTTTCGAGGTGGCTCGACTCGACTTGTTGCCAGGCACCGAGCGTGAAGAACAGCGTGACCGGCCAGAGCATGAGCGCGAGCACGAGAGCAGTCAGGGCGACCAATCCCAGTTGCCAACGCCAGCCGCCGTCGGTGCCGATCTGCGTGACGAAGCGTTCAATCGGCAGGCCCGCCCAACTGAGCAACTCCATCCAACAACCGGTCACCAGGAACGGCGGCAGCGCGAAGGCTACGGCTGCCAGAACCAGGACCACCGCCCGCCCGCGCCGCTCCAAGCCGGTCAGCCAGAGCGCGGCGCAGAAGCCGGCGAGGCCGGCCAGCAGCGTCGTCAAGCCGGCGACCAGGAGACTGTTTTGGAGCAAGGTCCAGTTCACGCTGATCCGCAACGAGGGAGTAGGAAAACCACAGATGAACACTGATGGACACAGATTCCCGACGGAGAGCGCCTGTGGGTCCGGCCGATCCGGTTGACCCGACAGCGGCGGTCCGAAGCAGCTTCGCCCATCGTGAGTCTCTGCGTTTTATCTGTGTCCATCTGAGTCCATCTGTGGTTTCGATAGAGTTGACAAGGTCTATCTCAGGAAGATCTCCTTCAGCTTGGCGGTTGCGGGTTCCAGGTCGCGCAGTAAAGCGTCCCAATCCGGCCGCAGAGTCTGAGCGGACACCTGATGCGGAGCGGCGCCTTCCAAGGCGCTCGCCGACACGAGTTTCTCCAGCACCTTCGGTTGCTGCACATACTCATAGAACTTCTGCGCCGCGCCCGGATGCGGGCAGCCGCGCACTACGGCGACCGTGTTGGGAGTCAGCAAGGTCTCGTCATTCATGGGCAAGGCGACGATGGGATAGCCTTCGCGCTGACCGGCGGCGATGTCGTCCGAGTCGGTCAAGCCGATCGCGGCTTCGCCCTTGCCGACGAGCCGCACGACCACGGAGTTGCCGTCCACGAGCAATAGTCGGTTGGCTTGGAGGGCTCGGCACCAATTCTCCCAGGCCGGAGCGCCCCAGTGCTGTCGCAGGGCGAGGAAATGGGTGCAGGTTGTACCGAAGAGCGGGTAAGCCAGCGCCACCTTGCCGCGCCAAACCGCGTTCGTGAGTTCGAGCAGCGACCGTGGCGCCTCGGCGAGCGAGAGCTTGTTCGTGTCGATCACGAGGCGTCGGCTGCGGTAGCCGACCTCGACGAATGGATCCTGTTCCCGGAACACTCCCGACACCTCGAGTTGGTGGGTGCGGAAGACCTCGTTGTTCCAGAAGACATCGCACTGCGGATGACTGCGCTCGGCAAGGAGGCGATTCGCCAAGCCGACCGTCTTCACTGCCTCGCTGTCGAACACCGCCCGGACCTTGATGCCGGTCTCGGCCTCGAAGTCCTTGAGGATGGGCTCCGCATAGACCTGGTCTTGAGAGGTGTAAACAATGACCGACCCCAGGCGCGCTGCCTTCTCCTTGGCGCGTGACAGCACCGGGAGAAGCGCCGCTGCCCCGAGCACGATGAGGACTATGAAGAATGGCCAGAACTGGGCGAGGACCTCGCACGTGGCGAAGTAGTCGTCGCGCCAGCCACGTCGCTTGCCGGGTGCACTCCGCGTTCCGCGCTCCGCGTTCCCCGTTCCGTGTTCCCCGTTCCGCGTTTCCGTCACGCGGTCCTCCGATGGTAATACCACCACTCGAACAGCAGCACGGGCGGCGCGAGCACGACGATGGAGGGTGGAGGATAGAAGATGGAGGGAGGATGGTTACGCATAGGCAATCAGTCTGCGCTTGGCGTGCAGAAGGTGTCGGCACGATCCATCATGCGCCGCAGCATCGCTCCAATGCTCTGCCAGCCACCATCGAGTTGGCGGTGCTCCACCTCCGTCACATACTCGCAGTCGAGGGCGTGGTCGAGCCACGCTTGCGTTTCCATCGCTTCGCCGAGGGCGTCGTCAATCTTGCTGATGAACGCCGCTCGGTAGCGCCGGCGTGCCCAGGCTTCAGCCAGCATCGCGTTGACCGCCCGCGAGGAGCGACGGATCTGGTCCGTCAGCGAGTAACGCTCCTCCTTCGGGAACCGTTTCGTGGTGACGAAGATCTTTCGGGCCTCTTCGCGGCCCAGTTGATATACGTTCAACTCTCGGAATCCACGGATTGCAGCCATCAAGCCTCCATCCTCCATCTTCTATTCTCCATCCTCGTGTCCGTTCTCACGCCGTCCTCCGATGGTAGTACCACCACTCGAACAGCAGCACGGCCAGCGCGGCGGCGGCGATCCAGCGCCATAACTCGAGGTTCGCGCGCTTGGTCGTCGTGGCCGACACCGTGCCGAACCGGCCGAAATCGAGCTCCGCCCGCGGGCGCGTGTCGCTCTCGGCCGCATCGAGGAGGTTCACGCAGAACGTCGTGGTGTTCGTGCCGGTGACGAACTGATACACGCCGCGTCGGGCGGTGTCGCCGAACATCAGTTCGCTGGCCTTGGGATCAAGCTCGAGCTTGCGCTGCGCCCCGTCCGGCAACCGGACCTCGGCGCTCGTCGTCGATCCGTCCAGGGCGAGGCGGAAGGGGTTGCCGGCCTGGACCAGCAACTGGCTGGCCTGGATGCTGGCCGGGTTGAGCCACTCGACCGCGTTGGCGATGAAGATCGGGAACGAGACGCGCATCGGCCAGTTGCTGTCGAGCACGTCGAAACCGACCCATACGATCCGCTGCCGTGCCAACTCACCCGCCAGCACGAGCGGCGTCTGCGGCGATTCCACCACCGCCACGGCCCACGTCGGCGTTTTCACGGCCGCCGCCTTGGCGATGGCCACGTTGTCGAAGTTGACGAACCGCAGCAGCGGATGCGTGGCCTTCCAATCGACAATGGCGGGCGTGTCCACCCCGCCGACGCTGTCGAACCAGCCCGCGTTCATGCTTTGGAACGTGAGCACATTCACGGCGGGCCAGACGGTGGGCGTGACGGCGTCGAGCACGACCAGGTCGAACGGCGGTTTGGGATCGGCCAGGCCGCGCGCGACGCTGAGTTCGACGCGGCCGGCGGCCTTGAGCGCCTTTTGGAGGAAGGCGTTGCCGCGCGTGACGAGCAGCACTTTGACCGGCTGGGGCAGGAGGCTGACGATGGCGGCCTCGTTGTCCGCCGGCATGTCGTCCTTGGCCGTGAGGCGCACACTGAAGACGCCGTCCACCTGCTGCGCGGCGAAGAAGACGAGCGGCGTGGTGTTCGTGGCGGGGACGGTGAGTGGCTTGGACTCGAGCAACTGACCGTTGAACGAGATCTCCAGCTCGGTCCGGAGCTCGTCGGGCGCGAAGTTGGCGACGCTGGCGAAGATCGCGCGCTGGAGCGGATTCTCCGGGTTGGCCCGGACGTCGAGCCCGACGATGCCGGCGTTGTTCGCCGATTGGCCGACCTGGTGATACACGAGCCGGAGGCCCTTGTTTTGCAGCTCCTTCAAGCCAGGCGCCGCGCCGTCGCTGAGCAGGTGCACCTCGGCGTCGTTGTTGTCGCGGGTGAGCGACTCGGCCATCTTGAGCGCCTCGTTGAGCCGGGTGGCGCCATCCGTCACGGTGCAAGTTTGGATGGCCCGACGGAGGGCGGACTTCTCGCTGGTGGCGGACTGCTTGACTTCGGTATTCGCGGTGGCCTGGAGCACGACCATCTGATCCGAGTCACGCAAGCCGTCCACGAGCAGGAGCGCCTCGGCGCGGGCCTTCTCGAACCGCGACGGCTTCTCGTCGGTGCTCTGCATCGACGCCGAGGCATCGAGGATCACGACCTGGAGCCGGCCACCGGTGATCCGACCGATGAAGTAGGGCCGGGCCAGGGCGAAGATGGCCAGGGCGAGCATGAGGAGCTGGAGGATGAGCAGCCAATTGTGGCGGAGCCGCTGGAACGGCGCGCTGGCCTGGGTTTCGGCGAGAAATTTCTGCCAGAGCAACGTGCTCGAAACGAGCCGCAGCACCCGCTTGCGCTTGAGCAGATAGAACAGGATCACCACCGGGATCGCGGCGGCGAACAGGAACGCGGCTGGGGCCACGAAACTCATTTGAGTGCGGAATGCGGAATGCGGAGTGCGGAATGGGGACGACGCAGTCCGACATGCCACGTGCGGTTCACCCGCGGACGGGTCCAGCCAGTCATGAGCGTCCTCCGGAGTTTCTCGCCGTGTTGATGGATGCGACTGCGATTGCGACCAACTCATTGGCCTCTCGTAGAAGCGGCGAGACCTTGTCGTCCACGACCTTGCCCGCCTCCCCCAGCAACTCCAGCCAGTAACCCGATTCGTCGGCCTCCTCTTCCACCGTGCCCATCTTGTTGACGAAGTCCGCATTCGATTTCGCCCGACAGGCGGACCGGTAGTTAGCGCCGACGGAGGTCCCTGCCCGGAGGAGTTGCCGGGCTAGGATGCGGCTGGTGTCGTCCTTCGGAACCGCTTCGATGAACCGAATGATGTCCAGGGCAAACCGTTTCGTCCGT
>Ga0315288_10011460_pt1 | contig 11161 bp, 11 predicted proteins | sample YL17G11_20_MG_FD_203454 | JGI IMG/M metagenome (GOLD analysis project Ga0315288, IMG submission 203454) | Sediment microbial communities from Yellowstone Lake, YNP, Wyoming, USA - YL17G11_20 | ecosystem: Environmental > Aquatic > Freshwater > Lake > Sediment | place: USA: Wyoming | collected... | reverse complement strand
TGCTCTATGCGTATGTTCTCGACGATGCTCTTCTCGAGCATCTTCCGGAAGCCCTGCTCCTTCTCCGCCATCAAGGTGAGTCCAACACTGATCTACGTTGGTTAATTTAAACCTTAAACTGCCCGTCTATCTTGCTAAGGTTTAAATCCTTTGGTGTTGCATAGCAACGGAATCGTTACTCTTTTATCGAGTAAAGATAGAGTGGTAACGAATCACGCGAGGTTAAAAGATTGATTGAGATAAGGTTGCACGGCAGGGGCGGCCAGGGAGCGGTCACTGCCTCCAGGATTCTCGCCACGGCTGCCTACGAGGAGGGCAAGTACTCCCAGGCCATCCCGATGTACGGCACAGAGCGGCGAGGAGCGCCCTTGACAGCCTACGTCAGGATCGACGACACGCGTGTCAGAGAGAGGGAGCTCGTACACACGCCCGATTACAGCTTGTGCATGGACCCGCTTCTGAGCCAGCAGCAGGCCGTCGCTGACAGCGTCAAGCCGGGCGGCGTAGTCCTGCTCAACACGCCGATGAAGCCCGAGGACAGCAAGCTCGCCGGCGACATAAAGATCGCCACGGTCGACGCCACGAGCATCGCGCTCGAGACGCTCGGTAGACCGATCACCAACACGGCCATCCTCGGAGCCTTCGTAAAGGTCACAGGCGTCCTCAAAGTCGAATCCATCAACAAGGCCATACTGAAGTACTATCCGGGCAGGATAGGCGAGATGAACATCGCGGCGGTCAAGAAGAGCTACGAGTTGGTTAAGGGGCCGGTACAGGCTAAATTCAAGGAGGCGCCCAAGATCAAGGTCGACCTTGACGTCGGCGGCTACGGCGTCCTGAAGGATGTCAGCAGTTGGCGTGTGTTCACCCCGAAGGTCGACGAGGCGAAGTGCACGGGCTGCAAGACCTGCTGGATCTTCTGCCCCGAGAACGCCCTTGAGTGGGGTGAGGACAAGAAGCCCCACATGGTCTCGAGGGTCTGCAAGGGCTGCGGCGTCTGCGCTAACGAGTGCCCGGTCAAGGCGATTGAGATGGTGAGGGTCGAGATCTAGGAGGATATGAATGGATGTCATATGAAGTAATGGTCGGAAACAAGGCTTGCGCTACAGGCGTGAAGCTCGCGAGGGTCAAGGTCGCTTCGGCCTTCCCCATCACGCCCCAGACCACTATCACGGAGTACCTCTCTGACATGTACGCGGCCGGAGAGTTCGACTTCGACTTCGTCAACGTCGAGGGGGAGCTCACGAGTCAGGTCGTCGTCCAGGCGGCCACGGCCGTCGGCGCCAGGTCATTCACCTGTACCTCCGGCCCTGGTCTGCTCTACATGCATCACCCGATGCAGGAGACGGCGAGCAAGAGGCTGCCCCTGGTTATGGCGGTCGTCCACAGAGGCGTCAAGGGGATGCAGCCCGACCACAGCGACCTCATGTCACAGCAGTGGCAGGGATGGATCCACCTGTACGTGGAGAACGCACAGGAGATCCTAGACACCTGCGTTATGGCCTACAAGATAGCGGAGGATAAGAGGATACGTCTGCCCGTCGCCTTCGGCTACGACGGATACGTGCTCAGCTACACGGCGGAGCCGGTTGAGATACCGGCCCAGGAGGAGGTCGACAAGTTCCTTCCACCCTACAAGCCGATGCCGAGCATTCTGCCCGACGAGGCAGACCCGGCGACGTTCGGTAGGGGATTCGGCGACGCCGATCCCCAGAAGCCATGGCAGGTCCACCACGAGGCGGCTCTTACTGCCGAGCCCGTCATCAAGGAGGTATTCGCCGAGTGGGCCAAGAAGTTCGGCCGCAGCTACGGGAATGGCATGATCGATCCGTACAGGATCGACGACGCCGAGGCGGTCCTCACCGCCATGGGCACAATCGCGGGATCGGCGATGTCCGCGGTAGACAAGCTCAGAGCAGACGGTAAGAAGGTCGGTCTCGTGAAGATCAGGAGCTTCCTTCCCTTTCCCAGGAACGACTTCAGGGAGATAGCGAAGAGGATCGGCGCCTTCGGCATCATCGACAGGAGCTGTCAGCCGGGGATGGGCGGCCCGACGTGGCATCAGATGAGGAGCACCCTCTACGGCCAGCCTGGACCCCAGATACTTGGATTCTACGCTGGACTAGGCGGCAAGGAGGTCAGAGTCGACGACATCATAAAGATCGGAGAGAAGACGCTTAAGGCGGCCAAGGGGCAGAAGGTTGAGCCCCTGGTCGAGTGGGTTTGAGGTGATATGAGATGAGTCAGAGGATAACGAGAGCTCAGGTACCCCTAGAGGAACTGACTATCGTCCCGGGCAGCGCCTGCCAGGGATGCGGAGCGGCGCTTGCCTCAAGGCTGACGTTCAAGGCGCTAGGGCCCAACGTCATAAGGCATGGAATCCCTTGCTGCCCCGACGCCGTGACTAAGCACCCGAGGGCTGGAGCGGTCTTCGAGGGCGGAGGCGCCTCACTTACAGGCACAGCGAGGGGCCTGAAAGCCATCGGGAGAACCGACGTCAAGGCCGTAGGCTTCTTCGGCGACGGAGGAGTCTACGACATAGGCTTCCAAGGTCTCTCAGCCGCGGCCGAGAGGAACGAGAACATCCTCGTGATCTGCAAGGACAACGAGGCATACATGAACACTGGTAACCAGAGGAGCAGCGGCACACCCAAGTACGCGGAGACGAGCACGAACCCCATCGGCCCAAAGAGTAGGGGCAAGGAGACGCAGAAGAAGAACGTCCCCATGATCTTCGCCGCCCACTACGTCCCATACATAGCGACGGCTAGCGTGGCCTTCCCCGAGGACCTGATAGCTAAGGTGAAGTACGCGAGGGACATCGAGGGCTTCAGGATGGTCATCATCCAGAGCCCGTGCCCCGTCGGCTGGAACTTCGACTCCGCCAAGACGATAGAGGTCGCAAGGACGGGCGTCCAGTCGGGGATCTGGCCTCTCTACGAGATAGAGCACGGCACCAGCTTCAAGCTGAACTACAAGCCCAAGGAGCTGAAGCCCGTCGTAGAGTACCTTAAGCCGCAGCGCAGGTTCCGCCACATGACCGAGGCCGAGGTCAACGAGATACAGACCTACGTCACGGAGCGCTGGCAGAAGCTGATCAAGGCCGACGAGGTCCACCAGGTCGTCATTTAGACCCCGTTTTTCCATTCATCCTTTTTTAATTAAGCAGCCCAGGGGCGACTGGGCTTCTCATGGCTCCGAAAGTCTTTTCTCCCGGTCGTCAATCCCTGTTTAAGCCTTGACGAGGAAAAGTGGGCTGAGGGGCGGCCTACCGTGGGACTTCTACGGCATCGCCTTCTCGGGTTTCCTGTTCGAGATGGGGCTCTTCATGACTCAGCCCATCCTCACCCTCCACTACCTCGACGTCGGCGCCTCGATAATGTTCATAGGCTTCATCATCTTCCTCCAGTCCTCCCTGCTGATCGTCCTCAGGATGCCCCTGACGCTGCTCGCCAAGAGGGTGGGGGAGAAACGGCTCCTCGCCGCGACCTACTTCGCCCAAACCCTTGCACTGATAGTGATCGGGTTGGCGCCGAGCCCAAGCTGGCTTTACCTCGTGCCCGCAACGCAGATGCTAGCTTCAGGCAGCTTCTTCCAGCTCATAACCTCCATGAACTCGAACCAGGCGCCTCCCGACAGGCAGGGAGACGCCCTTGGCAGGCACATGACAATAGTCTCCACAGGCATGTTCGTCGGCCCCGCCATATGCGGAGTCCTGGTCACGAGCCTCGGCTACAGGGGCGTCTTCTACGTCGCTTCGGTCTTCCCGGCTGCCGGGCTTGCGCTGCTCCTCTACTCGACGAGGGGGATTGAGAGCGCCGGCCACGCCCTGAGAAACTTCGAGATTCCCTCGTTTAGGTCCCTTAAGGTGCTGTTAAGCGACAGGAACGTGGTCATACTCGCCTTCATCAGGGCCATCTACTCGATATCAAACACCCTGTTCTTGACCCTATTGTCCATCTACGCGGTGAGGGTACTCGGCTATAGCCCGACAGACGCGGCCCTCCTCTACTCCCTCGTCGGTATCACCAACACATTCATCAAAATACCATCTGGCTGGGTCTCGGACAGGGTCGGGTATAGGCTCGTCCTCTTCGCCACCTTCTCAATCGTCGTCGTCGACTACCTGGCCTTCGCCTACTTCAACTCCTTTATACTCCTTGCCTTAGCAGTGACGTTCTTCGAGGCTTGCTGGGGGGCGAGGGCCGTCACGGAGTGGGCGTTCCTAGCAAGCTTCATCTCGCCGGAGCTGAAGAGCATCGCCATGGGCTACATGGAGAGCTTTTGGGACATAGGTGCTAGCCTCGGGAGCCTCCTCGCCGGGGTCGCTGCCGGAGTATTATCGTATCCGACTATATTCACGCTCCTCGCCTTGCTGAACCTCCCGACGTTACCCGCCATCTACGCCCTGAGAAAGCCTTCGAAGACAATCGAGATCGAGCCAAAGCCGATTTAAGGCGGCTGAGAGGTTTGAGTGAGGATGGCTGGTGAGGGCTCAGGGCTGCTCCGCTATCCCGGGATATTGTTCGGAGGATTCCTCGGACTCGCCGCTCTGTCCGTGATGAACGCCTCTTACTCTTACATATTAGATGCTATCAAGGCGGAGCTTACGCTGAGCTACACAGAGGCGGGCGCCCTGATGTCCGCCTACTTCGTCGGCTACGCGCTGGGGCAGATACCATGGGGGCTCCTCGCGGACAGGTACGGGAGCAGGAAGGTGATGACGCTCAGCGTCGTAGGCGTCTCTGCCTCGAACCTCCTATTCGGCCTTACGTCCGGCTTCCTTGTGGCCGCGACGACGAGGTTCCTCGCCGGCCTCCTAGGGGCAGGGGTCTTCGTCCCCGGCGTCCGCCTCGTCGCAAGCTGGTTCGGCGAGCGTGAGAGGGGGACAGCACTTGGCTTACTGAACGTAGGTGGAAGTCTGGGCCTGATGGCGGCCACATGGGCGACGCCGTTTCTCGGACTCCTCGTCGGCTGGAGGCTCTCGATGATGGTCATCGGTGTCTCGGGGCTCGTGGCGGCGGCGATCATATGGGCCACGCTGAGGGACGGGGAGAGGACGGTACCCGCCTTCGGGGGCGCCTTCTGGGCTCCCCTCAGGCTGCCGACCTTCTGGGTACTCGCATTCGTCCAGTTCATCAGGCTCGGCTCCTACTATACCTTCATAGCCTGGCTGCCGCTGATGCTGAAGGAGGAGTACGGCCTCGGCTTGGTCATGGCCGGCACAGCGATGTCGCTGTTCAACTTCGCGGGGATGGTCTCCAACCCCGCCGGCGGCGTCCTGTCCGACAGGGTCGGGGAGAAGACTGTGCTCCTCGTCTCCTTCGGCCTCCTCGCGGTGAACGTCTGGGGCCTCCTCATGCTGGGTCCGGCCGGAGCTCCCATCTATTTCGCCTCCTTCATGCTCGGATGGCTAATAAACTTCGTTAGGAGCCCGGCGTTCACAATAATACCGAAACTCTTCGGCGCGGAGTCAGCTGGCGCCAACTCGGGAATCAACAACACCTTTGCCTCCCTCGGTGCGTTGGCTCTGCCGCTGCTCCTCGGCTACGTCAGGGACGTCACCGCCTCCTATGACGCTGGCTGGATGGCGCTCTCCGGTTTGATCCTGACGGGGGCCGCCCTCGTGACATTGATAAGGGTCCCTAAAAGCCGTGCTTAAATCTGAAGATCTTAGGAACCTTTTTTTAAAAGGACGAATTATCCTTCCTACCATAGGAAGGGAGTTATGTCATGCCATACTGCCCTAGATGCGGAAAAGAGGTCAAAGAGGACGATATCTACTGCCCCCAGTGCCAGGCGCCGCTGAAGGTCGAAAGACCCGTCTACAGGCGCCACGACGAAAAGGACGAGAGGGACGAGAAGCGGGAGAAGGATGAGAAGGGAGAGAAGTCCGAGAAGAGTGAGAAGAGCGAGAAGGGCGAGCACGAGGACAAGGCCCTAGGCGCCCTCACAGGCGGGCTGATCCTACTCTGGCTCGGCGTTTCGTTCCTCATCAGGGAGTATGGTTACGTAACTTGGGCTAACTGGTGGGCATACTTCGTGCTGGGAGTCGGAGTGATACTGCTCCTACGCGGCCTCATGGCTTACATCAAGACGAGCAACTGGCACGTCTCATCGGGCTACTTCGTCGGCGGCGCGATCATAGCCCTCCTCGGTGCGGGCGAGATATTCAACATCAGGAACTGGTGGGCGGTGATCATCATAGTCCTCGGCGTCTACGTCATCCTCTCCGGCGTCATGCAGAGGGGCAGGAACCCGCGCCCCTAGAGGAACCAACGGTACAGCGCCCTGTACAGCATGTGCTCTAGGACGACCTCGGGCCTGTCGCGTCCGAAGACCCTGAAGTAGTTCTTCCCCATTCCCTCGACGAGGTCGCCCAGTTCATACCTCGGTAGGATGCTCGTCGAGACGATGAGCCGGCCCCATTCGCCGCGCCTCAACTCGTGAAGCATCTTGAAGCCGTCTCCCGTCCTCACCTCGAATAGGTAGGCGTCGTAGTTTGGCACTATGTAGGGCAGCTCGTCCCTCTGCTGGCCGAAGGCGCCCTCCGTGGCGGTGTACATCTCAACGACGGGGGCGTCACCGTACATTGCCTTAAGCCTCGACGCGTACCTCGTCTGTATCTTGGCGACGCTTGTACTGTATATGACCTTCAATTGCCAGAGTTCTCTCGGGTAGACGCCGTGTTTCTTCTTCAGGTATCTGGCGAAGCCGGTCTGGACTGGTGCCACCCCTATTATGCTCACGATCTCCCTGTCCTTGGCTGCCTGATAGATGAACTCGTATCGGTGCTCCCAGTCGGCCTCCGTTAACCCCGTTTTCAGGGCGTCTATCTCCTCCTGCCGTGGGACGAGGCTCAACCCCGCCATCATCGGGTTCAACCTAGCATAGGTGCCTGAGCTGAAGCCGTACACGATCTCTCGTGCGCCGATTTTCATCGTCTCCGTGTTGGAGGGGAACTGGAGGTTGAGGACGCCGCCCGCGAGGAGCTCCAGCCCGCCTTGCCTGATGCTGAAGTTGAGGACTGCCCTGGAGCCGCACCTTATGATGTCCTGAAGGTGCCTCGGGGTCACCGGTATCACCTTCGACCCGCCCATCGTCCCCCTCGTCATAACCCAGGTCAGAGGCTCCTCGCAGAGGAAGACCCTGAAGTCCTCATCCCTTACCCTCTTGAGCCAAGGCTCCACTTCGACGTATCTGACGGCCGGGAAACTCTCCCTGTACTCCTCAATGGAGTCGATGGAGGCGGCGGAGTGAATTTCTCCGTACTCCGTCTTGGCGTAGCCCTCAAGGAGCTGTCCAAGCAGCCTCCGCTGGCTCGAGGGGGGGTCCCTGAGGGATGAATCCCAGTCCGAGAGGGTTCTCATGACCCTGGCGAGGGGGGCTTCAGGAGTCGGAGACATATCCGTAATACTCTCCCGAATACCGATATTAGGGGTTCTAGGGGCGGCGACCCCTTTTTAACTGCGCCCCATCCTATTCCCTCCTGATGGTTATGAAGAGGCAGGTTGTACTCACCGTAGCGGAGTCTAAGCGGCTGATAGCGAAGGGCGTCGCCGCGATACCCGAGGTACAGCAGGCGCTGAAGGACGGCATAGTCGTCGTCGCGACCGGCACCACCAACGCCTACGTCCTCGAGGAGCTTATGGGGAAGAAGATCGATAAGAGGCGATACAGGAGCGGCATAACCACTCCCGACGTCCCGGAGAAGCAGGTCACGCCCCAAGAGGAGGCGATTCCGGACATAGTCTTCAGGAAAGGCAAGGTGGCGAAGGAGCTCAACAGGTTCACGGCCATAGAGCAGATGAAGAAGGGGGACGTCTACATCAAGGGAGCCAACGCCCTCGACTACATCAATCAGGTGGCGGGCGTCCTGATAGGCGATCCGAAGGGGGGCACAGTCGGAGCCGCCCTCGGCGGCATAATCGGGAAGCAGATCAACCTCGTCATACCCGTCGGCTTGGAGAAGCTCGTCTACGAGGACATAAACGAGCTCCACCTACTCGCGATGGAGGACGACTACGAGGGGCCAAAGATGTGGCCGATAACCGGCATCATAGTCACCGAGGTCGAGGCCTTCGAGGTGCTGACAGGGGTCTACGCGACCCTGTACGCGGCTGGCGGCATCGCAGGCGCCGAGGGGAGCGTGAGGCTGATGATCGAGGGTGCTGACGAGGACGTCGAGGCCGCCCTCGAGCTGGTCAAGTCGGTCAAGGGCGAGCCACGCTACCTACTCTAGGGGCTGCTGGATGCTAAGGGAGGAGACCGTAGAGCTCCTACGCAGGTTCGGCGTCGCGGCGGACCCCTCGAAAGACGAGCAGCACCTCGTCGACGCCGACATCGTTAAGCGCATGATCGACGCCGCCGATGCGGGCACAGACGACGCCGTCCTCGAGGTTGGCCCAGGCTCCGGTAACATTACACTGCGCCTCGCTGAGAGGGTTCACAGGGTCTACGCAGTCGAAAAAAACCCGAAGTTCATCCCGATCCTGAGGGAAAGGCTCAGGGGCTTGAGAAACGTCGAGGTCGTTGAGGGAGACGCCCTGATCGTCGAGCTCCCCGCCTTCGACAAAGTCGTCTCCAACGTCCCATACAGCATCTCCGAGGCCTTCATCCAGAGACTCACACGCAGGAGCTTCAAAGCCGCTTCGCTCTTGGTCTCAACCTCGTTCGCCGGGGTATTGTTGGCCGGCGAGGGAGACGCCGAGTACAGCAGGCTCACCTTCTCCTCGAACCTTTTCTTCGATGTGAAGTTGGTCGAGCAGGTTCCGCCTTCCGCCTACTATCCGGAGCCCAAGACGTCCACTAGCCTGTTGTCCCTGAGGCCGAGGCAGGTTTCCTCGTCCGCAGAGGCGGTTATGAGGGGCGTCATGCTCAGGGGCGACAAGAAGCTGAAGAACGCGCTGATAGACGCCGTAATAGCAGCCTCCCCGGCGTACGGGACGCCTTCGACGAAGCGCACTGCCAAGAAATACGTAGAGAAACTGGAGATTGGTAAAGAGACAGAGGCACGGGTAGCCAGGCTGCCCCTCCGAATCCTTGAGAGGGTATATGGTGGGCTCAGATTACTTATCTGATGAAGGTCTGCCACACGTATATCGACACGGCGGGCAGTCACATCGTACCGACAAAGAGGTCGAGGCGCACGAAGCTCACCTTCCTCGACATACGTTTTTCATCGCCCTGCAAAGATCAAGGGCTCAGGATAATGCCAGGGAAAAGAACAGGCGTCCTAAATCATAGAAAATCCGGCGTCTAGGTGGCTGGGATGGTGAATAGATATAAGGCTGGAGCCCATAGTTCAAATCGGAATCGGACTTGAAGGCTTACGTCTTGCTTAACACGGAGCTCGGCAAGGAGGCCGAGGTGACAAAGGCTCTGAGCGGGGTCAATGAGATCAAGGCGATCTACTCCCTCTACGGCATCTACGACGTCATAGTCGAGGTAGAGGCCGACACGATGGACAAGGTGAAGGAGGTAGTCTTCAACCACATCAGGCGCCTAGACAACGTGAAGAGCACCATCACTCTGATCACCTACGGCGACTCGATAAAGAGGAATTAGCCCGAGGATCCTGCGTAACTGCCTCATTAGCTGCACAGTTACATCAACAGGATATAGACAGCCGAGGAGATCATCCCTAGGAGCCAGGAGCCGTTCTAGAAAACCCCCTTCGACAACGCCTCTGGCTCCGACCCTCCGGACCTAATTTCTGGGGAAATCAATCTTTTTATCCCGGAGACTGTTAGAGAGGCGTGTGATAAGAGGATGAGGGAATCATCAGCCCTCTGGTTCGGGGGGGTCCTCCTCGGCCTAGGCGTCGGGTGGTACGTCTTCAACTCCATAGACCTTAGCCAGAACATGATAGCTTGGCTCTTCATAATCCTCGGGGCGGGGATGGTCCTCTCCGGATTGATGAAATGGATCAGCCCCGGCACGCCCTTCAACAGGCTCGGCGGCTCCATAGCGGGCGGCCTAGTCATAGCCCTCTTCATGACCCAGGGCTTCTCCTTCATAACCGGCCTGTCAAACATCGGAGGCTGGGGGCCCTACACAGCCCAGGACACTAAGACCTTCACCGGTGCTTCGACGGAGCCCGGCGTCTACTTCAAGGTCGATAACTTAAACGGGCCTGTCACCGTCTCGACCTGGGATAGGAACGAGTACGAAGTCAAAGTGGTCGTCAAGGCGAGGGGCTTCTCCCAGAACGAGGCGGACCAGAACTTGGCGAAGATGACGGTCTCCCTGAGCAAGGACGTTGTCGGCGGGAGACAGCAACTCATCCTTAAACACGACTACCCGAATACGCTCAATCCACCCTACAGCGTAGAGGTCGCAGTCAAGCTGCCGGCGTCCTCCGAGATCGATCTCAGCCTCAGGTCAAGCAACGGCGACATAGCCCTGACGGGCATAAGCAAGGGAGGGACGATAAGCCTCTCCAGCTCCAACGGGAGATTCATCTTCACCAACGTATTCGCCGACACCATTACGGGCAGCACCTCCAACGGTGGAATTGAGGGTCGCGTTGAGGCAGGCGTCATGGAGGTCTCGACGAGCAACGGTCGCATAGTCTTAACCATCACCGGCACCGTCAGCGGAAGCTATGATCTCTCCACCTCGAACGGTCTAGTGGAGATAAGCGTGCCCTCCTCCGCCGGCTACAGGCTCACCGCTAAGACAAGCAACGGCGCCATCGATTTTAGCCTGCCGAACCTCAGCTACTCGAAGGACGTCAAGACGGAGAAGTCGGCTCAGACCACGGGCTACGACGTCTTCGCCGTGAAGATAGTCATCGACGTCTCGACGAGCAACGGCAACGTCAAGGTGGGGCCGTCGGGCACCATGCTTTAAATCGGGAGTGGCCCAAACGCGGGGCCGGACCAACTTTTTTTTGTCTCCTTAGAACATGTGTCCCCAACCGAGACCAGGTATGTCCCACGTCGGCGGGTACCATAACCTTTTAATAATGTTTTTATGCTTTACCGCTACACACTGCTGGGAGATTTCCGCGTGTCAAGGGAATTCAACTACATAGTAAGGCTGCAAGGCACCAACCTGGACGGCACGAAGACCGTTCCCTACGCCCTGTGCGAGATAAAGGGCGTCGGGATAAGGCTAGCCCTCTCAATAATAAAGGCCTCTGGGGTCGACGCCACGA
>Ga0315288_10011459_pt1 | contig 11161 bp, 11 predicted proteins | sample YL17G11_20_MG_FD_203454 | JGI IMG/M metagenome (GOLD analysis project Ga0315288, IMG submission 203454) | Sediment microbial communities from Yellowstone Lake, YNP, Wyoming, USA - YL17G11_20 | ecosystem: Environmental > Aquatic > Freshwater > Lake > Sediment | place: USA: Wyoming | collected... | reverse complement strand
CAACGCAAGCTCAGGGCTGATCGGAACATGCCGAACACTTAAGGTACAATACTCTAACAGCGCTCTCTATCCCTCCCCTGTGCGGCATGAACCGATCAGGGTGTGCGATTTCACCGTTTTACCCAACAGATACAACCTTGTTATTTACAGAAAAGGCAGAAACAAATAATGGTTTGAAAGATAACATCGTATCTATAAAGATATTTTCTAAGAGTGCGTTAATTAATAACTTACAATCTCCCTCACGCGCATTTACGATAAGCACAGAAAATTGGAGAACAAAAAGTGGTTTCCTTATTCAAAGTGATAGTGCTGAATTGAATGTTCTATCACGTATGGAAAGCGGAGGGGAAAAATTAGGTGAACTTACAGATATGTTTTATGGCATTAAAGTCTACCAAATTGGTAAAGGCAAGCCACCCCAAACAGAAAAAATACGTGATACAAAACCATTTACATTAGCGACTCAAAAGAATAAAAGCTTTTTACCATTTTTCGATGGAAAACATATAGGTCGTTATCAATTGCTTTGGGATGATAACAATTGGCTTTATTATGGACCCTGGGTAGCTGAACCGAGATTCCCTGAAAAATTTGAAGGAGAGAAATTACTGGTAAGAAAAATTGTAGCAGATACCCTGATCGCTACCTATATACCGAAGACTTCATATTGCAATACCTTATTGTATGTTGTAAAGATTCATAATGATGCTGGCTTACTGTATAAATTTTTACTGGGCATTCTCTGCTCTCGACTTCTAGGTTGGTATTTTCGTAAGAAATTCCAAATTAGCTTTGAAGATACATTTCCCCAAATTCTACTCCGAGATATGATGCAATTCCCAATTCCTTTACAAGGTCTGGAAGCTCAAAACAAGATGGTATCTCTTGTAGAGCGGATGCTGGCGCTGCACCGCCGGTCCGCCCGCACGCCGCAGGAGCAGGAAATGATCCAGCGCGAGATCGAGTCAACGGACAGGGCGATTGACGCCCTGGTCTATGAGTTGTATGGGTTGACGGAGGATGAGGTCAAGATCGTTGAGAGAGGGTAGGGGCGACATATATGTCGCCCCAACGGGAGGAAGTGAACATGAAATTCGATCCCCAAATTCAGCACCGCAAATCCATCCGCCTGAAAGGATACGATTATAGCGTGGGCGGCTATTACATTACGATCGTCACATTGTGGCGGGAGTGTCTGTTTGGGGAGGTAGTGGGCGGCGAGATGCGGGTTAATGCGTTGGGGATTATTGTGCAAGAATGTTGGGACGAAATCCCGGTCCATTTCCCAAATATGGATGTGGACGCGTTTGTGGTCATGCCAAATCATTTGCACGGGATCATTTTTATTCATGAAAACAATTGGGCGGCGACGAATTCATTGCCTCCCGTAGGGGCGAGACACGTGTGCCCGGTAGGGTATGTCTCGCCCCTACAAGAACCGTCATATCCACCGCGCGGTTTCAAACCGGGTTCGGTTGGCGCAGTTGTTGCCTCTTTCAAATCCGCCGTCACCCGCCGCGCCGGGCGCGAATTGGATTTGGGCAATATCTGGCAAAGAAATTATTACGAACACATCCTCCGCGGCCAGGCCGATTACGAACGCATCACCGGTTACATCCTCGATAACCCGGTCAACTGGGATCGGGACGAGGAGAATCCCCAAAACCCCGCAGGAGAAGGAAATGAGCCAGTGCGAGATCGAGTCAACTGACCGGGCGATTGATGCGCTGGTCTATGAGTTGTATGGGTTGACGGAGGAGGAAATTAAGATTGTGGAGGGAGGATGAAATGCTTTTCTCTGTATTGCAATTGACAGCGATGTTTTTGACATTTGCGTCAGCTTACTTCATTTCGAAAGCCAATCTGGCCTTGTCCGCGAAATCTATTTCTGAGCTTGCAGCCACAAAATGGGGCGCTAATCTGGAACTAGCAAAAAGTTTTGCAGTTCAAAATGGAGATAATTGTATGGGCGTAGTTGCGCTTCTTTTATCGCTTGTTGCACAAATCATCATAACCTTTTACCCGCATGAAGAAGTTTTTACAATTAACCTACCCATTGTTGCCATCTCACTTGGTATAACTGCTTTAGTAGCACTTATTCTTGGAAAGTCATCATCAATAAGAAGCAGAAAATTGGCACAAGAGGCTGTATTAATTATTAAGACAAGACACAAATAGTCATGAGATGGTCTAGGATTGTTGGTATTGTATAAGCAAAGCTCCTATGCTCGGCAAGAGCGAATATGTAAATGGCGATGCCTATACCAACACTGCCGAGAGCTGGATTGCCTTGCTAAAGCGCGGGATTATGAGTTCTTTCCATCATGTAAGCGAAGAATACTTAAACCGCTATGTAAATGAATTTTCTTTCAGATGGGATTATCGCAATGTGAGCGACGGGGAACGAATGGTCAAGGCAGTTGAGGGGATATAAGGAAAGAGACTAGTTTACAAAGAGACAGTAAATCAAAGGGCCAGCGATTAGCTGGCCTTTTTGATTTGTAGATTATAGGAGAGGCAACTGAGGCGGGCTGGTAGGTGTTGGCTTTTGGATTTGTAGATCATATAGATTAGCTATAGGATTGTTTAGAGATAACAAACCTGGCCGCTTTCCTTCTCCATTAAAGGTATAAAAAGCTCCGCACTGGAACCATATTGCAGTAGCAAGGTGTATACAATCGGGCACAGTCAATGTTGCCGCTGGTGGTTGATAATAGAAATTTCTTATTTCGTGTGAGATTTCCGCGATTTTCCTTGTTACATCAACTAGATGGCAATTCTTTCGAGAAAACAACAGTCGAAACCTTTGGTAATCTTCTGGCTTAATAGAGGTCCTCAATACTTCTGTAATTGTTATAGTAGATGTTACTAAATCTATCTGGCCCATATCAAATAAAGTAGCCAGTTCATCTATCCCCAACATATCCAGAGGATCATCTCGAATCTCGTCATTTAAATAGGCAATGAAAATACAACTATCCCAGTAAGCTTTGTCTTTACCACTCATTTCTTACCCCCCTAATAAAATGTTCGCTTTTTGTTCCATTAATAATGTTAGGCGAGAGCCCCTTTAATTCTCTAAGTGTTGGCAATATATCTTCGTCGGGATGTACTTCAATTTCTTGCACATACATCTCATATGGAACGGCAGCGCTAATATTTGGTTTCAGCTTTTTATTTCCGTAAATTGTTACATATTTACCAATCGCAGAAATTGCTTCATTCTTGAGATTGTTTGGAAAGTTGCATTTCAATTTTGGCAAATGGGAAGCGGGGTAAATGTAAAAGACGTTTTGGTTGTGTATATTAATGGCTTCCAACATCCCTGTATATGCTCCAAACTCAAACTCATCAGAGCCCATGATTTTTTCAATATTTCTTGAAAAATCATGAAGGTAACTTGGATTATCTCCATTTCGGGAAATGACCACTTCTGTAAGCCTTTTCTTTTCTCGCAAACTGGTTAAGTCTTTATACGCATAGAACGTTTCGTATGTAAAACCTTCTGGAAAATTTCCTTTGTCAATTTCAGAAAGACTAAAGAAGAACTTATCGACTAATACTTGAGTTTTTGGCCCATCTTCAATTTTGCTCGGAACAGCTTCAAGTACAATTTGTGCAGGACTATTTTGTCGTAATTCGACGATTTTGAAATAAGCAAAAGGCTTGTCAGAGACGAGTTTTTGGGTTTCTGAAAGTGCTTTCTTGAGAATATCTAATTGCTGGGCGAATTCATTTAATCTAACATCCCCATCATCTTCGTCAAGGCCTCTAAGTCTTAAAGTTATTCTATTGCTATTATCCATATCTAACCACTTTGATTACAAGTCGTTATGTTTTTCCTTTGACTGACGATTTGTTATCCTTTTCTTCTTTCGGCATCGGTTTCGTCTTCAACAAAGCACCCAATACCTCAGTAAACTGAGCGCCCAATAGACTAATGGGCTTCTCTGCTACACTTTTCTTTTCTTACTTCTCGGTTTTCTGGTTTTTTTACGTTCATATTATTACAGAATAGCGTCTTGTTATTTTAGAACATCCGCGCTATAATTTAACAAGGAATAGAGACCACAAGGTCTCTCTTTAAGAAGGGGCAGGGAGGCGTGCCGGAATGGATAGATCGGCTCTGTCTCAAAAACAGTAGTGGGCGTGATAGCGCCCTCGTGGGTTCAAGCCCCACCGCCTCCGCTGCCCCTGGGGAAATTCATTTTGCGTTAGAATAAAATAGAACAGATTATCTATAGAACACTTGTTTACATTGTACAACAAGTGTACACCTGTGTCAACAGATTGGCGGATTTGCGAAGTCCATTCTCGTTTGTTTGTAATGTTCTAATTTAAGAACGCGCGTTCTTAAAATCATCATATTACAGTTCAAACTGCTTTACAAGGACATTTTTAGGCACGGGTCTGTCAAAGGGATAATTCCCCTTTTTTTATCATTACTTTATGACCAACATGCCAAATGAGGGGCTCGAGCCAGCAAGCGCAGTTGGGGCGCCATCTATGTCGTCCCAACGGGAGGAATTGAACATGAAATTTGATCCCCAAATTCACCACCGCAAATCCATCCGCCTGAAAGGATACGATTATAGCGTGGGCGGATTCGTGCCGCCCACATGCTATGCCGCTGGCACGACGCCAGCGGCGCAAACAGGCGGGAGGCTATTACATTACGATCGTCACATTGTGACGGGAGTGTCTGTTTGGGGAGGTAGTGGGCGGCGAGATGCGGGTTAATGCGTTGGGGATTATTGTGCAAGAATGTTGGGACGAAATCCCGGTCCATTTCCCAAATATGGATGTGGACGCGTTTGTGGTCATGCCAAATCATTTGCACGGGATCATTTTTATTCATGAAAACAATTGGGCGGCGACGAATTCATTGCCTCCCGTAGGGGCGAGACACGTGTGCCCGGTAGGGTATGTCTCGCCCCTACAAGAACCGTCATATCCACCGCGCGGTTTCAAACCGGGTTCGGTTGGCGCAGTTGTTGCCTCTTTCAAATCCGCCGTCACCCGCCGCGCCGGGCGCGAATTGGATTTGGGCAATATCTGGCAAAGAAATTATTACGAACACATCCTCCGCGGCCAGGCCGATTACGAACGCATCACCGGTTACATCCTCGATAACCCGGTCAACTGGGATCGGGACGAGGAGAATCCCCAAAACCCCGCAGGAGCAGGAGATGCTGCGGCGCGAGATCGAGTCAACGGACAGGGCGATTGACGCCCTGGTCTATGAGTTGTATGGGTTGACAGAGGAAGAGATTAAGATTGTGGAGGGGAAGGAATATGCCCTACCCCAACCCTCCCCAAATCCGCAGGATTTGGGGAGGGAGTCCCGAAGGGACGGGTAGGGCTGGAATAGAGAGCAGCCGTGCCACCGAAGCGTTCCACACCAAAAACTCTTCACCAGGCCTGGGAACTGCGGAAAGAGCCAACTACCGTAGAAACGAAGCTCTGGGCCTGTCTTCGCCTTCTCCGGGAGGATGGCATCCACTTCCGCCGGCAACACTCCATCGGTCCTTATATCACCGACTTTTGCGCCCCGCGCCGGAAACTGATCATTGAAGTGGACGGGAGCCAACATTTAGAGCAAGAAGAATACGACGTCGAACGAACATCCTATCTCGAATCCAAAGGCTACTGTGTCCTGCGCTTCTGGAATGGCGATGTGTTGAAGGACATCAGCAGTGTGATGTCCGTGATATTGGATGAACTGGAAAAGTCAGAGCCGCAGGGGTCGAAAACCTGCCTCTGTGAGGATGTTAAAGACAACCCCGCAGGAGCAGGAGATGCTGCGGCGCGAGATCGAGTCAACGGATCGGGCGATTGACGCCCTGGTCTATGAGTTGTATGGGTTGACGGAGGAGGAAATTAAAATTGTGGAGGGGAAGTAAAAGGACAATCTAATGGGGAAGGGAGTGGAGCCAGTGCGCGGGGACGGGTCAGCAGGAGGGGGGCGGGATGGGGCGAGTCAGCGGGCGGCGACGAATAGCTTACCAGTCCATTAATCGCGCCCCAACCAGGCGAAATATATCCTCCTTCTAAAAATCCTCTGGCATTAAATCTCCTATTTACTCCGCCGAGAAAATTCGCTATAATGAATTTAGCGATTATTAGATGTTAAAAAAGGTCTCATTGGCAACTGTTTCTCAACCAAGGAAGGTGACCCCCATGCGCAAGATAATTTTCGCTTTCAGCTTGTTCATTCTGATTGTGCTGTCATCTGCAAGCCTCGCTTCTCCTCAGCAGAAAGTTTATGCTGATGAAATTGCCGTGACCGGCACAGTCTATTACTGGACTCTGGAAGATGTTTACGGGTCCGAAGACTGCGATGATCAAGATGATTTCACGAGTATACAAGGTGGAAAATACCTGCCATTAAAAAATACATATATTGAATCTGAGTACGTCAGGTGGGGCAATGATCCCGATTCGTATACGCACGATAACGGATATTACTATCTGAAAAATACCGGATTGGTTGAAGGTAGCTACGATGTAAATCTGGAGATCCGCGCTAAAACCATCATGAATTCCCGCCTGACCCTGATAGGATGGCAGGATACTGTGGTTTCAATATTCAAGGACAGCCTGGACGTTTATGCAGTAAATGTTGAAACCGATTCCTACTCCATTCATACCGGAGACATACTGACCTTGGATGTCTATATTGGTGGACCCGAAAACAACCTCATTGATGGGGATACAGAAGGTTTTGAAGCGCTTACTTCTTACTGGCTGGCCCAAGATTTAAGGAATTATTACCGTAAAGTGATCCTGCAAGCGCCGGACCCTGGCGATCTTCCTTGGGATATTTACCTGAAATACCCGCGGTCAAGGAATTTTTATAATCCCTTCATTTTACCCACCAAGGGACATATTGAATTAAAAAGCGAGAAACTTTTCCCCAGCCAGGTCATTGATTCTGGTTTTTACTGCACCCCCTATCAGATTAATAAGAACTGGAAGGAACTGCAGGGTACTGCCCGGCATGAATATACCCATCAGATTATGGATATGGTCTTTAATGACATGCCGGCGGATGCTACCAGCGATCATGCCCCCAATGGGTGCACCAACGCCGAGACTGCCTGGGTGGAGGGGTTTGCCGAATTCCTTCCGGCCGCCATGTTGAATTGGCCAACCACACAAGGAGTGAGAGGAAAGGAAAATCTGGAGTTTAATTACAACCCCTATATGACTGCCGCTCCGGGTAGAAGGATTATCAATGAGCCTTTCAACCCCATTTACCCTCCGGAAAAAGGATTAGGGTCGATTGACTGGCATTACAAGATCATGGAAGGCTGCGATCAACCGGAAAACAGCGAGGGCGAGGTGGCTGCAGTTCTCTGGGATATTTACGACCTACGGGGTTGGGAGTATTTGCCTGAGGCAGTTCAACCCGCGGCGACAAGCACCAGCACGGCTGGTTTGCCGCCTTCAACCTGGAAAAGACCTTTACGCTGGTATGACCGGATAACCGATAGCTCTTTGAGTGATTTCTGGAGGATATTCAAACGCTCGCCCGGGAACCTGGTTGGCGATCATACGACCGGTAATACCAGTTTTTGGGCGAAGTGGTTGGATGAGTATGGAAACGACGAAGCCAGCATTCATGGGTTGAAAGCGATCCTCTTCAACCGTGGGATTAACCCCGAACCCAAACCGGAGCAAGCTCCCTCCATTGAGCAAATGACCATCGATGAAGCCAACCGCAGGATCAATCTGACGATCAGCGAAGAGGATCCTGAAGATCGGGATTTCCTTTACATCAACATCGGGTACATGAAACAACTGGACGGCAATGAATTTAGTTATTACTACACCGAAGATAAGCCGGTCAGTGATCTGAGTACGACCTGGCAGGATGGGCATATCAACGTGAGTGTCGATATTCCGCGTGGTAAGCTGGGACGGGTCAATGGCGTCCTGGTGCATGACAGCATGCTGGTGGATTATGAGAGTGAAAATATCACTCCGCTGGAAGAATCTTTCTACCTCAGTTGTGCCAGCCGGCAGCCGAATACCTTTGCCACAGCGGTCGCCATCCAGGGGAATATTGCCTATGTTACCGATATGGAAAGCGGGTTGTATATCTACGATCTCTCCAATCCTCTCCAGCCTGTACAGCTTTCTCTCCTCCGGTCGGATATGAACTCGAACGAGACACCCTGGGGTGGAGCGATGGATGTGGCGGTGGATGGTTCCTATGCCTATATTGCAGCTTACTCCGGCGCACTGGTGATAGTGGATGTAAGCAACCCGGCCAATCCGGTACTGACTGGATATATCGCAATAGAAGGTGCTCCACGGGCGGTTGCATTGAGCGGTACGAAAGCCTACGTGGTGAACGGCACAGGCGGTATGTCGATTATTGACATCGACTACCCAAACTCACCGGGTGTGGATCGAGCCCTTGAAACTGGTGGTGCTTTTGATATCGTTATCAGCGATAATCAGGCTTTTGTAGCAGTGGATGGCGGCGTCCAGATCTTCTCCTTGGGTGTATTCCCCCATTATCTCGGTGTCATCAGCATCCCTGGCGATGCGGTTACCGGGGTGACCGTTGGCGCAGATGGTTTGGTGTATCTGGCCACACGCAACGGTACGGTACAGGTATTCGATATTTCCACCTGGGATCCGGTCTTAGCGAATCTGTTGACTTTTTTTTTGATGGAGACGGTCGATCCTGAGATCGCTTTCCCGGTCAAGATCGACGAACTTGCTGTGGGTGGGTGGTCAGGACGGATTATGCTGTCAGGAAAAAGCCTATATAGTGGCAGTGGCGTATATGATGTCAGCAATCCTGAATTACTGTACAAGATGGCGTCGCTGACCGGTAATGAAATTGCATTAAAGGGCGATGTGGTCTATGCTGCAGCCGATACCCTTGGGTTTCTGGCATATTCCCGCACCAACCTGCCTGGGGCAGAAAGCAATTGTGGGTTGGGCGGCGGGGAAGGCTCACAGAATGGGTACCTGGAAGCAGCCGGCACCTGGCAGGGACATATCAATGACATGGCATTTGCACGCGATCATGGCTTTTTAGCTGCCGGGCAAAAAGGGTTGATTATCGTATCAGTGAAGGATCCAAAGAATATCCAGCAAGTAGCTACTTATGACGAACCAGATAAGCTAAATGCCATGGGAGTGGATATTGACTCTACCGGTTCAATGGTGTTTTTGCCTTCAATGGCTGGTGATCTTCAGATCCTGGATATCACCAACCCGGAAGTTCCCAAACGACTGGGCTTGGTGGCGTGGAACAAGCATGATGATGTTGGCGCCTGGCAGGATGTTACCTCGCAGTATGGTTTTGTCTTTGTCTGCGCTGGATCGGGTGGTGTGCGTGCGCTCGACGTGCGTGATCCGACCAACCCACCTTGGAAAGGCACCTTCACCACAGCGATCACTGATTGCAGCGATGTTGCTGTCTCATTGCCCATCGTCTATGCGCTGGGTTTCTCCAGTGGTCTGCATATTTTTGAGATGACCGGCCCGATGTTGCACACCACGCCTGAATTTCTTGAGAGAGCAGGCTGGTCTCTGCCGCAGGGAATCTCTGGTACCAATTATTCATCGCTTTACCTGGATGAAAGCCGCAAACTATTGTATGTCTCTTCTTTGTGGAATGGCGTGACCATCCTCGATATTTCCAATTCCTCCCAACCCCCTGTAGTCCTTGGATCGATTGATCCAGGCAGGGCATACGGCATGGCCGGCAGCGGAAACCTCCTCTACGTTGGGGATGACCAGGTTGTGCATGTCATTGATGTGAGTGATGTCCATAATCCGAAATTAGTTGCCGAGCAGGAGCTTACCGACAGGTACGGTCTGGAGATGGCTGCCATAGTACTGAAAGTCTATAACGGCTATCTGTACGTGGCAACCAGCCAGGATACATTGCAAGCCTATCGCATCATGCAGTAGGGTTATATTCGCCACAATAATGATTTTCTCTGCGTTAGTATCTCCTAGGATTTATCACACCCGCCCGTGCGCTTCATGATCACGGCGAATTGGAAATATTAAAAAAAAGGAAGGTGAAAAATGGATACAGTCCCGTGTATTCAATGCCTTGGCACCGGCAAGGAATTTGACAGCATGTCGCTGACCACCGGCGAGAAAAAGTACCGCCAGTGCAGCGTCTGCCAGGGAAGCGGAACGGTCAGCGCTGAAAGGAGTCATTTTTCGCAATATCCGGATGTTTCCCTGCGCAAAGCCCAGGAACTGATGCAAATCCACGGCAAGCCTGCCCGGATTGATATTGCCGAAAATGAGATCACAGTCTTATTCAAGGACAACACCCGCTTCATTTTGGGTGGATTTGCGGTGGGCTATAAAGGCACCGGTCCTGATTTCGCCAGGCGCTTCCTGGAAGAAGCCGGCTTCGATATTTCCAAGGACGATATCGCCGCGATGAGGCCGCCAGTCACCCTGCTGCCGGGGTCTGGGTTCATTCCACCCGAAGACCTGGTAATTGGAGCGCCGTCGCTGGAGGAAGCCAAACAAAAAGCACAGCAGTCCATCCCGGCGGATGCCAGGGTCATCGCCCTGAAAGTAATCTACGATGGCCAGCAAACCGCCCTCATCGCAGGGTATGGCGTCACAGAGGATGCAGCCATGAAGGACGCGCAGGAAAGGATGGACGCAGGAGCGGAGATCATAAAACAGGATATGGAGGCTGAGTTCGAAACCAAGTTCATCGAAGGCAGGGGGGATTCCGAAGAAGCGGCCTTCAAGGACGCCAGGAGCCGTCTGCCCGCGGGAAGTTCCGCCGACAAGGAAAAAGTGCTTAACAGCGTGACCAGCGGATGTGAAGAAGTGGAGCAATATACGGATGAATATGCCAGGAAGACCGCAGTGTCTTCTGTCAGATCAAGGGTTCGGAATTTAATGGATGCGGATATACAGATCACGAAGGTCGAATGTATCCGGCCTGTGCGCATGCGGGGACTGCTCGCGCAGCTGCTTCACACCGGAAAAGATCAACCCGGAATTTACCGCGTGACCTGGAAAGCACCTTTCAAGGTTTCGCTTGAATACCGTGTTATCAGAAGAAAGATCGCGCATCTCACCATTCGACCGCAGCCATCGGTCCAGGTCACCTTTCAGCCGGCAACCCGCTGGGAGCCATGCAGGTTGTGCC
>Ga0315288_10011458_pt1 | contig 11161 bp, 10 predicted proteins | sample YL17G11_20_MG_FD_203454 | JGI IMG/M metagenome (GOLD analysis project Ga0315288, IMG submission 203454) | Sediment microbial communities from Yellowstone Lake, YNP, Wyoming, USA - YL17G11_20 | ecosystem: Environmental > Aquatic > Freshwater > Lake > Sediment | place: USA: Wyoming | collected... | reverse complement strand
CGGGCAATTGGCCGACCCCGCGGTCGATACCATTACCATCAAACTGGTTCACCAGTTTGTGCCTTTCTCCAAGTACGCGGTCTACCTGGCTTGCATCCTGCTGTTTCAGCGCCAGCAACGGCCTTCCAGGAAGGTTGCCTTCATTCTTGTCCTCGTCCTTTTGGCAGGTGTCCTTGCCTATGGCTCCCAGGGCGGTCGCGGCTTTATTCACGAGCTCCTGGTTGCTTGCGCCGTTCTTTTCCATTATTTGCGGCGCCGCATCCGACTGAGGCATGCTCTCGGCCTCAGCCTGGCGCTGGTTCTGCTTATTTCGGTCGGTCAATACATGCGGCTGACTCAAAAGTCTTTTTCGAACCGGTCAGAACGATTCAGCGCGCTGCCCCGGGGGCCGGTGTGGGATCTTGCTTTCGAAGCTTATTTTACTTTTACTGTCCCCCTGGAAGTTTTCTACCGGCTGACAAAGGATCTGCCCTCTCAGGTCCGGTCGTCCTCCGGATTTCTGTTCTATTCGCTGCACCGATTAATGCCAAGGGAGAATATCCAGGCTTTGAGTTTTCGGCTATATACCGGTGAGATGATCGTCCCGACCTTCCTGGCGGAATTCTACGCCGATTTTGGCGTCCTTGGGATCATTCTGGGGCCCGGGCTGCTTGGCCTGGCTTACGGCTACATCTACTCGCGCGCCATTAAGTTTCGGAGCATTTATGTGCTTTGGCTTCAGGCGAACCTTTGCGCGCTTCTTACTTACTTCCCGTACTTCAACCCGTTTTCCTTCTATCTGGGCTGGCTTTTAGACGCCGTAGCCATGGCTTGGCTCACGTACCTGGCAAAGCAGAGCCTCCGTGAAACGGGGACACGGAGTGTGTTTCATGCGGCTCCCGCTGCTGCGGGCAGCACGCAAGGTGGTGCGGCTTGAGCCGCTTCTTGCGCGGCCGGAAGGACGTTCGGCTTTTCCGCGGCTAATGCGGGTCGCGCGAAACCGGGGCGGCGCCCCGGGCCGGCTTCCGCGGACGAGCAGGAAACCGAGAAAGGGGAGGGCATGGACACTTCGATTTGCATATTGAACCGCGACCAACGCGAATTGCTCAAAGAGTGCCTGGACTCCTGCTACCGCGAGTTCAAGGAGAGCAACATCAGCGGAGAGGTGATTGTTGTGGACAATGGCTCGTCCGATGGAAGTCCGGCAATGGTCCGGAGTTTGTTTCCTGAGGCGCGGCTGATCAGTAACAGCGGCAACGCAGGTTTCTCCACCGCCAATAATCAAGCAATCCGGGTCGCACGGGGCCGCTATGTCCTCGTGCTGAATAATGACACTGTTCTGCTCCCCGGATGTTTGCGCGTGCTGCTGGCGTTCATGGACGCTCACCCGGAAGTGGGTGCGGCGGGGCCGAAACTGTTGAATCGGGATGGCAGTACCCAACTTGGATACCATCGACGCCTGCCGACAATAGCAGATACCTGCGTCGCGTTGTTCTGGATTCCTCACATCTGGCCCGGGAATCCGGTCACCAGGCATGCGATCATGATGGATGAGGTGACGGACCCGGCGACGGCTTCGATGGCTATTGAACAAGTAGGTGGCTGCGCAATGTTTTTACGCCGAGAAGCTATGGAGTCGGTCGGTCTTTTTGACGAGGCGTTTTACCGGTGGTTCGAGGATGTCGACCTCTGCGAACGCCTGCGAACGGCCGGCTGGTCCATGGTTTACGTCCCAGGTGCGCAAATTGTTCACTATGGCGGTGCCTATTTTCAACGCATGGAATTTAGCGAACGCGCAGAAATGCAGGTGGCCGCCTTGCTTCGGTACTTCAGGAAACACCGGGGTCGTGGGAGTTACAACCTCGTGAAATCGGTGACCCTCATCGCCCTGACTATCCGGCTGGCCTTCGTCACCGCGCTGGCTTTTGGCCCGGTACGCCACCTGCGCCACAGATGGCGCGGCGTACCGTTGCGCTACTTGCGAACGATCAAGTGCCTTCTTCTTGGCGACTTTCCAGAAGCGGCCAAGCCTCGACCTGGGGCGAGGGATTCGGAGACGGCTGAAAACCGGTTTTTCTGAAAGCCGAGAGGCTGAACGCGTATGCCGTTTTCCATCAGCCTCGGCAAGTCCAGCGGCACAGGTTCTGTCCGCCCGGCCCCCCTTTTGAGCAGCGTGCCGGGCGAAGCAAGAATTGCAGGAGGGCAGAGAGAGATGGAGAGCGCTACTATCAAGAATTCCAGACGGGGGGGCGTGTCCGTAGCTTCTCTACGGAAGTACCGAAGATATGTGCCGCTGCCCCTCCTTCGCTGTACAAAGCGAATTCTTCTGAAGCTGTTGGATTTTCGAGCTTGGGTCGCGCGTGATCGTCGAAAGGGTCTCCCTCCTGCGAGCATCCGCTGGCTTGCGGGGGATGGCGACTTCGAGGCGATTGGGGCCGAGTTCCTCGGCTACCTCACAAATCTGTGCGGCCTCCAGCCACACCACAAGGTTCTGGACCTGGGTTGCGGTCCGGGGCGCATGGCCCTTGCGCTGAGTCGCTACTTAACCTCGGATGGCGGGTACACGGGAATCGACATCGTATCAGAGAGTATCGATTGGTGTCGAGCGAATATCACTAGACAATTTCCCGGTTCTACCTTTATCCACGCGGACGTTTATAATCGCAAGTACAATCCCGGGGGCACCTTACAGCCAGCGGAATACCGCCTCCCCTTTCCGGACGGAAAGTTTGACTTGGTTCTTCTCACCTCGCTCTTCACCCACATGTTGCCGCGCGACGTCGACCATTACCTCCAAGAAGTGAGTCGGGTTCTCAGGGCGACGGGTAAATGCCTGGTCACGTTCTTCCTTCTTAATGCCGAAAGCCTGCGGCTGATTAGCATGTGCAAGGGTGCTGCTTCGTTCAAATATCATTACGACGTCTACGCCATCGAAGACCCGAGAGAGCCGGAGCTTGCCGTAGCGTACGATGAAGGATACATCTTTGATTTATTTGCCAGAAGCTCGCTCGAAGTCGAGAGAAGTCCCTATTACGGTTCGTGGCCGGGGCGGAGTGATTACACCTCGTATCAAGACATGGTGGTGGTGGTGAAGAGATCGAGCGCGCGATAGGGTGGCGCTTCCAACGTCCTCGACCTGTCCGGCACTGGCAACTCACAGACTGATAGCGAGAGCCTCTATGCGATCGTCACCCGAGTTTAGTGTGATTGTTCTTAACTGGAACGGAAAGCATTTTCTGCCCGTATGCCTTGAATCCCTCCGGGCGCAGACTTTCCGTAGCTTCGAGATTGTGCTCGTCGACAATGGTTCGGAAGACGGCTCGGTTGAATTCGTCCAAGCGAAGTTTCCGGAAGTACGGGTGGTCGCCCTTTCCGAAAACACGGGTTTCTCCGGAGGCAACAACTCAGGTATCCGGCAAGCGACAGGCCGCTGGATCGTTTTGTTGAACAATGACACGGAGCTCGATTCCCACTTCCTGGAGTCAGTATGGGACGCCAGGCTGAAGTATCCGGAAACGGCGATGTTCGCGCCCAAGATGATTTTCGACAACGCACGCGACAAAATCGACAATTGCGGCTTCCTGGCGTGTATCTCCGGCTCGACTCTGAATATAGGGCGGGATCAGACCGGCCTTTCGGATCACCCCTTTGGCCCTTCCGGCGGAGCTGCTTTTTATTCCCGCAAGCTTCTGGAAGACGTCGGGATGCTGGACGAGGATTTCTTTATGACATACGAAGACTACGACCTGGCGTTCCGGGCACGGTTGCGGGGTTACGACTGCCGCTTCGTTGAGGACGCCATTGTCTACCATCGGTATCGCGGCACGATGCGTAACTACTCTGCCCGCCAGGTGTATTTTTCGCAGCGGAATGTAGAATTCGTATACCTCAAGGACATGCCGGGGGCGTTGATTTTCCGTTACGGGCTGTTGCATCTGATCTATAACATCGGTGGAATGGCCTATTTCACCCGAATGGGACAACTGCGGCCATTTCTCAGGGCGAAGTGGGACGCAATCAAGGCGATTCCGCAGATCATTAGCAAGCGCCGGGGCATTCAAGAGAGCAAGGTCCTGTCCGCAAGGGAGGTGAGGAACTTGCTGGTGACCAACTGGTTCGGTGCCGGCTTCCGGAAGGCGATTGGGCGTCGCGAAAGAGCAGCAGAGCGGGGATAGGCGGCCGACTGTCTCCCGCCGGGAGCATTAGAAGCACGCGAGCGTCACACAAGGAAATTGACAGGGTCGCACACGCAAGTTAGAATAGCCGCTCGTTTATTCGGCGCGCAGCACGCGGAGTGGAGGAGGAGGATGAAAATCCGGATCGAGTCGACGCACCTGAGAGATGCGGTCGTGTTAGCCCCCGAGGTTTTTGAGGACGACCGAGGCTTCTTCATGGAGGTCTTTCGAACCGATCAGTTTCAGGAACTGGGACTGCCCTCCCAATTCGTCCAGGACAACCATTCCCGCTCGGCGCAGGGTGTTTTGCGCGGCCTCCACTTCCAGTGGGATCCGCCGATGGGAAAGCTGATGAGGGTCACTTGCGGCAACGCGTACCTCGTCGCGGTCGATATCCGCAAGGGGTCACCCACTCTGGGCCAGTGGTTCGGCCTCGAAGTTTCAGCGCAGAACAAAAAACAGGTATGGGCCCCGGCTGGTTTTGCGCGAGGCTTCTGCGTGCTCTCGGATTTTGCGGAGATCCAATACAAGTGTACCGGCATTTATAACAGAAAGAGTGAATCTGGTATTCGGTGGAATGACGCTGCTTTAGGCATCCGGTGGCCCGTCACCAACCCAGTTCTTTCGTCAAAGGATGCCCAGGCGCAAACACTAGTGGATTGGCTGGTCCGGCCAGAGGCCGATCATTTCAAGTACTGAAGAGCATGTCAAGCGCACACCTTCGCCCAGGGACGCCCAGGGCGGTGCCTGGATGCGCTGAAAGGAGCGTTGGATGAAGCTTCTAGTTGCGGGCGGTGCAGGCTACGTTGGCTCGGTGTTGATTCCCAAGTTGCTCGATCGCGGCTATACCGTCGACGTCGTCGATCTATTCTGGTTTGGAAATCATCTTCCGTCGGAGGTCGGCGTCATCAGCAAGGACATCTTCGATCTTGGCGTGGAGGACCTGAAAGGGTACGATCAGGTTGTCTTCCTGGCGGGGCTCTCGAATGACCCGATGGCGGAGTTTTCTCCGGCCAAGAACTTCATTTTCAACGCCGCTGCGCCCGCCTACCTGGCCTATATCGGGAAGCAAGCGAAGGTCAGGAAGTACGTGTACGCCTGCTCCTGCTCGGTGTATGGCTACACCGAAAACAAGCTGTACGACGAGGCCTGTCCTGCGGTGTCGGCCTACCCCTACGGCATCTCCAAGCTGCAAGGCGAGCAGGCCGTGATGCAACTCGCCGACGACAACTTCTCCGTCATTTCTCTCCGGAAAGGCACCGTCTCGGGGTACAGCCCCCGCATGCGTCTCGACCTGATTGTGAACACGATGTTCAGGTCGGCTCTTGTGGACCAGACAATTACGGTGAATAATCCCTCCATCTGGCGGCCGATTCTGGGGATCGAAGACGCGGCCAGCGCTTACATTCGGGCCATCGAAGCGAGCGAAGGAATTTCGGGGATCTTTAACATCGCTTCGGCCAACTTCACGGTGGGCGAAGTCGGCGACCTGGTCCGGGATACGATCCAACGAGAGATGGGCATACGAGTGAATCTGAGAATCCGTCACCTGGAGGATTTCAGAAACTACAAGGTAAGTATCGAAAAAGCTCGGAATATTCTGAGTTTCCACCCGCATGACGATGTGGATTCCATCGTGAAGGGGTTGGTGGCCAATCGGGCAAAATTCTCGGATTGGGAGAACCAGCTATACTACAACATCCGGACGTTCAAGACGCTGGAAGCGGAGGCCGCCGCGGCGGCGGCCGGAGCCTCGTAACCATGCGAGGCTGCTGAATGTGCCGCTACCCGCAGGGCGTTCCTTTTCGGGCGGGTTCTATTTGCGGCTGGGCAGCCCCTTGCTTGACTTGAAGAAGTTGCGAACGAGCGACCCCCCACACATCGCGTAAAGGCCCATCCACACCAGCAGATTGACGGGAGGCCAGTACCGCTCCGCAATGTGCTTCTTGTAAAGAATCCAGGTGGAGTGGTAAAGCCAGAAGATCATCCGGTAGCTGCGCTTCTTGGCGCTTTGGGTCTTATAGTGAAGGATCCTGCCGGTAGGCACGTAGTACACTTTCCAGCCGGCGCGCTTCGCCCGAAAGCACAAGTCGGTGTCGTCGCTGTACATGAGCAGGGTTTCATCCAGAAGGCCGATCTGGTCGAGGGTTTCCTGCCGGATCATCAGGTAGGCGCCCACTACGCTGTCCACCTCCTGAATGCCATCTTCGTCGATATATGTGAGATAGCCTTTGCCAAAACGTCTGCTCTTCGGAAACAACTGGTCCAGCCCGGTCGCGCGGTACAGCAGAACCTCGGGGGTGACGTAAGAGCGCTTGCAGGGCCAATCGAGAACGCCGGAGGGCTTGACCACCTTGCAGCCTGCAATCCCCGCCTCCGGGTGCGCGTCGAGGAAATCCACGGTGCTGTCGATCGCACCGGGCTCCACCGTCGTGTCAGCGTTGAGCATCAGGAAGTAGCGGGTCTGTCCCGCGCAGGTACGAAGCACAGCGTTGACCGTCTTGACGTAACCGAGGTTCCTTTCATTGCGCATGAAATCGGCCTCGGGGAATGTCCGGACCACCTCTTCGACGTTGTCCGACCCGCCGTCATCGATCACCACGACTTTAAAACTTGCACGCGGAGGCGCCGCGAAAATCGACTTCAGGCATTCACGGACCAAGTCGCGCACATTCCACGTAGCGATGCAGATCAGTACATCGTACATTGTTTTCATATGACGCCGTCGCCTCAGAAATCAGCCGAGTTCGCGCGCGATGACAGCGGCATCCTTTCCTCTGATTCAGCGGGATCGAAAACAGCGTGGTGAACGGCAACCGGTTCGCGATCTAGATACCATGTGGCGCCGCCGCCGCGAATCCTCCGGATCCATCCCCGGATCGGATAGACGATCCAACGCAGCGTCCAGTCGGCGTAAATGATCTTTAGAAACCAGGGTTGAGGAAGAAGGGATTTTTCAATTCTCAGGAACCAGTTCAACCGGGAACGCACAAAAGGGCGGCCGCAAGGCAGCACGCCCGCCTCGTCCTCAATCCGGATGCTACCCAGATCTAGATTGCGGTAGTGTTCCTGGAACAAGACTTGGTGGCGAATTTCCTTCCAGGGAATGCCCATGATCTGGGCGACAGCGTAATCGTTGGCCAGCGGATCGTTGGAGAAGACGAGGATCCGGAGGTCACGAGGGTAGCCGAACAGCGGGCCGTTGCCCTCCATGGCTCGGATGCCGTCGGTCAACACAAAGTGGCGGTCCACGAACAGGGAATTGAGGTCGGCCAGAACGCCGTGCAGGAAGCGGTGGTAGGTGACCCGAAGCGGATCCGGGATGATCCCGAAGAGATTCTTGAGCGCGCACGTTATGGTGGCGTACTTGTGGGTTTTGATCTTCGGCAGGTTCAGAATCAGATCCGATTCCAACAGCGTCCTGGCCAACCTGATCTGCCTCACCGCAATAGCGTTGGGAATCGTGGTTTCGACCAGTTCCCCAAGGGTCATGTTCACAATCTTGAAATTGTAGCGGGCCTGCAGATCGAGGACGCCCATGTGCTTGAGCGCGTAATATAATTTTCGCCCCTTGAGCCGCGTGCCGCTATCGCTCTCGCCCAGTACCACTTCGACGTTGAAGTCGCGCAGGTAGCGAAGAACGCCCTCGATGACGCAGACTTCCGTATTGCTGCCGCTGGCGATGTACTCGGGCACGTCGCTGACGAGGTTCGGCTTGAGGAAGATGCGCCGCGCGCCCTTCAACCTCTCTCCCAGCCCCATCCGGTCGAGTTCCGGCGGGATCAGGGAAGCGGCCTGCTCGCGGACCGCCGGGATGATTCTAACGGTGGGCGCCATGAGATAGCTCACTACCGGCCGTCGCACCAAGTGCCATCTCGTTCACCAGTATCTTCCGTTTGCCGCTTGCGTCCAGTGGGATTTCCTGCACCACGTCGAATGTCAGGCGCACCCCGCGACCGAGATGTCGCCGGATCTTCTGTTCCATCTCGGAAAGCATGTCCGGTCTCCAGCCCTGAGCGGGCACGAGACGAACGGTAATCTCGCCGGCGTCCTTCTGCCGAATCTGGAATTCGCGGACAGCGTGCGTGTAACCGCCAAACAGCAGGGTGAAGAAGTGGACACTGACGGTCTTGCCTTCCGGGGTTTGTAGGTAGTCCACCACGCGGCCTTCGGGGTGGTCCATCAGAGGGAGTTGCCGGCCACAGGGACACGAGCCTTCCAACGGCAAGCCGAGATCACCAATTTGGTAACGGAGGAAAGGCATCGTCTGGTTATCCAGGTTCGTGATGACAATTCGCTTCGAGCTGATCCCGTCCACCCACGGCTGGTCGGTGTCGAGGAATTCGAGCACGAAACTTTCCTGGTTGATATGGAGGCCCTTTTGTTCAGGGCATTGCTGCGCCATCAAGCCAAACTCGCGGCAGCCGTACCGGCTCAGCACTCGGCAATGGAAGGCCTGCTCAATTAAACGCCGCTGATCGAGGAAGGAAGTCTCGCCCGCGGTTGCGACAAGCGGGACGTGTACATCATCGTAGCCACGCCGCAGGATGTATTTGGCCAATGTCACCGCCCCCGAGGCGTACGCTTCGATCCCCGGTATCTTGTGAGTCCGAAGATACCGCACATACCGTTCCATCTGGGCATCGGTCATATCGAATGCGGAGAGGGTGCGAAGATTCAAGACGAGGAACATGCCGATCCGCTGGTACCACGGCTTCAGGCCCCAAATCCTGAGACAAGGGGCACCTGGCGGCATACCGGCCCAGGCGTTTGCCCGTAAGTAACGCCCGTAACGGACAGCCACCAGTTGGCCGTCCATGACGAACTGAAACGGCTTTCCCGTACTGCCAGAGGTGCTATTCATGCGCCATCGCTTCCGCGGCACATCATCGGCGATCCAGTCCTCCAACGCCGAGCCTCGGATCGTATCCTTGGTGACCACCGGCAACCGCTTGATATCTTCCAAGGTTCGGAAATCGTCGGGTTCGCAGTTCGACCGACGCGCAAACTCCCGGTAGAAGGGCACTGTCTTCAGAGCCCGCTTGACCAAGGGCAGGAACTTTTCCGTCTGCATGTGGTGCAACTCGTCGGCGCCAAGGAACTGCGACCTCATCAGCGACTTATAGTGGCGGTAGAAGGGTGCAGAAACAATCGACTCGGCGCCCGGCATCACCACGTGTTCGATGATCAACTGATGCAACATCTCGCAACTCGCCCCTTGTTTAGCCCATGCCGTTCGGGCGGCACAGCGCTGGCATTCCGGGCGGCGAATTCATTTTTTCCGCCGAAACCAGTCCACAAAAAGCCGCATTCCCTCCTCGAAGTTCACCTGGGGTTCGTAACCGAGTAGTCTTCGTGACTTGTCCAGGTTGGCATAGGTCTCCTGCATATCACCGGGTTGAACAGGCAAATGCTGGAGGATTGCTTTTTTACAGAGCGTCCGTTCCAGTACCTCCACCATGTAATCCAGGCGTATGGGGCGGGAATTGCCCAGGTTGAAGATCGCGAACGAAAAATCGGACTCCAAAGCACGCTCGAACGCGGAGACAACATCCGAGACGTAGGTATAGTCACGCGCCATGCTCCCATCACCGAAGAAGGGAATCTCCTTGCCCTGTTCGATCAATTCGGCGAACTTGCGGATCGCCAGATCGGGTCGTTGCCTGGGCCCAAAAGCGGTGAAGACGCGGAGGCATATGACCGGCATTTCGTAGAGATGAGCGTACGTAAAGCAAAGGGCTTCGCCGGCAGCTTTTGTTGCGGCATAAACGGAAAGCGGTTTCGCGATCCGGTCATCTTCGGAAAAGGGCACACAGTTGTAATGCCCGTAAACCGAACTGGATGAGGCGAATACGAATTTCTTGACGTGGTGCTGCCGGCTCTGTTCAAGAAGATTGACCGTCCCATCGACGTTGACTGAGACGTAGAGGGCGGGGTCGATCAGGGAGGGCCTCACCCCGGCCCGCGCGGCGAGATGGACAACCGCCTCCGGTCTGACCGACTTAAAAACCTCTCGAAGCCACCCGGTGTCGCGTATGTCCCCCTCGAAGAACTCGTAAGCTCCGCGCGTCCCAATTTCCTGCAGATTGGCGCGTTTTAAGGCCGGGTCATAAAAGGAGTCTAGATCATCGACGATCGCTACGTGCTTACCACGATACAAGAGACGCTCACAGAGGTGAGATCCGATAAATCCCGCTCCCCCGGTCACCATTATCCGCATGTCGCTCCTCAGGCCCCCGCGGGGGGGCCAATCCCCCCAAGATCCGTCTTGTTGGCTCCGGTCTCCGCCACAAGGTTGGTCGCGCGCCGCAAGGACTCGAAGGTGCCGGCGTCCGTCCACCAGCCCTCCACGATGTCATACGTCATCGTACCCTCCTGGATGTACTGGTTGTTCACGTCTGTGATTTCCAGCTCGCCACGGCCGGAGGGACTGAGCCGTTTGATCTTTTCAAACACCGAGTCGTCGTAAAGGTAGATGCCGGTGACCGCGTACCGCGACTTTGGGAAGCGCGGCTTCTCATCAATTGCTATGACGCGGCCATCCTGCAACTCGGCTACGCCGAAGCGTTCCGCGTCGTCCACTTCCTTGAGCAACACTTTGGCGCCGCCCGGTTGTTTCATGAACTCCATCACGGGACGCACGATATTTCCTTCGATGATGTTGTCGCCAAGGATAATACACAGGCGGTGGCCCTCAGCGAAGTGCTCCGCCAAAGAAAGGGCATCGGCGATTCCACCCTCGCCCTCCTGGTAGGCGTAATTCACGTGGTTGAGCCCGAATTCCTTGCCGTTGGCCAGTAACCGCAAGAAGTCGCCCGCGTTCCTGCCGCCCGTAACCACCAGGATCTCCCGGATTCCCGCGTTCACGAGCGTTTGGATGGGGTAATAGATCATCGGCTTGTCGTAGATGGGGAGCAGATGCTTGTTCGTGATCTTGGTGAGAGGGTACAACCGGCTGCCGGTTCCGCCTGCAAGCACAACGCCCTTAAGCATGCTTCCTCAAGCCC
>Ga0315288_10011457_pt1 | contig 11162 bp, 6 predicted proteins | sample YL17G11_20_MG_FD_203454 | JGI IMG/M metagenome (GOLD analysis project Ga0315288, IMG submission 203454) | Sediment microbial communities from Yellowstone Lake, YNP, Wyoming, USA - YL17G11_20 | ecosystem: Environmental > Aquatic > Freshwater > Lake > Sediment | place: USA: Wyoming | collected... | reverse complement strand
TGCACCAGCAGCTGCTGGATCAGGGCCTCGATCGCTGCGCCGGTGTGCGCCACCTCCTGCTCCAGGACGCACCTTCCCTGCGGGTCGACCAGGCAGATCCGGTGGCTGTGGTAGCCAAGGTCAATGCCGACGGTCCAGTGATCCGCGGGGGAACCGACGATCGCTTGTGTTTTCATCTCCGCCAATGACTCCTTCCCATCGAGGTGGCGAGGGACCGCGACCGGGGTGCGTGGGAGAAACGCGGGCCTTGTATCGGTGCTCGCTTGTTGGCGGCACGACTCCCTACGGGTGTTTGCTCCACGCACTCCGGCGGGGCACAGTCTGTCCCTGTTGTCTGACGACAAGCGGCTACTTTAGGTGCTCCCGCCGGAGTTCCGTTGTCAGCAGTCTGGTTCGCTCGGTACCATCTTGGGGTCAAAGCGATAAATGATACAAGACTACTTTTTCCGCCCTGCAAAAGGAAAAGGGAGTGTTTTGGGGACATTGTTAAATTGTCAACTAACTCTCGATGATCCTCATCGGTGCGGGATTCTCTCGTACCAGGGCCTCTCCTCGATTCGCGGCGCTACTGACGCCCGATCGAGTCCTCTGCAAGGCCCTGGCCAATTCCGCACCATTCCACCCGATCACCGGCACCGCGAGATCACTGATGATGTCCGTTGTTTCGTTTGGGTTCGAAGCCTGTGGCGACGGGGTAGGGGATAGAAGAGTTTTGAAAGGAGGATTGCCATGCGCGCCCGTAACATCAAACCTGGTTTCTTCAAGAACGAAGAGTCAGTTCAGGGACGTTGTTAAATTGTTGACTAACTTTCCCGGTTGAGGAAAGGACCATCCACGCTCGAGCTAGACACTCGCTCTCGTCCTCCCTCAACGACCGGTCTTGCCTCCACGAAAAATACTCTAGACCCAGGCCCCCTCTCTGGAAAGATCTCTGCTCATTGATGCCGGGGACAATCTATTGCTGAAGATGCCCAAGAGCATGCAAATGAGTTTCTCCTGCGCACCCGGGAGACGCACCTGCTCCCAATTCAGCTAATTATTGCCAACCTCCCTTATCGGATTCCTTGGTTTTCTCCGACCATACCAGAATTGCTACTCCTGGCGTCGTGTTCTGGACTAACACGAACATACAGGAAAAGGCTCTCAGAGTGGTCAACTTTTCAATGATCAAAAGGGCCTCAAGTGGTCAACTTTTCCGTGAGCGTTTACATTCCGAAGAAGCTCAAGCAGGAAGTGGCGAATGATATGCGTTCCATCTTCTATGCCCCTTCACGTCAGCAGCCGCGGGAATGTTTTGAGGCCTTCCGGCGGAAATGGCAAAAAGCCATCCCTTCTGTGGGGGAAAGTTTGGATCGGAACACGGACGCCTGTCTGACTTTTTTCGGTTTCCCTCAGAGGAATGGATCTCCCCCAGAACGACCCTCATCATCGAGCGGCTCAACAAGGAGTTCCGACGTCGGACCAAAGTTATGGAGATCGTGGCGGGTGAGATTACCTGCTATCGCATCCTGGCTTAAATCTCTTTGAAAATGGAGTTGTATCGGCGGTCAAACCCTGTAGGAAAAGTGCGTAAGAACCTGCCCTTCTTTAAAGAATTGGCCTATAAATATTTCACATAAAAAACTTGACGTCCCGTTTATCGAGTTCTATCTCTATCCGAGGTACTAACTTCTCAATTATAGGCTTTCAAGTTGAGTCTCCTGATAGCGATCTGAATGATCTCATCCAGCAGAGCTTTGCTGTCCTTTCCCTCTGCGCGAGCCATGAAGCCAATATAGCTATTAGGTTTCTCCTTAGGTGTGCACATCAACCCCGCGCAAGTGTTTCCCTCCAACAAGAATGGCCCTTCCTCGGTCAATATCGTGTCAATTCGGCCAAAGTCCTGAAAACCCAACACGTGGTAGGCTCGGAGCGCCAATTGCTGCATCATACGGGTCTCTTCAGCGGTCAGCGGAGCAGGACAAAGGAAGGTATCGATTTCTAACTCCTTTCTCTCGAAAGTTAGTGTGCTATCCCTATCGCTATAAACAATCTCTAACGGAGGAAGGGCCCTTGCATCCTCATTTCCCAGAACACCCAGGGTGATTTCTCTCCCTCGCAGGAACTTCTCTACAAGGACTGGTTGACCGATAGTCTCAAGCCTTTCCACAACTCCGCTGACCAGTTGGTCGTAGCTATAAATGATGGATGCGTCGTTGATCCCTGCACTGCCTCGGCCGGCTACCGGCTTGATGAAAAGCGGATACTCGAACGGCGGGGCGCCCCGAAACACCTCACAATCCTTCTCTGATTTGGCCACATAGAAAGGCGATGTCGGCAGCCCCGCCTGCTGCCAGAGCCTTTTCGCTAGCGATTTGTCGCTGGAGATGACTATAGTGAACGTATCGGATCCCACATAGGGTATCTCCAATTCTTCAAGGATCGCGGCTTCTACCAGGCTGGAAACGTTGAAGACAAGATCAACTTGGGAAGCCTGTAGATCGTTGATGAAATTGGGGCCCCAGCGAATCTGGCGGATACTATAACCAGCTTCGGTCAGCGCTCGTTCGTGATGTTCTACCTCAGCGTCCGTCTTGTCAACGACATTATCAGCGCCAATGAACTTTTCCTGCATTGCAAAATTTCCCCGTTTTTTGTTCAGTAAAACGATTCTCAGTCTTGCCATTGTAATTCGCGCTCTTTCATATTCTCTCTTGTTCCTGCCGCCCAACGTATTATGGACCGCAGTCCACAATTAATGAAATGCTATCGACACGGGTCCCGTGCGTCAAAGCCTTTCCTGTCGGAATACAGACGGATTTATCCTCGGGTTTCTCATCGTTAACCGGCCAAGCGCCTGCGCTGGTAACAGTCGTATGACGCACAAGCAGTGTTGTACGGCTTGCCCGGGCCGCGGGTACGGGAACTCTCCGCGCTGTTCTATGCGCGCGTCCGTCCAGACGGAAAAGAGCGAATTCTTGACACCTGCGAAGAACTGTTGCAAGCGGGAAGCGTAGAAGAACGGACCCCAGCTTTCGATTGGGCCTATCGTCAGCGCAAGAGCTCCACCCCGGACGATTTCCTTCGTTTCCAGTCCTAGTTAGAACCTTACGTGCGCTCGTGGGGCGCTTGCGACGACTTGTGCACGCATGCCCTGGGCTGTCTGCTGGAACGCTTCCCGCAGCTGGTACCCCAGGAATTCCCTTGGACCGGTTCCGCTAACCGCTGGATTCGGCGGGTCAGCGCGGTGTGTCTGATCTTCTCCTTGCGCCGGGGGCATGCCTTAGCCGATGCGCTGAAGGTGGCGGATGTCTTGCTATTGGATCACGATATCATGGTGCAAAAGGGCTATGGCTGGATGCTGAAGGAAGTCACCCGTTTTTTCCCCGGACCGGTGATGGATTTCGTGATGCGGCACCGGCGGGAAATGCCGCGCACCGCCCTTCGCTACGCCATTGAAAAGCTGCCCCCCCGATTGGAAGCGTACAGCGATGGAACACCCCGCCTAAGCGAGCCGGAAACGAGACGAAACGCTCGATTTTTCCCTTCGATGGCCTAGTGGATCAAGAGGAATCAGATCTTAAATAATTGGTGCGAATCAGTGCCTTGATGAGCTATTTGCTGCATTCTTACTAATACGAATAAGATTGAGCCAGAGTCCGAGTTCGAGTTCAACGAGGTAGCACATATGCCAAAGATGAAATATCATTTCACTTCCGCCAAGTTCCTGGATAGCCTGGGCCTTCTTCTGTACAGCTGGGATCCATGGAGAAATCATCCTCAAGTGTCCTATCACAGTCCGTCATTTGCGAAATTGACTGGCTATCCCCTGTCCAGATTCAACGATTGGACATTCTGGGTTTCGCTGGTTCATCCAGATGATCAAGCACTGATGCGAGAAATCATGGAAACTCTGAAACAGGGCAAACAGTGCATCAAACACTATCGAATTCTCAACCGGGCAGGGAAAGTACTGTGGGTGTCCGATCGTGCCCGACCCATCCTCCGAAAGCAAAAGGTGATCCGGATTGAAGGGGTAGTGCGTAATATCACGGAGACAAAACGCATCGAAGAGGCGTTGCGGGAAGCTGAAGCTCGCTTCCGGATTGCGCTACAGAATACTCCCATCGCGGTTTTTAACCAAGACTTGGACTTGCGGTACACATGGCTCTATAAGCCTCAATTGGGCCTAAATGCGGAAGCAACAATCGGTAAGAACGATTTTGAGATATTTCCCCATGAAGACGCGATTCACTCATCGGCCATTAAACAGAGGATTATCGATACGGGAGCCATTGTCCGTGACGAATTCAAAGTCACTCAGAATGGAGAAACCACCTATCTTGATCTCACCGGAGAACCTCTCCGTGATGCATTGGGACAGGTGATCGGAATCACCTGTGCAACCATGGACATCACCGAACGGAGAATTGCCGAGGAAAAACTACGAGAGAGTGAGACGCGCTTCCGATCGATTTTCGAAAACGCTGCCGTGGGAGTTGCTCTGGTGGATCGCGCCGGAAGGATCAGCACCGCCAATGATGCCTATTGTCGTTTTTTAGGGCAGTCCCTCGACGACTTAACGCTGGAAGAATATCCAGAGTATGCCTGCCCCGATGAGTCCTCCATCAGCCGTGTTTTCGCGGGGGGAACGGCAGACGGGTACGGCATTGAGAAACGGTATTTCCGGCCGGATGGGAAAACTGTATGGGGTCGAATCAATCTTTCTGTCGTGAAGGACCACCATGATATTTCACAATACACTGTAGTGGTATGCGAGGATGTCACCAAACGCAAGCAGGCGGAAGAGGCGCTGCGAGAAAACCAACGACTCCTGCAACGAATTACCGATTCCACACCCACCCTCATTTACATCTTTGGTATAGTCGACCGACAAAGCATCTACACAAATAAGACAGTCGCCGCTTTCCTCAGCCCTTCCAAAAATCAAAATCATTCCATTATGGACAACATCCATCCGGAAGATATGGCCGTCTGGGAGCATATGCGCGCACAATTGACGGTAGCAAAAGACGATGATGTGATTGAGGCGACTTTTCGGGTGAAAAGTCGGCAAAAGAGTTGGCGAACCCTACAAACATGGAACATGGTGTTTTCTCGTTCTCACGATGGCTCTGCCAAGGAGATCCTTGGTTCGGCAATGGATATCACGGAACACCAAACAGCTCTCCGGGAAATCCAACAATATCAGCAGCAACTCCTTAGTTTGGCTTCCGAGATGTCTCTAGCGGAAGAGCACGAACGTAGGCAGATTGCTGGCGCTTTGCATGATCAGATTGGCCAAATGCTGGCCATGGCCAGGATGAAACTCCGCGCGGCTCAAAAGCCAGTCCAGAAGGGTCCCTTGAAAGAGAATTTGAACCAAGTCACGGAATTGATTGAGGATGCACTAAAACAAACTCGCTCGCTAACCTTTGAACTAAGCCCTCCCATCTTGGAGGAACTAGGATTCGAGGCAGCCGTTTCATGGTTGGTCAACCAAATGAGTGACCGATTTGGTCTTTTAGTGAAGCTGCAAAGAAGCCATGCAAGGGTTTCTGTCAGCTTAGAGATGGCAGTAGTGCTGTATCAGGCCGTACGTGAGCTCTTGGTCAATGTCATCAAACACGCTCAGGTGGAATCGGCGCAGGTTTCGATCCGACAGCAAGACGAGATGGTGCAAGTTTGCGTACGAGACAAAGGAATTGGATTCGATCCCAACCTGATTCAGAAATCGTTCAACCCGGAAGGATTCGGTCTCTTCAGCATCCGCGAACGATTGAAGTATTTTGGCGGAAGCATCGCTGTGGAGTCGAAGCCGGGACGGGGGACAGTGGTTAAACTGATAGCACCCATAAGGGCAATGATCCCCAACGATCAACCAATAAAATTATCCAATCGGTAAAGTGAAAGGAATGAGGATCCGATGAGCATTAGAGTATTGCTAGTGGATGACCACAAAATCATTCTGGACGGTCTCCGTAGCTTGTTGAAACAGAACTCTGAATTGGAGGTGGTGGCGGAGGTTCGCGATGGAATCGCCGCTTTGAAAGCCGCTCAAGAGCTTCAACCTGACGTTGTGATCATGGACATTACCTTGCCAAAACTGAATGGGATTGAAGCCACACGTCAGATTTTGACCAAGATACCGAATGCCAAAGTGATTGCGCTTTCCATGCACTCTGACCAGATGTTCGTGATGGAGATGTTTAAAGCAGGAGCCAAAGGGTACATGCTCAAAGATGACGATTTCGATGAATTGCTGACCGCCATTCGTGCAGTATTGAAAGGCGAAGTGTTTCTCAGTCCAACCATTGCAGCTCTGAAAGTGAAGGATTACCTGCGTTATTCGCCACAGAATACAGTGGCCCCCTTGACCTTCCTTTCCACCCGGGAACGCCAATTCATGCAGTTGCTGGCAAGTGGAAAAACCATCAAAGAAATCGCGTTGGAACTTCACATTAGTCCAAAAACCCTCTACACCCACAGGGAAAACATCATGAGAAAGCTCAACATCAACAACTCGGCAAAACTTATCAAATTTGCGATTCAGCAATTCGTAGAACGACCGACCTAAACTGCGAATTGTTCCTTTTACCATGCGCACCAACCTCAGACAGCCCTCGTCCTTCTTGAACCCACCGATTACCTCGTTATTGTTTTAGATTTCAATTCGGAATTACTCCGAATCCAAATCCGAATTATTCTGATTCCCCGTATCTGCCAGGTATGCAACACTGTAAAAAGGCAGATCGTCCGAGCCTTTGGAGGGTTCTTGCGTTGGGTTTTACAATTAGCACCAAAGCGCAAGCAGAAGATCTTGTTCGGGGCGCGACGTTCTTCGGGACTGGTGGCGGAGGTTCGCCCGAAGAAGGTTTGAAGAGCCTCTACAGCGAAATCGATGCTGGTCGAGACATCAAAGTGATCGATGTTCATCAAGTCAAAGATGATGATTGGACCGCCTGCCCCTATCTGATGGGATCCATCGCTCCCCTCACTCAGGAAAAAATGGTCGAAATGCGGTTTTACGGTTTAAGCAAATCGAAATACACCGACCGTAAAACGCTCTTGGGAGACGCGTTTCGAGAACTATCGCACTATGTTGGTAAGGAGATCACCGTTGTAGTTCCCATTGGATTGGGCGGAGTAAACACTCCCGCTCCCTTGGCTATGGCCTCCTCGCTGGGCATATCCTCTGCTGATGGCGATTATACTGGAAGGGCCCTCCCCGAGATTGCCCAAACCACTCCCTTCTTAAATGGGAAGAAAGTTTGGCCCATTGCCAGCGTGGATGAGTACGGGAACACCTCCCTGATCAAGGAAACGATTAACCCTTTAATGGCAGAACGAATTGGGAAACTGATCAGCGTGGCTTCCTACGGATTGGTCGGACAATGTGGGTTTTTGATGAAGGGGTCCGATCTGAAAAAAGTGGTCATAAAGAACACGATCACGGAATGTAGAGAGATCGGTCAAGTAATCCGTGAAGCTAGGGAGAACGGGAAACGCCCCCTGGAAGAAGTGGCAAAATCAACCCGTGGATGGATTTTGTTTAAAGGCATTGTGGTAAAGAAAGAAGATCAAGACCGGGATGGCTATTATTGGGGAACCCATACGGTAGAAGGATTGGAGGAATACAGGGGTCATTCCTTCAAAATCTGGTTTAAGAACGAAAATCACATGAGCTGGTTGGACGAGAAACCGTATGTGATGAGCCCGGACCTGATTGAAGTGATCAGCCTGGAGACAGGAGAACCGATTACAAACAATCGCCTGTCCCTTGGAACTCAAGTAGGAGTTGTCGGGATGAAAGCACGGGAAGTTTTTCGAAGCGACAAGGGATTGGAGATCCTTGGCCCGAAGCACTTTGGTTTCCAATATCCGTACAAGCCGATCGAAGAACTAGCGATGAAGTAGAGATCTTATGCGGTGCTAACCCAAGCGAAATAAGAAGGAACGGATCCACCAAACGGAAGACCAAAGGAGGAAAACCGGAATCATGAAGAAGATCAAAGTCATTATCCCCGTACAAACGGAGCTCTGGACCAAGCCGCACATCGAAGAACTCAATGCCTGCAAAGATGCGGACACCGAAATCACTGTGAGCGCATTGAGCACCGGAGCCGAGTCCATTGAAAATGGATACGACGACGCCTGGAACACATTGGCCACGATCCTGGAAACGGAGAAGGCAGAGAAGGAGGGGTATGACGGCGTGATTATCTCCTGCTTTGGCGACCCCGGTCTTCGACCAGCCAAGGAAGCCGTGAGCATTCCCGTCGTGGGCGTAGCGGAAGCCAGCGTTCATCTTGCTTCCATGCTTGGCCGGCGTTTTGCGGTGATTACAGCGGGACCGCCCGATGCAGGCGCCTACATGATGGACAATTTCCGCGTCTATGAGATGGATCACAAATGCATTGCAGTCAAATCCGTCGGCATTTGTGTTCTCGGCCTAGCGGAGGACAAAAGCGAGGAAGTCAATCGATTTGTGAAACTGGCCGAAGAACTGATTGAAAAAGGTGCGGAAGTCATTGTGATCGGTTGCACCGGTATGACGGAAGTCGCAAGGCAAATCGCGAATCGACTGCCTGTTCCGGTGATTAGCCCTGCCCCCGCTGCCCTCAAGGTCTGTGAGGACTTAATCAGTTTGAAGCTCTCCCAAAGCAAAGTCGGGTATCCCAAACCCCCGGCAAAGAAACGCACGATGTGCTAAACGAAAAAGGAGGAATGAAGTAGATGCCGAACACACAGGATTTAGAATTAGCCGCAACCGCTTACAAAGTGGTGCGCGATCTCTGTCAAGTGAAGAAAGGGGAGAGCCTGCTGATCACCATTGATTCCGCTGGATTCTGGCCTTTGGCTGAAGAAACCGCCAAAGCAGGAGAAGCCCTTGGCGCCAAGGTGATGGTAGCCTGGCACAGCACTCCGCCCGGTTACGGCCGCGCCGGAGATCCCTATCTGCCCGACGCGCTCCATGCTGCCATCCCCAACACCGATATCTGGATTGAGTACAACTATCAGTGGTTGCTCTATGGAAAAGCTTGGGAAGAAGCGTTAACGGACCCCAAACGGGTCCGTTACTTGTTTCTGGGCGGCTTAAGCATTGATCAGATCATCCGCACGGTTGGCAAGGTAGACCTGGAATTGCAGGAAGAATTTCAGAATTTGCTGGTGGAGATGACCGCCAAAGCCAAAGAAATGCGTATCACGACACTCACTGGTACCGATGTCTCGTTCGAAAATGTTCCCGGGCGACCGGTAACCAATGAAGGGTGGGCAAAGGTGCCAGGACCTCATTTCCTACTTGGACAGATCGGCTGGGCTCCTCGCGAGGAATCGATTCATGGCACCATCGTTTACGACGGTTCCTTCTCTGGCGGTGGAGAAGCTGATCTAGGCGTGCTTCGTCATCCGATCACGCTCCACGTTAAGAATGGCAAGTGGTATGAAATCAGTGGAGATGAAGAAGCCACTTTCCTTCGCGGTTGGTTCGACCGCTTAAACGATCCTCGCATGTGTAACGCCGCCCATGTCTGCTACGGTTTCAACCCGGGCGCCCGACTGTCTGGCCTATGCACCGAAGACGAGCGTGTTTGGGGCTCCACCGAATGGGGGTTTGGCTATCAAGGTCCTTTCTTTAAGGGTAATGCAGGACCAGCTGCTACCCATGTCGATGGCATCTGCCTGAACTCCTCCGTTTGGTTGGATGGAGTGCAAATCACAAAAGAGGGAAAGATTCTTCATCCAAAGCTGGCCGATTTGGCGCATAGGATGGGGAAGCAATAGAAAGCAATAAAATCTGACAGAAAGGAAGTGAAAAGGTTAACAAGGCCGTTGGATGAAGTTGTAAAACTAGCACAAGAATGAAAGGAGAAGGGGTATGTTTCGGAAAGTAGTAAAAAAAGTGAGAACATCGTTATTGATAGGGCTGCTTGGAATTGCTCTCATTCTTGGAGTCGTTTCCTGCGGCACTCCCAGTACTCCCACTACTACGCCCTCTAGCACGCCTACATCGGCGTCTCCCAGCCCGACGCCGACTGCCTTGCCCACGATTAAAATTTTGGGCACGATGCCGTTCTCTGGTGACGCAGCGAACATTGGACCTGCTTATGACAGGGCCGTTCGCATGGCGGTGGATGAGCTGAATGAAGCAGGGATTCCGGGCTTCGCTGGTATCGATTACAAGGTGATCGACACCGAAACCAAACCCTCCAGCTTCCAGAAGAAGCTGCAGCGAGAAGTCGAAACCTGGGGTCCGGATCTGATCATCGGAGCCGCCCTGGAAACAGAAATTCGAGTTCCTTGCCAATTCGCCCCCCAATACAAGCTGCCCACGGTCGTAGGTGGACACCTCAGCATGTCCAAATATATGCCACCCGGGGAAGTCACGCTCTCTAAGTGGGTTACCTACTACGGGTATTCGGATTACTACTGCGGATACCTCGCCGGCCAATTCTTCGCCGAGAACGGAGCCAAAAAGGTGGCCTTTGTCGGAGGAGACTACGACTGGGGCTACAGCAACGGCATGGGCCTGAAAGCCTACTGGGAGCAGAACGGCAAACCTTTCGAGCTTTCCCCCATTATCTACACTCCGCTCGACAAGACGGATTTTGCCACTGAAGTGGAAATCATCAAGCAAGCCAATCCCGATGCGCTCTACTGTGCGTATATGGGCGCTGGTTGGTTCAGCTTCCCGAAGCAACTGCGGGATGCTGGCGCCGTGCCGAAGTACTTCGTCTATGACCCGACCTACTCCAATATGGGCGGCGCGAAGATCACTGGATCCTACGGCGCAGAAAACATCTACACCCTGGCCGATCACGATCCTACAGTACCTGCTTGGGCCGAATTTGTCACCAAATGGAAAGCAAAATATGGTAAAGACGCCTATCCGGAAGCGTATACCAACAACCACTACCAAGCCATCTACTGGTTCATTGAAGCCGTAAAGAAAGCCGGTCCCCAAGGATTGGTCGACCACAACTTGTTAATCGACACTATGCACCAGACCTCCTTTCAAAATGTCTGCATCAGCCCGATGGGGCCTCTCGACGCCTATGGAAGTAACTATGGTTCGACCGGCGCCATCATCCAATTCCAACAGGGCTCCGGGCTTGATCCGAGCTTCCCGTTGCACGAAGTGCTGATCAAAAAGGTCGTTACACCCAAAAAGGACGCCCAGC
>Ga0315288_10011455_pt1 | contig 11164 bp, 12 predicted proteins | sample YL17G11_20_MG_FD_203454 | JGI IMG/M metagenome (GOLD analysis project Ga0315288, IMG submission 203454) | Sediment microbial communities from Yellowstone Lake, YNP, Wyoming, USA - YL17G11_20 | ecosystem: Environmental > Aquatic > Freshwater > Lake > Sediment | place: USA: Wyoming | collected... | reverse complement strand
AGTAGCGATAACAGAGAACAACGATTCACAGGAAATTCAAGTTACTTTCGATGATACAGATGGATCGTTAAAAGATATTATAAACTACACTGATATACATATGCGCGACGTGCGTGTGTGGCAGTGGTTTGAAGGCTTAGCACTAACTGATAAGTTTCTATTATTCTGCGGTAAAATTAATTCGCCTATAGTTTGGAACGAAGGTGAACAAACGTTAAGTTTCTCGATTGTCTCACGTATTGAAGACAAAGAGTTTGGATTCTCTCCCGAAGAGGGCCAGTTTGAATACATACCAGTCGAATTGATTGGAAAAACCTGGCCCTCTTGTTTTGGAACACCTTTAGACGTGCCTTGTGTAGCAATCGGACAGGCTGTGCATGGCACGACACTCGCTGGACTTGGCATCCTCAGCGGTACGGGACGCATGGGTAGTGTGGGATACCCTGATGGCTCGGGTTTAGCCATGCAAGCGGTACAATACAATCATGCTTCAGCCTGCTGGCAAGCTTGGAGTGGCATAGATGATGACCAAGCGGATCAATATAAAGAGCAAATGTCAACAATACAAGAATCAATGATTTCGGCTTCTAATTCAATACTAGCAAGTATGTCAGCTGCAAACGCGGCTAATGCTAAAATATTATCGGATGTCCTAACTATAGGAACTGGCCCTAGTCAGGTTCGTATTTTAGGGGGCCAAACATTCCCAAGAAATCGAATCACGTTAAATATAAATGGTGGTTTATTTACCGGGAACTTTGGCAAAACTGTAGGTGTAAATGACGACCTATTCACTATTTCAAGTCGCCAGCATCCAGAAAATATTGCAGCATACAACCAATCGTTAATAGATCAGCCTGGAACACCCGGCACACCTGGTGCAGGAGGGGATTTTGATTTTTATACAAAAGTACCCTATGGCCGTGGTTGGGCTGGAAAAAATTATGTCCATGATCACGGTTTTATTTCTGCCCCACTTTGTGGTGGTTCTGTGCCTTCGATCGCTCCCATACATTTTTGGGCAGATGCCGGTTCAGCAGTGACACTATCTGGTAATGAACCAATAACCTACATTGTTAGTATTGTGCCTGGAACAGTATTGTCAGTTAAAGCTTTTAAAACTTTTAATGGTGTAAAACATCTGGTTTCTGTCCCAACAAATTATTATCGAACTGAAACTAAGTATTATGGCACAATAGCGGCGGTGCAAGTTATTCTTAATAAGACACTTAGTACAATACCCGCTCAAAACTGGGCCGACGATATTTATGTTACATTTGAATCTTCAGTTGGCCCAAATATTGTAGACATTCTTGAATATATTATTGATACCTACACTGAATTTGCAGTTGATACAACGTCATTTGATGCTGTACGAATTAACCTTGAACCATTTCCTGCAAATTTTGCAGTCCTTGATCGAAAAAATGTTCTTACTATACTCCAGGAAATTGCATTCCAAGCACGTTGTAGTTTAAGACTAATAAATGGTATTTTTTATCTTACTTATCTTCCAGTAGAACCTGTATCTACTGATACAATCACTGAAAGCGATATTGAGTTTAATAGTATCTCTGTCAGCGGCACCCCAACAGAAGATATAGTAACTAAGTTAATACTTGAATGGCGTATTACTTATGCTAACGATAATTTAAATAAACTTATCCTAAGACACAATATAGCTTATTATGGCTTACATGAAGAAACGATAGAATTTTATATTTATAATCAACCTGATATTATACAAAAGGTGGGTACATTTTGGCTTATCAGAAAAGCAAATACTTGGAAATATTTTAATTGCCGAACGTTTCTACATAAATTAAACATAGAAACCCTGGATTGTATTACTTTAAATTTTGAAAAAGCATATGTATCGGATAATCCAACAAAAGCAGTAGTTAAGAAAGCAACATTTAATTCGGCTGAGCAACTTATAGATATAGAATGTTGGATACCAATTAAATTTGGCGTGATGAGTCCCTATGATTTTGCTTGGCCAGCAGATGTCTCGGCAGATTGGTTTTATCCGACTGACTATGAGATACATTGGGGACATTCTGGAGGTGGCTGGGTGGGGGAGGATGCAGTTGGAAAATTACCAATTGCTGATATAAAAGATACTAACCCTGGAGAACAGTTTAATTCTGGTGGTGGAACGAGCCAGTCAAAGGCTTGCCACCATATTACTTACACTGCTCCAGTATACGAAACATTTGATCCAGTCGCTGATGCTGCGGCACGTGCTACAGCCTTTGAAGATGGCCAAAAAGCAAAAAAGGCAGCTGCTGACGCTTGGTATAAAGAAAGACATGATACTGGGGACCGGAACCCATCTGATAAAAACTTTGTGGCTCAAAACGTAGAAACAACGAACCGTAGTGGCGAGATTGTGGCATCATCGAATCCGTATGCAACCAAACCAGTTCCAACATCAGAACCAGTGCGATACGACCCTGTAAGGCAACTACCTGTTCCGAGTGGAGGTGTGATACTTGATTTAAGCAATACAAAGGTACGTGATTATAGCAGGAGTGATGAGGCTCTAGCTTACTTGAAAGATATCTTACATTTTAATGCCGATGGTGACAAACTTTGTCTTTGCAGCAATCTTAAAATTTGGGATGTAGCTGGCGAAGACCCTGAAAAAGAATTTGATTTTAAATATGATAAGGACGGTGAGAAGTGGGGTGCTGGTACAGCTTGGCTCAAACCTAAGAGTAGTTAAATATGGATTTTTCTTGGTTATCAGATATTTTTAATGCTTTACTTAAATTTATCCCCCGCCCTATTATTATACGGGCTACACATGGTGGGGTTAAATGGAGATGGGGACGTTATGTTCATACGATGAAGCCGGGATGGCACTGGGTATGGCCGCTAACAACAGACTGGGAAATAATTGTTACTGCTAGGCAGACTAACAATCTACCTAATCAAGCGTTAGTGACGAGCGACAAACAACAGGTCGTAGCAGGAGCTTTGATTGTATTTTCAGTCAAAGATGTTATGCAGGCGATTGGCGAGCGGAACTGGGATGTTGGTACCACAGTTAATGATATCTCATCAGCCGCGATAGTCAGCGTCATAACAAGATGGAAATTAGACGATCTGTTGCAACATTTAACCGACACGGTAGAAGACGAAGTGACCCAAGCTTGTCGTAAACAGCTGAGGCAATATGGAGTCTATGTGCAAAGATGCTGTTTTACAGACTTTGCACCGTGCCGAATTTATAAATTAATGGGCGCAGAAAAACCTCCATGTCTTAATTCTGCTGAGGGATACTAATCTCTTTAATTTCAAGTCTATCCCCACCCATGTTCCAAGCAAAACGTTCCTGATCGTCTGGCAGCCAACTGCATTCTATCCAGGCTACCAAAATATCTTCACGGAATACTTCTATCCTATAATGTTTAAGCTCACTCATATAGGCAGTCTCATTAAGGTTTGGTATAATTTAGCTTCAGCAAGTGCATCTGATAAAGCATCATGGGCCTGAATAGTTTGTATACCTAGTTGTTTACACATAGCAGGTAAAGATACAGAAGGATATACAGCGTCTTCGCCTCGCATGACGGCCCTATCATTGATCGAAATTGCCAGGAGCATCGAATCCCTCGGATGGGGGTGAAACATAGCATTCACACAGTCCAAACCTAACCAAGCTTTTAGAAACCCCGATTCAAATGCCCAATTGTGAGCCAACGGCACCATAGACTTGCGATAAGGCAACTCAAGGCGTTGAAACCATTCATCGAATAAATCTGCCACTTTCCACTGGTCCAGGGAAGTTTCTTTTAATGTCTGAAGGTTAAGCCCATGAACGTTCTGTGCGGCCCCCTCAGCGCGCTCAGGATACTCTGGGGCAATAGTGGTGTAGAATGGCCTTATTTCTTTCAATGGCTCTAGCATCGAATCTAGGGGCTGTACGGCTATCTGTATTATTTCGTGGTAGCCAGGCATTAAACCCGTTGTCTCAAAGTCGATTGCACACATTATATTTCCATTTAAATGTGATAAACTACTTGGATGTATTGGCATTATTTTACTACTTTCTTCATTAAGCCTTCATTACAAATTTCACGCCATTTTGATACGTTAGCATCTTCAGTGTCAAAATCTCGGGTTTTAGCCCATTTAGTAAAAGCTGCAAGGATTCTCGCACGGGGGTACTTATCCCCAACAATAATCGGATCAGCTAAAGCAGTTAAAAATACAAGAAAATCAGCGTGCGATCCTGCAACTATTGCTCGTATATCATTATTCATGTTTTTCCAATTCTAAAATCCGGGTGTTAAGGATTTGTAACTGTCTTTCTAGTTCAACGCAAGCCATCTCTTCTTTTTGGACTATTTCAGGTGGCGCTTTTTGCTTAAATGCTGGATTATTTAATTTTAATTCCTTGGCGCATAGGAATCTATAACACTTTTCTTGTTCCTTTTTATACTTTTTAAGCTCTTCTTCAGTATTAATGTCAACTGGAGAAAGAAGAAGTTCACACCCATCAACAGTTGTGCAAACAGCATTGTTTTGAATTGGAGCGGTTTCGCCTGCATAGATAATTTTAACTGGGATAAGAGACTCAATAGCGCCACCATGATTCCAGTTATGTATGACTAGCGCTTTTAAAATATCACAACATATAGTCAAATCTACTGGCGGTTTAAATTTATGTTTACTAAGTAAAAGCCGCACTGCGTGTATTATATGTTGAATAAATGTTCCTTGGTCTTCTATATCCATCACTCAATCACCTGTGGATTTAATACCTAGTGGATTGTTTTGTATTTCTAGAGGATTGTATGGTAAATCATTAAGTTCAATCGGAAGCAAACCTTCTTCAATCATACTCTGTGTTTCAGATAAACACATTAGATTCCAGATAGCTTGACTTAGGTGATCTTCATCTCTATCGCCACGAAGATACTTCATTGCATGTCGTAAACCTGAATCCATATAACGACTTAATGGTATTCCTTTACGCCAGTTATTAGGGCCATATTTTTTAGCCCCATTTTCAAAAATTCTCGCCACATCAATAATAGCACGCACGGGCAGTAAATCCATTCTACCTTTACCTTCTTGTGCATCACGAACAGCCCCAGTAGCGAATTCTGTTCTTGTTCCCGAATCTTTTATAGTATACTTCTTAGTCACAATCAGCCTCCTCTTCTTCTATATTATTTATGATCTTAATATAATCACCACCATGCCGTGTAGCAAATTTCTTTTCGCTACAGCGAATTGGCGCTGACATACGTATGTCAGCGACAGGATATGCTAGGTCTTTGTATTTATCTGAATAACGGTAAACTCTTATTATATGTTCCATACTAGTCCTCTATATTCTTCACTAGTTTCTTAGACTTACAAGTAAAAACAAAGCCCTGGTTCTCAGCCGGTGTAAAAGACATATTTCCAATATATCTTGTATTCCCAGTATAGGTACCTATAGGATACATGCTAGGTAGAGCACCATATAATTTACCCCTGTCCCAGTCTTCTTTTGTAGACTCGTCTAATGTAGCAAGAAATATTGTGCAAAATTCTGCAAAAGGTACACAAGCACCAGGGACATAAAAACATTTATCATCAAGAAAAGCCTCTAAAACTGTTCGATTAGAATCGGCAAGTTGATCCTTATTACTGGTCACTACGATTGGCAATCTCATTCTGTGTTCTAAGTCAGGTAACGATGCATTTAGAAGTGTAGCTAAGAAATACGGGCCTTCTTCTATTAACTTTTCACGTAAAAGAGGTTTGGCAATCTCAGTCCCCGGTATTAGTGGTGATACTTGTATCATTGTGATTCGGGTATCACCTTTAAAAATAGGGCAGTCAGTTTTAAGGTTAGCGCATTGAATCCAATGTGTTGAATTACGTTGCTGATAAACCTGTTTATGCTTTGCATGTATAGAAATTTCGGGCGAAATAACCCAGTCTTTAATCTTATTATAAACAGCTGCGCCAGCTTTTGTAATATCCTTTTCTTCAATTACGCATAAAATAGCACCCGCTAATTCCCCGTTGAAATCACTTGTATTTGTTATTGCGGTGTCTGCACGTATTACACCTTTTGTCATTAGAAGAGAAATAGCCTCATGCAGAATAGATTTTCCAGACTCTTGTAAACCATACAAGAATAAATAAGGCATAGGTTCAAATGGTTCCCGAATCATACAAGCTATCCATAGCATCAAGTAGTCCTTACCCGTTCGGATTCCATTTCTCTGTGCCCAAGGCAATTCAATAAGATAATTGTCTAGTTCTTTTCCAATATGATCTAAAATTAAGTCCCAATGTGGGTGCTGCGAATTTCCATCTGGATCAACATCTGTTGCAGGATTAAATTTAAGTTGGGCCGCATTGAGATTCCATTGTCTGTTACCAGGGTATTCTTCTCTAAAAGGTAAATTTACATGTATCCAAGCCTTTGATATTGTCTGGCCTAAAATAGGTTCGGCCATTTCATATCCAATAGATTTTAATTTCGAGCGTGCATCATCTTTTCCTAATTGCATCCACATACCTTGATCGTGTCTAATATACCAGCCCGATAATGTATGATTAGGAGTAATAACTGCTCGCGTATTTTCATCTATCTCCTCGAAGTCAATACTATCTTTAGTGCTTGACACATTGATATTGTAAACCTTAATCCATTTGCCACGTTTCTTAATCCAGCCAACAATATCCAAATCCTTGTCAGTTTTGAGGCTCTCAATTTCTACGAGTAACTTTCCACCCTTATGCTGGCGAAGTATTACTTTCCGATCAGCCAACTCTTCTGGTATCTCAATTTGATGTCCCATTGCTTGCACAGCACTGATAGCTGCATTAGCATCAGTAAATGTAAATCCGGCTTTGTCATCTTCTAAACCAGAATAAGCATTAGAAGCATCAAAGAAATTCAAAGCCTGATTGTAGTAGGTATATGTCCAATTGCTTCTGTCCATTTGCCAGAGGGTGTGTTCTTTTGTTCCTTTGCCAAATCTGACGACCCTGAATCCACCACCATCTAACGGGAAGCAGAATGCGTTAGGCTTGCTATCCTTGCCCTCACTTAATGTTTCAAAGTTTCCAATAAGTGGTATGCCGCTTGCTTCGCGTTCTCTGAAATACTTCTGTAGAGCATACGTGTGCGTCTGTAATAGATGATGATCTGGAATCCAAGCAGTAGAGAATTCAGTATACTGTTGTAAACCAGAAATGATTTGCTTATGCATCTCTGTAAGCGGCACTGCTTTTTGTGACGCAGCTTTGTCTGCGATAGAATCTTGTTCGTCTTCTGGTACACCTTCAATTCGTACCTTTTGTCGCTTTCTAGTCGCAACATCAATATATAATCGCCAGTTCTCAGGCACTGGCATATAGGCACGAGAACCATCTGAATTGACATTATCCTTTAGGATAGTCAACCCTTGATTCTCTGGCGTCATCTTCTTATGCCATACCCAAAGATTCGATCCCGCTCCGTCCAAGTTTGCTTGGAAATCAAAACCTACTTGACGTGAAATAACCTTTAGACAAGCTATAGCTAAAGCAGCGTGCTCAGTATGATTTGCCGTAGATGGTAGCGAAGCAGGGTCTAATTCAAAGTACAAATGAATACCCAAGCCACCAGTACTTCTTAATACTAGTGCCTCTGGTACTTGCATTAATTTTGACCTGATCTCTGCAAGTTGTTCATCACTAATTCCAACCCCGGCTGCATGGCCAGTAAGAGAATCGTAATCAAACCCTACTCGAATAGATTTTTTATGTTTCCAATCCCATCCGGTCATGCCGATTCCCGACACGTGATGTTCTAGTGGATATCGCAAATCATAATCGTTGTCAATTGCATTTGAATTCGCATTTTTAGGTATTCTTAGATTATACCAAGTGTCAAGGCCATTTGAGTAAACACCAGTTTTTCCATCAACAGCTTCCCCATCACCAGGATCGACCATTATTTGAACTTCCATGGCATCATTATACCATCCGGCCACTCTCCGCTCGTTATGTGGTAGGGGTCCTGCAAGACATAAACTAATAATATGGGATGTTTTAGGCATAAAATCGTAGTTCTCCAAACGACAGTAAGTAACCCTTCTACTATATCTTGTAGTAAAACCAGCGCCGGAATTTCAAAAATCAGCGACTAACTCAAAATAATAGTCAGTAATCTAGTGATAGTTAGATTTTACAACTATCACTAAAGTACTAACTGATTTGCAAACCATTACAGTATATAGGTTTACAGCGATAGTTGTATTAATGGGTTAAAATGTCAAAAACTTTGTTTCCGTACACACGTAGTTAAATAATTAACTTAATTATATTTCTCCCGCAAAGAAACTTTTTTTTAACAAATAACCCATTAATACAACTATAGACGCAACTCTTTATATATAAATAGGTTACAAATTAGTTACTAAATTAGTGATAGTTACAAAATCTAACTACTACTAGATTGCTCCACATTATTTTAAATTCAGCGCCGATTTTTGAAATATCGGCGCTGGTTTTACTACAATAATCTTAGGAGTGACTTATGGCTATCAGATATAACAAACCCCATATACTAGACGATGGTACTTTAGCGTATCCAAAACGTGGGTGGGAACCCCCACCACTGATTGAAGGGTATCAACGAAAGTCAGACAATCCTCGAAACTCTGATGCTTGGATACTTATACCTATCTGGACAACTTGTATATTTAGAAAACAAATGCAAGTGCGAAAAGAAGGTTGCCGATGTATTACAATGTATCATGTATGCACCAATGAAAACGTAGGTCAAGAGCCTGTAGTTAATTTGAATTTATGTTCTAGCTGTAAATTTTGTGATCATGCCTGAAAATTCTGTTATAAATATTAATATTGCTGATATCCTGCCGCCCTACCTCATGTTGAGGATCGTGGACCGGCGTTCCTTAGATTATATGGAACTTCGTGATTCTATTGCGGCCCACGGTATCTTGAACTCGATTACAGTACGTAAGTCGATACAAGATAATAAGTATGAAATTATTGATGGCATGTATCGGTTTGCTTGCGCTAAAGATGTAAGTCTAGCACAAATTCCTTGTGTAATCGTTTCTGCATCTGATGAAGAAGCCCTATTGATGCAGATTGAAGCAAATATGCAACGCCCACCGACAAAACGTGCCGAATTTGCAATGCATCTAAAACGATTGTTTGCTGCTGATCCAGACTTGACTTTTGAAGCTCTGTCAGTTAGAATTAATAAGAATCCCGGTTGGATTAGGGATACATTAAAATTAGTACGGCTATGTGATGAAGCTAAACGGGAGCTAGATGCTGGTAATTTACCTTTAGTAGCTGCTTATGCTATGTGTAGACTACCACAAACTGTGCAAGTAGAGTTTCTACCTAAAGCTCTTTGTATGAGTGGTAAAGACGCCGCCGTAATATGTAATGGAATGATGAAAGAATATATCGAGCGTGTAGTTAAGAAAGAGGCGGAAAAGTTTTTTATATTTAATCCAACACCACAACCATACCTAAGAAACTTACGGATGATCAAAAGTGAATTTGAAAGGCCCTTATGTGGATCAGTGATTTTAAGTTCTACAGAAAGTGACAGCGACCTGACACCTTTAAATATCTGGCGATTGGCTTTGGCATGGGTTTTGCACCTAGACAGTGATAGTGTAAAACAATACACGGAGAAACAACAAATAAAGTTTGATAAAATGGAACGGCAAATACTTGAAAGGAGGGAAAAACGTGCCACCTTAAAGAACCAGAAAGACTTGGGTTTAACTGATGATTGGCGTAATTCGTTAATTGAAGACTAATTTTAATTGGAGATTTGATTATGGGTAATGAACTTTCCGTTGTAAATCTGAACCAGCTACCTACGACTGGCCTTAGTGTCACAAGTGACATTTTCCAGGCTGTTGCAAAGAGTGGTTCGTTCTTAGAGCGTATACAGTTGTATACTAAGGGTGCTGCCATTGATAATGGTTTGATCGCGCCTGGTCGCTATGGGGCTCCCCGTGGTGACGATGTTATCCAAGACTTGGGTAACGAGATTGATATTCTACCGGTCTGCTGCCGTGTCAAGGCACTTGATATGCGCGATCGTGATCTGATTGTCACTAACTATGATCCGACAAGCGAAGCTTTTAAGGTCATTAAGGAACTTGGTGATAAGCCAAATTCGGGTTGTATGTATGGCCCAACTTTCTTGGTATTTGAACGTGGTTCGGGGCAGTTTTATGAATTGTTCTGTGGCACAAGTTCAACTCGTAAGGAAGCACCAAAGATTGGTGCCTTCTTACCTAAGTCGGCTGCCGATGCTGAGAAGTTGTCAATTCAGTTTAATCGGCCTGTTGGGACGGCACCGGAAGTTTGTACTTTGAAGGTAAAGTATATCAAGAAGCCGACCTACGGTTGGCATGTTCCGGTATGCGTTACGTGTTCCACGCCTCTCACTAATCTTCCGCCAATGGAGGTTATTGTGGAGGAGATCAATAAGTTTATGGCTTTGAAGAGCACTGAGATCGAAAAGGTCGAGGAAGTTGCTCCTGCTACAAAGCGTGCTCGATAACTAACACAGGAGAGCCCGCTAATCTGCGGGCTCTCCTATTCTTTTGGGAGATTTTATTATGAATTGTTTGATTAGCTTGTATGTTGGCGGTCTGGTGGTGAATGTTTTGAATCTAAAGGCCGCTGGAACTTTGGGCGTAGCTACCGTGGCGCAGGCTGCGGTTTGGCCAGTTGCGGCTATTGGGCAGTTATATGCAATCGCCGCGCCTGCGGTTGTTGCTGTGATTGGGTACATTGTTGCACTCGTTAACAAGGTGAGGGGTAAGTAATATGCAGAGACTTTTAACACATGCGGTTGCGCTTTGGGCTGGTGGTTTTGTGGCACTTTATTGGATCATGGACCATGTAGCACGCGAATCTGACGCTATGGTCACTCGCACCGATATTCTCCTAATTGCTGCGTGGCCTTATTATGCCATTCAGTATGTCTGGAGTTTAGTATGACAGCAAGATTATTATTTGCTATTTTAGGCATTATCACTGTAGCTATGTTTACTACAGCTTGGTACATGTACGTACCTATTGATACGCCACAGACACATAAACCCGCGGTAGTTTTAACTTCACAGACAGTAGTTGTAGCTAAACTAGTTCCTGTGAA
>Ga0315288_10011452_pt1 | contig 11166 bp, 9 predicted proteins | sample YL17G11_20_MG_FD_203454 | JGI IMG/M metagenome (GOLD analysis project Ga0315288, IMG submission 203454) | Sediment microbial communities from Yellowstone Lake, YNP, Wyoming, USA - YL17G11_20 | ecosystem: Environmental > Aquatic > Freshwater > Lake > Sediment | place: USA: Wyoming | collected... | reverse complement strand
AACGTGAACGCATTGCGAAGATGAGTCCAGTAGGACCACTCATTGGTTGAACGCTAGCCAGGTCATAAGCGACCAGGTTAGGCATTGAACGACGGATGAGAGAAATTAAGACTGGATCGAAACCAGCGGTAGGACCGGCACCACCGGAATATCCACTGAAACCACCACCACTACCAGCGGAGTTACCACTGTTGGTTGGTGATTCGGCAAGGAATGATCCGCCGTGTTCGAAGGAGGATTGCTCTCTGAGAAATTTTTCTTGGTTTTCGAGCAGGACAGCGGTTACAGCTCTACGATGAGAATCTCTGATTGAATCAAGACCCTGATAGTCGAGAAGAGGTGCCCACTTTTCCTGCAGATGTTCGGAATGAAACATTTGCGTTTACCTTTTTCTAATGTGTTTGTTTACGTTTGAATTATATTAAATTCAATTATTTGCTAAATGATGAAAGAGTTTTTAGATAAGTAGCCATTGAACCTGAAACATACTCAGGTGAATGATCTACTCCTTCTGAAAGAGTTTCAGTCTTAGCTTTTGGAGCATATGTTTTTGAAGGAAAATAAGATTCTTTCAAAGTCTCCAGTTTTTCACGATATTCTTCTTCACTTTCAAACTCAACACTTTCGGAAAGTGAAGCGAGCTTTTCTTTTTGAGTTCTTGCAAGTCCTTCTGAGACTTGTTCAAAGATTCCATCAGCAACCGACTCTGAGAGACGCTTGTTAAGGGAAACATTCTTCTCAATTTGCTCGTTGAGTTTTGTCTCCATTTCATCAAGTTTTTCTACCATGCTATTTAATACATCATATTTATCTTCAGGGATTGATACATAATGTGCTTCAAAAAGTTCCCTCATTCCTGAAAGGAATGATTCGGTCATTTCGGTTTTAATGCCATTTTCGATGACGAGTTCATTCTCGTTTATCCACTCTTCAGAAACATATTCGAGATATGAATCTACACGATCTGCAAGTTCAGTCTTAATTTCTTCGACTTCTTCTGCAAGAGCAACGGCATACTGCTCTTCAAGTGTTTCTTTAATATCAAAAACTTTTGATCTCAGAGCAGCTTCGAAGATAGTTCTTGCTTTTGCTTGGAACTCTTCGGAGAGTTCTTCGCCAGCAAGAAGAGCATTGACATCTTCTTCAATGTCAAAACCTTCGTCTAAATCTTCTTCATCATCGTCTTCATCTTCTTCCTCTTCTTCCTCTTCTTCTTTCTTACCTTTCTTACCTTTCTTACTGCCCTCTTCTTCTTCCTCTTCTTCCTTTTCCTTGGCTTCTAGAAGTTCTTCATCTTCATCATACTCCAACTCTTCTTCTTCCTTCATACCTTTCATTGGATCGGCAGCACTTGCACCTTTGTTTACAACATCCTTAACTTGCTTAAGTGTTGCGCCAGGTGTCTTCAACTTTGCTGAATCATCAGTTGAACTATAATTAGAAGGATCAGGTCCACCTAAATCTTCCCATCCCCCAGTTTGACCTGGTGTTGAACCAGACAGACTTGGCATTGCATCTGCTGCCTTTGCATTCGCATTGACGGCAGTTTTGGATTGCTTTGTGCCTACTTCCATTTCTTGTAAATCTCCACGAGACATTTGAACTCTCCGAATTAACCTTTGTTAATAACTATATTTATTTATAATTTAATAATTTACAATGAATTTAAGAAATCATTGAATAATTCAATTTTATGCTCTTCTAGACGCCTTTGATCTACAAGAGTATTAATTCTTCTTTGTGTTACTCTAGCTACTTTTTCTCTCAACATTCCCCCATCCCATACCCATTCTTTTCCTTCCATAATTCCATGAACAAATGCATCAGGAGCAGAAGGATCGGCAACGATATCAGCAGCAGTTGCAAGCATAAAATCTTCACCAACTTCATTGTATCCTTCGCGGGTTGATCTTACTGAACCAATACCACGAGAAGAAACTCCAAGAGTTACTCCAGAATCTAAAAGAGACTCTGCAATTTTTCCCATTGGAGTAGGAAGAATTTGTGCCTTACCAATAAAATCGTTTCCTCTTTGAACGAGTTCAACAATTTTATGAGAAACTCTATCAAGATTTACTGTAGGACCATCAGGATGTCCAAGTTCTCCAAGAGCGCGTCCTTTATTGACATACTGTTCAGTATATCTTTTAACTTCTCTTTCCATTATTGGAAGACGATATACTCTATTATTACGATTTGGTTGTTCCGTTTGAAGGAAAGGACCTTGAATAAAGAGTGTTTTTTTACCGTTTACATTTTCGGTAATAACTTCTACTGATTCAATTTCTTCGGTAATGAGTTTCATTATGCTTGTCCTGAAATTTGAATTTGTTGAGTATAAATTGTTGCATTTCCACCTTCTGTAATTGCCGCAATTTTCATAGAGTTTCTTAACTCAGCACTATTGTCTGTAAATGCAGTTACGATTCCACTAGTTGTTGTTCCAATTGTAATTCTACTTGAAAAGTATCCACTATAATTTGCGGTATTATTAACAGAAATTACTGGTTGATGTGTGAAATTATAATATGATTGAGATGGTGAAGTTAAAGTTACATAATCACCTACACCAAAAGGAGATGATGTTCCTTCAGGAAAATCTATGATTGTTGCAGTTCCTGTCGTAATTCCAGAAACTTTTGCTGATGCATTATCAATTGCAATTGTTATTGCACTGTTTGCAAGAACACAATAATCATTTAAGGTTGCTGTTGGTTCCGTTCCAATTGCAACAAAAGCATTTGCTCCAGTAGCAACTACTCTTAATGCAGTAGATTTACCAGAAAATGCTGCAGATTTTGATGAAGATCCGGTTGCTCCAATAGAAACACCAGATCCAACTGGTCTATGAGTCATTATTCTTATAATACATTTATTAGTTATTTATAAATCTACAATTACTCATTAGTTTTTTCAGTTTTTTGCATTATTATTGATTACTCTTCTTTTTGAGCATCATTCATATCAAACATAGTATTTGATATAGATGGTCTAAAATTGTCAATTCTTTCCGCAGATTTTGCAAAAAGTAAATCTTTGATTTTATCGCTGATCTGAGAAGGACTTTCATCAGAAACAATCATATCCATTAATTCATCCATGATTTTAAATTCCTAATTTTCTTTATTTATTTGAGTTTAATTCCGTCTGCAGTTTTTGAATCTACTTCAACTGCAGCATCTGAACTTGCATCAAGATTTGGTTCCATTACTGGTTTTCCCAAATCATCTCCAGAAGTTCCTTGTGGAATAGGGGCACCTGTAGCAGGATCAATTGGAGCATTTGGATCTGGAATTAATCCAGTCTTAATTTCTTTTTTCATTAAAACATTTTGCTCTAAAATCTCTTCATCTGTTTGACGAAGAATATTTCTTCTCAAATAATCTTGAGAGAAATATTTTCCAACATAAGGTTCTGCAGTTGCAACTAAATTTAATCTCTCAGTTAAAAGTTCTGCATTTTTTAACTCTGAAAAATGATTATCATATAAGAAATCATATTGAATATGCTCACTCATTTTCTCCCAATCTTCTGGAGTTACGACATTCTTAAGAATCAATTGAGTTTTTAACATGTCACTAAACATGTTTGAAAATCTTTTTCTTAATCTTCCGACAAATTTTGTAAATTTAAGTTCATCACGTAAAATTTCAGATGATCTTCCAAGATTGAATCCAGTGTCTCCACTAATTCTTGAAGCAGGAACATTTAAAGAACGATAAAGTTTTTCTTGGAAATATTTGATATCAGTAATTTCTCCAAGATTCTGTCCACCTAGAAGAGTTGTGATTTCAGTTCCTCTACCTCCCTCACGACGAGGAAGCCAAAAATCTTCTAGCATACTCATATATTTTTTATCGTCACGAATCTCACCAGTACTTGCATCATATACAAGTTTGTTGCGATAACGATTCATTACATCACGAAGATATTGTTCCGCCTTTACTTTAGGAAGATTTCCAACGTCAATATAAAAAATACGACGTTCAGGTGCTCTTGAAAGTCTGTAAATAACAAGCGAATCCTCAATCATTCTTAATTGATTGAGTGCTTTAATTGCTTTGTGCAAATAAGATAAAACAGATCCTTTATTTCTATCTATAAGTCCCGAAGTACAATATGTAATAGAATCTCTTGTTATTTTTATTCCTTTAGTATCACCTAATGAAGATGGATTTGATGTAGGATAAGATGCCTGAGGTGTGTAAATAAAATATTCTTCAATTTCTGGAAATTCATATTCCATTGGATTGTCTACATTTATATTGGACAATCTTGTATCTTTTTTTGGTTTTTTTATTTGCCTCACATAACGCATTTTCATGGAATCAATATATCTTAATTCCTGAATTCCTTCATGTGGGTTTTTTAAATCAATTACTTTATGATAATGAATTCTTCCATCAATATACCAATTTCTATAAATTTCATGACATTTTTTATCAAAATCCAATAAATCTAAAATTCTTTTGAATTCTTGTCTGATAATTTTTTTAAGTCCATCACTGGCGTTCAAATTTGAAAGTTCAATTTGAACTGGAATATCGTTTGAATCAGATACAATGGCTTCATTTACAATATCTTCAATAGCACTATCACATTCTGGGTGAAGTGCCATTTCACGATATCTTTTAATTAAATCAAATTCTGTTCTATAGACTCCCTCTAAATCTACATAAGAACCAAAAAATCCACTAGTTAAATAATGATCAACCCCGTCCTCGTTATTTGGAGGTACGGGGGAAACTGTAGTGGGAGATAAAGGTTCTGTATCCTCAATAGAGAAACCAAAAAGTTTTGCCATTATTAAAGTCTGATCTTTTTACTATTTATCAAGCACCAGAACCAGCAGATTCTGGATAGAAGTATTGAACTTGGAATTCAACTGTAAATTCTTCAATAGTATCCGAACTATCATATGAAAGATCAATTGCAGCTACGTTTGTTGGAAAAATATCAACAAATTTATATTGAGCAAGAATTTTTGCAGCTGCTCCAGTACTTCCTGTCGATTGTGTAGTAGATGCACTTCTTCCAAGTTGGAAAACAGTTGCTTGTCCCATATAATCAGATGGATTGGTTAAACCAGAATGATCACTATACTGAGCAACATTTTGCATCCATGCTTCAAAAGACTTTCTGTGAGTAAAGTTTTCATCATTAATTACGGTTACAGTCCATGTATCAAATGTTCTATCTCCAGCAACTTTTAAAATACGACCTCTAAAAGGTACGTCAATTGGAGCTACATTTGATGCAGGAAGTGCTGCTGATTTGCAAAGGAATCTGAAATTGTCAGAATCGAAAGATGTATTGCCATCATTTTGAATTCCAAGATTAATTGCCGATGGGAAAGTAACTTGAACTTCAAAAAGATTGGCACGAGCGCCACCACCAATAAGTTTGGATTTAAAGTCAGAAATGTTTTTTGTTGGAATTGTTGCCATTTTAAGGTCCTCCTTCTGTAATTAATTTATTTGGGAAATTAAACAGTACCAGCAACTTCTTCAAACGAGACACCAGTTCTCGTTGCAACAAAAGTAAGAGTTACATAGTTAATTGATTTAGCTGGTTTTAAGTAAATATCAGCCCTGAACTCATTATTATCAATAATATCAGGAGTGTTATTTGTTTCATCACAAACAACAAGGTATCCATAGAGACCTCGTTTTGCTTGAATGTCACGAAGATATGGTTCAACAATATTCACAAAGTTTGCCCTTGTAATTTGATCGTTTAATTCAAATAATTGTGCCTGTGCGCTTCTTTGAAGTGCTTGTTCAATAGTGAGGAACAAGCGACGAACATTAATGCGATCAAATGCTGATGCATAACCAAGAGCAGTCTTATCTCCAAAGAGAAGAACACCAATTCCTGGTTGATTGACAATTGAGTTAATTCTCAATGGATAAAGTTGATCTCTTTGTGCTTTAGACGGATTGTATGCAAGTTTAATTGCATTATTTAAAACACCTCTTTGTTGACCTGCTGGTGAGAACCAGGGATATGCAACAATATTTGTTCTACACATCAATCCTGCCACGTCAGCGTTGCAAGGAACGTAACGGAATTGATTATTAAATCTATCATAAGTGTACTTATATCCACTATCAAAAATTGCGTATGATGATGATTGGAGTGGACTAAAGAACTTAATTATGTTATTAGTTTGTGTATTTGTATTTGTAAGACCAACAACAGACAATCTATGTGGAGAAATTACCGCCACACAATCCCCTCTTTGTTGTGCAATATTAATTAAATAATTTGCTTTTGCTTGTGAATTGTATGGTGTAGTTGCATCACCAGAAAGTCCTGGACCCATGATTAAATAGTCAACTTGAATTTCGTCTTTATTAGAGAAAAGATTATAAGAAGTCATCAAATCTCCAAGAGTTGCTGTCATTCCCCCATTAGAAGAATAATCAACACCACCACCAAAATTATATGTTACATTTCCAAGAGAACTAAAAGTAACTCCTTGAGATGGAACATTCCATGATCCTTGAGATTGAGTATATGCTGTAAATCCACTTGAAAATCCTGTTGGAATTGGAGTAGTATTGTGATAAGAATCATTTCCTAAAGAAGGATTGTCTCCAACAAAAAGATATGATGAATAGACTGCCAAATATTCTTTCCAATAATTTTTTTGTGGAGAATTTACTGCGGAAACTGAATCACTTGCTTTAGACAAGTTCAAATGCTTTTCAAGTAAGTTTCCTTGAATTCCAGTAACAGTTCCAGTATCATCTACAACTACAATATGAAGTGCATCATTTTTACCATTTCTAGTAGTAACATAATTATTTGAAACTGGTTTTGGTACAAGTGAAGACCAATAAATTGTAGAATTTGTTAATCCAAGAGTTTGTTGATCATACCAATCGTTAACTGATGATACTACAGAAACTGATCCATTACCTGTTGTAATACCAGAATTATTCTTGAATACAATAGTATCTGATAATTCTAAAGCAGAGTGGTTTGTATTTTGTGCGTAATTAATCCCTGTTTCAGTTCCAGCAGAAGAAACTCTAGATACAATTTTTACATCAAAATAACTATTCCCATTTGTTGTGTCTGTAGTAACACCCGTGATAATTCCTTTTAAATATCCTGTAAATGTTTCAACAGATCCTGAACCTGGAATACTTACACCGTTTAATGGTGAAGTAACACCATATCCAATTACTGCGCCAGCAGATCCCGGATTAACTGTTGAAATACCAATAATTTGATCTGCTTTATCATCGATCATGCAAACTTTTAGATTGTTTGCCCATGAACCAGGATTTTTTGCTGCAAAAACATAATCGGCAATATCATCTTCCCAATTTGTTTGATAATCATCAAAGTTTTTAATTTTAACTGCTGTGCTATATGCAATACCAACACCAGCATTTGCATTATTTAAAGTTGTTCCATCAGTTCTTGCAACTTTAAGAACACCACCATATGAAAGATATGAGGATGCACTCATCCAGTATTCATATTGTGCATCAGTAGAAAGTGGTTTGCCAAAAACTTGAATGAGTTGATTTTCTGTGGTGATATCAACTGGTTGATCAACTGGACCAATTGAAAATGGACCTGCAATTGCTCCAATGTTATCTAATACATTATCAGCTCTTCCTACTGTTAAATCAACCTCTCTGGTAAGAACACCTGGAGATAATTGAGGAGTCGCCATGTTTTTCTCCGTAAAGTCTCAGTTTATCTGAAAATATTTATTAAAAGCATGATTTTCAGTGGGGAAACGTTGCATGAACAATTACCAATCTGGATACTGCCAATCAGTACTATACATTTTTTTCTTTTTGGAATGTGTAATTCTTTTTATAGCACACTCTTTACATTCATACGAATATGATGATAATAATGTGCTATTTTTTCTAATCCTATAAAAACTATCCATTAAACTTTTTCTTATTTTACAAGTTCTACATTTTCTTTCTGTTAAAAATAAATGTCCTAATTCAAATTGATCATCGAAATCCATTTATTGATATTCCCACATATAAGATCTGTCACCATATTCATCTGCATACCACCTATCACCATCATTATCAACAAAACTAGTATCATCTAATCCATCATTGACAAAACCAAAAGGTGCCATATCTTGTTCTATTTGATTTTTTTGTTCTTCATATAATCTTTTTCTAACATCCTGCTCTGTGAGTTCTTTGAAATAGTCCTGTGAAACTAACCAAGCATAGATAACCAAACACATTGCCAAATCATCATTACAACCCTCTTCTGCCTCAAAAGAATTGTGTTTTTGAATGAATGTTGTTAGTTCACTCATAATGTCATAATCTTTAAAAATAAGTTTACTTTCCTCAATCATAGTCTTTAAATTGAGGCAACCAATTTTCTTAACAGTCTTAGACATTTTTACACCAAGTTGAGTTTTCTTTCCAGAAAATCCTTGTCCAACAATCTGTCCTGCTCTACCTCTCATTGAACACATAAGAAGATTGTTATACTCAAGATCATAATGAATAATTGATGCAACTTGATCACCAACATCATTTACTTCACATAAAATATAAGCATTATTATAATTTTTTGCAATGTCCACAATAACACTTGGAAAAAGCATTGGTTTTATTTCGTTGTTTCTATACTTTGCAACAACTTGATGTGGAAAGGATGTGATATCAATTACAGTAAATGCTGAATAATCGTTTCCTACGCCTCTAGCAACGTCTACAGTCATTAGGTAATCGTGATCACCTAAAGAATCCTCATGAATATCTAAACCGCCTCCAGTGGTCTTTGGGTGGTCATACACAAGACTTCTTAATTTGCTTGGAGCAATGAGAGTATCTACTGATCCTAAAAATTCACATTCAAATTCAACTTTGAATTGTTGTTCTGAAGTATTTGCAATTGTTTGTTTCTTCCATTCTTCATCTCTACCTGGAACTTCACTCCAATGAACATCCGTAAATATATACTCATTTTTACTTTTTTCTGCATCATGCCACATACGGTAGAAATGATTCATACCGTGTGGAGTAGAAACAATTATAACTTTTGTTTGTTTACCTGAAGTGATTGTTGGATATACTGACGCAAAGAATGAATCTGCAATATGATTTGGTACGAACGCAAATTCGTCCAAAAATAAGATATTGAATGACATACCACGAACTGCAGAAGCAGAAGTAGAAGCAGCCAATATCTTACTGCCATTTTCTAACTCCAATGAACCTTTATTCCAAGATATGATACCTTGCTGCATCCATTTTGGTAAGTTTTCATATGCGGTTTGTAAACGATCTAAAAGTTCTCTTGCAGTTGCTGCTTTGTTGGCAAGAATACCAATGTTTACATTATCATTGAATACTGCATAATGAAGCAAAAAAGATATCACAGTTGTAGATTTACCAGTCTGTCGTGGCATCTTACAAATATTAAATCTATTATTATGGAAGTTATTAATTAACTTCTCTTGGAAATGATATGGTTTAAAAGTTTGTAGACCATGATCCAGTGTTACAATCTTTACATAATTATTTGCAAAGTACACTGGATCGTCTTTACACTTAACAAACTCAAGAATTTGGTCTTGTGTAAATTCAATAGGAGTATTTGCTTTTTTGAGCAATGGATTGCCCAAATAAACATCATTTGACATAATAGAATAACCTCAAATTACCATTTAACTTTATTTGCCCAATAAGCAGCACTCATATTTCCTTTTGCAATATTTTTTGCATGTCTTGTTTGGAATCTATGACGACGACTTGCATATTCCTTTGATTCACCTTCTTTCTTTGGGGAACCTTTTACGCCAAGTTGCCCAAATCTAATAAGTTTTTCTTTTCCATCTTTACATGCTTTTACAACATGAGACTTCCCAGTTTCCCCTGAACCATGTGCTTCTGCTTTTGGTTTATTGCAAGGCATCTCAGACTTTTTTGATTCTTCTATTTCAACCTCTTCTCCCATTGGTTTTACATAGTTTTTATTTGGACCTAATTTTGCAGCACTTCCTCCTTGAAATCCTGCCTGAATAAGTGGTTGTCCTGGAATAAATTCCGAAACTGAGTGATGAACAACTCTTGCTCCAGGATATACTTTTTGGATTTCAATAGTTACTTCTTGACGAGATGGAAGTTTTACTTGGGGAAAGAACATTCTCATAGCATAATATTTTCCTCTCCACAAAATAGTAACTGCAATAATATTTCCAGTTTGTGATTGAAGACGAGTTGCCTCATCAATACTATTGTTTGCCATAAAGGTGCTTTTTGGAGACACCATTAGATCTGGTTTAATTAAATCTATAAATTCTATATAAGGATTTCCATTTGCATCTTCAATAGTTACATCTTCTTTTTTTACACAGGAACCTTTAGCAAACTTTGCAGTATTTTTTTTTCTTGTATAACCAGTCCAACATTTTTCAATTACAATTTCACCTTTAATTTTATCAACCAATTTTTCTTCAAATCTTGGAATATCAACTTTTTTAGATGCTTGCTTTTGAAGTTTTTGTGCTTTTGGTCCAAGTTGTGCAGCTGCATCTGGAGTTAATGCTGATGCACCACTAGACTTTTTAATTTGTGTTTTTGGATCTTTAAGGGGATTTACTGCCTCATCCATTTCTCCACTATTAACATAATCTGCCGCAGTATCAATATAATCTGCTGCTTTAGTAATTTTAGATTGAACCCATGCTTCAAGATCACCTTCACCTTTACTTACTTTTGCTTGAAGTCTTTTTACAGCACTTGTAATAGTTTTAAGTTCAGATCTTGCCATTGAATATTCGTGATCTTTGATAGAAACTTTATCCCACGCTTTTCCACCATAAGAGCATTCAGATCTTGTTTCTTTTTTGTCGCATAATGGACAATATCTTTGTTCTTCGTTCATGATTTCCTCCGATTTTGTTCCCCAGTTTGCAGCACCAACTTGACGGCATTTTACAAGTGCCCCAGATGCATATGCACTGGGCCAAACTTTAAATCTTGCTTTTACTTTACTATAACAAGCATCCTTTTTACCACTACCTTTTCCTTTATTGTCAGATTCTTCGTTCATTTTCGTTTTCTTTGGTTTATCTGTGGAAACATAAGTTGGTTTTGCAGCACCAGTTTTTGATTGTTGATCGGGGTCTGCTGCACTTTTTCTTTTTACTGCAGATCT
>Ga0315288_10011446_pt1 | contig 11167 bp, 12 predicted proteins | sample YL17G11_20_MG_FD_203454 | JGI IMG/M metagenome (GOLD analysis project Ga0315288, IMG submission 203454) | Sediment microbial communities from Yellowstone Lake, YNP, Wyoming, USA - YL17G11_20 | ecosystem: Environmental > Aquatic > Freshwater > Lake > Sediment | place: USA: Wyoming | collected... | reverse complement strand
GTCCCTGACGCGCCGCTCTGCTGCTGGATGAGGATGCCCCCTAGCTGGTAGCAGGGGCTGGGGGTATTGTGCTGGGCGAAGAAGTAGAGACCGTAGACGTAGGAGGCGCTGGGGGTGCCCTGGCCGACGGCCCCGCCGCTGAGACCGTAGGTGAACTGGGGGCCAGCGGCTCGATTCCCATACACCAGGTTGTAGACGCCGCAGGCGGGGTGCGCTGACAGGGTTCCGATGACGCTGACCAGCCTGCCATCGTTGGGGGTAGCGTCAGCAAAGGCCGCATGCTGGCTCACACGGAGGTCACCGGCGAGGGCTACATGGGGGCTGGTGGGCGAGAGGGTGATGCGGTTGTTGCCGCCTGAGTCGCGGATGGTGTTCTGGCTGAGGCGCAGGATCTCGATCAGGGCCTCGCCTCGGGAGGGGACGAATCCGGTATGGCCTGACTGGGCATAGCCCAGGTTGGATAGAGCCGAGTGGTCGCTCGCGCCGCCGCCCTCTGGTTCGCCAAACAGTTTCAGTCGGCCCATGTTGTCCCCTCTAGCTCAAGGAAGCATAAACAGAAATGGAAAGGCTGGTGGCGGTGGCCGACACCACCTTCAGAAACACGGTGGCTCCCCTTACCTCCGCCTCCAGGCTGGGGATCGGATTGGCGGCCAGCTCCGCCTGGCTGAAGCTGCGCTCGCAGCCGCGGAAGTACTTGCCCGCCGTGGCGTCCCACACCAGGAGCTGCACCTTGAGGGCGGTGAGGCCTGTAGAGCCGCTGGTGTCCAGGTCGAAGCGGACATTGCGGTAGCCGCCGCAGTCCACCCCCGCGCTGGCGCTGGTGGGGTCGGAGGGATCGGCTGCCGTCAGGCCGCTGCGATGGACGATGGGCGGCGTCTCCTCGTAGACCGGCCCCTTGGGCACACCCTGAGAATCGATGCGAACGTTGGCCACGGATTCTCCCTTCGGTCGGCTGAGTCAAGGGCCGAGGGCCAGGGGGCATCGGATTGGCCTCCCCATGCCCCAGGCTTATGGTCATCAACTTTTGGATTTATCTCTGAGGGTTGAAATCCGCAGCTTCGAGGAAGCTGCGGATTTCAACCCTCAGGAGTGTCCTATGGCCGTACGCCCACCAGCTTGGCCAGCTTGAGGGTGTTGAACAGGGCGGTGGCCGTGTACCACTTGATGCGGCTGCGGCTAGCGTCCTTCTGCTCCAGGCTTCCCACGCGCTCCACCTGCAGGCCGCCCGGCCCGGTGAGGCCGGCCAGAGCCCCCTCGCCGAACTGGAGGGCGTAGATGGTGGAGCAGTCGGTGCTGGTGCCCACCGTCTGGTTGTCGGGAATGTAGTCGGACACACCGAGGGGGATGCCGTCGTAGTACTGGACCATCTGGCCGAACTGGTCGCGGTCGCTCTCCAGGAAGGTGCCGGCGGTGCGACCCAGCTTATTGATGATGCGACGGCTGCGCCGGCTCATCAGCAGGAGCTCCGGCTTGCCGCCCTTCACCGTGTCCACCAGCTCGTCCAGCTTGTCCAGGGTCAGGGAGCCGCCGTTCACCCCCATGCTCAGCGTCTGGCCGGACTGGCACAGCTTGTCGATGCCGTCGAAGGCCTTGGGGTTGGTGCTTGAGTCGCCGCTGATGAACGTCTGCTCGAACAGGTCGCGCACCGCCTTGGCCTTCAGCTCGATGACGGCCGCCTCCAGGTCCTGGACGTTGGAGCGGGTGGCCACAAGGTAGTTATCGATGTCGGCGTCGCCGCCCATGATCTTGAGGGTGGCTGTGACCTGGGAGAAGGTGGGGGTCGATTCCGTCCAGGTGTCGCCCACGTCGTAGAAGGAGGCGGTGGCGGCCGTGCTCTCGCGGTTGTAGGTGAGGCCGTTGCCCACGATCTCGATGAAGGGCAGTACCTGGAGGATGGGGCTGTCCTTGATGATCGTCTCGATGACGCCCACCAGGAGGACGTCGTTGGAAAGCTTGGATGCTTCGGCCAGGGTTAGGGCCATCTTCTACACACTCCTTTCCTTTGCTTGGTCCGTAGCTGCAGACCTTCAGGGTCTGCTCCCGTTCGCAGGGCTAAAGCCCTGCAGCTACGCCGTTGCTACCGTTGCCGTGACAGGCCGTAGGCAATCTTCTCGCCGGGGCTGAGCGCCGAGAGGTCGGCGGCGCGCCGAGCGGGGGCACCGGTAGGCACCCGCAGGGCCTGGGCTTGCGACTCCAGGTGGCTGCGGAGCTGGGCGACCATGCGCAGGGCGGCGTCCAGTTGCTGGTCCACCTCCTCCACGGTCTCGCCGCTCACCAGATCGGGCGGCACATCCGGCCTGCCGGCCAGCAGGACATCGCGATACTTGCTGGCCGCCGCCTTGAGGCTGACCTGGAGCGCTTCCGCCTCCTGGCGGAGGCCAGCCAGCTCCTCGTCGCGGGCGGCAACCTGGGCCTGAGCCTCGCCCAGGGAGGCGGAGAGCTGGCTTTGCTCCTGCCGGAGCTGGGCCAGGGTCTCCTCCAGGTGGGCAGCTCGCGCCTCGCGGTCGGCGGCGATGGGCTGCAGGCGGTCGACCTCCGCTCGGGCATCAGCTAGCTCGTCCTGAAGGGCGGTTATCTCTTCGTCTGTCACTGTCGAAAACCTCCGCTAGCTAATCTTGGCGAGGGGAATAATAGGACATACGTTCTATCATCGTCAAGGATGAGGTGTCACATCCACTGGTTCACCGTTGGTGGTTTGCTTCTCGACCCCCGCCTTATGGCGATCAAGAAAACAAGAACACCCCTGAGGGTTGAAACCCTCAGCTTTGGGGAAGCTGCGGGATTTATCCCGCAGAGGTGAATTTAAATAGTTTAACGCCATCAGGCGGGGGCATCGGATTCGCCTCCCCATGCCGCAGCCTTATGGTCATGAACAAAATGACTCGACACAAGGCAGGGCTGAAGCCCTGCAGCTACGACCCCGGCCCCTCTTCATTTCGTAGCTGCAGACCTTTAGGTCTGCCTGGAAAGGGCAACCAGATATGTCGGTTTATGTTCTCAATGCCCATCAGGCTGGGGTCGTGTGCGAACCGGGGAGTTCAGAACTTACCAATCATGAACCAACTACGTGTCACATCGGCCGGTTGCTGTAACAAATGGGAGAGGGTCGTCCTCTTATCTGTGTGGGGGTATTGTGCGGACTTTGCAGGGGCGGATTTTCATGAGGAGAGAGAGATGAAGAGGTTTCTGGCAGCGGTAGCACTGATGACGGTACTGGCGCTGGCGCTCGCCTGCGGATCCGGCGATGGTGAGGGGCAGCCGGCGGCTGACATAGGCGCCAGCCCCGGCGCGGAGCAAGGCCAGGCGCCGCCAGCGGCGACGCCGACGGCCACGCCGACGGCCGAGTCCACCCCCTCGCCGGCAGCGGGCCTGGCGGAGGAGCTGGACGAGCTGGTGCTGGGCGAGGACGACGTGCCGATCGACTTCTCCTCGCTGGGCAGCATGAGCCTCGATTTGGGCCTCGATTTCCTGGACCTGCCCTTACCGCAGGGAATGACAGCCCACATGAGCATGTTTGCCACCCCAGATAGCGAAGACATGATCATTTCCATGGTCATCCTGATGGAGGACGACACGGCCTTGGAGGAGGCCTTCTCGCAGATAGACGACCTGAGCACCGAAGAGATGGAGGAGGCCTTCAGCATGTTCGGCGACTACTCGGATCTGGGACTGACCCTTCTCGACACCCGCGAGCTGGATGTCTCCGACCTGGGCGACCAGGCCTACGGCTTGGGCCTGACGATGGAGATGCCCCAGGTGGGCGTTATGGACTGCGAGATGGTGTTCTTTGGCGAGGGGCCAGTGCTGGCGGTGGCCATGACGATGGCTATGCGCGGCGGCACCGCCGTTGACGTGCGGCCCCTGGCGGACACGATGGCCGACAAGATAGAGGCCGCTGTCCAGTAGACGACGCTAATCCGCAAGACACTCGCGGCGCCCCGGTGCAAGGCCGGGGCGCCGTTCTAGTCTTCCTTCCCCCTCTCCCTCCAGCCAGCGGGGGGACTCTGTCTCCGGGTCCTCCACCCCCAGCTCGTCGGCGGCGCGACGGCGGGAGTGGATGCCCGCCGCCACCAGGCGCGCCTCCCGCCTACGGCCGCCACGCGGGCTCCGTGTCAACGTCATCGTTGGTGGTGAGGCGCGTCGTGTTTCCCGTCCCATCGGCGTTCATCACGTAGATGTCGGTGTTGCCGTCGCGGTACGAGGCGAAGGCGATCTTGGTCCCGTCTGGCGACCAAGTGGGATGCGACTCGCCGGCTGGGTTGTTGGTGAGCCTGGTTTGCCCGGTGCCCGTTGCCGTCATCACGTAGATCGCCCGGTAGACGTCGCGGTGCGACGTGAAGGCGATCTTCGTGCCATCCGTCGACCAGGCGGGGTGAGAGTCGTCAGCTGCGTCGTTGAGGGTCGCGTTGGCCTGCACCGTCCCGTTGGCGTTCATCACGTAGATCTCACCATTGCTGTCGCGGTACGACTGAAAGGCGATCTTGGTCCCGTCCGGCGACCAGGCGGGGTCGTAGTCGCCCGCCGCGTTGTTAGTGAGCCTGGTCTGGCCCGTCCCGTCGGCGTTCATCACATAGATCTCATCGTTGCCGTCTCGTTGCGACGTGAAGGCGATCTTGGTCCCGTCGGGCGACCAGGCGGGGCCAAGGTCCGCGGATGGGTGATTGGTCAGGTTGGCCTGCATCGAGCCGTTGGCGTTCATCACGAAGATCTCGAAGTTACCGTAGCGGGCCGAAGCGAAGGCGATCTTGGTCCCGTCGGGCGACCAGGCGGGGGAAATATCCCGGGCTGGGTTGTGGGTGATCCTGGTCTCGGCCGTCCCATCGGCGTTCATCACGTAGATCTCGTCGTCACCGTCGCGGTCCGACTGGAAGGCGATCAAGTCGGAGGTTACCATAACGCTCCGGACAACCGCTGCCCCCCAAGAGGGCATCATATGAAGTGTGCTGAGCTCCCGCCGGTCGCGGAACCACCCCGCCCAGCCACCCGTCTCTGGGTAGAGCGAGTAGGCCACATCCGCCTGCCACACCCCGCACGTGTCTAGCGCCGCGTCGGCCTCGGTGTCCGCGCCCTCCCACGCCGCTATCGCCCACCTGCCTGGCAGGGGGCAGCCGCGCATCTGGCCCGGCTCCGGCGGCGCCGGCTTGACGGTCGGTGTAGGGCTGGCGGTGGCTGACCCCAAGGCGAAGAAGCCCTGCATGTTCTCGAACCTCGAAAGGTTGCTGATCTCCGGCCGGTCGGGAAACGAGCGCAACCACTCGCCGCTCGACGCGTCGAGGGCATAGGCCGCGGCCACCGCTCCTTCCCCGCACGTGTCTAGCGCCGCGTCGGCGTCGGTGTCCGCGCCCTGCCACACCGCTAGCGCCCACCTCCCCGCCTGGGGGCAGTTGTACATCTGGTTCGGCGGTGGTGTAGCGGTGGGGGTGGGAGTAGGCGTGGGTGTGGGCGAAGGTGTGGGCGAAGGTGTGGGCGAAGGTGTGGGCGGGGGTGTCTCCGTGGGCGTAGGGCATACGGTAACCTCGACCACGGCCTCGCCGCGGGTGTGGGCGTAGGCAAGCGTGTTCACCAGGTAGAGCATTGGGGCACCGAGAGCGACGAGCTCGATTTCCTGGCACTCCTCATTGCTCTCGCCCTGGTTGAGGACGATGTTGTCGCCTATGCCACAGCCGGTCGGGTTGACCACCACGATGCGGCTGGCGCCAGCACTGGCCGCCTCGGCCAGCGTGGTGCTGCACGTAGCTACCGCCGACACACCGCCGCCCCCCGGCGAGGCGACGGCCAAAGCCAGCACCAGCACCGCCCCCAGGGCCAGAGCAATCGCTATTGCGGCAGCCTTTCGTCGACTACTACGCACGGCTCACCTCCAACAGAGTAGCTGCGTTGGGCAACCGCATCGTAGACGCGGGTGTGAGGGTTGTCAAGGGGTTATCCGCCTGGACTTACCGCAGCCCTCCTCGCCCTCACCGCAGGCGCACGGTACGCCAGGAAGCGGTGGCTGGGCTAGCCCTTCTCCTCCCCCCTCTCCCCCTCCTCCGCCAGCCAGCGGGCGAACTCTGTCTCCGGGTCCTCCACCCCCAGCTCGTCGGCGGCGCGACGGCGGGAGTGGATGCCCGCCGCCACCAGGCGCGCCTCGTCCTCCACCAGACGGCTGCGGTCCTGCGGCAGCAGCGGCCCCCAGATGGCCCGCGTCCGGTAGGGAGCGTAGGACACGCCGGTGTGCTGCTCCAGGATGCGCAGGATCATCTCGTTGCGCCGCTTGTAGACCGCGCTGCGCAGCAGCCGCTTGCGCTGCACCTTCTTGAGCAGCGGGTCCAGCTCCATCTGGAGGGCCACCCCCGATAGCCCCTGGCGGTTCTCCCCGAAGGCCGTGCGTGGCGATTCGCCCAGGTCGTGCAGGGTGCGGTACACCAGGTCGATGTAGTCGGCGTGCAGTCGGACGCCGCCGCCCTGGAGCAGGTCGAGCAGGTAGGCGCGGGCCTTCTCCGGCAGCTCCCACACCGCCCCCGGCTGCACGGCGATGTCCTCGGCCTCGGTGACGTTCTCCAGCACGGCAATCGGATTGCCCGAAAGCTCCAGGATCATCGAAAGCTGGGACATGGCCCGATTGAGCTCCCGCACCGACTCGCGGATGGCCGGGATGTCGGAGACGCCCCAGAACTTCTTGGGCTCCCGCAGGTTGGGGAAGATGACGAAGGGGATGAAGCCGTAGGGGTTGGCCTTCGACTCCAGCAGGTCGTTGTCCAGCCACAGCTCGAACTCCTGCTGCGTCCACACCTCCACCACCGTCGATTCCCGCCGCCGCCCCGACGAAGTCGGGGAGGGCTGGATGCCGTACAGCATCTGCACCTCCTCCGCCGATAGCTGGTAGCGGCTGGCCACCCGCCACACGCGGGTCACGTCGTCGCCCAGCCACCAGACGTAGAGGCCCTGCACGTCCGGCGCCCCCACCCTCACCCGTCGCTCCAGGGGGTCCCAGGTCACCTTGAAGGCGGCGTCGCCCAGGATGGAGCAGTCGCTCTCCGTATCGAAGTCCAGTTGCTCCAGGTTGTTGGCCTCCGATACCTCCCGCAGGACGGCCTCCACCCGCCGGGCTGCCTCCGCCGCTTCGGGCGAGCCGTCCACGGGGTCGACGGCGAACTTGAGCTCGCTCATCACATAGGAGGCCATCTTGTCGATGATCGTCTTGGCGTAGTTGAAGATGAGGCGGCGCTCGCGGCGGCGGGCCGGCTCCGGCCACTGCGCCCCCTGGTAGAAATCCAGGTTGTCGCGATAGGCTTTCAGCCGCCCCGGGTCGAGGCGAGCGAGCTGCTGGGGAAAGGTTAGCGTGTTGGTGGTTGAGCTCTTCATGGTCTCCCCCTTCTCAGTATTCGGAACACAGTGCGGCGGGAGACGCCGTAGCGTCGCGCCAGCATGTCCACCGACAGGCCCTGGCGTCGCCGCAGGCCGAGGATCTCCCGGTCGCGCCCCACGTTGAAGATGGCGCGAACTCCCCCCGGCGCGTCGTAGCGGCAACGGGGCAGGGGACAGCCCAGGCAGGAGACGTACAGGTCGCACCCCTCGTCGCGATAGCGGGTGAATTCGGGCAGGGCGTCCTGGCGGACAAGGCGCTGGCCTTCGATCATGCCCAGACCTCCTCCCGCAGGCGACCGCGGGCGGCCCGCGGCCGCACGTCCCGCGCCGCCTCCACCAGCAGGGCCAGGCTCATCAGATAGTCGTCGTGCCCCTGCGACGGCTCGACGAAGAAATTCATCGTCCGGCTGGGCCGATAGGCCACGCGGGCTTGCTCCATCTCCCGCCAGAAGGAGCGATACTCCAGCGAGCCGTCCTGGGCGTATGCCTTCAGGCGGCCGCCGTTGACCGCTGCCAGCAACTGGTAGCCCAGCCGCGACTTGCTCTCGCTGGAGAAGCGCACCGGCAGCACCACCTGCGGCCGCAAAGCCGTCGCCAGGAAGCGAGCCACCGTCTCCCCCAGGCCGGTGGCGTCCACGGCTACCCGCCGCACTTGCCAGACGTGGCCCAGGAGGTCTACCAGCCGCCCGTAGAGCAGGTCGTGGCGCTCGCCCTGGAAGCAGTAGTGCTCCACTACCTCCAGGCGTGGCTCTTGCACCAGGGCATCGCTGGGCGGGAAGACGAGGCGGCCGATGGTGAGGACGGTGGCGTCGTGGTGAGAATTCCCGCTACCGCACCCTAAAGGATGCGGCATGACGCTCAGCGATTCGCCGCCGATGTCCAGGCCGGCGGCGTACGTCTCGCCCGCCGTCGGCTGGCTCTGGCGGCTGTGCTCGCCCTGGAGCTGGGCCCGCTGAGACGGGCTGAACAGCCTGCCGCCGCCGGCGATCGGTTTCAGGCAATACTGGGTGAGGAACAGGGGATGGTTCTCGCCCAGGCGCTGGCGCTCTCCCTCCACGTAGCGGCCGTAGGCGGGGTTGCATTCGGCCACCACCTGCCAGTCGTACTGGTAGTGGCGGCGGATGCCATCCTTGCGCTCCAGCGCCAGATTGCTCTCCCTGGCCTGCTCCAGGAGGGTGGAGTCGTCCCAGGGGGTGCCGTAGTAGACGGTGGTGGCGTTGGCCGTGGCCGCCATGGGGCGGAACTCCTTGTCGAACTTCTCCTTATCCACATCCTGGGCTTCGTCCACCTCCAGGAGAAGCTGGGCAGTGTGACCGACGACATTGCTCTGAGGCTCGGCCGAGAGGAATACCTGGCGGGCGCGCCCCACCCGGATGATGTGCCCCTCCTCGCGGGCGCAGACGGCGGCCAGGCCGGCCTCGCCCAGACGAGACCACAGCCGTCGCATGCTGATGCGAGCCTGGGGCTGGAAGGTGGGCGCACACTTGATGGCATCCACGTTCCAGTCCATGTGAGCGGTCAGCAGCAGAAGCTCCAGTTGGGCCGACAGCTCGTTCTTGCCCGCCTGGCGAGCCATCATCACCGAGATGCTGTGGCCCTGCCGCTGGAAGACGCTGCGGGCGATGGCTCGCCCCGCCTCAACCTGATAGGGGCGCAGGCGATGGCGCAGTCCTGTTCCGTCCCTACTTCCCCTTTTCATCACTGAATAAGCTTGATGATCACCTGGGTCAGGGCCGTCCCTGCCACCAGGAAGATGAGCCCGTTGACCCGCCCCTTCAGCTCGTCGAGCTGCTGTTCCAGGTGGTGCAGGCGCTCCTCCACCACCGCCCGGAAGGGGTCGTCGCTGGTGGGCGCGGCGTCCTCCTTCTGGGCTGTCCGCTGGCGGCGGCGGAACTGGGCCAGGGCTCTCTCCAGCTTGCTAGCCATCGTGAGGGAAGCCCTCGGGGTAGAGGACGGCGCCGATGCCGCGTACCACCCCGGCAATGCTGTCCGACAGCTCGCGCTGGGCCTTGGGCGACAGGCGGTACTTGGCGGCGACCGCCTTCACCAGAAGGTCTACGCCCTTCGCGATTAGCTGCATGTCCTCAGGCCGTTCTTCCAACGCTTCCTTCAGCCTCACGCGCAGGAGGGCGATCTCCTCGTCCAGCCCTTCCATCTGGCGGGCCCACTCCCACCTTTCGGCTTCGCTGAGGGCCTCCTGGTAGAAGCTTCGCAGGTGGCGCCGCTGACGTGTCCTAGCGGCGCCGGCCACGGCTCGACCCTCCTCTGCCAGGCGAGGGCAAGCCCTCTCCGCCCTCGGCCGATAGCACCTCCAGCAGGCCGTAGATGGCGTCGGGGGGAAGATTGGCCGCTGCCCGGCTGACCCCCAGCAATAGATAGAGGGCGGCCAGCTCCCACTCTTTTCGTTCGATGGCTAGGGCCAGGGCCGGCATCGCGTTCATTCCTTTCGCTCGCTCCTATGGTTGAGGGCACGCAATACCAGCAGGGAGACGGACAGTGTTCCCAGGAAGGGAAGCGAGCGAACCAGCAGCCAGGGGAGAGGGGAAAGGAAGGGCATCTCCCCGCGCCAGCCCAGGCGATAGGTGGTGTACAAGGCCGAGAAGTAGAGGCTCTCCACCAGGGCCCCAGCGTTCACCAGGGCCAGGGCGGCAGCCCCGACGCGCCGCGGCAGCGTCTCCTGACGCCGCAGCAGGTACAGAAGAAAGTAGAGGGCATTGAAGCCCCCACAGAGGGCGGTGGTCAGGTCCTGGGCCACCGCCAGCGCATCGCCAAGGCTGTCCACCGATGCCTCCCATGGCCGTAAAGGCCGCCCGTGGTGGGGTCACGGTCGCATTCCCTCTCGGGGCCTGAGCGGCCAGCACCCCAGATCGTGCCGGCAGGGCGATAATAGAACATGCGTTCTCTCCTGTCAAGGGGAGGCGATCACCGGGGCCGGGGTGGTGAGTAATCAGTGAAATGGTTTGCCCCGAATAGGAGATTTATTTGGGGATGCGGATGATCGCGTAACGTGGCAAGTATTCGCCCGTCTATAGAGTGTAAGGGATATGCCGTATCCAAGCCCATACCTAGCTCACACGCCGCGCCAGCGCCTGTGAGGGAAAGGAGGGGGAACGCAAGGCATGAAGGCTTTACGTCCGCAACGGAGATTCCTCTTTTATTAGCATCTGTTTCCCCATGGTTGGCCGGTCCGAGGATCGGGTGGATTCGGACCGTGCCGCCACTTGCTTTCTACTAGGAGAAAAGGACGGAGACAATGACACACCTATCGCGCATCCTGTTCGTGCTGCTTGTCGTGGGAGTAGTAGCAGCCAGCTTGGGAGTGGCCAGCAATGCCATTTGGACGGACAGCGAACCCGTTGATGCCAACGTCTTCTCCACGGGAACGCTGGACATATCGACCGACCCGATCACGGCCGTCGTCACCTACACGGACATGGCACCCGGTGACAGCACCGGTGGTCAGTCGCTCACCGTCTCCAACGATGGCTCCCTGGAGCTGCGCTATGCCGTGACCATGACCGCCGACAACACCGACCTCAAGGACCTGTACGCTGAGTTGGACCTGACCATCAGGGAAGAGGGCACCGACTGCTCGACGTTCGACGGGACGGTGCTCTACGGGCCCGCCTCGCCTTTCCTGCTCAGCGGCAACCTCATCGGTGACCCCACCCAGGGCGCAGACACGGACGACCGGATCCTGGCGACATCGGCCAGCGAGGTGCTCTGCTTCAAGGTGGACCTGCCGCTCGGTGCGCTCAACGACGTCCAGGACGCCTCTACCACGGCTGTCTTCACCTTCGAGGCTGAGCAGACCGATAAC
>Ga0315288_10011444_pt1 | contig 11168 bp, 3 predicted proteins | sample YL17G11_20_MG_FD_203454 | JGI IMG/M metagenome (GOLD analysis project Ga0315288, IMG submission 203454) | Sediment microbial communities from Yellowstone Lake, YNP, Wyoming, USA - YL17G11_20 | ecosystem: Environmental > Aquatic > Freshwater > Lake > Sediment | place: USA: Wyoming | collected... | reverse complement strand
ACGACCTGGTGAACTACATCACTGGAACGTCGATTGTGTTCGTGCAGACGCTGTGCAACTTTACGTTTCCGCCGCCGCCACCAACTACCACGGCAGCGCCGACCACGACCACGACGGCGCCGCCGCCAGGCTCCACAAATGCGCCAACACCAGAGCCAACCAACGCGCCGACGCCTGCGCCGACGCCGTGCTCGGGCGCGTGTTCGTCGTCGTCGATTCTCGGCGTTCCCGTTTCCTACACGCTGCCGTGCTCGCCATTGACGCCGACCAGCGGCGTGGTCAACGCTGACGTCTACGGCAACTTCTATTGCTTCTACAACGGCATCGTGGGCTGCGTTCTCAACGGCACGTTCCTGCTCAACACTGTGTGCCAATGCAATGCGGCGTGCAGTTGTCTCTACGACCTGACGGGCTTCCTGCCGGGCACGTCGATCACCATCGTCACGACGCCGTGTGGCTACACGTTTCCCGATACACCTGCACCGACGGGTGCGCCGACACCGGTGCCAACACCGGCGCCGACACCCAAACCCACACCGGTGCAAACGCCAGCGCCAACACCAACGCCGACGTTTGGCTGTTGTCAGACACGCGTCAGCAACGTAGCAACTAGCGGTGCGTGCGCCAATGGTGCGTCATCGGCCGTGTGCACGTTTCCAGACTACTTTGCCGTGAACGAGTCGTGTTGCAACACCGGCTTCGCGTCGTCGTGCACGACCATCGACGGCAGCGCACCGGCGTGCTCGTTTGGCTGCTGCCAGGACGACAACGTGCCCAAGTGCGTCGTCAATGTGACGGCGGTGTGGTGCGCCGCAAACTTCCCCGCGTTCACCAACTTCGATGCGGCGCACCCCGATTGTTGCTCGAGCACCGACGCGAATTGCCAGACCGCAAACGCACTTCGCGACGGCCTGGGCAACACGTTGTTGTGTCCGGGCGCCACCAACGCGCCCACACCGGCGCCGACTCCCGTGCCGCCGACGCCAGCGCCAACACCCGAACCTCTGGTGTGCTGCGACGCGACGGCGTTCTTCTTGCAGTGCGTGAGCAACTCGACGGCGTCCGAGTGCCTCTTTGGCTACGGCATCGTGCTCAGCGGCCCGGCCAACTGCTGCAACTACACGCAGTGCACGGCGCCCGGCGTCTCGATTCACCTCAACACGGTTGGCGGGCCGCTGGCGCCGCCGTGCTTCGCGCCTACGCCGTCGCCGGCACCGACGCCGGGCACCAACCTCGTGTGCTGCGATCTGAGTGCGATCGCGCAAACGACACAGTGTGTGACCAACATGACGGCGTCCAACTGCGCCGTTGAAAACGGCATATCGTATGCGAACCCCGACTGCTGTGCAGTGCCGCTGTGCGCCAGTGCGCTCGTCTCAGTGGGCCAGCCGGGCAACGCGCCCTACAATTGCTCGATTCCGTTCACGAGCGCGCCAACGCCGGCGCCGACGCCCGCCACTTCGGCACCGACGCCGGCGCCGACGCCAGTCATTGTTTTCGGCTGCTGCAAGGTCGACGACAGCGAGTGTTTGCGCGGCGACACGCAATTCGCGTGCAGCATCATTCCGACTGGTGTGTTCTTCCCGGGCGCCGATTGCTGCCTGCTCGGCAATTGTAGTGCGGTGCCCGTGGTTGATGCGATCACTGGCTTTCCGTCGAATTGCTCCGGTTCAACTGGCTGCTGCCAGACCGACAACACAGAGTGCATTCAAAACGACACACCGGAGCACTGCGCTACACTTTACGCACCCCAGTTCTTCAATAGAACGGACTGTTGCACTGGAGTTCCATCGTGCGCCGGATTGCCGATTCTCGACGCAAGTGTAGGCTTCACGCAAGTTAATTGCACGGTCGTGACGCCTGCGCCGACGCCTGCGCCGACGCCTGCGCCGACACCAAGCAACGCCTTGTTCAGTTGTTGTCAAATCGACAACATCGAGTGTCTACCGAATATCACGCGCGCAGACTGCCTCAGCCACTACGCGCCGACGTTCTTCAACAATACCGATTGTTGCACGATACCCGCGTGTGTTGTCAACGGTATCATCGGAAGTTACGGACCTATTGTCTGTCCTACACCTACGCCCGCGCCAACGCCGACGCCGACTGGCTGTTGCGTCGACTCTGATGTGTTCCTCTGCATACAGTCATCGAGTGACGCGACGTGCAACGCGTTACCCAACGCGTTGTTTGTGCCGTCGGCCGACTGTTGCGCGGTGCCGCAATGCGCCGGCTTCTCGTTGACTTACCTCAACGACACCGGCGTTACGTGCCCAACACCAGCGCCGACGCCGCAGCCGAGTCCGGCACCGACGCCCACGACAACGACAACTCAGTCACCGACGCCGGCGCCGACGCCTCAACCAAGCCCGGCCCCGACGCCTCAGCCGTCTCCGGCACCAACTCCACAGCCGAGTCCAGCGCCGACGCCTCAACCTAGTCCGGCGCCAACTCCACAGCCGAGTCCAGCGCCGACGCCAGCGCCAACTCCACAGCCGAGTCCGGCGCCGACGCCAGCGCCAACACCGGCGCCGACGCCAACAACAACAACGTCGACCACGACCACGACGACAAAGGCTCCGACACCGGCACCGACGCCGGCGCCAACGCCGACAACCACATCAACCACGACGACGGCGACGACGAAAACGACGACCAAGGCGCCGACAACCACGTCGACAACAACGACAGCGGCGACGACAACGGCGACGACCAAGAAGCCGACAACCACGTCGACAACAACGGCGACAAAGACGACGACCAAGGCGCCGACAACCACGTCGACAACTACCGCAACCACTACAACGACAAAGGCGCCAACGCCAGCACCCACGCCCGCGGCGTGCTCGGCGACCTCGTGTCCTGTCAGCACGAGCAGTGGTCTACCATGTAGTCAGACCGGCGTGTGCCAGGCCGGCTTTTGTCATTTCGGTTCATCGAGTGGCACGGTGTGCGCCAACTACAATACGACGACGTGCCACTTCCGGAAGCGGTGGGTGACCGACGGCGGCGCGTGCGTCTGCCCGACTTGTATGTGTTCATCGAGCACGTCGGGCAGCAGCGCTCGCAATTGCACGAGTTCTGGCACCACCAGCACCAGCATCACTACGTCGACAACAACGGCGACGACCAAGGCAACTACCAAAGCGCCCACACCCGCGCCCACGCCGCCCGTTGCGACGTGCCCGTTGCCCAACGACGATCATTCGATATCGTTGTGCGACGAAATCCAAGGCTCGCTGAATCTAGTGGCGCGCTGCGACACGCACGCACGCTGTCTCTACGCCGATAAGTGGGGCATTGTCAACGTCAACTGCTCGTCGCCGCAGTGCACGGGCGTGCTCACGTGGAACAAGCCGTGCGGTTGCACGTGCGCGTGCAGCGTGCTCGAGCGCAAGCACATTTTGACGCGTGATTGCACGGGCGGCGCGTGCATCGACGACGAGGCGGGCGAGAATTCCGGTGGTCATTGGTGACACACACAGAACGAATAAACGCAGTAGTCGTGGAAATAGTTTACTACGCGCTACATGGGCCCCGACCAAAGCGGTCGGAGATTGCTGTAGAACTCGGGTTTCGCGAGCCAGAACTCGCGGCTCTTCTGCACGAGTTGCACGGCGATGGCGCGGTCGTCGGCGGCGCCGCCAATCTTGCCGTGAAAGCGCTCCTTGGGCAGCGCCGACGGGTCGCGCTCGTTGTAGATCAACTGGCGCTGGTAGCGCGCCAACTCATCGACGAGGCCCTTGCGTTGCTCCTCGGCGCTCGAGCCGAGCGCGACCATGAACGGATGCCAGCGCACGTGGTGGCCCATCAGCAGCGCGTTGAACGAGATGACCATCTCCTTCTTGAGCGCCTCGGTCATGCGAATGCCCTCGTTGCCGCGCACGTCCTCGCGCAAACAGTAGACGCCCTCGATGCGCGCGTTCGCCACGTCGATGGCAATGCGCTTGCCCTCCATGGCGTAGTTGGCCTCGGGCGCGATGACGACGCGCGACGTCTCCAGCCCGCGCAGCGTGCGCAGCGCTTGGATGAACGCCACCACCGACGCTGCCTGCGACTCGGGTCGATCGGTGTTGATGGTCGCCGAGCCTACGATCTAAGGCGCGTGCCACAGCCCCAGTTGAGAACCACCGCCAACTAAAACTATAAAACGCACGCACGCACACACGCCCCACACACGCAGAGAAAGACAATGACACCACTACAAGGACGGGAGATATTGTTCGCGCCGCTGTTCGATGCCGACACGCGACGGCAACTCGCGCTCAACAATCAACTGAAGAACGTCTCGGTCGAGCGTGTTCTGCTGGCCGACAGCGTCCCGCAACACGTGCTACGACACTACTTGCGACTGGTGGCGCAGATCATCGAGACCGACTTGCGCAATCGACTCGAAACGGCGCGCGCGGGTTCAGTGTGCACCGACATGCGTCTGCCCATCGAGTTGGACGCCGAGATCATGCGTCGCGTCGACCAGCAAATAGCGATGCAACACGCCAACACCGACCGCGAGAAGCGCGATCTGCCGCCGGCGACACAGCGCGAGATCGACATTGCCGCCGAGAACTACCGCGCATTGCGCGTCTTCCAGCGTCTGGCCGACTTGCTCGCCGATCGTGGCAATGAACTGGAGCCGTTCGACGATCCCGACGCGGCGGTGGCGCTGTTCTTCAACACATTGCATATCTCGCGCACACTGCAGGCGACGTTGGCATCGCGGCGAGCGCGCACGCGCATGCCCGACCACGCGCCAATGGAACGCGAGGCGATGCGCCACTTCCGACCGTTCCTCGGTGCGTTGAGCGAGCGATACGCGCGCCGAGAACTGTTCATCGACGAGTATCTCGAGTGCTTGCGGCGCTTCGTGTTCTGCGGCGTGCACGCACCGCTGCCGCCACAACTCGAACAACACTTGCCCCACACCGACACAGCGAACGAATAAAACACGTCACTTACGATCATGTTTCGGCCAATGAAGATCGCTGCCACCATGGCGAAGCGCGAGTGCTTGCCGCCCGCCGCCGGATCGATGGCAATGTAGATGTCCTTGGCGTAGAGATCGCCCGTCTGCATGACGGCCTCTTGCGTGCGCAGGAACTCCACCGACACCTGATGAAACGCCGGCGTGACCGTCTCGTCGATGGCCATGCCCTTGATCTCGGTGAGGAACGTCGTGGCGCCCATCAGCAGCGAGAGTTTGTCGATCTGATCGCCCGACTGCCACTCGGGGATGTCGCCCATCAAACAGCGACACTGGAGCGCGCGGCCGGCCTTCTTGCACTCGGCGCACACCAACTCAAAGTTGAGCGTCAGGAACACCGAGCGGCCGTCGGGGAACTTGGCCTCGGTGAGCGGCGTGACGAACGAGTCGTCTGGGTTGACGGTGGTGATGCCGATGAACTTGACGTTCTTGCGCGTCAGCGTCGGCCCGATGATCTGGAACACCACGCGCACGTCCATGAAGCCAAACTCCTCGGCGATCACGGTGCCGCTCGCCTTCTTCGAGCCCGTGCCACGCAAGTTCTCCGGCTTCGCCGGGTAGGCGAACATTTCGTTCTCGTAGCCATCGCGTGTGACGAACGTCAGCGACTCGTTCTTGTTGAGCGATTTGACGTGGCCGCCGAGCACAGAGGCGATGATCTTCAACTGCTTGTAGACGGTGAGCAGCAGCATCTTCGACGCGCGCATGTTGTTCGAGTAGCACAGCACGTCGTGATCGGGCTGCGTGGCCAACTCGCTGGCGCAGAAGCCCGACGCCACCGTCGTCTTGCCGCCGCGCCGCTGCATCATGGCCGCCGACTCGGTGCGAATCTCCGACGTGCCAGCCTGCTTTAGCAACTCGAAGAGGTGCGCGTGCAACTCGTCGCGATAGTAGGACGGCAGCGACTGCGTGATCCACGCCTCGATGAGGATCTGCTGCTGCTTCGACCACGGGTAGCCGTTGTCGTTCAACACCTTCAACGCGGCGCGCAGCGCACGCACACGCTTCGCGCCGTTGCACTCGATGCGCGACGCGTCGGCCATCTGCGCGTGCTCCCATTTCGCGTGCACGCGCGTGCGCACCAGATTCTCGGCCTCGTGCTCGATGTCCTGGCGCACCACGTGCTGCAGAAAGCGGTCCGCCGAAAGCCGATTCGGTTGTCGCCGCTGTGACGCCGGCGGCGGTGGCTCCGACTGGCGTGGCAGGCGACGTTTGGCCGCACGTTGATCGAGCGTGCTGCTCCGCGCCGCCGCTGTCGGTGGTGCCGCCGCTGGAGCCGGTGGTGGCGGTGGCATAGCGGCGGCAGCATCTCGTTGCCGCTTTCTCGACGCTGATGCGCTGGCAGCAGCGGAAGCAGCCGCCGAAGCAGCAGCAGCAGCGTCGGCTGCCAATTTGGCGTCCTTTTCACGCTCGCGTGCCATCGCTTCATCGACAGCGCTCGCCAATCGTGAGCCGGTGAACGGCTCGGGTGCACGGTTCGATTGCGGCACGCCGGCGATGAGTTCGTCGCGCGTCGCTATCTCGCCCATGATTTCGGCGAGAATCTCATTGACGCCACGTCTCGCCGGTCTCTCCACTGGAGCAGCCGTTGGCGGTGGCGGCGGTGCTGCCTTCGGAGCATGTGGTGGTGGCGGTGGCATAGGAAGTTCATCGAGGTCGGCAAAGAATTTGAGACCGTTTTCGTCGTCGTCGTCATCGATAACAATGGCGTCATTTTGTGCGGCTGCGGCTGCGGCGGCGGCTGCGGCTGCAGCAATGTTGGCATTGTGTTTTGCGCGCCTCCTCCAAGCCTCGTCGGCGTCAGAGTTACTCGGAATGAGCGGGCGTTTGGGCAACGACCACGGTGGCAGAGACATTGACGCGGCACGCAAACCGGGACCGCTGCATGCGACGTATAATTAAACCCGGCTTACTATTACTGGTGGCCGTGCGCGCAGTTCGAAGCGTGCAAGCGTATGAATGTTGTCCTCTCGTCTCCTCCTACTCTTGCTACTACAACTGTGCCTCCTTTCAACAGCCGTCACCGCTCGCTACTCGTCGGATTCATCAACGTCGGAGTCGTCTTCATCGTCGTCAACATCGCCGCGTTCATCATCGTCGCCGCCGAAAAGGCCTTTGAAACATACGCGACTTGAGAGCAGCAGCAACAGCGACAGCAGCGTCAGCGACACCTTTGACGACTCGGATCAGCCAGTGGGAGCGTGTTGTTTCGGAGACAAGTGCATTGGCACCAACTACACCGAGCACCGGTGCGACTACGTATGGGCGGGTGCCAACACAGACGCGAGCGACTGCTTCGCGCGCAAGCCGTGCTGCTACTCGAACGGCGTGTGCAAGAACGAGCAATGCTTCGAGTGCGCGCTCAACGGCGGCACGCTGGTGCACGAGTGCAACGCCAGAACGTGCGATCCATCGAGCGACAGCAGCAGTAGCAGCAGCGGAAAAAAAACAATGCCATCCACCACGCACACGAAACCAAAGCCAACAACGAAGCCGCCGCGTCGGCCACACACAAAGGGCTGTTGCTGCTCGAAAACACACAAGCCCGCCGAAATGACCGCCGACGAGTGCCATTCGCTCGACGAACACTCTGCCGTCTACAAGGGCGACGGCGTGCGCTGCGAGCGCGACACGTGCACACCGCAGTGTTGTAATCGAGCCAATCACCATCGGTGTGGCAAATGCCATTCGCCGTTGGCGCACGGCGAGACGTTTCTCGGCTTTGGCTCAGACGTGTGTCCTCATCGCCATAGTCACGGCACCACAGACAGCAGCACCAGCAGCAGCGACGAAGAACCCGAAGAGCCATGTGGTGTGGCGTGTTGCATCAACGCGCGCGCCGTCGACGCACGCTCCAGCGCCATGTGTCGGAAAGAGGGCGGCGTTCCGCAGCGCGAGCCATTCGACGGCAATTGCGGCGGCGGCTGTTGCAATCGACTCGACTTCCGACTCGTCTCGAATAGCAGCGAGTGCTGCGGCACGTTTGATCGCTACTTGGGCGACGGCGTCGGCTACTATCCGGGCGTGTGTGGCGGGTGTTGTTGCACGGGCCAGCAAGGCTCCGATCCGTTCGTCGCCAATCAGTCGACGTGCGAGGCCGACAACATCAACAACGTCTTCCAGGGCAACGGTGTGCAATGTGCGCCCACCATTGTCAGCAAACGAGGTCTACACTCATCATCGTCATCCTCCTCTTCGTCATCGTCGTCTTCGTCTGAATTTGATCCATGGCACGGCAGCAGCGACGACCTCGACTCTCTGCTCGATGAAACAACGACGAGCAGACGAGAATCGAGCCGCCGTAGTGATGGCGACGACGATGCGACGATTGTGTTTGATCCGTGCGCCGACGATGGTTGTTGTTGCTTGTCGACGAACAACAACGGCCAGAAGCAGATGGTGGCAAGCGCACTGGCGTGCTTCATGGCGCACGGCGTGTTCAAGGGCGCCGGCACGCTCTGCGCCAATACGACGTGCGGTCCGGGCGGCGTGTGCTGCGTGGGCGACGTCGCCGGCGGCGCGCTCGTCGTGCACAAGAAACGTGAGTGTGACTTCCGGCATGGCGCCTATCTGGGCGACGGCTCGACGCTCGACATGCGCGGCGTGTGCGATCAAACGAGTGGCGCGTGCCTGTGCGGCAAGGAGCCGACCATCGACGACTGCATTGAGACGCCGAGCGCAGCGCTTTGCATGCGCATTGGTGGCACGAAATTCCTCGGCTCGTGGTCGCGCTGCGACGACGTGCCGTGTCCGGCGATTACGAGCCGCGACGCGGGCGCGTGCTGCGTGCCGCCGCAGTTCGAGCAGGACGTGCGCCTCTGTCGCATCGTCGAGAGCAAGGCGCGCTGCTCGTCGGTCAGCGGCACGTGGATCGGCCGTGGCTCGATGTGCGCCGACGACACGTGCGCCGTCGCGCTCAAGGGCCGATGTTGCGTGCCGCCACCAACCAACAACAACGGCAGCGTCGGCATTGAGTGTCGCGACGCCGTGACGTCGGCCGAGTGTCACGAGGCGCACGGCCATTGGGGCGGCACCGACTCGCTGTGCAGCGACGAGTTCCCGTGCGATCCAACGCGCCGAGGCGCATGTTGTCGCGAGGGCTATCCGTGTGCGCTGCTGACCGAGAAGGCGTGTCACCATGTTGGCGGCCGCTTCCAGGCCGTTGGTTCGACGTGCCACGATCTCGACGGCGCCGTGTGCGGCGCATGCGCGCCGTGCCATGCCGACGCACCGCTCTGCTCGGATAAGAAGCCGTGTCGCAACAAGCACGCGTTCTGCTCGCGCGAGTTTGGTCGGTGCATGGTGCTGGCGACACCCGAGCACCACGATAACGCCACCAACAACGTCGGCGGTCGTTGGCTCTGCGAGCATACACACCACCACGACGGCGACAGCAGTAGTGATAGCGATGACGACGAAAACTCTCCGAAAGACTTACCCTGCGTTGCACCTCCGCTCTACGGCAAGGGCCGAATGGGCGTGTGCGTGCGCAACCTCGACATGCGCGACTCGGACAAGGCCAAATGGCTCTGTCGACGCATGAAGGAGTTTAAACGCGGCTGCAAATGTGGCACTGTTATAGTTGAAACGCCGCCGGCGGCGCCTGCGGTGGCATCAGACTCGTCTTCTTCCTCTGAAGAAGAGACGCGTCGACTGCCACCGGCACTGCCGCCGCCGCCGCCACCGCCACCACCGCCACCAGTGCACGTCGACTGTGGAACGATACACGGATTAGTGCAGCAACATTCGGGCGACGACAACAAACACAAACCGATATTTGGACAGACCATCGAATTATATAGGCGGGCAGCGCAACACACAGACGACGACGGCGACGGCGAGGCAAAAAAGCCGAACAAGAAGCCAAAAGCCGGCGTCAGATTCGAGTTCGTAGCGCACCAGGCCAGCGGCGTGGGCGGACATTACGCGTTCACAGCGTTGCGACCGGGCGTCTACGATGTGCGGCTGCTGCTCACCGAGTGCTGGCACGCGGCGCCGCACGAGAAGTCGGAGCGCATTGTCACCGTCGAGTGTCGCGAGGAGTCGCAGCGCTCGAAATACCTGCTGGATTCGACGCTCATCGAGCATCGCGATAGAAACGAGGCGCACCTCGCCGATAGCATTAATTTCGCGCTCGTGCACCAGTGTCCGACGGAGCGGCCCAGCGCAAGCGTCAAAAAGAAGCGCCCGCACGTCTCTAGCGCCTCGGAAAGCGACGATAGCGATCAGCGTGTTGTGGTTATCGACGACTCGATTCAATGGGTGCGCGAGGACAAGGTGCCCGACAAACGCGCGCTCGAGGACGCCAGCGAGCGCAGCGGAGGCGGCGGCGGCGGCGGCGCCGCTGGCCGACACGAACACCACCGCGGCGATCACGATGGCATGGGCACCGGTTGGAAGGTGTTCTTCTTCTTGGTCATTCTGCTGTGCGCGTGTCTCTACTGCTACTTGCTCTATCGTATGACAGTGGACACGGAGACGTAGCGTGGCACGAACGCGTGTGGGCGCAAAAATTAAACGAAAACAATTTGCGCTGCGCTTGGTTTACTCGCGGCGACACGTGCGCGTTTGTTATAATCGCGCGCGCGCACACGCCTACACGTATGTCATCGGCGTCCGCCTCATCGTCGACGACGTCGTTGTTCACACCTACACCATCGCCTCGCGTTGACGGCGCTCGAGTGGCCGGCGACCGCTGGTCACCGGGCTCAGAGCGACGCTCGACGGTGCTGGCCTCGAGTGACCAGTTGCACTTGAAGCACAACCGACACAAACTCTACATCTGCGATGACGCCGACCGTGAGCGTCTCGTCGAGTTCAGCATCAACGTGAAGGACATTGACAATTTTGCCGATTTTTACCACCATGTGAAAACAACGCTCGACGTGCGCCGCTTCGACGTTGGCACGCACTACAGAAGCGTGCACGTGTGCTGCTACTCGATGAACCAAGAGAAGAACGCCGCTCTCGTGCAAATCACCGTGCTCATCGCGCCGAGCACGCTGATGCTGTGCACGGGCGGCGACGTGTTCCTGCACTACGTCTACGGTCTGCGTCGCGCTGGCTACAAGTTGCGCAAGAAGACGCGCACGGTCTGCATGCGGCGCTGCTTGGTGCGCCAACAACATAGCATCAGCAAGGACTACTCGCCGATGATGCGCGCGCTCTTCCTCGACGTCATTCACAG
>Ga0315288_10011443_pt1 | contig 11169 bp, 10 predicted proteins | sample YL17G11_20_MG_FD_203454 | JGI IMG/M metagenome (GOLD analysis project Ga0315288, IMG submission 203454) | Sediment microbial communities from Yellowstone Lake, YNP, Wyoming, USA - YL17G11_20 | ecosystem: Environmental > Aquatic > Freshwater > Lake > Sediment | place: USA: Wyoming | collected... | reverse complement strand
CGCGGGAGATGCCGTCGTGCCGGTGCTCGAATCCACGGAAAGCATGTCGGCGGTCACCGGTTTCTTCGTGCGAAACAGCGTCACACTGCGGATTGACGAAGAGCTGGTCACCTACACTGGGATCTCGAAGCAGCCGCCCTACGCGTTCACGGGGTGCGCGCGGGGCGCACTTGGCACGCGAGTTTCGACCCACCCGGCGGGCGCGAAGGTCCATCATCTCAAGGAGGTCTTCGGGTTATTCGTCCCGGATGGGGATTCCACGCTCCTCACGGAAGTGGCCGCGAAATCCGCGGAAGCATTCAACCGATGCGGATTCGACACGATCTACCTGGACGCCCTGGACTCCGAGGACATCTTCGCCGGGCCGCAATACGGATGGCACTACGGATCGAAGTTCGCCTTCGAGCTGTTCGAGCGCCTTAAGAAGCCGGCGCTGATGGAGATGAGCACCTTCCATCACCATCTCTGGTACGTCCGCTCGCGAATGGGCGCATGGGACCATCCCTCCCGCAGCTATAAGAAGTTCATTGACAACCACTGCGCCGCCAATGAAAGCAACAAGCGCATGTTCATGCCGAGCCAGCTCGGCTGGTGGGCGGTGAAGACATGGGACGGCGCGCAGGGAGAGCCGACTCTGCCGGACGACATCGAGTATCTCTGCCTGAAGTGCCTGGCGAACGACACCGGCTTCGCGATGATGGGCATCACGCCGGAGGTTCTCGGCAATCCGTACATGCAGCGGCTTGCCGGGATCATGAAGCGTTACGAGAATCTGCGGCACACCGGCAGCGTTCCTGAGTCCATCAAGGCACGACTGAGAGAACCCGGCAGGGACTTCGCGCTGGAGCAGGACTCCGGGGGCAAGTCGCTCTTCCGGCCTATCCGGTATGACAAACACCGGGTGGAGGGGATTGACGGCTGGAGCAACGTCTGGAAAGCGCGAAACGACTTCGCCCGTCAGCCGGCGCGCCTGCGAATCGAAGCTCTGCTGTCGGCCGGTCCGTACGATGCGCCCGACAACGTCACCCTCGCCGATTTCCGCGACCCGCAGGAAATGTCACGTCGCTTCAGTCCGCCGAACGTGACGGCGAATCTCTCCACGGTTTCGGACCCGGTCAAGGCAGGGGGCGTGAGCGACTGCTTCACGGCCAAGAGCGACATGTCTCAGCGGAGAGGCGCGTGGGCGATGGTGGGCAAGAGGTTCTCGCCGCCGGTTGACCTGTCCGGCCAACAGGCGCTGGGAGTCTGGGTCCACGGCGACGGCGCGGGCGAGATCCTGAACTTCCAGGTGCGCAACCCGCTGCACATCTCTGAGGCTATCGGCGAGCACTATGTGATGGTGGATTTCACCGGCTGGCGATACTTCGAGTTGATCGAGCCGGAGGGCGAGCGTTTCGCGGACTACAGTTGGCCGTATGATCGGCCGGAAGCAGAGTGGAGCAACGCCTGGCCCGAGTCCGGGGGCCAGCAGCCTCACTGGATTCTAGGGTTCTACGGGATCTACCGCGAGAAGGTGAACTATGGCCAGGTGGAATCGGTGAATGTCTGGTACAACAACCTCCCTCCCGGCAAGACCGTCACCACATACCTGAGCCCGATCAAGGCGCTGCCGCTCGTGAGCGAGAAGCTGCTGAACCCCACGGTCACCATCGGCGGGAAGACGATTCTCTTTCCGGCGGAGATCGAGAGCGGCTGCTATGTGGAGTTCAACTCGATGGCCGACTGCAAGCTCTACAACCCGCAAGGGGCGCTGATTCGCGAGGTGAAGCCGGAGGGCGATGCGCCCGTCCTCGAAGCCGGAGAGAACACGGTCAAGTTCATCGCGACGAGCGCCACGGGGGCCAATCCCCGCGCCCGCGTCACCATCATCAGCGAGGGAGAGCCGCTGCGGTAGATGAGAACCTCGTATGCGCGGAGGTAACCTGTGCCGGATACGGTCTGGACGATCGGACATTCCACGAGGGGCCTGGACGAGTTCATGGACATCCTGCGGCATTACGGCATCGAAGCCGTCGTGGATGTCCGAACCGTCCCGCGGTCGCGGATGAACCCCCAGTTCAACTCAGATACGCTCGGGGCTGCGCTTGAAGCCGCCGGGATCGGGTACATCCACGCGAAAAACCTCGGCGGACTGAGGAAGCCTCGGAAGGACTCGATCAGCACGGCCTGGCAGAACGAGAGCTTTCGAGGCTTCGCGGACTACATGCAGACTCAGGACTTCGAGGAGGCACTCGCGCGTCTGATCGAAGTGGCTGAGGCAAAGCGGACGGTGATCCTGTGCGCGGAGATTCTGCCCTGGCGGTGCCACCGTTCCCTCATCGCGGACGCGCTCACGGTGCGGGGTCTCAGCGTGGTGGAGATACTTGACGCAGAGAAGTCACAGCCGCACAAGTTCACGCCCTTCGCGGTCGTCACCGATGGCAAGATAACCTACCCGCAATCCGCGCTTGCTGAGCCCGAATGATGCCGCTACTGCACCGTCACGTTGAAAACCTGCGTCCTCGCGGGCTTTGCGGTCTTCTCCCACGGGCGGATGTATTTCAGCACGATGGCCGTGGTTCCCTTGCCGGCCGCCGTGAAGGTCCAGGTCTCGGTGCCGCCTCTGCCGGGTATCGGCTCAGTGGGCGCGTTGTACTCCGAGCCCAGGTCGCTCACGACCTTGCTGTTCGGCTTGTTTCCGAGCTTCCACTGATAGCCTGTAGTCGGGTTCGAGGGCAGAGTGATAGTGCACTCCTTGCCTTTGACGACCGCGATTGGGATCTTCACCGAATTGGAGAGCGGCGCCTTCACGGATATCGTCACTTCTCCGCCGCCCTGCGCGTCCCCCGGTTTGTTTGAGATCAGAACGAGGAGCGCCCCACCCAGCGCGATCAACGGCACAAGCCAGAGTGCTCCCCTCGCCAAGAAGGTGATTGTACGCATGATGACTCCTCCTCTGCCGGACTGTCCTACCGTATTATACGCCAGGTGTGGGGCTGTTTCAAGACTCGCGTGCATCGGGGCATTCGGACTCAGCCGGCAAGCTGCCGGCGCTACGTCCGCCACGGCACGGGGGTCTGGCAAAAACGCCCATCCCGAAGGGTTTCGGGATGGGCGTCTGTTGTCTGTGGTCTGGTCAGACCGCGGCGGGCTCGGCTTTCTCCGCTTTCTTGAAGATCACCTTGCCGTCCTCGAGCTCCGCGAGGATCGTATCGCCGTCCGTGAACCGCCGGAGCAGGATCTCCTCGCTGAGCGGATCCTCGATCAGCCGCTGAACCGCCCGGCGGAGCGGCCTCGCCCCGAAGCTCGGATCGAAGCCCTGCTTCGCCAGAACCTCCTTCACGTCATCGCTCGCCTCCAGGTTCATCCCCTGGCTCTTGAGCTGCTCGTTCACGCGCTTGAGCAGAAGGTCAACGATCTGGAGAATCTCCGCGGATGTGAGCGAGTGGAAGACCATCACCTCATCAACCCGGTTCAGGAACTCCGGCCTGAAGGTCTTCTTCATCTCCTCGGTCACGCGATTTTTCATGCTCTCGTATGCGCGGGCGTCCTCGTCAACCTTCTTCGCGCTTCGGAATCCGATGCCGTCGGCGCCGCTGATTAGCTGCGCGCCGATATTCGACGTCATGATGAGCACGCAGTTCTTGAAGTCAACCTGCCGACCCTGCGCGTCGGTCAGCCGGCCGTCCTCCATCACCTGAAGCAGTATGTTGAAGACCTCCGGATGCGCCTTCTCGATCTCGTCGAGCAGCACGATCGAATACGGCTGCCTCCGAACGGCCTCGGTGAGCTGGCCGCCTTCCTCATAGCCCACATAGCCGGGAGGAGCGCCGACCAGCCTGGAGACCGCGAACCGCTCCATGTACTCGGACATGTCTATGCGGATGAGGTTGTCCTCATTGCTGAAGAGGAACGCCGCGAGCGCCCGGGCGAGCTCCGTCTTCCCGACGCCGGTCGGCCCGAGGAAGACGAACGATCCGGTGGGCCGCTTCGGGTCTTTCAGGCCCGATCTCGCGCGTCGAATGGCGCGTGACACGGCCTCGATCGCCTCGTCCTGGCCGATGATCCGCTCGTGTAGGGATTGCTCCATGTTCAGCAGCTTCGCCGTCTCGGTTTCCACGAGCCGCGAGACCGGGATGCCGGTCCAACTGAAGACTATGTGCGCGATCTCGTCCTCGGTGACGACGGGCTCGCTCGCTTCCCGGGTCTCTTCCCACTGCTTTTCGAGGTCGGCGATCTTGTCCTTCAGGAATCTCTCCTGCGCCTGAAGCTCGATCGCGCGGTCGTACTGATATGTGTTCGGGAGCGCCTCCAGCTCGCGGTTCACCTCGCGGAGATCGGCCTTCGCCGCGCGAAGCTCGGTCGGCGGGAGCGTTCTCTGAAGTCTCACGCGCGACGCGGCCTCGTCCACAAGGTCAATCGCCTTGTCCGGGAGGCACCTGTCGCTGATATATCTGTCCGCGAGACGCGCCGCGGCGATGAGGGCGTCGTCGCGAATGGTCACCTTGTGATGGGCCTCGTACCGATCGCGGAGGCCTTTGAGAATGTCAATCGCCTCCTCAACGGAAGGCTCGCGTACCTGCACGGGCTGGAATCTGCGTTCGAGCGCGGCGTCGCGCTCGATGTGTTTTCGGAATTCGTCCATGGTCGTCGCGCCGATGCACTGAAGCTCGCCGCGCGCGAGGGCCGGTTTCATGATATTCGATGCGTCAATGGCGCCCTCCGCGGCGCCCGCGCCGACCAGCGTATGCAGCTCGTCTACGAAGAGGATGACCTCTCCGCCGGCCTTGCGGACCTCGTCAATGATGCGCTTCATGCGCTCCTCGAACTCGCCGCGATATTTGGTGCCCGCGACGATCCCCGCGAGATCGAGCGCCACTATGCGCTTGTCCTTCAGCATCTCGGGGATATCCGACGAGACTATGCGCTGCGCGAGGCCCTCCGCGATGGCTGTCTTGCCGACCCCGGGCTCGCCGATGAGGACGGGATTGTTCTTCGTCCTGCGGCTCAGTATCTGGATCACGCGCTCTATCTCAGTGTATCTGCCGACCACCGGGTCGAGCTTATCCTGCTTTGCCAGATCGGTCAGATCGCGGCCGAACTCGTCGAGCGTCGGGGTCCTCGACCTGGTCCTGCTGCTTGTCACGGTCGAGTCATCGCTCTGGAGGCTCATGACCTCGCGCCTGGTTCGCTCCAGGTCAACGCCGAGCTTCGCGAGGATGCGCGCCGCTGGCCCCTCGCCTTCCCGAATCAGGCCGAGGAGGAGGTGCTCCGTCCCGATGTAGTTGTTGTTGAGCTGACGGGCTTCGTCATAGGCGAGGTCAATCACGCGCTTGGCGCGCGGAGTCAACTGCACATCCTGACCCATGCGCCCGTCGCCTCTGGTGACCTGACGCTCGACCTCCGAGCGGATGCGATTGAGGCTCACGCCCATTCGCTCGAGGATTCGAGCCGCCACGCTGTCGTTCTCGCGCACGAGGCCCAGGAGCAGATGCTCGGTCGTGAGGAAGCTCTCGCCGAGCCTCCCGGCTTCCTCGTGGGCGTAGAAGATAACCTTCCGTGCTCGCTCAGTGAACCGCTGCCACATGTTCATATCCCTCCTTTACTCCGGAGTCCCGCTGTGTCAGCGAAAGCAGTTGTGTCATTTGTTTGACGTTTTTCCTACGAATCTTGTTCTCGCCCGTCGAAAAAAGCGAGTTGGAGAGCATCGCCGCTCTCGTTTACCTTTTCGCGAAGCAGTTTCGCGCGTTTCACGTCGTCGCTCATGGCGACCGTGGCCCTGCCGCCCGCCGCCGAGTTGCCCAGCCGCATGGAGACGAGCAGCCCGCTGAACTCCTTCGGCGAGACGCCCGGCTTCAGGCCCGCCTCATCCGCCAGCCGGAGTATCGAGACGATCGCCACTGCGTCCCTGGCCGTCAGCACGCTGGCCTCGTTGATCCTGGAACGCACCTGCTCGACGGCGTCCGCCAGCTCGTCCTTCTTCTCCGATACTATTCGACGCCGAGCTTCTTTTTCCCTCGAAACCAGGTGCTCGGCCGCCGCCCGGACCCGCGATGCGATCTCCTTCTCGGAGAACCCGATCGTGGTCTCATTCGAAACCTGGAAGATGTCCCCGAATGCTTTCGTACCCTCGCCGAAGAGCCCCCGAATCGAGATTCGAAGCTCCGCGGCGGCGGCGAGCGTCGGGACCGCCTCCTTGAGAAACGAAAGTCCCCCCAGGTGAACCATCACCGAGAGCCTGAACCCCGTTCCGATGTTCGAGAGCGAAGAAGTCAGGTACCCAAGATTATCGGTTCGCGCATAGCGTATCTTGCCCGCGAGAATGGAATCGAATTCCCGCGCCATCTGCACGGCGGTCATCGGCTGCAGGCCGGGGAGGATGCACTGTATCCTCAGATGGTCTTCTTCGTTGACCATGAGGCTGAGCGTGCCGGTCTCGTTCAGGACGATGGGCCGGTATCTGCCGCCGTCCACGTGCCGCCTGCTCGTGACCCTCGCATCCACGAGCGCGAGTCGCTCGAACTCCGAGAGCCGCGACGGATGGATCACTCGAAGCGCGCCGATCCGCTGCTCCGATTCGCCCGCCGCGTAGACCGCGTCCAGAACCACGTCCGCCGCCCGCTTCAGGTCCGCATCGCGCGCGTGAGTCGGAAACGGGATATCCGCGATGTTCCGGGCGAGCCGCGCCCGGGTCGAGAGGGCGACATCGCTCGACGGACCGTCCGCGTCCATCCATGCCGGTGCTATCAGAGTATGTTGTGCGCTCTGCGCTCGCATCTCTACGCAAGGCCCCGCGCCGCATCAGGTCCGTGAAGCTTCCGAATGACCTCGGCGATCTCGTCCCGGAAGACCGAGTAGCACAAAGGGCAGCCGACCATGCCGGCTTCGGTAGCTTCCTTCTCGGTGTTGCCGCATGAGGGGCAAACCTTTGTTCGGTTCTGTCCAATTCCCGCTCCGGATCGCTCCGTCACGAGGGCGGTGAAGAGATCGGTGAGCGGGAATCCCGTATCGCCGAGGGCGATACGCTCCGCGTCCTTCGCGCATATTCCGCACAGGCTTCTCTCCGCGCGCCTGCCGGATCGGGTGACTCTGCAGATCGTGAACTCCGCTTTCCTGGGCGGGCCGCAAACCTCGCAGAAGCCCTTGCGCATCAGAACGGCACACCTTCCATCTTTGTCAATGTGCGAAATGCTTCCATGAGCCGCTTCGTGATCTCGCCGGGATGACCCGAGCCGATTGCGCGGCCGTCCACTTTCACGGCGGGAATGACTTCCGCCGCCGTGCCGGTCATGAAACACTCATCGGCCGTGTAGACATCGAAGAGCGTGAACAAGCTCTCCTCTACCGGTATACCCATGCCGCGCGCCAAATCCATCACGGCATTTCGAGTTATCCCTTCCAGAATTCCCGCGTAAGCAGGCGGGGTGACGGCCTTCCCACCCTTGAGGATGAATATGTTGTCCCCGGTGCCTTCCGCCACGTATCCCTGAACGTTCAGCATGAGGCCCTCGCCCGCGCCGACTCGGTTCGCCTCGATCTTCGCCTGGATGTTCGCCACGTATTTCCCGATCGACTTGATCCTGGGCTCGAGCGACTGCGCCGGGGTCATGCGGGTCGAAACCGTCACGACGTGAAGCCCATCCCGGTACATCTCCTCCGGATACAGGGCGAGCTTGTCCGTCATTATGATGATGGTCGGGTTCTTCACTCCGCGCGGATCGAGGCCCAGTCCGATGCCCCTGGTGACGGTGACGCGTATGTATCCGTCAACCACATCGTTTCGGCGGCAGAGGTCGAAGACCGACTGCTCCATCTCATCCTGCGTGATCGGCAGGCTGATCATGAGTGCGTGCGCGGAATGATACAGGCGCGCGAGATGCTCCCCGAGCTTGAAGATCTTGCCCGAGTATACTCTGATCCCCTCGAACGCGCCGTCTCCGTACAGCAGCCCGTGGTCGTAGACCGAAACCTTCGCTTCCGAGTGGGGAACCAGTTCTCCATTGATGTAAACGAGACGGCTCATGAGGACCTCACCAAGTCAACTGATCCAGTATACCATGAGAGCAAACAGCCGGGCAACTCGTAATGGTACGGGCTTCATGAACCCCCGACTGAGGTCCTCTACGCCCAGAAGGCCTCGCCGGGGGGCGCCTCGATCACGGCGTCTTTCAGGAACCTGACCGCCTTCTCGAAGCCCTCGTTCTGTGACATCAGGCTGTCTTCGTGCTCGATGGAGATGACCCAGTCATACCCGACCATCCTGAGCGTGCTGATCATGTCCTTCCACACGTCCGCGTCGTGCCCATATCCGATGGTGCGGAAGATCCAGCTTCGGTTGATCTCGTCCGTGTAGTTCTTGGTGTCCAGGACTCCGTTGATCTTGGAGTTCGATTCGTAGATCCGGCAGTCCTTGCCGTGGACGTGATAGATCGCGTCGCCGAGCGCGCGGATGGCGGCAACGGGATCAATGCCCTGCCAGAAGAGGTGGCTCGGATCGAAGTTGCAGCCGAGCGCGTCACCGCACGCGTTCCGGAGCTTCAGCATCGTCTCCGGATTGTAGACGACGAAGCCCGGGTGCATCTCGAAGCAGACCTTCACGCCGTGGTCCTTCGCGAATTTGGCTTCCTTCTTCCAGTAGGGAATGACGACCTCTTCCCACTGCCACTTGATGATCTCGCTGAAGTCCGGCGGCCAGGGACAGGTCACCCAGTTAGGGTACTTCGCGTTCGGCGAGTCGCCGGGGCAGCCGGAGAAGTTGATCACGCGCTCGATCCCGAGCTTCTGCGCGAGCTCGACGGTCTTCCGATGCACGTCGTGATTCGCCTTCGCGTACTTCTTGTCGGGATGCAGCGGATTCCCATGGCATGAGAGCGCGCTGATGATGAGGCCGCGCGACTCCACCGCCTTGAGGAACTTCTTGCGCTCCTGCTCGCTCGCCAGGAGCTTGTCTACGTTGCAGTGGGCGTCCGGCGGGTAGTTGCCCGTGCCGATCTCCACCGCCTGCACTCCGACCTTCGCGACGTAGTCGAGCGCCTTCTCGAACGGCATCCCGCTGAACGCGACTGTGAAAACACCGACTTTCATGGCCCTAATTCCTCCTTTTGTCGGGGAAGTGTGGGGGTATGGGGGTATGGAGGTATGGGGGTCTTCACTCCCACACTCCCGTACTCCCACACTCCCACTCGTCCGCTGTGGGCGAGGGCATTCTAGCATACGATGGGCGGCTGTGCAACTGTTTCTCGTGCTTGGGGGAAATACGCGCTGGAGGATGAACGCCTTATCCGCCCAGGGATTTGACGATGCCCGTCGTGTCTGCTATACTCCGACAGGTTGGATGACAGTCGAGCAGACCACGGAGATAGAAGGCGGGGGCGTTTCCGTTGTTGGATTATGCGGCAATCACCACGGACATAGTCGGTTCGACCGAGGTATACGTTGCGTCGAATGAACCTCTCAGGCCGAGATTGCAGGAAGTAGTCGAGTCGGCGAACTCCAGGTTCCGGGATGATCTCGCAGTGCCGTTCCGCATTGCACTGGGCGATGAGTTTCAGGGGCTGGTGCGCAACCTGTCGGCATGCCCTCGGATCGTCGCATTCATACGTTTGACCCTGAGCCCGCTTCGATGTCGTATCGGAATCGGTATCGGCTCAGTCGCCTCTGCTCCGGGACAGTCTACTTTGGACATGGAGGGAATCGCATTCTCGATGTCCAGAAAAGCGTTGGAGTCGGCGAAGAGCGGGGGCAGCTTCACCATATATCGAATAGGCGATGATCTTCAGATGGAGAAGACTGCAAACATCATCTCCGCGCTCGTTGACACCATCCAGGGGGAGTGGTCGGAGAAGCAATGGGAAGCGGCTCGCGCGTATCTCGATCACCACAGTACCACTGCCGCTGCTCTGTCGCTGCACGTGTCCAGGCAGGCCGTGGACCAGCGTCTGCGTCTGGCGCATTATCATGATATAGGGGAAGCCCTGGAGGGACTGTCGAGTTTGTTGGCGGGCATGGCCCAACCTGCAGGCTGACAGGGTTGCGTTCACCGTGCGTCAAGTCTGCAGGCTTGCATCGCGCATCCGCAATGACTCAGACTTGCGTATCCCGGCGCGCGAACGTGAGCTAGGAGATGGCATGACACTCCTGATCCTCAAACTGGTATGCTCGCATGTTGTTGCGCGGTTCGTGCTGCAACCGGACCTGCAGGCCAAGCTGAAAGCAACAAGGGGTCGGAGCGGAATCACCGCGGCGCTTCTCACCCAGTCGTGTCTGTTCATGATTTTCGCGGCTCTCCTGACGATTCCAGGATACTCTTCGTCGCCATTGGCACTGTCGTCGTTGTTATGGCTGATTGCGATATTGGGCGCAACGCGCACGGTGATCAGCCTCGTCGAACTGCCTCCCTTCCCTTCTTCCTGGCAGGGCTTCGCGTTGGCCCAGATACTCCATGTGTTCGCGATCTCCGCAATCGCATCAAGGTTTGGCGAGATACCGGGCCTTTCGAAGTACCTCGCCGGGGTATGCGTGTCGCCGCGCACATATGGGCTTATCATCGCCTATGGGGTATCGCTGGGATTAGGTGGCGTAGTCGTTCCCATGATCACAGGCCTGCTGCGGCCTGAGATGCCGGTCGGCGCCAAGAACGCGGGCAAGTACATCGGCGTATTGGAGCGCTTGCTGCTGACCACTCTCATCATCTACTGGCCCACGCTCGACGCGACGGCCATAGGTCTCATATTCAGCGCCAAGTCCGTGGCCAGGTTTCCGGAGTTCAAGGCACAGAACTTTGCCGAGTACTACCTCCTGGGTACCTTGACGAGCTTCCTCATCGCCATCGCATCGGGGCTGCTCGTCCGTTCATACTTCCCCAGGTGAGCGGCGCGGCTGAAGAGCACGCTACCGGGCTTGCTGATTGAGCAGAACCGAGACCGCGAGACCGAGGGCGAGCGATGCCGCGAGCGCGCCGATCAGCATTCCCGCGCCGGACGCCGATCCTCCGCCCAGAAGCCCCGCAAGTCCGACGTAAACCGCGCCCTGAACCGCCAGGATCGGCAAGCCCGCGAGCGCCTGAGATCCGTATCTCACGCCCGGCGGCGAAATCGTCCCCGGCGGAAGCAGCCTCGACCGTCCGAGCCGCCGGAACAGGATGAGCGCGCAGATCGGCAGGATCGCGAAAAGCCCCCTGCCCGCGGGGGA
>Ga0315288_10011441_pt1 | contig 11169 bp, 2 predicted proteins | sample YL17G11_20_MG_FD_203454 | JGI IMG/M metagenome (GOLD analysis project Ga0315288, IMG submission 203454) | Sediment microbial communities from Yellowstone Lake, YNP, Wyoming, USA - YL17G11_20 | ecosystem: Environmental > Aquatic > Freshwater > Lake > Sediment | place: USA: Wyoming | collected... | reverse complement strand
ACTCCCGTGACAATGCCAAGCTCGACGCCGACGGCCAATTATTTCAGCACCATAATCAATACGCTGCAATATGACCTGGATGCCAACAGCATCTCGAATATCACGCTTCAAAACAACGGCACAATAGTCCCGGTTTCACTGGACTCCACAACCGGACAGACCTTTACCGGGCAAATGCGTATCAGCGACTCTAATTCCAATATTCTGGAAGTTTTCTCTACAGGAGGCGATGCCCAGATTACACGCACAATAAAAGTCGAATTCGATATCGAACCATACAAGCACCCAATCTTTAATTACGGCCTGGCAACAAAAGGCCCTCTTAACTATACCGGCAATCCCCTTACAACCGCCGCGAACGCGTCCTGGGAAGCGGATATATACGTCGAAAGTTTCGTCGACGGCGTAGCAAATCCTACCGCAGTGTCTGTAGGCGGCAACACAAACTTCAACGGCAATATCATGATAGGCAATCCGGATGCCGGCGTGAGCTTTGGCGGCGACGTGCTCATCGACGGCGACCATAACCAAGCAGCCATAGACAACCACGTCTTCATAGGCGTCGATCCCGTGGAATTCCCTGTACCCGATACGGCACGTTTCGGGCCGTATGCTACAGGAATAACTATCGATTCTTCAACCAATTTAAGTGCTCCCGGCATGAACACTCTTGTCAATGCAAAAATCGCTGCCGGGACAAATCCCACCTTTCCAAAAGGTGTAATCATACAGGGAATTCTACTCATCGAATCACCTAATGTTGTCACATTCGCAAGCAACGTGGCTCTTCAGGGCATCATAGTCGGCCAAGGCGATTTGACGGCCGACCCGATTACGGACAGAATCGACGTACTGGGCAACTTTGCCAGTGGTCCTTATCCTCCGGGCGTCGAGTTTGACGCAATCCGGCAGGAAGTCGGCTCATCAATAGTAGCCCCGGGTTTTGCTATGTCATTCCAGGGCAATTTTTCCACTTTGGAGGGAGTTGTCGCCGTCAGCGGCGTCCATTTCTCCGGCAACGTCGCCGCCCAAATCAAGGGAACGATTATCAATTACTCCGACCAGCCTATGATCATAGAGGGCAACGCCTCAATGACTTTCGACCGGGAAGCCAGCACCAAGGTCCCTGCCGGCTTCGATACTTTACGCGTACTGACATACAAGCCGTCTTCTTACGACGAATTTGCCTTTTAATCTTTAGTCTTTCAAATCGTCGAACCGAAATTGAACAAGGCCGGCCCAAACCAACCCGGCCATTAGATGGGTATAACTAACTATAAGAACCTGATTTAAAAAAGAGGTACTAATATGTTCGACACGATAACAATAGCATTATTTTTGGCGTTAATAGCCTTAGCGTCGGCTGTAGTTGCAATTGGATGGCTATTAAGAGTAAGCAAACATTTGTCAGAATTAGGAATGAGAGTGCTCGAATCCCAGGATATAGGGAGAATAAATGAGGCTGCGAAAAAGACAGAATCTTTTGAATCTCGTATGGCCGGGTGTGAGCACAAAGCAGATGAAAGTCAAAATCAGCTTGTGGAACATAAAACAAAGCTAAGTAAACTCGCCGATAAGCTGGGAGCATCTGAGCAAAAGATGGCATCTTTTGAAGTTCGTTTTGATGAGCTTGCCACCAGGCTGGAATCAGTCGAGCAAATGGCGAACAAGAACGAGGCTGGTCTTGCTGAGGTTATTCCAAGTATAAAGGCCCTGGCAGACGGAATCCAGACCCTTCAAAAGTTTCAGACTGCCACTGAAAAAGCTCGTAGTCTCATTCTCGATGCCTTCACTGACATGCAGGTAAGTATGCCTTTCGAGGAAGGTCTGGGAACAACGCCGGAAACCGCTAAGCCGGAAGAAGCCCCACAAGGACCTGAAGAGTGGCAAGAGAAAGCTGAGGACCAGAAGATGTCCGGATCGCGCCGTTGGCACTCCTAAGCCCGAGTTCCTGCTTTAAACGGGCCGTGGACCTTTAATTCCCCCAGCGTCCTTTTCCGCCCATACTAATCCGTCTTACCCTATAAGTGCCGCAACCCCTGCCACCGGTCAGCATTGGTGGTAATCTATTTGTACCACTGCCTTTGGTACTGTATAGTTTATATAGGGGGGTATAAAATGGCTATTCTCATCAATATTGGCCTCTGTGCGCTTTTCATTTACGCCGTTGTCAAATCTTGTTTCTTCAGCAAAAGATACAAAAAGCTGAGGAACTACACCTTCTGGACCGAACAGTCACTTCTACAGTACAGACCCGAGACATATATTCCTGTGTGGAGAAAGCAACAACGCGAAAAAGACAGGCGCAAAAAGAGCCGTCCGGACCGAAATCATGTCCAGACTCCAGAAATTAAGGGAAACGAAACGACCAGTCTAAATAAGCTCCTTAGCGACCGTATAAGGTACTGACTTAGACAAGTATGGTTATCAGCCCGCGGGTCTCCCGGCGAACAGGAATATGTTGATCTGACACGAATTCTCTCAAAAAGCGATAAACCAAGCCGCGAAGAAAGCCGAAATACAACATAGAACGTGTTCTCGAAAAAGAACAATACACGTTTTATACCCTTCTGGCCCTGGTTTATTCCAGGGCCCTTTTTGTTGCAGCTACAGGCGGCTCAACATAGATTTTCAAGGTGACTATACATTTCAGACTTGTCCGGTCAGACTACACGCTCGCATTGCTTGCAAAGACTAAGAAGATGTATTGTTTTGCATACCTCATTTGACTTTTTATAATTTAAAAGGAGGGTATACAGCTATGAATCAGTATGAGCTAATTATCATGCTGACAGTCCTTGGCGTGGGTGTGTGTCTTATCATACTCATTTTGCTCCTTGGATTATGAGGCCGCAGTCGCCCAATTGCTGCGTTTCAAACCAGGGGAGCAGGTAACCAGGAAGGCACAGCTTGCCGGGAAGGGGAGATTTGTACCTCCGGGGGGAATGATTCTTTTGTTTTCGCCGGTAATGCGAAGCAAGCTATCCATTAACTGCAAGAGCTTTTTCTACTGAACAACCGTTCAAGAAGGAGTCTCAATTCCGGCCTTCATAAAAAAAGTTGCCGTCGAGGATGGGGATAGTTTTATAGGCCCCGACGGCAACTTCAAATCTTATAAACTAAAGCGTTAAACTAATTCCTATGAGCCTCCCAGAGAAGCCAATCTGGCGGCGATGTAGGCGGCGACGCCCAGGTTCTCGCCTTCAGCCAATTTCTGAACATAATTATCCGTTGCGAACTGCACAGACTCGTCCGCGGAAAAGCCCATTTCACTGGTCAGAATGCCGACATACTTTGCAAGGGCATCGAGGTATTCTCCAGCCGCTGCATATTGGCGGTTGCCCTCGATGTCATTCGCTATCGCATCGGCGATCGATGCCATCTGCTCTTCCGTCGGCGGTGCAGTGCTCGAAGCGAACTGGCTGATAACCTGCGTCAGGGCAGCCACACGTGTGCCGTCGACGTCCTGCAAAATTGTCGCCGCTGTCTTGAGGTTTCCACACGCATTGCACGGCTGAATGTCCCTGGCAGAAGCCAGAGCGTTCGCCATCCATATCTGAACATTTCTTTCGTCGGTGCCGAGCTCAACAGCCACCCACTTTATCAATGCGGGACAACCTGAAACTTCTATCGCTATCGTTTCAGGAATCGGTGCCGCGGGTATAAATATCGCGGCATTGACCCAAATCACTACCGTAGTCCAGACAATATCCTGTCCGCTTTGGCCGTCCTTAACCGCATAAGTGAAGCTATCCTGCCCAACATAGCCGGGATCCGGTATGTAAGTAAAAGTATTGTCGTCATTCAGGATCAATCTGCCGTGCTTGACAGTAATACTATCCTGTATAACAGTCAGCACGTCCGTATCCTTATATTCCGGGATATCCGGATCATAGTCATTGGCCAGCACGTTAATAATAACACTTGTACCCTGATCCATTGTCACCGTATCATTACTCTGTATCGGCGGAGTGTTGGTCAGGGTAATGGTCACTGTTGACGTACCAGACGACCCAACAACCCCCTGAGGATCGGTGACTGAATATGTGAAGCTGTCGGAGCCAACATGATACTCACCATTCTTATCTTTTGTCGGTTTGTAGGTATAGGTCCATGTATCGCCAATTTTTTGAACCGTAACAGTACCGTACAAAGGTTGCTCTACGATATTCACAGTGATATCGTCAATGCCCAAACCATCACTGACATCATAGGTGTCCAAAGGCGCGCTTCCAATTGTGACACCCATATGCTTAATAACGGAACCGGGATTAGCGACAGGAAGTTCGTTAATCACATCGATGGTAACCTCAACCAGGTCGGTCTCTACGCCTTTATCCGTAACGGCTTTATATGTGAATCTGTCCTGACCGACAAAGCCCTCATTCGGTGTGTATACATAATCGCCATTTTCAGCAATAGTTAATGTGCCATGAGGGGTTTCTGAACTCCAAGAGCCGGGTTTCACTGTAAGCCCGGTTTTACCCTCCAGGACATTACCGCTAATGGCAAAGCCCATGTGCGTTGTAAAGGCCCACGGGTCCAGCGGCGGGACCAGGCCGGGAGGTGTCGGGCATTCAGGACATTCGGCGGTTCGATCCTCATTGATTTCCAATTTTGCATGCGCCCCTTGAATTAAAATACCATCCTCATCATAAACAGCGCCCTGTTCTTCATCCCACAGCGAAGGATCATCACCATAAGCCACTTGGGCAGTGGTCAGGCCGCCGCCCGGCTTAGCCTCAAGATAAATGGCGTTGGCACGAGTAGTGGGATTCACGCCGTCGTCGGTTATCAAAATAGTGCCCGGCCCTTCTATATCCTTGCCGGCATGGATTAACACGGATGCGTTGGCGGGACCTGTGGAAGAAGTTTTTGCAGTTGCCCTGATCTGACCGCCGCCAAGATTTATTTTGACATCCTGACCTGCATCGATATGAATATCCGCCGTCGTATTATATTTACCGTGAGCCTCGACCGTCACCTGGCCGGTCAAGTCCACATTTCCGTGCTCGGATACCAGGCATGTTCTGGCCTGACCAACATACTGAGTATCGGAAGGAACCTGATTTGTCATCGTCTGAACATTACCATTTATCGTAAGGTCACCGGAGGCAATAACGGAAATTTCATCGTAGCTGCCGCCGTTGACAAGCAATTGTCCCGTTGAGATATCGCCGTTATTGGTCGTCAGGAGTCTTATTTTACCAGGTTCAGTGACTTTATCGCTCGACGGCACGTCTGTGACGATATCACCGGTTGTAATTCCACCTTCACCCGCCAGCATATATATGTTTCCACCGTTGGTGGTGTGGATTGCAGTCGGTTTCAGACCGCTCTGAGTTAAAAATGTAATCGCACCCGTATCATATTTCGTCCTAAGCACGATATCGCCGCTTCCGCCGGTGATTTCACCATCGGTCATACGTGCAACAGTGATGTTGCCCGCATCTCTCGAATGTGCAACCAGCTCAACATCAGTTGACGCTTTCGACTGGTTCTCAACCCAGGTTTCATATACGGTGTTGTCGAGAGGAGCAGCCGGCTTGGAGCCATTGGCAACAGTCATATCAAGTGCATCAATTACTATCTTACCTCTCTTGCCGCCTGTTGCAGAAGCATCGATACTGCCGGCCAAGTTCACATAGTCGCCGCTGACCTCCACGGTCGTTTCCACGACATCATCGAAATCGTCAAGAAGGTCATACGGCACGTGGCCTCCCTTAGCCTGGATTTGTGCGCCTGCTTCGATGGCTGTCCGGCCATTGGAATGAACCACAACCAGACCGGCATCACCACCAGTCGCAGCATTTGCCGTCGTCTCACTGCCCGAGGCAAGAACAACTTCATCGGCCGCTGTCAGACCAACGCTGCCGCCGTCGGCACTGGTACCGTCGGCATGGATATGGCCGTTTTGCTCTATCCTGCCGATACCGCCCGAGACCGTTGGAAGCTCCAGCGCCGAAGAAAAAACGTCACCGGCGGCAAGAACCACCGTCCCGGCGGGAGCAGAGATTTGGCCGTTATTAATAACTTCACCGTCTCCCTCCTCGGGAAGTGCAACCGAATTCATCTCGACGAGGATGTGACTTCCCGGTTCGCCCAGAAGCACTCTGTCACCGGCGGCCATTACGACAAATCCACCTGCACTTGTCGTTATAGTTCCGGTATTGAGAATTTTCTGGCCGATAAGCGCCACACCCTCGGCAGCGTATATATCGTTGCTATTGTTGATTACTCCAAGTCTCTCATGAACATCTACACCTTCAATATCACCAACGAATTCATAGTCACCACTTAAAAATTTATCGTTCGTAATATCGAGGTTGGAAGCGATCAACTGTGTGACATTGACGGTAGAACCTCCACCGAAGATGACGCCGGCTGGATTAACAATAAAAATACGCATACCTTCGGCATTGAGGTCGCCGTAAAATTGCGTTCCATATCCCGACAATACTCTGTTTAACACAACAGAATTGGTCAGTCCATTCTGCGAGAAGTTCAGACTTTCTCGTACCTCCTCAGCGCCGCCGACTGTATCCAAACTGTTCCACTTGATAACCGACTGAACCTGATCGACTATTACGTTGGTTGCGTTTCCAACCTGAGTGATCGACCCGGTACCCACCGTAAATCCATCGTCGACAGGCGTTGGCGTGGCCAGCACGGCCGGCAGTGATGTGTTCAAAACCAGGCACCAAGTCAGGAAGTATATGATGACTTTCCTAAAGTACCGTCTTTTAAATGTTTTTCTTATGAGTTTCATCATCCATCCCCAAAATAAAAGTAACAATTATTAACCGGTCCCTACAATCTATATTTTGCCCAACTTCGCTGTCGGGCAAACGTACAAAATCTCCTTTTAAAGCAACTGACGCTTCCTACTTTATTTAAGTTATATTATACCTCATAAGACGCTACTTGTCAAGAACAAGTTTGTGATTGGCTGTTCGCAAGTGCTTAAAGTTTTCTTGAAACATCCCATTCTAACCTGCTAAAACGACACGATATGCCGAAGTTTATCTTTATAGAAACCACAAATAGTCCTATAAATACAAATCAATTACCAGTGATTTTCGGGCACAACTAAAAATTAACTATATTATCCACAATAATATAGGACGGAAAATAAAAACCCGGCAGTCGTTTCAAGAATCCAGCCTTAATATATCATTTTGGCCGCCTGAAGCCAACCTTGGCCGTGTTAAATTGGGATATTTAGTGGAAATTACTTTGTGCGGAATAATCCTTGAGCGTGAGGAATTGCATGTTCGCCGATAAAAAAGCTATCGAACGAAGATATTACTGCCTATAAAAAGAGTTGCCGTCGGGGTGGGGATAGCCTTTTAGTCCCCGACGGCAACTTTACATCTCACAAATTAAAGCGTTAAGCCAATTACTCTGAACCTACCAGAGCGGCCAATCTGGCGGCAACGTATGCTGCGACGCCCATATTCTCGCCCTGGGCCAATTGGCCAACATAATTATCCGTAGCGAACTGGATCGACTCGTCCGCGGAAAAGCCCATTTCACTGGTCAGGATGCCGACATACTTTGCAAGGGCATCGAGGTATTCCCCTGCCGCTGCATATTGGCGGTTGCCCTCGATGTCATTCGCTATAGCGTCGGCGATCGATGCCATCTGCTCTTCCGTCGGCGGTGCAGTGCTCGAAGCGAACTGGCTGATAACCTGTGCCAGGGCGGCAACTCTGGTGCCGTCGACGTCCCGTAAGACTGTCGATGCTTCCTTAAGGTTCGCACACGCATCGCAAGGCGGAATGCCCCGGTCTGAGGCCAGAGAATTCGCCATCCAAATCTGAATCTGACTTTCGTCGGTGCCGAGTTCCGAAGCTACCCACTGTACCAGAGCGGGACAACCCGAAATTTCTATCACTTCTCTCTGGAGGCCCGGTGCCGGCAGCATATACGGCACAGCAGGCGGGGGTGTTGGTGCGCTGATAAAGCTGACAGTAATCGTGCCAGTGACTGTCACGTTTGTTGGATCACCTTCGATTGGATAGTCTCTCTGACCGTCCCATACCTCAAAGGTAAAACTGTCCGGGCCAAGAAAACTATCTGAAGGCGGATCATATGTAAACGATTCACCATCCGGAGCCAAAGTAACTGTACCACCAAGCGCGGTCGTGAGAGTACCATCTGGGTTTAACGTGCCACCATTCTCAAGTAAAGTCATGGTTAAAGCGTCTATCTCTCCTTCAGCAAAAGTGTCGGGTAGATCGTAACCAGGAAAATCCCCATTAATAGGTACACCTGCAGGTTTATCTACGAAGATACCATCCCCGGCAAACGGAAGAACATTGGTCAACTCAACTGCTACCTGTGCATCAGCGGTAACAGCCTGATCCAACTCATAGTCATACTGACTGTCCCATATCTGAATGGTAAAGGTCTCATCCGGTAAACCATCCGGGTCACCTACATAACCCGGGGTCGCCGGATTCGGTGTGTAGGTCCAGTTAGTGCCGTCATAGACGAGTGTGCCGCCGTTGCTGCCGATATAAGTGTCTTCTACTATCGAAAGCGGATCAACTCCGTCAACATCTTCAACACTAACAGGACTGGTCAGATTAACCTGTGTCTGGATGTCAATCTGGTCCATGTGGATTATGCCAAGATCGCCGGAGCCGGTCGGAAGTGTATTGTCCAACTCAACGACTACCTGTGCATCAACGGTAACAGCCTGATCCAGGTCATAGTTATACTGGCCGTCCCATATCTGAATGGTAAAGGTCTCGTCCGGTGAACCATCCGGGTCACCTACGTAACCCGGAGTCGCCGGATTCGGTGTATAGGTCCAGTCAGTGCCGTCATAGACGAGTGTGCCGCCGTTGCTGCCGATATAAGTGTCTTCTACTATCGAAAGCGGGTCAACTCCGTCAACATCTTCAACAATAACAGGACTGGTCAGATTAACCTGTGTCTGGATATCAGTCTGGTCCATGTGGATTGTTCCAAGATCGCCGGAGCCGGTCGGAGGTGTATTGTCAACAGTAACTCCCAATGTAGCAGAAGTCACAGGTTCACCCTGATAATCTATAGTGCTGTCAGTTACAGTGTAGTCAAAGTCATCATTGCCTACAAATCCTTCGAACGGCTCATAAGTAGCAGTATCGGTTGAGTCATCAACACTTGCGACACCGAATACAACATCATTGTTGCCTTTAGCCAATGTTAAAGTTCCGGGCGTGCCGTCAGAGTCAACAATAATTTCTGATAGATCAAAGTCAGCACTTGTTGCATTTCCGGCAGTACTCATGTGAATTGTTTCCGAATCTCCAGAGGCAGTAGGCAGGAAGTTTGTTGCAGTGATTGTAACCGTAGCGGTGTTAATCGATACATTGCCTTCAGAATCCTCTGCCTTATAAGTAAAGGTGTCGGTAAATTCAGCATAGTCGCTGACACCATCCCATGTAAAGACAGCATCCTCGGGCGGAGTATATTCAAAACCTATAACCTTACCACCATCCCGGATTTCTGTTAGTATCCCTCCTCCTGTAGTAGTCGTATGTTCGAAAACTATCCCATCCACCAATGGGTTGCCATTGTCATCGTTTGCCAGTACATCCAACGGTGCATTTTCTGCTGCCCATCCAACGGTAAGACTGTCATCTGCTACAATGAAGAGACGAGGTATCGGTGATAAACCGGGCGGTTGGGGGCAGTTTTGGCATGGGCCTTCATTCAGCGGCACGGTTTCTTTGCTGTTGATCTCGATTTTTGCAAAGAAATTCGCAGCAGGATTCCCTACGTTTTCCCATACTGTTTTAGTGCCATCAGAGGAACTGGGGGAGTTACTTGCGTTAACCCCTCCATTCAGCGCCACAGCAGTAAAGACACCACCAGTCGAATAAGCTGCGCCAGGTGTATAACTTCGGCCATTGATATTAATTACTCCCGGTTCAGAAAGATTTCTGCCGGCATGAATAACAATATAAGCGGTAGACTTTGTTGCTATGCCTTGTTGCGCAACTTTTGACTCTGCTTTGATAGTAGCAGGGGCCTGTGCCGAGCCGATATAAACATTTTCACCGGCTGAGATTCGAATGTCGGATACCAGTTCACCTTTACCTTGAGCATAAACTTCATAATTAGTTCCATTGAGGTGAATATCTCCTTCTGCAATCAAGCATCCAGTCGCACTGAATACCGACGTTTCGGTATTGTCTGTCTGTTTGTTTATCGATTCAACATTCCCATTAACAATCAGGTCTCCGTCAGAAATAGCGCTGACCTGGGTTGAGCTGGCGCCTTCAGCCCTCATCGTTCCGACTTCGATATCACCGCCATTGGCCGTCCTTAATACTATCTCTCCGGGTTGACTCATCTTATCATTTGATTTTGTGCCTGTCTTTAGGTCGCCTGCGACAATTCCGCCGGAACCGGCATCCATATAAATGCTGCCGCCATCCCTGTAAACTGCAGCGGATTGATAGTAGGCTTCTGTACGAATTGAGCTGCGAGGACCTGTATGACCAGCTTCATCTCTCTGTTCAAAATAAATTCCGCCGTCAGCAAATACATTACGTAAATAGATGTCACCGCTTCCTCCGGTAATTTCACCCACTGCGCCGCTGTTGGTCATATACTCAACAGTAATCAGCTTATCAGCGGCCAGATCAAGATTGACCCCGGCTTTAGAATAAAACTCGACGTGTTGTTCCTCGTAAAGGGTGTCTAATTCCGGGCCCGTAACCGGCATAGTGTCAGCAATCGTCAACGTAACCGGATCGACCTGAATCGTCCCTCCGGGCAGGGCATTGACGCTTCCGGCAAAGAGAACATGATTACCACTGATTTCAGCGGTACCTGTGCCGACATTAATCACTGCACCGTCTTCAAAAGAAGTTATCGCCCCGGTTGTAGTTCCCTTCGTGCCAAAATCATGCGCATATGCGATGACTTCACCACCAACGGCTTGTGTTATGCTGCCTGTACTCAAAATAACGTCAGGAATATCATCCTCTAAAGTAGTATTATCATCATCATCGGCAGTTGTATTACCCGCTGTTAAAACAACACTGCCGCCATCTGCATTGATGGTTCCGCTCTGCGTGACTGTTCCAATCCCTGACTCAACTCTTACCGGCTGGTCGGCAACATCATATACGGGTGCTTCAACAGTTCCCGAATTGACTTTAAGCTGCG
>Ga0315288_10011439_pt1 | contig 11169 bp, 9 predicted proteins | sample YL17G11_20_MG_FD_203454 | JGI IMG/M metagenome (GOLD analysis project Ga0315288, IMG submission 203454) | Sediment microbial communities from Yellowstone Lake, YNP, Wyoming, USA - YL17G11_20 | ecosystem: Environmental > Aquatic > Freshwater > Lake > Sediment | place: USA: Wyoming | collected... | reverse complement strand
TTGCGGCCTACGATGACTACTTCGCCGGCAAGCTCTCGGACTTCGAGTACCCGGACAGCAAGATCAGGGAATCCCTGACCCGGCTCCCGAAGATCGGGTGAAAACTCAACTTTCCTTTTTTTCTGCCATTTGTTTGGGCCGGCAGGTCGGCACCATAGTAATATTGCCGGGTTTCCTTGAGGATATGAATCATATTATCCCGTAATTTCCCCGCAGAGCAGCTCAGCTTGCTCAATCACCGTTTTAATCGCTTTCTCCTGTTTATCAGGTGGATAATCATATTTCCGCAGAATTCTTTTCACCATAACCCGCATCTTTGCCCGCACACTCTCCTTTACTGTCCAGTCGATTGAGATGTTTTGCCGGATAGTATCAACAAGTTCATGAGCGATCTTTCTCAGAACCTCCTCGCCAAGAATCTTCACCGCGCTATCATTCACCCCGAGTGCTTCATAAAACGCAATTTCAGCATCGGTCAGTCCCAGATCCTCTCCCCGTTTATCAGCCTCCCTCAGTTCCTTTGCCAGTCGGATCAATTCCTCTATCACTTCGACCGTTTCGATGGCCCGGTTCTTGTATTTATGAATGGATTCCTCCAGCATCTCAGCGAAAGAACGGGACTGGACAAGCCGTTTCCGGGACCTGGTCCTGATTTCATCATCGAGGAGTTTCCTGAGCAGTTCCACCGCGAGGTTTTTCTGAGGGAGCCCCCGAACCTCGGCCAGGAATTCTTCTGAGAGGATAGAGATATCCGGTTTCTTCAGACCGGCGAGTGAGAAGATGTCGATCACCTGATCCGAGGTGATGGCCTTTGAGATAATCTGCCGGATAGCGTGCTCCATCTCCCATGGCTTCTTCGATGCAAATGCAGATTCCGTTGATTTCACCAAGGCAGCCCGGACCGCCTGGAAGAACGCGACATCATCCCGGATATTGAGCGCTTCAAAATGGGGGACAGCAAGGGCGAATGCTTTCGACAGGGCGGATTCCGCTTTGAGATACCGATCCTTTCCATCCTTCTTACCGAGGATGAAGTCCTGAGCCGGAAGAAGGAGGTTGAGCCGCTGGGTTGGATCCTCCCAGGCCGACCAGTCGAAGCCGTGAAAGATCCCGCAGCAGACCTCGTACTTCTCCAGCATGATCGCCACGGCTTCCTCCTGATCGATGGCTGTCTTGCCCTTCCCACCGCCCTCGGTATAGGCCGCGATAGCCTTCTTCAGATCCGGACCCAGCCCGATGTAATCCACCACGAGGCCACCGGGCTTGTCCCTGAAGACCCGGTTCACCCTCGCTATCGCCTGCATCAGGGTATGGCCGTGCATCGGCTTGTCTATGTACATCGTGTGCAGTGGGGGAACATCGAACCCGGTGAGCCACATGTCCCTGACGATGACCATCCTGAGGGGATCACGCGGGTTCTTGAACTGCTTGGCAAGGCCCTCCCTCTTGGGCTTGTTGCGTATGTGGGGCTGCCATTCCAGACGGTCTGATGCCGATCCGGTCATCACGACCTTTAACTCGCCTTTCGTATCCTCATTAGAGTGCCATTCGGGTCGGAGCCTGGTAATAGCCTGGTAGAGGTCGACGCAGATGCGCCGGCTCATACAGACCACCATGGCCTTTCCCTCCATCACATCGAGTCGCTTATCGAAGTGGTCTAAAATGTCACGGGCAATGAGGTTGATCCGTTTCTCGGTGCCCACCACTGCCTCCAGGGCTGCCCATTTGGTCTTCAGGTGCTCCTTCTGTTCGACCTCTTCGGTCTCGGTCACCTCCTCAAAGTCCGGGTCGATGTGCGGGCGTTCCTTTTCATCGAGCTCAATCTTCGCGAGCCGGCTCTCGTAATAAATTGGAACGGTTGCCCGGTCCTCCACGGCCTGCTGAATGTCGTAGATGCTGATGTAGTCCCCGAAGACGTGCCGGGTGTTTTTGTCCTCCAGCTCAATGGGGGTACCGGTGAACCCGATAAATGACGCGTGGGGGAGGGCATCTCGGAGGTGACGCGCAAAACCGTCGATGAAGTCGTACTGACTCCGGTGCGCCTCATCAGCAATGACCACGATATTACGCCGGTCTGAAAGGACGGGGTACTCCATCCCTTTCTTGTCGGGGAAGAACTTCTGGATCGTGGTGAAGATCACTCCTCCCGAGGCTACCGCAAGGAGCCTCTGGAGGTCCTCACGGTCCCGTGCCTGTACGGGTTTCTGGCGCAGGATTTCGTGGCACCTGGCAAAGGTGCCGAAAAGCTGTTCATCGAGATCATTCCTATCGGTCAGTACCACAATAGTCGGATTCTCCAAGACCGGGTGGAGCACAATCGCCCCTGTGAAGAACGCCATGGTCAGGCTCTTCCCGGATCCTTGGGTGTGCCATACAACCCCGCAGCGGCGGTCTCCCTTTGGCCCCGCCGCCTCCACGGTCTTGTCCACAGCTTTCTGTGCCGCGTGGAACTGGTGGTAACCTGCCATGATCTTGTTGAGTGATCCGGATCCGAAATCCTCAAAGACAATGAAATACCGGAGGAGATCGAGTAGCCTTCTCTTGTCGCAGATACCCCGGATCATCACCTCCAGCGGCAGCATGGTGGCAGGGGCGAGCTTCTCTCCCTCGATGGTCCTCCAGGGCATGAACCGGTCCGTGTCAGCAGTAAGGCTCCCAATCCTAGCCTCCAGCCCGTCCGAGATGATCAGCACTTCATTGAAGCTAAAGAGCGAGGGGATCTGTTGCTTGTAGGTCTGGATTTGGTTGTATGCGTTCCAGACCGTTGCCTTCTCATCGGCAGGATTCTTCAGCTCGATGACCCCCACTGGGAGCCCGTTCAGGAAGAGGATGATATCAGGCCGCCGGTTGTTCTGGTTTTCGATGACCGTGAACTGGTTGACTGCGAGCCAGTCGTTCCTCTCCGGGTTATCAAAATCAACGATCCTGACCCGGTCTCCTCTGATCGACCCATCCTTTCTGGGGTATTCAACCTCGACACCATCGACTAGGATCCGGTGGAAGTCATGGTTGTTGGAGACAAGAGATGAGGAACCTAGATGGAGAATTTTTTTGACCGCCGACACCAGAGCTTCTGGCGGGACGTCGGGATTTAGCCGGGTTAGAGCTTTGTTTAGACGGTTCGGGAGGACAACTTCGGACCATCCGCTCCGTTCTGCTCCCGGCATGTCGGGAGCGATGTCGGGGCCGAAGATGGTGGTATAACCGAGATCCTGGAGCCAGACGAGGGCTGCATCTTCGACATGGGACTCCGAGAGGCGATGACTCATGCTCGTACCAATCCCTGTTTGAGGCCTAATCGCTCCTGAAATTCGGGCGGGATATCGTTCCAGTGTTCCACCAGGAGATCCACAAGTTGCCGCCCGTTGATGAGACCGATTCTGGGAAAATGCGGATCCAGAGCTACCTCATGGGCTGCAGTCATGGTTTATAAATTGACCATGTCCTTCGATCCTTAAAATACTCGTCGCTGTTATGGAATATTGCAAAAAAATCAATCATTGATGGAATGTCCGCTAGTCCCTTTTTCTGTGCAGCATCCCCTATCTCGGTAAGTAGCCGTGCCACGAAACGGATGATCTGCATGACGTACATTCGAGTGTAGGGTTCTGTAAAGTTAGTGATGGCAGTCTGCATCGAGGCTTCGTACACAGAGTCGAGGACCTTGCCGGTTTCATGATGATACAACACAAATGAATCACCTTCAATTAGTTGAGATATCAAGCGAGCATCCTGGTCGTGTCTTCTTTTATTGCGTGGTTTATAATGCAGATCTAAAATCGGAAGAGTTACCCTGTCGAACCATGCGCTCATCGGATCATCGTGATGTATGGTAGTAGGTGCCCCTGTCACAAAATCGAGGTTGTAGTAACGGGTGATATTCATAGCAAAGTCTGACAGAGTTTCAATGACTCCTCTATGAATATTAGTACAGGGGAGTCTGTCCTCCGCACTAGACAATCCGTAATCTCGGGCGATCTCATTCATACGCTCGAGTAGATCCTTCAGATTATGACCGTATCTGCGGAGCACCGGTTTGGATGGAAAAGTGCCAGAGTTTTTTATTGCATGATCAATCACGAGAGCAAGTTTTGTAGCTCGTTCGAGCCCAATCGAGAGCGCGAAAAAGGCTTGTCCATAGTAGGCATGCTGTGCATAGTTAGCTTTCCCAAGTGCTGTTACGCCTATGGCTAAATGCTCGGCCGCTAAGGCCGCCTCACGTGTTAGAGCCATCCTATTTGTGCTCATCTAAATTGCCTCGGCCATGAAGTGTTCAGCATCCTTCACCCGCAGCTCGCCGGAGATGAGTTTGGGCAGCAGTGTGTCGCGCAGAGCGGCGAGAGTGCGAGACTGCACTTGGCGACGCCATATGCTTTCAATGACTGGGGCGATGACAGCATCCATCGCCTGCAAGAGTGGCCTCGGGGGAATAACCAGCTTTGCATCCGATAGGTGGTGTCGCTGAATGTGGCCCATTGTTGTCGCCTTGCCGGCCGCGATATGTCTAAAGTCTGCGAGGTGCTGATGGACGCCCAGGTAGCAAAGCCACTTCGGGTACTTGTCGGAGGTGACCTTGAAAAGGTGTTGATTCAGGGCGCCCCTTCCACCAGCCCAGAGCACGCATTCGAGTGAGCCCGACCAAGAGAAGAGAACATCACCGTCTTCGACAATGTAATCAGGTTCGAGGTCGGCGCTCGCGAGATCAGCCCTTTCCGTGCTACCAGATCGCAATTGAGCAATCTTGATTACAGGCAGCGAGGGACCGTCTTGGGGCGGATACTTCTGCAATGCTAGCCCGTTGAGAAAGTGTGCTATCTCATCCATTGCGACTACCTCCCACCCTTTCGGAATCTCTCCCAGCTCCGTGTCCTCAAAGGAGTCCGGGAACATGTCGGCTATGTGCTTCGGCAGGCCAGGGTCGCGCCCGTCGGCCTTCGCCCGCACCGGGTCGAAGTCCACGAACCACGATTTGAAAAGCGCTTGCGCCATCATCTCCAGTGTCTCGTTCATCCGCCGGTTCAGTTCGATCTTGTCGTCCAGTGTGCCGAAGATGTAGGCGATGGCGCGTTGTGTGGGACGACCCGGTAGCAGAATGGGAAGATTTTTAATTACATTTGTATCGAGCTTTCCTGCGCCTATGCCAGTATACTCGACCTTAGTGAGAAGCATCTTTTCATTAGCAAGCAACCAATAAAGCAAGAACTCAGGTAGTAAGCTTTCTCTCGCCTTCAGTGCCTTAATATCTTGATTGAAGGCAAGCGGCCTCATTGCTATCCCGATTGGTATTCGTTTGTGGAGTTCACTTCCTCGTACCAATAAGAGAACTGAATGCAGATCAGCCAAGCGGCTACCGTTTGTCAGCCCCGAAGATGTAATTTTTAGTTCCGATTCCTCCAAACGGGTCGTCTTCATCGAAACTGCACTGATCCATGGAATATCGCCATTCCAGTAACTGGGTTCTTCCTTATCTGGAGTTCCTCCCGAAGTCCATTCTGTCAGACTGCCCAATGTTGTTTGCAGCCACTCACCCGCCATACCCTAGCTCCTTGAGATTGGCGGCGATGACGGTGTCGAGCTTCACGGTTTCCGCCTGCTGCTCGCGCAACGTCGCGGTGAGTCGCCTCATCTTCTCCTTAAAGGGTTCGCCGTCGTCTTCGGCGGCCTCTGCGCCGACATACCGGCCAGGGGTGAGGATGTGACCGTGCTTACGGATCTCCTCCAGCGTCGCGCTCTTGCAGAAGCCGGGCATGTCGGCGTATTCACCCGCCTCCTTCCCACCGCGCCAGGCGTGGTAAGTACTGGCGATCTTGGCGATGTCGGCCTCGGGCAGCTCGCGATGTACACGATCGATCATTGTGCCGAGTTTGCGTGTATCAATGAAGAGCGTCTGCCCTCTCCGGTCACGGAACCGTCCGTTCTTCTTGTCCCGGGCGAGGAACCAGAGGCATGCCGGTATCTGCGTCGAATAGAAGAGCTGGCCTGACAGCGCGATCATGCAGTCCACAAGGTCGGCCTCAACGATCTGCTTTCGGATTTCCCCCTCACCGGACTGGTTACTCGACATAGACCCATTCGCGAGCACAAATCCGGTGATTCCTGCTGGGGTGAGATGGTGGATAAAGTGCTGGACCCAGGCGAAGTTCGCGTTGCCTGTCGGAGGAATGCCATACTTCCACCGGGCATCCTCGTGGAGCCGTTCCCCGCCCCAGTCGCTGGAGTTGAACGGGGGATTGGCGAGGATATAATCTGCCTTCAGGTCGGGATGCAGATCCCGGTGGAAGCTGTCGGCATGCTCCAGCCCTAGGTTCCCTTCGATGCCACGAATGGCCAGGTTCATCTTCGCCAGCTTCCAGGTGGTGGGGTTGGACTCCTGCCCGTAGATGCTGATGTCGTTGATGCGGCCGCCGTGGGCTTCCACGAACTTCTCGCTCTGGACAAACATGCCGCCCGATCCGCAGCAGGGGTCATAGACCCGACCCCGGTAGGGCGAGAGCATCTCTACGAGCACCCGGACGACACACCGAGGAGTATAGAACTGACCGCCCTTCTTTCCCTCAGCGCTGGCGAACTGGGAGAGGAAGTACTCGTAGACCCGACCGAGGATGTCCTTAGAGCGGTTCTCCCTGTCGCCAAGGCCGATGGTGCCTATGAGATCGATCAACTCTCCGACACGCTGTTTATCGAGCGCCGGGCGGGCGTAGTCCTTCGGGAGGACGCCCTTGAGTGAAGGATTGTCCCCTTCGATGGCGACCATCGCATCATCGATCAGCTTCCCGATGGTAGGTTGCTTCGCGTTCGCCTGAAGATACGCCCAGCGAGCCTCCTTCGGGACCCAGAAGACGTTCACCGCCCGGTATTCATCTGGCTCCTCGGGATCGGCTCCCTGAGCGACCTCCTGCAGCAGCTTGGCATGATGTTCTTTAAAAGCATCGGAGATGTATTTCAGGAAGATGAGACCGAGAACGACGTGCTTGTACTCAGCGGCGTCCATGTTGTTTCGGAGCTTATCGGCCGCCGTCCAGAGTGTTGCTTCAAAACCGAGGTTGGCACCATTCGATGACTTCTGAGATTTATTGTTTTTCGTCTGTTTTATCCGCGGCATGAACAAATTCCTATGTGGCTTTTCTGTATATTCATCTACGATAAATTCAATGGTAATAAGGATTGTTATGAGACTTCATTCAGCTTAGGTCTTTTATCACATTTTTCTTGGATATTTTTCACTCTGTCTTCCATTTTTGGATGATATGAAAAGAATCCAGATGCAATTCGGCTAATGATTGATATAAACCATTGATGTTTTGGTTTTTTAACATTCGACTTATTATTTTCGTCATAAATTCTCTTAAATGTCATAAATGCACTATTAATTACTTCGGATGGCCTGTCAATTTTGAAATTCTCTTGAAGTATTTTAGATGCGAATTCATCACTCCCATACTCATCGATAGTGAGGGGTTCTTTTAAGATTTTAAATGAAAAAATAATGAATAGAATTGAATAACACGTAAAAGAATATTTCATAAGGATATTTTCGGGATCAAAAATTGCCAAGAAAAGTAGAGGAAAAAGTGCAAGAGATAAAATTACCATGAATGGCGGTTTAAAATACTGCAAATTTACTTTATGTCCTTCTTCGTGCAATAAAATAAATCTTAGTTCACTGTCCCCTATCTGGCTAAGTTGTTCTTCAGCAGTTTTATCATAGAAAATTGTATTATAAAGTAAAATTCCAGATTTAAATGGCCCGAAAATCCATTTTGATGGTATTAATTTTCGTCTTTTAGCGATTACGCCTTTGAATTTTAGATCTTCAAATATTTTTATAATACGATTGTCTCTCTCATTCATGATAATTTGAAGGGATATTCTATAATAAAATAGGAACCTACACCGCAACCCAATGATCCGATGGGGATTGCCCAGGATCCAAGACTTGGAATTGCTATCTTGTTTGACAAGGGGTATAGAGGACCATGCTATGGAAGAAGGGTGAATGGATCGCGGAGCTGGCAGTGTTAGCCAAACCACCAACTTCCTGTTCTAACTGGATGAAGAGATTCCGTTCAGCATCTCTGAGACGTGCTTCTAGAAGAGATGTAAGCCAATGGGTTCGCAGGAACTGCCTACCGCTCGTGGCTCATAGGATGCATGCCGTCAGCTCCGAGCGATTGCGATCCTGCCGGGATCGCACCGGTCATGTATAAATCTCCCCCATCCGACAGTACCATGTGTCCATGCAGGATCAGTTCACCGGCTGCCTGCTGGGGGCGGCCATCGGGGACACCCTGGGGATGCCGGGAGAGGGGAACCCGGTCAACCTGCAACTGCTGGCGGCACAGATCATCGGCTTGTTTGTAGCCTTCGCTGCTGCCCTGTTTCTTCCGTCCGGCACCATTGCCTGGCCTGCCGGGGGGGTCTTCCTGATCCTATTCTTTGGCTTTGTCATCGCCACCAGTCTCTGGCTGCTCCGGTACAACCCGGGACTCCTGACCGAGCGGATGACCGGGGCGGGAAAGCCTGACCAGAAAGCCTGGGATAAGGTGTTTCATCTCATGGCGGGCGTCGGCTTCTTCACCTGGCTGGTCCTCATAGCGCTGGACGCAGTCCGTTTCCGCTGGTCACAGATGCCTCTCCCGCTCCAGGGATCCGGGGTGATACTCCTGCTCGCCTCGTTCGCGCTCTTCTTCCTGACGTTCCGGGAGAACGCGTTCCTGTCACCCGCCGTCCGCGTCCAGAAAGACCGGGGCCAGGTGGTGGTATCCACCGGCCCGTACCGCCATGTGCGCCATCCCATGTATGCTGCCTTCATCCTCTATGCTTTCGGTACGACCCTCCTCCTGGGGTCCTGGTATGGCCTTCTCCCTGCGCTCGTCCTGATCATCATGGTGGCATGGCGGTCGGTACGGGAGGAAGGCACCCTGCGGGAGGAACTTCCGGGTTATGCCACGTACATGGCCACGGTGAAGTACCGTCTCATCCCGTACGTGTGGTAAAGGGATCCCAGCTCTCCGGCACAGATTATCTCATGAGATACTTGGGAAAGACCTTCGTAATTGGTATCCCTGATTGGACTCCTGAAGAACTTGTGTTCAATGAGATTGCGCGGTATGAGGGTTATCGGTTCTTCGGGTGCTCCCGTGACCTCTCCCGAGTGATGATGAGGCCACGGATAAAAGGACCGAGATACACATGGCTCGAAACGTCATTGACGGGTTCCAACCGGACCCATGAAGTTGATTAGGTTATCCGACGAAATCCGTCGTTAAAGGTAAATCAAATCAAGACCAAGACATAATGAAAAAATTTAGATCTATTATTTGAGTGAAGGAATTATTTATTAATTTAAACAATTTATTATATCTTATGGTGGACTTAATTGATTTTACTTTTATAATTATTGCCTTAGCTGTTATAGGCTTCATCTTAAGAGACGCATTCTTTTTTTATAGAAAATACACGATCCCGTATGAATTACAGAGCGAACAAGATAGGATGTTTTCCTACATTTCGCTTGCAATCTTTATCCTCTCTATATTATGGTGGGGAATTCTGCAAATTTTAAGGGTAAGCCCGAGTTCGATTGATACTACTCTTCGGCCTTTTCTTGAGGGTTTACAAAAAATGGTAGAATTTGGATTATTATCCCCGGAACAACTTAATTCTTATTTAGCTTCAACTTTGTTATTTCTATACATTTTTTCAGCTTTTTCCTTAATTTTCATATTTCTTTATGTGACATCTATGATGTTTGGCATAATATCGGTATATGTTGATACTCGGGCAATTGAAATTGAATATCGGGATAATTCATTGCCTCCCCGCCCATTTAAAAGAATAATTCATGAATCTGATGAATTCATCTATGTTGAGTCATCAGAAAACTTCAGAGAATGGGAATCCATAAGAAAGGAAGAAATTAGGCGTATTCGTAATATTTTTACTCCCTCGCCGTTAGGAAATTTCCTTAATATTCATTTAACTCCGCGTTTAAGGCGTATTCCAGTTATAAATAACCGGCGATATGTGATGATTTTATTTGTTGCTATTATGATTATTTATACGTTAATTGCTATTTACAGTACTCTCATTCCTTCTACATTTGTAAGAATTCTAAGTCTCTTGGTCTTCATACCTGCAATAATCTTACTGATTATTCAATATATTCTTGATATTGGAGACAAAAGGAGAGGCCGAGAAGAACAAACCGGAGATAATTAGAGAATTTGACGGTCAGTGAAGAGTGCTGCTATGGGGATTTTATGCGACATGTATCTTCTAAATTCATTGTTCAATAAGCAGAAACAATTTCTACTTAAATGATTCACTGTCGCATATGAGATATAATTCAATATTCGATGAGGATGAGGGCACACCAAGAAAATCATTCACGCAACGAGATAGGATGGCTGTGTGGGATAAACAATTCGGACCTGATAAAGACCGTGCAAAATGTCCGATATGCAAGAGAAATGAGATATCACGGACTCATTTTGCTATGGGACATAAGAAAGCACTTGCCAACGGAGGCTCGAATACAATCAGGAATATCAAACCAATATGCCATTCGTGCAACAGCATGATGAGCACGATGAATATGTCTGATTTTATCAAAAGATTCTCGCCAAAGAACGAACCTGGTAAAACCAAAACAGGAACCAAAAAAACCACCAAGAAAACTAGGAAAAAATCAACTACCACGAAACAAAAGACAAAATCAGCTACTACGAAACGGAAGACACCACAGAGTAGCCCCGAGTTTGGAGTTATAGATTTTACTCCAAGATCTTTTACCCCGAAAACTTTCAGGTTTTAATCCCACAAAATTTATTGAGTCAAGAATAGGATCATCCCTTATGCCATCATTTCTGGCAAGAGGGAAGAAAACGAAAACCAAGAGACCTGTAAGTTTCACGACATCGAGTGGTGATGACGTGAGCTTCAAGGCGCGGCGGAAACCAAAAAGGAGAACCCGCGTAGAATTTTAATTACATTTTTTGGATACTAAAAGAAGTGTAAGCGCCTCTCACCTTAAGGCAGAGTGCGCCGACCGAGATTTTAAGAACAGGAATCCGACCATCGGTGAGAAGTGCTGCTATGGGGATTCTTAACAGTGCGTCCAAATCTGAATTAGACAATTTTAACGTGTAAATATTACAATATCTCTAT
>Ga0315288_10011437_pt1 | contig 11170 bp, 10 predicted proteins | sample YL17G11_20_MG_FD_203454 | JGI IMG/M metagenome (GOLD analysis project Ga0315288, IMG submission 203454) | Sediment microbial communities from Yellowstone Lake, YNP, Wyoming, USA - YL17G11_20 | ecosystem: Environmental > Aquatic > Freshwater > Lake > Sediment | place: USA: Wyoming | collected... | reverse complement strand
ATTGCGGAAAATTTTTTTTGATCCTCTTGATGAGAGGGATGGAACAGAAGACCTCACCCACGGATGCGGCATGGACCCAAATGGGTTTTTTGAGGGAGAGAGTTGGCAGAAATCCCATCCGCTGAATCAAGCCCCTTCGAAATCGCTCGTCGATCAGAGCCCTGAACAGGAGATAAGGCGCAGCGAAAATAAGGAAAAATGTGAAAAGGATGTTGTAGAGTAAGTAGATCATCAATACGACATTGCCACGGAAGGCCATTTCCTTCAATCAGCTTCACTGAAAGGGTAGCCTGCGAAAACCCATGGTGGCCGAGAAAAGGTGAGGGAGCTCCTTAAGCTCTCGCATCCTCCATATCAAATTTAATTTTGGGAACAGAAATCTTGGGTGCTTTTGCGATTCGATCAGGATTTTCTGTTAGCTTTAAAATCGAACGCCCCACATTTGCTTTAACCACTTTTTCTCCGCATTTAGGGCAGACGCCTGCAGGAACATCTTCCACAACGATAAGCTTTCCCTGAATCCAGAAATCTTGTTTGATAAGCCTCTCTTTCATCGGGGTATTGCAAATCTCACATTCTCCATAGTTATAATTGACCCTTTTTTTCTTCATTTCCCCGTATCCTGTGAATTATGGCCAATAACGAATCTCCTTTTGGTTTTGTAATCTATCATAACAGGTTCTTTCTTTCAATTAAAGCTTGTCTACATTGGAGGGGTGGGCATTCCCGTTTTCCGATCTTGAAGCGGATCGCAGCCCAAAAGAACACCGCTTAAAAAGTCTGTGTAATCATTTTTTCGAAATCCCTGCCTGCGGCAGGCAGGTGTGCAATCAAGAGGACGTGCAGAAGTTGTTCAAAGCTCTCTGAAAATAGCCTTGACTATCTTAACATTTAGGTGTAGAAAAACATCAAATGGAATGGGGTGAACCTCATCCTCAGACCATGAAGTGACTTGCTCCGGACCGAACTACTTAAAATGATAAGAATAGGTTTTCATTCGCTCCATTCGGTGTCATTCGGGTTATTCGAGTTTGTTTCTGCAATGCGCGAGGTTATCTTCGAGAGCCTCAAATGATATGTAACGCCCGTGGAGACCACCACTACTTCTGATAAAAAGAAGAAGGGGAGGAGGAAGGTGAATTAAATGCTAATAGAGCATTCTTTTCACCCTCACCGTCTCCTTTGGAGGGCCAGGGTGGGTGCAATTCAATATTTCATTATTCGTGGTGACTTGTTAGTCGTGATGGGTTGGACAGCAATGAGGTAAAATTAGGCAATTATGGATTCTTTAAACGTAAGTCTCGACGGTATTTCCACCGAAATCAGAAGGTTGAGAATCGACCTGAAACAGCTCATCCTCGACATAGAAAATCCCCGCATCCAATACTTTCTCGACACACGTCTGAATGATAATATTACCCAGGAAAAGATAAAATTTGCCTTAGCCGAAGGCAACGATCAGTATGAAAAATTGAAAGAACATATAGAACGTAACGGCGGCATATATGATCTTATCTGGGTCGTTCCAAAAGAAAAGTTCTATACGATCATCGAAGGCAATACCCGGGCATTCATTTATGAGGAACTTTCCGAAAAATATGTGAATGATGAGAAATGGAAATCAATAGACGCCTACGTATTGCCTTACAAAGTTGATCGTAATGTGATTAATTTTATCCGTCTCGAAAAGCACCTCTTTGGGCCGACTCCCTGGGATGCATATGAGAAGGCAAGGGAGTTATATCGACTTCATACTGAGGAGGATTATTCTCTAAAAAGACTGGAGCAACTCACAAAACTCGCAGCCTCGGACATCAAAAATAACATTCAGGCGTTTATGGACATGGAGGAACAATACCTTCCCAGATATAACAAGCCCGCGGAGAGACTTAAATTCAGCTATTTTGTAGAATTTAGGAAAAACAAAGAGCTACGGCGCCTTGTCAAAGAAGGTAAGCTATCTTTAATGGATTTCTGTGATTGGGTTGGTGAGGGAAAATTCAGGAGGGGTGAGGACATCAGAAGACTTCCTTTGGTCCTCAAAGACGAGCAGTCGCGTGAGGCCCTGATTGATGATAACTTCCAGGCGGCGCTTGATCAGTTAGAACAAAGGAACCCTGCGGCTAAGTCAAAACTCTTCGAACAGATCGAAGACGTAATCGATGGGCTGGAGGGACTTTCTTTTGGGGAGCTGGATGAGATTAAGAGGGGGCTACAACCTGCCAAAATCAACTCCCTGAAAAAACTCTATAGCGTCACAAAAAATCTTTTGAGAGATATTGGTACTATCGAATAGTGGCTGGCAGCAGGCATCAGTTCATTCTCGGTTTAGTTATAAAGAAGATGAGAGAGGAGGGTGTTACCGTTTATGGCATTGACGGTAATTATCCTGGCCTATTTGGAGAAAATATATCCTTGCCTCCCCAAATATTGAGACATAGGCCTGATGCAATTGGTGTCAAAGCGGATGGGCAGATATGCATAGGTGAGGCAAAGACTGAAAATGATATCGAAAACAACAGGACCTATGAACAGCTTCAGGATTTTTCTTCTGTTGAGATGAACGGAAAATTATGTGACGTATTCGTAGGTGTACCTCAAACCGGGGAAGATCTATTCAATAGGACTTTAGCAAGATGGGGGCTAAGAGAGTCTCAAAACATACATCTTTTGTTTGTTCCAGACGAAATAATCAATGAATAAGAAAAAACCACAATATGAACCAAAGACAGAACCGCTTCCCCATCAGATCGAAGCCATAGATTATATAAATAGACATAACGAGGTCGCGTTATTTGATGAGCAGGGCTTGGGGAAGACCAAAATCGTCATCGACTCGTTATGTACATCCATGAAAAATGGTGAAGTCGAAGGTGTCCTTGTCGTAAGTCCAATGTCATTGCTTTACAACTGGGAATACGAGGTAACAAAGCATTCATTCTTAATTCCTATCGTACTGAAAGGCACCAGAAGGGAGAAGAGATATAATTTCCTCACCGGCGCAAATTTTTACATCACTAATTATGAAGCAGTAATCGCTGAACACGAACGGATTAAGAGGTTTTGCAGGAGTCGTAAGGTTGCAATCGTTCTTGACGAATCCGCCCGGATCAAAGGCCCAACAACCAAAACGGCACAATCATTATTTAATCTCAGGCCATATTCAACAAAAAGGGTCATTATTACTGGAACGCCTGTCGCAAACAAACCGATTGATTTATGGTCTCAGTTTTTTTTCCTTGATGGTGGTGCCCTTCTCGGAGTCAACTTCAAAGAGTTTAAGGCAAGATACAATGAAAAGAATCCGGACTACAAGGGAGCGCTCACGGAACTCAAGAACATTATCGCCGAGCATTCTATCCGCCGGTGTAAGGATGATGTGCTCGAACTCCCGGCGAAGAAGTTTGTTAATGTTTATGTCACATTAAAGGGTGACCAGCTTAAGCTTTATTCTCAACTCAGGGAAGAATTACGGATCGAAGTTCAGGATATGGACGGAAATACGGTAATTGATGAAGCAGAGAACATTTTAAAAAAGCTTTTGAGACTTACACAGATAACGAGCAATCCGGGTCTTATTGATAAAGGTTATAAAGAGGTTCCAGGAAAGTTTGATGTTTTGGAGGGTTTGCTTAAGGACGTTATAGTAAAGGGAGAAAAGGCAATTGTCTGGACCAGCTTTGTTGATAACATCATTATTCTCAAAAACAGACTAAAACATTATAATCCCCTCATTATTTATGGCGATGTTCCGGTGAAGGACCGGGCAGATGCAGTTAAGTCGTTCCAGGAGTCAGAGAAGAACAGGATTATGATAGCCAATCCCTCAGCTGCGAGAGAAGGACTGACGCTTACAAGAGCCAATAATGCAATCTATTTGGATAGAAACTTCAATCTTGTTGACTACCTGCAATCGCAAGACAGAATTCACAGAATTTCCCAGACAAAGGAGTGCAAGATATTCAAGATATTGGCAAAAGGAACCATTGATGAGTATATCGATAGGGTCATTGATGTAAAAACGGAAATTGCTGGATATGTACAGGGCGATTTGGGTATAGTAAGTGGTGGCAGTCTCGATTTTCTTCATAACAAAAGTGAACTTTTAAATATTTTGGGATAATAATGGCCAAGGAATCAATAACTGTTTTAGGCAGAGAGATAACGTACGAAATCAAGGATGTCGATATCAGCAACCTTGAATATGACCCGGAAAACCCCCGCATCAACCGCATAGTCAGCCGAATTCCAACCAATAAAGTAACCCAAGAGTTTATTGAGATGGAGCTTCTCAAACTTGACTCCACAAAAGACCTCATCAAGGACTTGGAAGCCAACAAAGGTGTCGTAGACGAGGTTTATATCCTTAAGAACAAGGTCATCGAGGGTAATAGGAGGCTATGTGCATATCGGAGGCTACATCGGAAATACGAGAAGGACCCAAGTAATAAAAAGAGATGGCAAACGATCAAGGCAAGAGTTCTCCAAAATGACATCACTGATGAGGAAATTTCCTATATCCTTGTGACCTTTCACATTAAAGGTAAGACACCTTGGGATGCCTATGAAAAGGCGGCATACGTTCATAGAATGATTAAGAAGCTCAAGAAGACACCCGATGAAATAGGAAAACATCTGGGAATGCATAAGAATACCATCGAAGCCATGTTGAATGCCTATGAAACGATGTCTGCAAGATATCTTCGGAATTCTAATGAGAACGATCTTGGTAGTGGCACAAAAGACGAGGTTAAGAAGTTCAGTTATTTTGACGCGTTTTACAGACAGAAGGATTTGGTTAAGAGAGCTCAGGAAACGCCAATCTTTCTCGACGAATTTGTGGAATGGGTAAAGGAAGAAAGGTTTAAGAAGGCGCAAAACGTGAGAGATCTTCCAAAGGTCCTCGGGAACAAGAAGGCTTGTAAGGCTTTCTATGAAAATGGCCCTGAAGAGGCTTTCGATGAGGCAATGCACATTCTTTACGAGCACAAACCCGAAAAGGTCGATAGGTTTTATAAGAAGATAAGAGAATTCAGAGACCTTATCAGCGAAGTGGAGGCTTTGAAGATCAAAAAGGAAATTGAGGAGAATAAGAATAAGAAGGCAGAATTGCAACAGTGCTATAAAGAATTGAAGAGGTTTTGCAAGGAACTCGGTTTGGACATATAGATTACATAGGAGTCATCTATGAAAAAGACATTTAAAGCTCTAGAAGTAGTCCAAAATGAATGGAAGTTTTACGTTTTTTGCATTAAGTCTGATCTGTTGTATAGAATCGCTTATGTAAGCAGAAGGCATGAGGACAAAAAGGAAGGATATCAACGTAATTTGTCGCTGAAACGAGCCAAGGAGATCAATGATTATGTTTTCAAGCTTAAAGGACTTATACCAAACAATATTATTCTAAATTTTGATGTCCACTTAAACTACGATGCTCATAAACAGACGATAACTTTTGATGCAAAGGATGATATAGCGTGGGTTATTGATGGGCAACATAGACTTTACGGATTATCTCTGACCGATAAATCTATAGATATTGTGGTAGTAGGTTTCGAACAATTAGATGTTCCCAATCAGGCAAAGATATTTAGGGTTATAAATTCGACACAAAAGGGCGTCAATGCTTCGCTAATATACGATTTGATAGACTTAGTAAAGGATGCCAGTTTTGTGGAAGAGCGTGCGCATGAACTGGTAAAAAAACTGAATGATGATCCGGAATCTCCGTGGTATCAGCAAATCAAGATGCTAGGTATCGGAAAAGGGCTGATTTCCCAAAGTGCTTTTGCCGATAATTTGAAGCTATTGCTCGATGAGGAGAAGAGAGCTCCTCTGCATATATACACAGAAGAAGAGCAGTATGGAGTTTTAAAAAACTACTTTAGTGCAATTAAATTTCTATTCCCAAGCGATTGGGGTAGCGCAAATTCATTGTTAACAAAAACCATGGGTTTTTATTCTCTTATGTTATTGCTTCCTACCGTTTTACAGTTGTGTTTGACCGCTATCAATGATTTTAAGGTGACCTCGGTCATAAAAACATTAGAACCCATAAAGGATTACGATTTTTCGAGTAATGGATTATTGAAAGGAGTATCTGGCAAGGCGGGCGTGGAGAGAATAGTAGGTGAGTTGAATTCCTTATTGAAAACAGCCAGAAAAACTGACCAGGCACCGAAAATAAAACTTTAGCTATGTTTCACAATATTGTTGCAAATTTTAGAAGCCTAAGTGGTATATGCGAGGGCTTTGTCAAGGATGCCATCAGGATGAATCCGATGCTCCCGCCGAATCTTATCACGAAACGATTTCAAGACTTTTATTCCAGAGATTTAAGAAATAGCTTTTATAAAGAGGTCAATCTTTATCTAGATAAGGCAATTTACCAATATATATTCAGCAGGGTACTGTTGAAAAATGGTAATTTCTCGTGGGGTGCTGTAACACAATACTATGCAACCTTTTTTTCAATTTCGGGGTTGATAAGGCTCTTCGAAAATGGGTTTTCTAAAATCGGAAATGTAAGCGTGGAAGTGGAATCACAGGCGAATTCATATAGAATCAGAACAATAGGTGCTGAAGGGCTGCATAGAGTTGTTTGGCATAAATATTATGTTTTGTTCAAAGGATTCGATTATAAACCACATATTTTTTATGTAGTTTATTCCCCGTATGAAAATAACAATTACTATTTCGAGTCTGACAGGAGGAATGATCTGAACTATGACCCAAGCTCAGGGTATCATGAAATCTATCAGACTGCAAGCACAATTCACAAGTTGATAAAGGAAAGAACTGCTGATAATTATTCAAAGAATGCTTTCTCACGGGTAAACGAGTGGGTAGATTTGGATACTATTGTCCAAAATAGGATAAGATTGTTGGCTAATATTATTTCAGAAATAGACAAGTTGAGTGACTTTCCTTTATTCTGCCGTGATCGACATTCCATTAGGAAACTAATTGTCCAGAAATATGAAAAAGACAGAAAAATCAAAGACCGTATCGTTGCATGGTTGGAGGGGGAATGAAAGTGAAAGTACTTCTCATGGAGCCCTCTTACAAGAACAAATATCCACCGCTTGGGTTGATGAAGCTCTCTGCTTTCCATAAACAGCGCGGCGATGAAGTTTTCTTTGTTAAAGGGTTGGACAAGAAGGTGCGAGGACAGTTGTGGGATAGGATATATATAACCACCATGTTCAGTTTTCACTGGGCTGAAACCGTCAAGACAATAAAATATTATGAGTTCAGCGTCAGAGACCCACAGAACTTTTTTATTGGGGGTCCCATGGCGACGCTCATGGCAGATGAAATTCAAAGGGAGACAGGTTTTGATCCGGTGAAGGGATTACTGAATGAGAAGGGCAAACTTGGATTGGCAGGCGATCATGAAGTTGATAGCATGATCCCGGATTACAGCATTCTGGATGAAATCGATTATAAATATCCTACCTCTAATGCTTATTTTACGTACATGACAAGGGGCTGTGTGAGAAAATGTCCATTCTGCGCGGTACCCACGATCGAACCTTTTTTTGTTGAATATATCCCCTTAATGAAGCAGATTCAAATGATTAATGAGAAATACGGAGAAAAGAAGGATCTACTTCTTCTCGATAACAATGTCCTCGCCTCTCCCAAATTAGATCAAATTATTGATGAAATAAAGGAGGCCGGTTTCCATAAGGGCGCAAAATGGAATAACAGCTTAAGACATGTCGATTTCAATCAGGGAATAGATCTTCGGCTGTTAACTAAAGCAAAGATGAAACGATTGGCTGAGTTGCCGATATATCCACTGAGAATCGCTTTTGATCATATCGCCTTGAAGGACAAGTACATTGAAAAGATAGAGTGGGCTGCTGAACATGACTTCAAGCGCCTTTCAAATTACATTCTTTATAACTATAAGGATACCCCGGAGGAATTCTATGATAGATTAAGAATCAATGTCGAGCTAAATGAGAGATTGGGAACACAGATTTATTCATTTCCCATGAAATATATCCCCGTGACGAACAAAGATAGGAATTTCGTGGGCAAGCGCTGGACTCCCAAATATCTGAGAAGTATACAATGTATTCTTCAAGCCACCCACGGCGTGGTAAGTCCCAGAAAGGAGTTTTTTGAGGCTGCGTTCGGCAGAAGCATCAAGGAATTCAAGAAATTGTTAATTATGCCTGCTGATTACATTATCTACAGAGAAGATCACAAAAATAATGGTACCGCAAAATGGAACGATTTGCTAAGCTCGTTGGGACCTAATCAAAAAAAAGACTTTATGAAAATCGTTAATGAAAACCGATTTGAAATTGGTATATCTTCAAAGTACCCGAAAGTAAACGGTCTTCTATCTCATTATAAAAAGAGTAGGTCGAAGACCTCCCAGGGGAACCTATTTGATTTTGATCATTCTTCTCATTAATAATGAAAAAACTTGGGGACAATATATAACGTAGGTTCTAAAACAACTTGCAGGAGGCTGCCCGGTTATTGGGGGCGTTCTCAGGGCAGGCTTGCGATATTGTGATTTAAGGAACCGCTTCTTACAACTCCCTCATTCTCTCCGCTAAATCCAATTCCGTTTTGAACCTCATCTGTAACGGCTTCGTTGCTGAATTTAATAGTCAGTCCATAATTGGGTGGACATTAGAGACTAAATTCCAACTTCCCTCCATTCTATAGGTAATTCTTCCACCAATCCAATTTAGAGAGGTTATCTATCCTTCCTTTTTCATTCCTTAAGCCCCACTCGATTGCATTGCCGCCTATTTTCTTCTCCTTTTCAGAAGTTAATGAATACTATAGTCTGTAGATTTTTAGTCTACAATGGCAGAACATATGTTTTGTTTTCACCTCTTTCCGGTCCCTGATGACCGCAAGAGTTCATCCACAAGATTCGAGACCATGTGATTACAAATGCGCGAAGAACCATGCTTGTTGCTGGAGATTCCTTCAGACCGGCCAAGAAGACAATATCAGAAAACAACATCATGATTGCTACCAACCAATCGATGAGATTGTAAAAAGGCACTTTTTTAAAAAAGTAAGGGAGGAATTCGAAAAAGAAAAAGACTCGTTATCTACTGGCAGTTGAAGGTGGGGTAGAACCATCCGTTCAAGGACCTTATCAGACAGAAGATGAGCGGGATCATGCGGCAAAGCAGATTCGTCGAAGGCAAGAAGAGGATGACGGTTTGTTCTGGGCTAATATTGATGATGCAGCAGTACTAACCGTTGGTGCTTATGCAGCAGGGTTTTTCTGGGAAGACTGACCCGGGAAAAGCCTGATGCCTAATCCCACAAAATGCGGGAAAGGCTGGTGTCTGAATTGCAGTGGACGAGGTAAACAAGGCTGAAGCGCCTCATTTTGGACCTCTTTTCCGGAAGAGGGGGAGGATTGGAGTTCGGTGGCTGAACGAGTCTCGAACAGGCATTTAGCGGATGATCTTGCCAGCCCAAAGATCTTCAAGAAATACTTTCCAGGGAAGGATTTCAATCTTGTTTTCAAATAGTCGCGGTTTAGGATCGCAGGTTACCAGAATTCGACGGCGGGTCTTGTATTCATCACCAAAAGCAATAAGTCCCCGGAAATGATGCGGTTGGGCAGATGCTGTTCCTTTGAGTTCAAGAGCAATCTCGTGATCCCCGAGAATAAAATCCACCTCTATTTGGGATGCAGTTCGCCAGTAGGAAATCGGATAGCGCAGTCCCGAGTAACTGGCATGGGCGGATAGCTCCATAAAAAGGAAATGCTCAAAAGCTCTTCCGAAAAGTTCGGAACCTCGCTCGACTCGCCCACGGCGGGTAAGGAAACCGACCACACCAACATCAAAGAAATAGAAACGGGGGGCAAGAATCACACGGCGTTTAGGACGTTTCTGAAATGCCGGGACGAATCTACCGATGAGGGTGTCTTCTAAAATCTGATAGTAAGATTTAACCGTAGGGGAACTGACGGCACATTCCCGCGCGATATTGCTAAACTGTATAATATCTCCATTGCCCAAAGCAGCGATCTCCAAGAAACGACTGAAGCCGGGGATGTTCCGCGTAACCGCCTCCGCGGTGATTTCCTCTTTCAAATAATCCCCCACATAAGCTTCGAGTCGCTTTCGTGAAATGGGGCTGCCATAGTGTGTCGGTAAGAGTCCATCATTCAGGGCCGTTTCCAGGGAAAAATCAGGGACTTCCGGGAAAACGAGAGGGTAAAGTTCATAACGAACCGCCCTTCCCCCAAGAAGATTACCATGTCCTCGTTTTAATTTTCGGGCGCTTGACCCACAGAGAATAAATCTGAGCCTCTTGTTCTCAATTAACCAGTGGATCTCATCCAGAAGATCGGGGACCTTTTGAACTTCGTCCACAATGATTGGCTGATTCTTCAATTCACCACGTTTCTGAAGAGCCAAACACTCCTCACGAATGATGGATGGTTGATGTACCAAACGCCGATATTCTTCGGAAAGGAGAAGGTCATATCGCCTTGCAGAGGGAAACCTCTCGCGGAGCAAAGTACTCTTTCCTGTTTGGCGGGGTCCCCACAAAAAGAAGCTCGTTTCGGGAGGAAGGGAAAAATCTATTATTCTTTTATACATGATATATTAAATATCAGTTTTTATTTATCATGTCAACAAAAATCCGCTTTTTCCATACCCCCGAAGGTGTACAGCCGGGACGGAAAGAAGGGACGTAAGGGAAAATGCAACTTAACGGATGAAATAAGTCAAGATCTCTGGGCTTGCAATGTTGCAATTTAATGAACGGCTTCTCATAACTTCCTCATTCTCTCCCGCGAAATCCAGGTCCGTTTTAGACCTTATCCGCAACCGCTTCGCTGCTGAACTTGATGTCGTAACATCACGTTCTGTCCGTTTGCTCAGTTCCCCAAGGGATAAGGCTTGGGGAAATCCTTAAGTATTTTGGACGAGATATCCGTCACAGATGAGATGAAGCATATTTCCTTTGTGCTCAGAGAGATGTTAAAATTAAAAGGTCGGCAATTAAGCCCAAGCAAGAGGGAGCCATAGGATAAGGAGCAAACATGTATGAACAGGGAGTGATCAGACCGCCGAGTGAGGCATCGAGCCTTCTCATCCGTGTCACGCGCAACTGCCCTTGGAACCAGTGTCTTTTTTGCCCTGCTTATAAAGGCGTGAAATTC
>Ga0315288_10011436_pt1 | contig 11171 bp, 10 predicted proteins | sample YL17G11_20_MG_FD_203454 | JGI IMG/M metagenome (GOLD analysis project Ga0315288, IMG submission 203454) | Sediment microbial communities from Yellowstone Lake, YNP, Wyoming, USA - YL17G11_20 | ecosystem: Environmental > Aquatic > Freshwater > Lake > Sediment | place: USA: Wyoming | collected... | reverse complement strand
GATTACAGGATAATTTTCGCCGGAGCCCCAATCAGTGCCGTGTTTCCATCCCCGCTCAGGCTGACCGAACTGCCGAAGTAATCATCGGCACCGTTGGGCCCCGGTAGTTTGGCCTGCTGAATCCAGTTGCTCCCGCTGCGCACAAACACATACGCGCTCCCCGTATCCCCCCCATACCCCGTTGCCCCGTCCGGTATGTCATCACCGAAAACCCCCACCAGCGCCGTGGTGCCGTCGCCGCTCAGACTCACGGAACAGCCAAAGAAGTCATCGGGCGCGCCCCCGCCCGTGACGTAACCTACGCTATCCCCCGTGAGCTTGGCTTCCTGGTGAGTGATGAGCGGGTCAATCGTCACCGGATAGACGGCGTCCCGGTCGTCCACGACGAGAGCCAGTTGCCGGCCCTGCACTTCGATATGCGCCGGCAGTGTGCGCTGTGCAGCGTCCCGCACCTTCAACCCGCTGTAGCGCAGCGTCGCCTGACCCTCGGCCGTCACGAACTTCACGGCGGCGACTCCCTCCCAAGGCAACGGACTGCCATCGCTGGCGAAGCCCGCTTCCGGCTCCAGTTCCGGTCGCAAGTCGCCCTCGGCTTCCAGAACGAGCCGGAACGGACCCTCGCCCTGGGGACCGCGCCGCAGCGTGAAGCCCTGTTCCAGGCCCGCCGACCGGTTCTCATACCATTCCATCACCGCGCCGTGGGCTCGGGACAGTTCCACGCGGTTCTGGTTGGCGCTCACCGCGCCCACTTCCGCCGTCTCCAGCGTCGCGCGACCGTAGCCGAGCAGCCGCAGATTCAGTTTCCATGGCTTCGCCCCGGCGGGTTGCAGTTCCAATCCGTCCGCACGGAACCAGCAGCGCTGGGCGTGGGCGGGATTGCCCGAATAACACTCTCCGCCCTCACCGGCGGCAGGACCGTCTTGGACTGCTTCCACCGCGTAGCGCGCCGCCTTCATGGCTTGCACCAGAGATTCGTAATGGCCCTGTTCCTTGAGCCGCATGGTGGCAGCGCTGCCTTGGAGCACAGGCTGGGCAGGAGATGGGGCGGCGTCGACCCGCTGGCCTTGATGGTTGCAGGGGGTGCCGAGCGGCGCGGCGGAGAGTTCAGGAGCGATGGCTGGGAGGCAGGCCAGCAGGGTCAGCGCAAGGATCCGTGAGAGAATGGAGAGTCGTCTCATGGCTTCTTTCAGACATAGCAGATTCATCAGTGGGATGGAAGTGCCTATTCTGCGGGCAACGCGGAGGCTCCGCGATATGGAGGGCACCGCTTCGTCGCTGCCCAAATATCAGGGCACCGACAAAGCGGTGCCCTCCAAAGAAGCGATGCCCTCCAGGTGGTTCATCAGGGACGGTTCGCCCTACCTCCGCCAACAACTTCGGGATGCTCTGGGTCAGTCGCTCTCTCGCCTTTTTCGGTTGAGCGAACGCTTCCCTTCCGGTATCAACCCGCCAGCTATGGCCAAATCGCTGTCCTGTCCGGCAACGCTCGTCCTGCTTCTGATCGCCTTCTCTCCGGCTCCGGCCGCTTCCGGTGACTGGGCGCAATGGCGCGGCCCCAACCATGATGGGATTTCCGCCGAGACAGGATTGTTGAAAGCGTGGCCCACCGGCGGCCTGCCGCTCGTGTGGAAAGCGACCGGCCTGGGCGCCGGCCTGTCCACGGTCGCGGTGGTGGGATCGCACGTGTTCACCCTGGGAGACAAGGGGGAGCGCAACTACGTCTTCGCGTTGAATCGGGCGGACGGCAAGCCGCTTTGGGAAACCGAACTGGGCAAGGCAGGCGCGCCCGGCTGGGGTAAATTCGCCGGCCCGCGTTGCATGCCGGTGGTGGAGGGTGACCTCCTGTTCGCTGTGGGGCAATACGGCCAGATGGCGTGTCTGGACACCGCGACGGGCAAGGAAAAATGGCGCAAGGACTACCAGCAAGACTTTGAAGCGCCGTTGCCGGAGTGGGGTTTCTCCGGAATGCCCCTGGTGGATGGGGACCAAGTCATCCTGGCGACGGGCGGCAAACAGGGCAACCTCGTTGCCCTGAACAAGACCAGCGGCGCAGTCCTCTGGCAGAGCAAGGAATTCACCGATTCCATTCACTACTCATCGCCGATCGTGGTGGAGATCGGTGGAGTCCGGCAGTATGTCCAACTCACGGACGCCAGCGTCGCCGGCATCGCGGCCGCCGATGGCAAACTGCTCTGGCGCGCCCCCCGCAAAGGCAACGTCGCCGTCATCCCGACGCCGATCTGCCAAGACGATCACGTGTACGTCACTTCCGGCTATGACATCGGCTGCAACCTGTTCAAGGTCACCGCCGCGGGCGGCGCGTTCGCCGTGGAGCAGGTGTACGCCAACGAGATTATGGTCAATCACCACGGTGGCGTCGTGAAGGTGGGCGATCACGTATACGGCCATTCGGAGAAACTGGGTTGGACCTGTCAGGAGTTCAAGACCGGCAAGGCCGTCTGGCAGGAAAAAGACAAGATGGGCAAGGGTTCGCTGGCTTATGCCGACGGTCACCTGTATCTGCGCGCGGAGGACAAGGGCAAAGGCACGGTGGCGCTGATTGAGGCCACGCCCGATGGCTACAAGGAAACCGGTCGGTTCGACCCGCCAGACCGCAGCGGAAAGGACAACTGGCCCTATCCAGTCATTGCCGGGGGCCAGCTCTACCTGCGCGACCAGGACGTGCTCCTCTGCTACGACGTCAAGGCAAAGTAACGCTCCCAGCGACGGGGAAGGCTGGGCGGACTCCAGCGCGTCAATCCACCCGTTCCCGGTGTTCTGACCCGGAGCGAAAGCGAGGCTCGGCTTAACGCAGGAACAGGAGGTGGCTCGAGACCCCGCGGTCACGGGCAGCGACTGTGGTCCGGTGGTTCAGGGCGCCCAGAACTTCCAGGCCTCGTCCCAGGCGGTCGGCTCAGTGCGGCGCCAGAGCGTGTAAAGGCACGTCGCCTCAAGCGTGTCGTTCGTCCCCAGCCGTTTCAGGGGACTCAACAGTTCCAGCTCGACGTAGGGGGTTGGGTTGGGGTTGGTATAGATCTCGACGCTGCAGCCTCCGTCCGGGTAGCCGGACTTCGGCACGCCCGGCACACGCGGTGATTGCAGGTGCAGCACCTGGTTCGTCCCCACCCACAGCAACTCGCCGGCGTCATTGCCGATCTTGTAGCTGCTGCTGGTCGAGCGGGTCAGGCTGACCGTCCGGTTGCTCAGCACCAAGCTGGGCGGGCGTGAGCCGCTCAAGGTGGCGTAGCCCGGCGCAAACTCCGACGGAGAAGGCACCGGCGCGAACACCCGCTCCGGGCTCTGGCACTGGGTCACCCCCCAGACGCTCAGGTTGTTGGTCGCGCCGCGGAACTTCTCGAAACGACTCACGATCCGCATCAAGGGCTCGAATGGGTGCAGCTCGACCCGCCGTACGACGCGCGTGCCGTACGTGGTGTCCACCGGCGAAATCAGCGTGACGACTCCGTTGACCACGGATGCGGTGACGGACATCGAATCAAAGGCGCGGGGAGGCGGCCAGTTCCAGAGCGACTGGGGCGCGGGCCAGACCTTGTCGCCCCCGAAACTGCCGGTGGTGTTCCACGAGGTCGCGGAGGGCAGCCGACCGTCCATCGCCCGGTTCTCCCAGAACGGACCGTTCTCCTCGCCGACGAACCGCAGTTGCAGGACCCGGTTGATGGTGGGAACGACGAGCGCTTCGACCAGGCCGTTGTTGAGGATGATGACGTTCGACCAACCGTGGTAGTTGGTCAGCCAGGTGGCCGGAGGCGGGTCCTGGCGGACGCGGTAGAAGCGCTGGATGAGGTGGGTCGCGCCGGGATCCAGGAAGCTGGATTCGCCGGAGTCAGAGTTCGTGAAGGTCAGCGTCCCCCAGCTCACGAGGTCGCTGGACGCCTGGAGCGAGAACACCATGCCGGTCGCTCCCGCGGAGCGGAACCGGATGCCCTGCTCCGGAATCATGGCGACCTCAGACACCATCAAAGACCCGTCGGCCGCGCGGAGCAGCAGACCACCGAGCTGGCAGGCGAAAGTCAAACGAATCCAGGAGAGAAACGGTTTGGGGCTCATGGGGCGAAGCTTGCCCGCTGGCGGGCAAGGAATCAACTGCGGACGACTGCGGACGACTGCTGCCCTCGCTGGAACCGGGTTTCCCCACCCAGCCGGGAATCGCGCGCCTCGCGGCAATGCCTGAAGCCGAGGACTGAACTTAGGGAACATCCGCCTTGCCTCGTGAATCCGGCCCGGCGTCCGAGGGCAGGCGCGCACCAGCCGCTGGATCGATGCAGTTCAACGCCTGGCGGATCGACGCGCGTTCGGCCGAGTCCGCTTGTTCGTAGAGCGTGAGCAAGCGCGGCACCGCCGGTTTCGCGTCGTCGCCGCACAAACCCAGCAGCAGGACCGTCATGCTGAAAGGATCGTCGGAGTCCCCGCGGGCGATGCGTTCCAGGTGCCGCCTCAACACCGGCGCGGCTCGGGCGGGCTCGCAGCCGATCCGGCCGAGCGCTCCCAGGACGTGATAACTCGCCTCGCCTTGGTCGATCAGCGTCAGGAGCACGGGCACGGCGGAGGTGGCGGCGGAGCCTTCGAGTCCCAGGCCCAGCGCGGCGAGGTCCCGGACGTCGCGGCGCCGGTGGGAGAGCGTGTTGGTCAAGACGGCGATGCCCTTTGGCCCAATGCAGGCGATGGCCCAGACGAGCGGCAGGTCCGGATTCGGTTGGTGCAAGAGGTTACTCAGCGCGGGCAGGGCCGGCTCGGCCAGCGCGCCCAATTCGGCGAAACCGTCAAAGGCCGCCACATGGCGGCGCTCGACCGGGCTGAGGCTGCCGGGATGGAAGAGCGGCAGCGCGAACTTGCGGTGGACGAACTCGCGCAATCGCTCCGTCGGCCGGGGGCGGGAAGCCATCCAATCGAACAACCACGGGAGCGCATTGGTTCCCAGGGAACGGAGGGCTGCGCGCCGGGGGCTCCCGTCGGGTGACGCGAGGCCAGCGGGCGCGTTCGGCGAAGCCCACGGCTCGCCGGATTCCAGTTGCGCCAGGAACTCGTCGTGGATGTGGCCATAGAGATCGTTCGGCATCCACTCGAAGTCCGGTTCGGTGGGATAGAGCCACTCGGTCAGCGTCCGGCCGTCATACTCCGGCTCCCCGGGGCCGGACTGTCGCCAGACCAGGGCGCCGGTCAGCACCAGGGCCAGCGCGACCGTGACCCAGAAGCGACGACGTTTCGATAGGCGTGCCCTTCGCAATCGCGGTCACTCTGGCAACCGTCTTCCACCGGGGCAAGCTCGACGCGTGGAGGATCCGACCACTTCGCCGCCGACCCGTTCAGGCTGGACCCGGAGCCTTGCGGGGAGTTTGACCGGGGAGGGCGACAGGTTTCCCGGGAGAGAACAAACATAGCTGGCATTCTCCCGGGAAGCGGAATAGGATTCCGGCGGTAATAGATTTGGAGCCGGCGGCGGTTCCCCTCGAGGCGGGCGGGGGCCGCCTCCGCGGGATCCGTGGGATCGCCAAATGGAACGCGTTCAGCCAGACACGTCGCTGAGTCGAATCCTGGAGTGGAGCCGGCAACAGGAGGCCACCGATCTCCACGCCCAGGCGGACAAGCCTTACACCCTCCGCGTGCGCGGCCGGTTGTCCCGGGTGCCCATCGAGCTGTTCCCGCCGACGACGAACGCCGAAATCCTGGCGGGCCTGCGCGAGACTTTTTCCCCGGCGGTGTGCGAACGCATCGCGCGCGAGCGCGAGGTGGACCTGAGTTTTTATTTCGGCGACCACCGTTATCGGGCGAATTTCAGCAAACAGAAGGGGCAGCAGTCCTTCTCGTTCCGCACCGTCCCGCAACAGCGGCTCAAGCTGAAAGACCTCCGGCTTCCCACCTCGCTGGCCGACCTCACCCGCGAACCGCGCGGGTTGATCCTGGCGACCGGCCCCACCGGGCAGGGCAAGAGCACGACGATGCGCGCCCTGATCCAGGAGATCAACGAGACGCGCGCCTTGCGCATCATCACCATCGAGGACCCCATCGAGTACGTGTTTGAGGACCGGCTGTCCCAGTTCGAGCAGCGGGAGGTCGGGATCGACACTGCCTCGTTCGCCGACGGCGTCCGGAACGCGATGCGGCAAGACCCGAACGTGATTTTCGTGGGCGAGATTCGTGACCGGGAGAGCATTTTCGCCGGGATGCAGGCGGCGGAGACGGGGCACCTGGTGCTGACGACCCTGCACGCCGATTCGGTGGCGCAGGCGATTGCGCGCATCCGCGAGTTCTATCCGAGCGCCGAGCAGGCCAACCTGAGCAGCCTGCTGTCGCGGAACCTCAACGCCATCCTCTGTCAACGGCTGCTGCCGAACATCCAGGGCACGCGCACGCCGTGCCTGGAAATCCTCAGGCGAGACGCCGGCGTGCAGGAGGCCATCGCCCGGAACGACCTGCACCTGTTGACCGGCATCATCGAAGCCTCGGTGAACCAAGGCATGCACACGTTCGATCAGTACCTGATGGAACTGCTGGCGGCGCGCGTGATCTCGCGGGAAACCGCCGAGCACTATGCCGTGAACCGCCACAAACTGGACCTGGCGCTGCGGGGGATCGTCACCGTCGCACCCATCCTGAAACCGGACGAGAACCGCTAGCGGCACCCGATGATCCTGCCTGTCTTGCGACTGATTCTGGGGGGCGGCCTGCTGTATGGGTTCTGGCAGGTCTGGCGCAACGCCCAAGCGGTGCCGGACACGGGCGATCTGGCCAACGCCTTCTGGTTGAGCGCGTGCGTGATCCTCGCCCTCGCCAACGGGGCCGCGTGGGCGCCCTGGGTCGGAGCACGAATCGCCGGGCCCATCACGGGCGTGCTCACGGACGGCACGTATGCCGACCGGAAGAACCATCTGCTCCGGTTGCTGCGCTGGTTGGATGACCATCGCCACCGCCGCTGCGCCCTCGTGACCAGCTTGCTCGAAGGCATCCATCACCCGGAATTGCCCGCCGCATTTGTGGTGGGACTCAAGAACGCGCGGGCCGGCTCGTGGATCGAGAAGGTGTTCGCCCGGGAAGTGTTCCGATTCGACAACATCCAGCACTGTCTCCAGGCCTATGCGGTGCTCAAGCGGCATGGCATCGATCCGCGTCCGCACCGGAACCCGGAGGTCAACCTGGCGCTGATCTCGGCGGAGCGCCAAGCCCGCCCCGAACCGGATCCGCTCAAGGTACCGCCGGCAGGCGAGCCGCCGCCCCTGGAGCGCAATCCCAAGATTCGTTTGTTCGACCCGGCCCCGGAACCCGAGACGAGAACCGGCGAGCCCGGCGCCTGACATGTTCTTCGTCCTGCGCAAGATCGTGATCGCCTGCGGTTACGGGGTGCTGATCGGCTTGGCCCTCCTGCTCTATCACCACCGTTCCCTGTTCAGCCCGGCCATCGACCTGGCCCGGAGCCTGCGCCTGCCGCACGGCCTCGAGCAGCAGCCTGACGGGGTGATCACCGGCCGGGTCGTTCAGGTGTTCAGCGGCGACAGTTTCCAACTGCGCGATGGTCAGGGACACGCGGTGAACGTGCGGTTAACCGGATTGGCCGCACCCGACCTGCGCAGCACCAACCCGGCGGAGCGGCTGCTCGCCGCACAGAGCCGCACGAATCTGAGCGAAATGGTGCAATCGAACTCCGTGCGGGTGATGGTCACCTATTCGAATGAAGCGGGCGCGGTCCTGGGCTTGGCCTACCTGGGCGACACCAACCTCAACGTGGCGATGGTGAGAGCCGGCTGGGCCGTGGCCCGCCGGGATTTCATGCGCGGCCTGCCGTTGAAGGATCGCTACGCCCTGATCCAGGCGGAACGGAGAGCAAAGATCGAGAAGGCCAGGGACGAGGAGTAACGCCTGCCGGCGGTGGATCGGCATTGGCGCTGCGCAGAGAGTGCGGTAGGCTGCGGCGCATGTTGCTGACGCTGATTGCAGGCTTGCGGTTCGACGGTGGACTGAACAGCCAAGGCGCGAAGACGCGAAGAGAACCATCAAGATAGGGTCATGATGAAGAAACCCGACAGAGTGATCGTATGAAATACACCTACACCGAACTCGCCAAGATGATCGACCACTCGCTCCTGCATCCCACGCTGACGGATCAGGAGCTGGAGGACGGCTGCCGGCTCGCTGCGAAGTACGGCGTCGCCTCCGTCTGCATCAAGCCTTACGCCGTGAAGCGCGCTGTCGAGCTGCTCCAGGGTAGTGGGGTGCGGGTCGGCTGCGTGATCGCCTTTCCGCACGGGAATTCCTGCACCGAGTCGAAACGCCACGAAACCGGCCTGGCCTGCCGCGACGGCGCGGTCGAGATCGACATGGTCATCAACGTCGGCAAAGCGCTCAGCGGCGATTGGGAGTACGTCGAGCGCGACCTCCGGGCGGTGTGTGACGAGGCCCACCGGCAGGGTGCCAAGGTGAAGGTAATCTTTGAGAACGACTACCTCCCCCAGGGCGGGGCCGGGCTGAGCGGCGACGATTTCAAGCGGAAGCTCTGCCAGATCTCCGAGCGAGCCGGCGCCGACTGGGTGAAGACCTCGACCGGCTACGGTTTCGTCAAGCAGAAGGACGGCAGCTACAACTACCGGGGGGCGACGGAGCCCGACCTGAAGCTCATGCGGGCCGCGTGCTCGCCCAAGGTCCAGGTCAAGGCAGCCGGGGGCGTGCGGGATCTGGACGGTCTGATTCGCGTGCGGGACCTGGGCGGCACCCGTTGCGGCGCGACTGCCACGGCAGTGATGCTGGACGAGTATCGCCGGCGCGAGGCGGAGGAGAAAGCGGGCGGCGGGCCGGACGCCAAGGGTGAAGGCACCCTGGGCCGGGGCGGCTATTGAGGAGCCGGGGTTCGCGGCCGCTGCTTTTCCCGCTTGTTTCGAGCGCTGGTGCTGCGGCACACTTTCCCCGGCCTCCGACTCAGCCCGCGTCATGCGTTAGCGAATCCCACCGGGCGGAGGGGAAGTGCTTGGTTGACTGAACTCAATGACTCTTCGCCAGTTCAAAGAGATCGCCCAGAAGAAACCCTGTGAACCGTTCTGGGCGTCGCGCTACTTCTGGCGTCATTTCACCATCCCTTGTTCCTGGGCTTGCGCTCGACTCCGCATCAGGGCCGACCAGATCACCGTCTTGAGCCTGATCCTGGGGATGGCTGGCGGCGTGTGTTACTGTTGGCCCACGGCCTCGATGTACGGGCTGGGCACGCTGCTGATCTGGGGTTGGTGGATGCTCGACCACATGGACGGAGAACTGGCCCGGTATGAGATCGAGCATCTCAAGCAGCCCTCCACCATGGCCGGTCCCTACCTGGACCTCCTCGTGCACCGGTGGGTGCAACCGTTGTATCATGTGGGGCTGGGTGTCGGGCTCCTCCGGCTCACGGGTGACTGGGGATATGTCCTGCTAGGTTGCGCGGCAGGGGCCAACTTCGCGGGGTTCACGCGGACGCAGGCCGACGCGATGGTCCTCCCCTATGTTGTGTCAGGGAGCGTGGACCGAGGGAACAAGGCCCTGCGGGAGCTGATCGAGCTGGCCCACGCGTCGCCGGACGCGGCGGCCCGAAAGGCACAAGGGATTCAAGGGTTGGTGAACCTCGCCAAGTGGATCAAGACGTTCTTCGGCTATCCCGGCTGTTTGGTGCTGCTGGCCGTGGTCGCGATCGTTGACGGGGTGCTGCTCGAGATGAACTTTCCGCGACACTTCGGTCTGGCTTGGAGCGCGACACTGGTCTATCTGCTGTTGCAGGGAGGCATGGCGTTGGCGCAGAACATTGCCGGCACCTGGTATGTCACTTCGCTCTTGCGGCGAATGCCATGAAGACGGCCTTGAATCACCGCGGGATCACCGAAGGCCTGGCGAGGCGCCAGCCGGGTCCGCGACGACGAGGCGGAGGCAAGGATCAAAGGAGCGGCACTCATGGGCTTGTGCAGCAGTAAACAGCTTCTGGTCGAGGCAAGAGAGCGACACCAGGCCGTGGGCGCGTTCAACGCCGTCGATGCTGCCAGCGTGTTGGGAGTCATCCGGGGCGCTGAACGCGTCGGACGTCCGGTCATTGTGCAGACCTCCACCTCCACCGTGCGCAGCACGGGCTGGGACCTCCTCCACGCCATCGTGCGCGAGACGGCAAAGCAAAGGGCGGTGCCGGTCGTGCTGCATCTGGATCATTGCACGGACAGCGAGTTTGTGCTCGAAGGCATCCGGGCGGGGTGGACCTCGGTGATGTTCGACGGGTCCCATTTGCCGATCGAGGACAATATCGCTTCTACCCAGCGGGTCGTTGAGGTTGCCCGCAAACATGGCGTTACGGTCGAGGCGGAACTCGGCTACATTGGCGGGGTGGAGGATGAGAGGGTGGCCAGCGGCCGGGATCACCGGCTCTCGGTGGATGAAGTCGTGAAGTTCGCAGAACGGACCGGGGTGGACTCGCTGGCCTTGGGGATCGGCAACGCCCACGGCATCTACACCTGCCCGGACCCGCAACTTGATCTGGGCCTCCTGGAGCAAGTCTCCCAGCGGATCGCCACCCCGTTGGTGTTGCATGGGGCCTCCGGGTTGCCCTTCTCCACCGTTCGGGCGTGTTTGCAGTTTGGAGTGAGCAAGGTCAATTACTCCACCGACATCAAGATCGCCTATCGCCAAGCCGTGGCGCAATGGCTGGCTCAAGGCACCCATGACCTGCTGGCTTTGCAGCAGGCGATCGTCCGGGTCGTTGAGGAACGGGTGGCGGAAAGGATTCAGGTCATCTCCGGCGGGCACGTGGAACCATCAACCGCAGGATAGAGAATGCATTGCATCGTGCTGAACCTCGGGCTGAAGAGCATTCGGTCCATCGTCTTTGACCCCACGGGCGCCAAACTGGCTTCCGACTCGCTGCCCGTAAACACGTACCTCAAAGGATTCCAGGTGGAGCAGGATCCGAATGAGTGGTGGGACAAGGCCGTCGAAGTGATCCGAAAGACGCTCGAGGACTACGAAACCCGCAAACAGGTGGCTTACCTCACGGTCACCGCCAGTTCCTCCTGCCTGGTGCCGGTGGATCGCGACGGGAACCCGCTGCACCGCGCCATCATGGTTTCGGACAAGCGGGCCCTGGCGCAGGCGGAAGCGATCGCCGGAATGAAGGAGTTCGCCCGGTGCCATGCCGAGACCGGATTCTCTTCCGATCC
>Ga0315288_10011435_pt1 | contig 11171 bp, 8 predicted proteins | sample YL17G11_20_MG_FD_203454 | JGI IMG/M metagenome (GOLD analysis project Ga0315288, IMG submission 203454) | Sediment microbial communities from Yellowstone Lake, YNP, Wyoming, USA - YL17G11_20 | ecosystem: Environmental > Aquatic > Freshwater > Lake > Sediment | place: USA: Wyoming | collected... | reverse complement strand
AAGCCGGAACCATGGCAGTGCTTGCGCTTGCGGCTTGCGCTCGTGTTGACCGTTGCGCATGGACGCAAACAGGAAGGAGTTTGTCGGATTCGCTTGGATTTCGGATTTCGAGCTTCGGGCTTTGAGGTTTCTCCTCTTGGCTTCCGAGAGGTGAAACCTCGAAGCCTTGATCAAGAGCAGGGGCGCGGCTTCCCGCGCCCCTGCTTAGACTTGAAGTCTGTGGTTCGAGCTACTCTATGACCAGCTTCTCCGTCGCCCGGTACTCGCCTGCCTCATACCTGAGGAGATAGATCCCTGCCGAGAGCTGTGAGCCGTCAGCCGTCAGCTGTGAGCTGTAGGTTCCGGCCGGATGATAGCCGCTGGCCAGTGTGCTGACCCATCTGCCGGTGACATCATAGAGCCGCAGGCTGACATCGCCGGATTTGGGCAGCGTGTAGCTGATTGAGGTCGCGTTCCTGAACGGATTGGGTGACATGGCCAGAACGAACTGCAGACCGGGAACTGCGGATTGTCCCTGGACGCTCTTGTGTTCGCCGCCGGCTGACGGATAGTCGGTCGACACCGGCCCGTACTTCCAGAACTCCCACGTGTTGTTGCCTCGGAACGCGAACAGGCCGAAGGCATCCGGTACTGCGACCAGCGCGCCGCCGCTCTTGACCTTTCTGGAGCCGGCGGTCATTGACGTGCCCTCTGACCAGGCGTGGGTCCATGTTGGAAACAACCACATCTCATTGGTGTTGTTGCCTTTGAGCGCGTAGACGCTCCCGCTGGCATATGCCATTCCGGCGCCGTCGCCCACCTTCTTGCGGAAGTAGCCTCTGGGCAGCGTGTCGCGGGTCTGCCACGTCCGGCCTGCGACGCTGTAGACGAAGAACTCACCGTACGTGCCCTTCAGGCAGTAGATCGAGTCTGCGCCGTCAAACACCAAGCACGAGCCCTTCTTGTACGGCTTGGTCGAGGCTCCGGGCAGCGCGCCGGCCATGGTCTCCCAGAAGTCGGCCGCCACATTGTACCGGTAGAACTCGTACGTACCTGAGCCCTTCAGCAGGTAGACGTAGTTCGCGCCGCCTTCCCGGACCGCAACCGAACTCACGCCCTCGCGACACGCCTTGAGGCCATTCGGCACATCGGCCTTCTGTTCCCAGCGGGTGCCCCACGGCTTCATCGGGTCATATTGCCACCAGTCATAAGTACCGTTGCCCTTGGTGGCGTATATCTTGGCGTCACCAGCCATGACCAGCGAGGAACCCTTCTTCACTGACTTCTTCTTCATCAGCCGGTTGTAGGCGGTGATCGACTCCAGCGCCAGCCAGGTATTGTCGGCCGTGTTGTACCGGTAGAATTCGTAGCGGTTGTTGCCCTTGAATGCATAGACGAATGGAGTGTCGTTGCCCGGCTCTTTGCCCTGGGCCAGCGTCCCGCCGTCCCTGACCGCCTTGAACTTGGCACCCTGCGGCAAGTTCGGCATTGGCGTCCAGTTCGGCTCTCCGGTCATCGTCGTGAAGTTCCAAACCAGGGACGAAGTCGTACCGTTGATATTCTTGCCGATTACTCTCCAGTAGTAGGTCCGCCCGCCGAGCAGCCCGGAGTACGGCAGCAGCGTGTTGAGCTGGTTGGCGGCCAGCAGCGCGGACGGCGGGTTCAGGGTGTCGAGGTAGATGTCATAGTTCACTGAGCGCGACTCCGCGTTCCAGCGCAGCACGCCGTTCACGGGCACCCCGACAAAGCCGCTGTCCGGCGCGACGAGCACCGGCATCCCGGGCGGACCGATGTAGCGCCAGACGTCCTGGTAGTTAGCGCTTGAATTCGCGTTGTAGCCGCCCAGCACCCAGAGCCGGTCGCTGAAGGTCACTGCGCACAGTGCGCTGCGCACTGTCCATTCCGCGCCGCTGGTTGCCTGCGTCCAGGTTGCCCCGTCCGACGAGTACCACACGTCCCTGCGGTCCGAACCGTCTTGTCCCCCAAGCACCCACATCCTGCCGTCATAGGCTTCCGAGGCATGGAGATACCGCGCGGTCCAGCCTGCGCTCGCGGTTCGCTGGGTCCACTGCGCGCCGTCGGTTGACCACCAGACGTCGCGCAGCGGCGTGGTTCCGGTCGTCCCGCCCATCACCCACATGGTATCCTTGAACACGACCGCGGTGTGGTAGTACCTTGCCAACCATTTCGAGCCGACCGCGGTTCTTTCGGTCCAATTGGCGCCATCTACTGACCACCAGACGTCATTCCTCGGCGCGCTGGTGCCTACTTCCCGGCCCCCGAACAGCCACATCGTGTCGTGATAGCTCAGCACCGGGAACCCGTCGCGGGCAGACCATGGCGCAGTGGTCGTGACCGGGGTCCAGGCCGCGCCATCCGGCGCGGAGTAGACGTCACTCAGGACCCCGCCGCCAATTACCCAGAGCCGGTTGTGAAAGGCGACCGCGCCGAACTGGGCTCGGCTCGGCCAGGCGCCGTCCTTCACGCGGGTCCAGCGCGTCCCGTCCGGCGATGTCCAGACATCGGATAGGAGCAGCGCACCATCGTCCTCCCCGCCCATCAGCCACATGCTGCCGAGCGCGGACAGGACGCGGTGCGAATTCCGAGCCGCCCAGTGCGACGGAGTCCAGGCGACGCCGTCCGGCGAACTCCAGACCTCGTTCAGCCGGGGCCCGGCCTGCTCGCCGCCGCCCAGCACCCAGATGCATCCATTCAGGACCACGGCCGTATGGTTAAAGCGCCCGATGGGCGCGACCACCGGCAGGGACTGCACCCAGTTCGCTCCATCTACGGAACTCCAGACATCGAACGTGTCGCCGCCCGCTTCCAGCCCGCCGGCAATCCACAGCTTCCCGCCCTGCGCCACACCGGCCAATCCGTACCGCGCGCCCCAGCCGGCCGCGGCCGTGGCTTGATACCAGGTCAAGCCGTCCGCTGAGTGCCAGACGTCGTTGTAGTAAGTCGTACCGTTCCAGCCGCCCATCACCCAGAGCTCGTTGTTGAAAGCGGCAAGCGCGAAGTGCTCGCGGGGCGCCCAGATGCTGCCGGTTACCGCCAGCGAATCCCAGGTGATGCCGCCGTCGGTCGAAGACCAGACGTCGTTCTTGCGGTTCGCGCCGTCGTAGCCGCCCATGACCCAGATGCGACCGTTGAGCACGGTCGCAGCGAGCCGGTCCCGGGCCGACCACTTTCTTCCCGGCGTGGTCACCTGGTTCCAGGCGGTTCCATCCGGCGAGTACCAGACGTCGTTGCGGCGGAAGCTGCCATCGTAGCCGCCCAGCACCCAGATGCTGTTGTTGTAGACCGTCGCGGCGAACCGCTCCCGGGCGGTCCAGATTGTTCCTACTGGAGTCTGGGTCCACGCCTTGCCGTCCGGCGAGTGCCAGACGTCGCTTTCGCGGTTCCCGTCGAATCCGCCCATCACCCACAACTCATTGTTGAACGCCACCGAACAATGGCGCCACCGCGCGGACCACCAGACACCCGCGGTCCGCGACCAGTTCATCTGAGCCGACAGTGATGACACGAAAAGAACCAAGAGCGCTGGGCCGAGCGCAGTGCGGGCTAGCTTCATCCTATCCTCCTTGTGCAAGCAATTCCCGGAAAAGCTTCCGGCGAACGGCAATCTGCAGGACGCTCTACCCTCAGTCTGCCGCACTGGTATTCTAGTTCAGCTTTGTCGTATGTCAAGCAGCAAGACCGAGCCAAATCCCGACATAGGAATCAGCCACGAAAGCACGAAACCACGAAGGACAAGGAAAAGGTGAGTTCGGCGGTCCGCACCCAATGAGTGAACCGCCGGATTGTCGACCACGAAGCCCTGGATGAAGCTTGGACATGGAATTTGTCTTCGTGCGCTTCCCGTTTTCGTGGCTCTATCTCGGAATCCGGGACCGACCGCTTCAGGCGGCAAGCAGTCTCTTCACGAGGATTGTCGCGAAACTGCCGGGCGGTAGCTCGAAAGACAGCTCCAGCTTCTGTCTTCCCGGGTGGAGTTCGTCCGGTTCCGGTCTGGAGAGACGGAGCCGCGCGGGATGGACCACACCCGGCCTTGTGTAGGGTTTGAAGAAGATGCCCTCGATGCGCATCGGCAGTTTCAGGTCCTTTGGCCCGATCTTCTCCCGGGCTAGCACCGCCGTGACTGCTCTCACGACCGGCTCGGGGCTGAGAACCGTCCTCGGGCTTGCCATCGGAATCTCCTGTCGGGTGAAGAACTGCCGCGCGGGATCGCTGAGAGCAGTGAAGAACAGCAGTTCGCCCTGCGAGTAGGCCACGGCCCGGGCCGGTAGTCCGAAACCCCGGATAAGCTCCACCATCGTCTCGTTCCAGAGATATGACTGGTAGGCGGTGACAAAGAGCTCCAGCATGTCGTGCTGAATGCATCGCACTGCGCCTTCAAGGTCATCCGGCGACTTCTTCAAGTAGTTCAAGACCGGCGCGAATTCAGGCCTCACATGGTTCAGGCACTTCGCCCAGTCCCCCCAGTGCTGGTTGACGAGTTCAGTGTTCCGGCGCGACTCTGAGTCATCGTTGGCGGCCGGTGTCGCCATGTACAGCTTCAGGGCCTCGCTCAAGTCACCCTCAATCAGCTTCCGCGCGATGAAACCCTTACCCGGGCGCGCTGAGCCGAACCGCTGCTCGTCGTGGTAGTTCGGGAATCCGTCGGCCCGCACCGCCGGGAGGTTCCGCTGCACGGTTTCAAGCTCCGGCCCGGTCAAGTCGCGGATGACAATCACAAACCGGTTGCCGAGCAGCAGCTCCCGGGTTATCGGTTTTGAGGAATAGCCGATATGCTTCAAGGTGAAAGACCCCTCGTCTATCCTCCTCGGCGCGTGCCCCTCCACCGATACATACTGCACGGAACAGGAGTTGCGGTCCTTCAACCCGGCCCGCGACAGCCGGCCCAGCCGGTACTTGCGTTCGATATGCTTCAGCACTTCGAGCGTGCTCCAGTTGCGCTTCTCGAGCCGGCAGATTGAGTAGCGACCCGAGCGGGCAAACCGCAGCCGTAGCAGTTCCTCGACCTGGAAATCCTCAGGTCGGACTTTGATTTTCACGTCAACTGCCAAACGCCATCATCAGCCTGAGCCGCAACCTGCGGCCAATCAACTCCCTGACTTCTTGATGACCTCGACCGGCATCAGGCTCAGCTTGACATATGCCCGGCCGCGCCGCCGGACCGGCCACCAGTCGTGCAGGAATATCTGCATCGGCCGCCACATCGCGACCCAGCCGGCAATCATCAGGCTCTCTCTCAAGAACCCGGTCCAGGGTCCGGCGACCCGCGAGAGCAGGAACCGAATGACCAGCAGACACGCAGCCAAAAACGCCAGGCCGATGACCAGGCTGGTCCGGCCCTGTTGCATCAGGCGGTGGAATTCGAGCCGATTGAGCTTGGCCCGGTAGGCGAAGAAGTGGTGCACTGCCTCGGCTATTTTCGGTCCCGGGTCACCGTTCGGCCAATGCTCCAGGTGTATCCTGAGGGTCACCGGCTCACTAGGCGAGTACTCCTGGGCCCAGTTCACGATGAATTCCTCGGCGTCGCCGTCCAGGTCCTTGCCAACAAACGGCGAAGGGTCCATCGAGTTAAAGAGCTGGTCGACGTCCTGCAGCTCCAGTTCGATAAGGCGGGGTTTGCCCGGACGAGTAGTCTGCTCGGTTCTCATGACTCAGGATACAGGCGGAGAGCGGCGTAATCAACCCCCATACGTCGCTCGCTGCTCAACTCCTGAAGAACCGGACTCGCATGCCCGGAATGAGCGCCGACTCACTTTTCATGCATTGACGCGGTCCACATGTCCGCGAAATGCACGAGCAGGGTGAGCGGCTTCTCGTAGTGGGCGACGACCTTGTTCTCCTCGATGTACTGACCGTCGTGATAGGTGATTGCCTGCGCTTCTTCCTCTGAGAGCGGGACGTACTGGGCAATCAGGTATAGACTGCGCACGGCCAGGCCCATTTTCGTGACTTTGGGGTTGTACATGTAGGGAATGCCCCGCTCGATTTCGGCCTTGTTACGGTTGGGTATGTACAGCGGGTTGTTGGGATAGCCGACCTTGCCCACGTCGTGGAACAGCCCGACAATCGCGCAGCTCTCGTCACTGGCGTCCGGATGCATCAAGGGCTTGATTCTGAGCAGCGTCTCGCAAACGCCGACGCTGTGCTTCAGCAGGCCGCGCTCTTCGGCAAGGTGAAAGCGCGTGCTCGCCGGACTCGTCAACCAGCTTGTCTCCTTCTCCAGGAGTTGAACGAATTTGCCAACCTCTCCCCTGCGCGTGACAACCAGATCGAGTATCTTGTGATACCTTTCGGTCAATGTGTCTGACATGACACTATTGTATTCGCGGTTGCGCCGGATGCAAGCAGAAACGGGCAGTGAGGAAGGGAGGAAGGGAGCGAGGGAGCGAGGATTGCAGATTACAGATTACAGATTACAGATTACAGACTACAGATTGCAGACTATAGAGGTCAAAACGCCGATTCAATCTGCACTTTGCACTTTGATATTTGCACTCTGAAATCCGCTTCGTCTTCCATGCGGGCACCCAAATCCCGACACAGGAATCAGCCACGAAAGCACGAAACCACGAAAGACAAGGCGAAGGCGAATTCGGGGTCCGCACCTAACGAATGGACTGTCGGCTTGTCGGCCATGATGTCCCGGATCAAGCTCGGACGTGGAATCCGTCTTCGTGCTCTTCGTGTCTTCGTGGCTCTATCTCGGAATTCGGGCGGGCAGCTCTCCCTTGATTTCCCTGCGGTTTTTTATAGAATCCAGTTATCCGGAGGACAACTTAAGTGAAAATCCATGAGTATCAAGCGAAGGAACTCTTCGCTGCGTTCGGAATACCGGTCCTGCGCGGCATCGTCGCGACCACCGCGGCGGACGCGCTGAAGGCGGCGCGCGAAATCGGTTTGCCGGTCGTCATCAAGGCGCAGGTCCTGGTCGGCAGCCGCGGTAAGTCGGGCGGTATCAAGATCGCCCGGACCTTCGAGGAAGTCGAAACCATAGCCGGGCAGATTCTGGGCCTGACCATCAAAGGGCTTGCCGTAGACAAGGTCTTTGTCACGCAGGCCATTGACTATACATCCGAGCTATACCTCGGATTCATCATTGACCGCCAAACCCAGAGGGTCGTGATGATGGCTTCGGCGGCCGGCGGCGTCGAAGTCGAGGTGGTCGCTCGCACCTCCCCGGAGAAGATTGTGAAGACGCAGATTGACCCGCTCATCGGCCTGCGGGCCTACGAGGCGCGCAACGTCGGGCTCAAGTTGACCGGCGACGCGAAGCTGGCCGGGCAATTCAGCGCGATTGCCCGAGGCCTCTATTCACTGATGCTCGCCCGCGACTGCTCGCTGGTCGAAATCAACCCGCTCGTGAAGATGAACGACGGCAAGTTGCTCGCGCTGGATGCCAAGGTGAATCTGGACGACAACGCCCTGTTCCGGCATCCGGAATTGGAAGCGCTGCGCGACCGCGCGGGCGAGGACCCGGGCGAAACCGCAGCTCGCGACGCCGGCCTGTCCTACGTCAAGCTGGACGGCAGCATCGGCTGCGTCGTGAATGGCGCCGGACTGGCGATGGCGACAATGGACCTCATCAAGCTCTACGGTGGTGAGCCGGCCAACTTCCTGGACATCGGCGGCTCATCCAGCCCGGAGAAGATGGCGATTGCCATGAAGGTTCTGCTTGCGGACCCAAACGTCCGGGCGGTGCTCGTCAACATCTTCGGCGGCATCACGCGCTGCGATGACGTGGCCCGTGGCCTGCTCATCGCGACCGGCGAAGTCGGCGTGAAGGTGCCGGTCGTCGCGCGACTCACCGGCACGAATCAGCAGGAAGCCCTCGACATTCTCAAAGGCTCGAAGATTCTCTTTGCCGACGACATGAGCGCGGCGGTCCGCAAACTCATCGAGGTGGCGAAGTGAGCATTTTCATCAACAAGGACACGCGGTTGCTGGTCCAGGGTATCACCGGCCGCGACGGAGCGTTTCACGCGCAGGCGATGCAGACTTACGGCACGAAGGTAGTGGGCGGCGTCACGCCGGGCAAGGCCGGGCAGAAGGTCGGCGCAATCCCGGTTTTCGACTCGGTGTCAGAGGCGCGAGCCGCAACCGGGGCGAATGCCTCAATCATCTTTGTCCCGGCTGCGTTCGCGGCCGATGCGGTGTATGAGGCGGCGGACGCCGGGATTGAACTGCTGGTCTGCATTTCCGAGGGCGTGCCCACGCTCGACGTAGTCAGACTGATGGCCTATCTGAAGGGCCGGAAGACGCGCCTGCTGGGACCCAACTGCCCGGGCCTGATTTCGCCGGGCCAAAGCAAAGTCGGCATCATGCCCGACCTGCCGTTCAAACCGGGCAAGGTCGGTGTGGTTTCCCGGTCCGGTACCCTCACCTATGAGATTGCCTGGCAGATTACCAGCGCCGGGTTCGGCGAGTCAACCGTGGTCGGCATCGGCGGCGACCCGATAATCGGCACGAATTTTATTGACTGCCTGAGCGCGTTCAAGGACGACCCGCAGACCGAGGCGATTGTGATTGTCGGCGAAATCGGCGGCAGCGATGAAGAAGAGGCCGCGCGCTACGTCAAGGCGAATATCCGCAAACCGGTCTTCGGCTTTATTGCGGGCCAGACTGCGCCGGCGGACAAACGCATGGGCCATGCCGGTGCAATCATCTCCAGCGGTAGCGGCCTGGCCGCGGACAAGATCAAGGCATTCCAGCAGGCCGGCATCGAAGTCTGCTACGAACCGGCCGAGATTGCGACGAAACTGAAAGCGAAGCTATGAAGGCGAAGTCAGAAGTCAGAAATCAGAAGCTAGAAGTCAGAAATGCGTCTTTGTGTCTTCGTGCCGAATACGAGGAAGTGAGCGACTTGTGAAGAAGTACTTGAAACAGGAACCTGAGGTGACGACTACACCGCCGGGTCACAAGCTGACAATCATCCCGCGCTTCTGCAAGGGCTGTGAGATATGCATCAGCTTCTGTCCCAAGGATGTGCTCGCCCTCGACGCCAAGACGTTGAAAGTGAAAGTCCTCAATCCGGAGAAGTGCACCGGCTGCCGGCTCTGCGAACTGTATTGCCCGGACTTCGCGATATTCGTCGAAACCGCGCGGCGCAAGACCCGGACCCTGGTCGGAGCGGTCCAGCCATGAAGCTGCTCTCCGGAAATGAAGCCTGCGTTCAGGGCGCGTTGAAGGCCGGCGTCACCTTCTTTGCCGGCTATCCGATAACCCCTTCGACCGAGATCGCCGAGGAAATGGCCGAGGAACTGCCCCGGCGCGGCGGCCTGTTTGTCCAGATGGAGGATGAAATCGCCAGCATCTGCACGATGGTCGGCGCGTCGGCGAGCGGTGCGAAGTCAATGACCGCCACTTCCGGCCCGGGCTATTCCCTGATGCAGGAAGGCATCGGCTACGCCTGCATGGCTGAGGTGCCGTGCGTGATTGTCAATGTCATGCGCGGCGGACCAGCCACCGGACTGCCCACCCGCTCGGCCCAGGCCGACATCATGCAGGCGCGCTGGGGTACGCACGGCGACCATCCCGCGGTCGCAATTGTGCCCAAGAACGTCATGGAGTGTTTCGAGATGATGGTCCTCGCGGTGAACGTCTCGGAGCGTTTGCGGATGCCGGTCTCGCTGCTGATGGATGAAATCGTCGGCCACATGCGCGAAATCGTGGACCTGCCTGAGAAGGCCGACCTGTGGCAGCGCCCGAAGCTCACGACCCCGGTTGATGACTACGTCCATTTCGCGGACAGCACGAATTTCGACAGCGCGCTGGCCTGTTTCGGCGAGGGCTACCGGATACACCTCACCGGGCTCACCCATCGCGCGGACGGATTCCCGACGAATGACCCGAAAGTCATCGCCTGGAAGATGGACCGGCTGGCGCAGAAGATCACGATGAACCGTAGCTGGCTCTATGACGTCGTGGCCACCGACACGGAAGGCGCGGACACGGTCATCTGTTCCTACGGCAGTGTCGCCCGCTCGACCCAGGAGGCGCGCTTCGCATTCATGGCGCAGCATCCTGAGCGCCGGGTCGGGCATATCCGGCTCCGAATGGTCTGGCCGTTCCCGCAGTCCAGGCTCGTCGAGTTGCTGCGCGGCGTGAAGAAGCTCGTGGTGCCCGAGATGAACCAGGGCCAGCTGAAGCACGAGTTCGAACGCGCGGTCAGCCCGGACGTAGAGGTCGTCGGGGTGAATCGGGTGGATGGCGAGATGCTGACCCCGGAAGAGATCATGGAGGCGCTATGATGCTGCGCATCACAAGTCAGAATGCAGAATGCAGATTGCAGAAGTCAGAATCCTCATTCCGCACTCTGCATTCGCCTATCGCCTATCGCCTATCGCCTATCGCCTATCGCTCAACGCCGACCGCCAGGGAGGCGCCATGATTTCCCCGGTATTGGACTATCTCCGGCTGGATGACCGGTTCCCCCACATCCTCTGCCCGGGCTGCGGCATCGGCACCGTCATGTCCGCGATGATTCGCGCGTTCATTGAATTGAAGATTGACCCGAACAAGCTCTGCGTGGTCTCGGGTATCGGCTGCTCGTCCCGGATTCCCGGCTACCTCGACTGCGACACGTTCCACACCCTGCATGGCCGGGCGATTCCCTCGGCATCCGGGGTCAAGCTCGCCCGGCCCGACCTGGAGGTTGTGGTCCTGGGCGGCGACGGCGACATGCTGGCAATCGGCGGCAATCACTTCATCCACGCCGCCCGCCGCAACCTGAAGCTGACCACGATTGTCGTGAACAACTACAACTACGGCATGACCGGCGGCCAGTTCTCCCCCACCACGCCCCAGGGCGCCCGGGCCAAGACCTCACCCTATGGCAACGCCGAGCGCGGCTTCGACGTCTGCGAGCTGGCCAAAGGCGCCGGCGCGGTCTTCGTCGCGCGCAGCACGGCGTACCACGTTCAGCAACTCAAGAGTCTCATCAAGCAGGCAATGCAGAAGAAGGGCTTTGCGGTCGTCGAGGCGGTCGCCCAGTGTCCGACGCTGTATGGCCGGATGAACCGCCTGGGCAGTGCCGTGAAAATGCTTGAAGCGATGCGCGACAGTTCGATTCCGGTGGCGTCGGTAAAGAAACCCGAGGATGCGGTCGGTAAGATTGTCACCGGCGTGCTCTGGAACGTGGATGCTCCGGAGTACACCGAAGTCTATCAGAGCACGAT
>Ga0315288_10011434_pt1 | contig 11173 bp, 9 predicted proteins | sample YL17G11_20_MG_FD_203454 | JGI IMG/M metagenome (GOLD analysis project Ga0315288, IMG submission 203454) | Sediment microbial communities from Yellowstone Lake, YNP, Wyoming, USA - YL17G11_20 | ecosystem: Environmental > Aquatic > Freshwater > Lake > Sediment | place: USA: Wyoming | collected... | reverse complement strand
GAAGTCCCCATGAACCGGCTATGGCCTTGCAAACTAAAGATTTTCCACAGCCGGGGACCCCAGTTAATAATATGCCTTTGGGTGCGGGTAAGCCGTATTTCTGGAAAGCATCGAAGTGCAATAAGGCCGATTTCCTTAACTCCAGCCATCTTTTAAAGGCTTCCATACCACCGACTTGGTCGAGGGTTTCCTTGGGAAAGTAAATTTCCAGAGAATCATTGGCCCTTTTTTTGACCAATTCATTCCTCAGTGCCTTAATGGTTTCGGAATCCAATCGCCCTTGCCGGACTAAAGATCGGGCGATGAGTTCTTCGATTTCGTTCATCCGGAAGCCGAGGCAGGCTTTTTCGATCTCCCTTTTTTCTTCCTCGGGAATGGGATAGTCGAGTATCCCTCTGATTTCCTGGCGAGTTGGGAAGGGAAGGTCAATCACCGGGATGTCCGAGAGTTCCGGAGGAAGGGAGAAATTGGGACATCCGGTTATGATTACCGTATGCATGAATTTGCTGAACTCAATCATTTCCCGAAGCTTGCTGAGGATCAGGGCTTCCGGCTGCCGCAGAAGAAGGTGGAAAAGGGGAAGCGCCCATATTGTATGGGCTGATTCCAAGGTTGCTTTTTTAGCTTGATTCAAAATCATGTCCAATAGGGCGATGGGATCCGTATTTATCTTTTCCCGACCGGCCTCAAGGATACTATTTGCCAGGCTGAATATCCTTAGGTCTGCACCCACTTCAGAGCAAACGATTCTTATTTCTTCCAAGGAGCGTTTGACTTCGATGGTCCCTAAATAGAGGAGAGGGGTTCGGGCCCGGATCAGCTCTGCCAGTTGTTCCCTGAATTGAATGATCCCGCTGGGTTCTTCCTTAAAAAGGGTTTCCATGTAAGCAATCCACTTTTGGAATATCAGCCGCAATAAGGGATGAAATCGAATTCGGATCCCCCGATTTCTTCCAAAAATTCTCGGATTAAAGAAAGGGCCGGGTAGAGTATCAGGCCTCCATCTTCATAGATATAAATTTCTAAAACTTCCCCATCCATCGTTCTCTCTTATGTTAACCGTTATCTAACATAAAACGATTTGAAGACAATAAGTCTCAGAGGAATACTCGAGTTCCGGTTTTTAAAAGCTTCTTTTTTTGGGGATTCTTTCTTTGGAATTTTTGGCGACAGGGTTATCCCTTTTAAAACCCGTGGAAAGAGGTAAGCCTGTTTGATTTATCAATAGGCCAAGATCCTCAAGGCGGTAACCCATGGCTTCCTTTGAAACATTTAGAAATTGCCCTGCATCAATAACATTCTTTGCAAACTGATGAGCCGTATCCAAGGCGGGGTCGAGCGCCAGAAGGTCATTCCTTCCAAAACAACCGATCCGGTTGTAAATAACGATTGGATTTCCCCCAAATACTTTATGAAATGCTTCCTGAACCGCAGGTCTGGGCATGATTAAACAAGCGCTGAAATAATCGGCCTGCCATTCTCCCCTTGTTTTTGAAGTTGATACTCGGCATACGATTGCCGGATTATTTGCAGGACCCGAATCATACGAGTAAGCTGCTTGGTCAAAAATATATTTTCGGTGAAGAACCCAATGCCCGACCTCATGTCCGCAAGTAAAGGTCAATCGGCCTTCTTTGCCATCCAAAAGGGAAATGTTAATCACCATCCGCTTTTCTTCGACCCAAGTGGCCCCGAGAACGTCTGGCATCCCGAGCATGTCTTCAAGCTTGTCAAACTCAAGGGTAATGCCGAGATACTTCTCCACGATGGCCTCGACAGGGATGGGAGGAATTATTCCTTGACCATTGAGGTTTTTCCATTGGTTCAGAAGATCGTCAGCCGCATTTTCAATGTGGGTTTTGGGAAGCCAGGGGACCTTAACTGGGTCAAGGATCATTTAGATTTCCTCTTCATTCTGGAAAGAGTATCTTCGATGGTTTTCCAATCTTTATCCGTTTCAATCCCGTACTCCTGAGCTCTTCTCATAAAGGAGGCGACACTCTTGGGATTTTTCTGAAAGGTTTCCAAAAATTCCGTTGGAATTTTTCCCGCATGGCTGAAGAGCTCGTACTTATCAACCCCGAGGGCTTCCGCCATTCTTTCAATAATGGCTTCAGATGGAGGGGGTTCCTTTTCATTTTCGATACGGCTGAGGTAGGCAGGGGATAATCCGATCTTGCGGGCGAATTCCCGCAGGCTGTTGTACTCCCGGTTCTGGATTCGAAAGTCTCTTATGACCTGGCCAAAGGTTTTCTCTTTCATAGGTGTTTAGCGTAATGCAACAAAAAACAGTTGTCAAGAAAAAAATGGAAAGGGTAATAAGATTTTTTTGCCTGTTTAATTATCTTCTGTATCCGGGCGTCCAAGAACTCTGGCGGCAACTTTATCCATAGGGACGAACCTGATTTCATCCTTCTCTCCAGCGGTAAGAAGAAAGGGGTCCGAATCAAATTTCACGCGAGGATTTACCTTTTGAGTTCTTTTGGATTTATCGGTCCGCCTCTTGCTGACCTTTGTTATGATGGGTTTGCCAATTTTTTTCAATCTCTCTATCCTTTCGCGGCCGGCCCAGCTGGATTTTTAATTTGCAGCCGTTTTAACAAGCCATTTATCGCGGCTTGGCTTGAATCGGCATTCCTCCCCCTTTCAACTTTTTCGGATGTTTATACCAACCTAAATTGATCTGGTCAAGAAGGTCCCTTTGTTCATTTTTTTATTTTGGTTTATTCTGGTTTATGATGCTTTATCCTGGGAAAAAGGCTCATAACCCGAAGGTCCTTGGTTCAAATCCAAGCCCCGCTACCAATCTTTTCAAGGGGTTAGGGGATTTCCGTAACCCCTTTTTCTTTCTACATTACCGCTACGTTACCAAAACCATCTTTCTGCTCATTCTAAGGCTGACTAAATACGAATTCCTTCGACCTCTTGCCCGCATCCCTTTGAACCTTAGGCATTAAATGCCTCAACGTAATGTTTATTGACGTGGCTCACCTCAATTGAATATATTCGGGGCTATGGTAGTGGGAGTGCAAGCAGTTTATAATAGAGACTAGAGAGCCGCTAATTATTTATTATTTATCAAATTTGATGGTCTCGTAAAAAGTCGTCACTCCGGTGAAAACCGGAGTCCAGGGAATTTATAACTGGTGGAAAGAACTAGATTCCGGCTTTCGCCGGAATGACGGAAAAACCCACTTTTTGACTTTTTACGAGATCATCAAATTTGATTCAGAGATAACTGGGAGGGGGTAATTATTGGATCAGGAGGGAAAGATGACTGACGAGATCAAGTTGGAGATTTGGGCTGACTACATTTGACCATTCGCCTATGAGGCAGCAGTTTGGCTGCAACGAGTGAAGGAAGTCTACTGGGATCGGTTGGGGATCGAGTGGTATGCCTTCCCTTTGGAGCAGGTTAACAGCACCCAGGGGCCAGAGTGGAAGCTGTGGGAGCAGCCCAACGAGCACAAGAGCAGGGGCCTATGGGCGTTCCGGGGTGGGGAGGCGGCAAGACTGCAGGGAAAAGAGCTTTTTGAGCGCTTTCACATGGCGCTGCTGCGGGCGCGGCATGTGGAAAAGAGGGACATCGCCAATCCCGAGGTCCTGATCGAGGTGGCCAAAGAGGTGGGGCTGGATGTAGATAAATTCCGGCAGGACTTGTCAAACCGGAGTCTGCTGGCGAAGATCGGCAAGGATTACACTCGGGGTGTCGAGGAGCATGGCGTGTGGGGAACGCCTACCTTGGTGTTCAATGGCCGGCAGGCCGCCTACTTGAAGTTGAGACCGGCGCCGCCTCCCGAGGAATCGGCGAAGTTGTTCGAAGAACTATTCGACGTAATCCACAATCGGCCGTACGTCATAGAGGTGAAGAGGCCGAGGATGCCTTGAGTCTTGGTGGCGTATTTTAAAAACCAGCATTTGATCAGGTTTGATTGAGGAATACAAAATCGCCGGGCTTGGCCAGATACTGATGGGCGGGCCGCCCATATTTCAGGATGGTCTCCTCTTCTGAATGTCCGGGAAAGACGATACGAAAAAATTTGAGGATAGCGTTTCGTCACTTCAAGATCTTCAGTATCTATTGAATAAGGGATGAAAATTGTTTATGCGGATTCAAACCAAGAACCGACGGAAGGAGTGGGGTTGATGGCACCGAAAATCAAATTCGTTCACATGGGTTTTGGGCCGATGGGGTCTAGGATTTGCAAACTGGCATGCGAGAAGGAGGGAATGGAGATCATCGGCGCCCTGGAGAAGATCAAATTGGGCAAGGACGTTGGCGAAGTAATCGGGTTGAAGAAGAGGTTCAACGTCCGACTTACGGACGATGTGCAGAGCGTGCTGGCGATGAAGCCGGAGATCTTGGTCCACTCCACCTTATCTTCCTTACAAGAGGTAAAAGACCAACTGGTGCTTTTCCTAAAAGCTGGAGTGGATGTGGTTTCGACCTGTGAGGAGTTATCCTATCCCTGGGAGAAGCAGCCTGCCGTGGCCAAAGAGTTGGATACCTTAGCCAAAGAAAACAACGCCACCGTGCTCGGGACCGGAGTAAATCCGGGGTTTTGCATGGACACGTTCCCGATCGTGATGACGGGAGTCTGCCAGAAGGTGAGCCACATCAAGGTGGCCCGGATTCAGGATGCCAGCTCCCGACGGTTACCTTTCCAGAAGAAGATCGGAGCGGGCTGTACCCCGGACGAATTTGAGCAATTGAAGAAAGCCGGGAAGTTGAGGCATGTGGGGCTGGAAGAATCTACGGGGATGATCGCCTGTGCGATGGGCTGGAAGGTGGATGATTACCGGGAGACGATCGACCTCATTCTCGCCGAAAAACAGGTTTCCAGCGAGTACCTGACGGTCAAAAAGGGCCAGGCGGTCGGTGTAGAGCAGATTGCCGTGGCCAAGATGAAGGGGAGAGAAGTCATCCGTATGGAATTCAGGGCCTACCTCGGCGCGCCTGAATCCTACGATGCCGTATATATCACCGGCGTTCCGAACATGGAAGTGGTGATTAAAGGCGGCACCCATGGTGACATTGCTACGGCCTCGATGGTGGTGAACTCCATTCCCAGGGTATTAAAGGCCCCGGCCGGGCTGCTCGCCATGAAAGATCTGCCTCCCGTTCACCCCTATGCCGGGGACTGGAGCCGCTTGGCGCGGTAAAAGGATGCCCGGGATTCATATCCAGAGGCTCCCAATTGGACAGGTTTGGAGCTTGTCGAAGGAGATTATATGGCCGTAGATCATTTCGTTGAAGAATACAGCAAAGCCCGTCCCCGGTCGGCGGCGTTGCATGAGCGGGCGGAGAAGGTCTTTGCCGCAGATGGAGCGACCCACTTTGTCAGAATTCTGGATCCTTTTCGGCCGTACATCACCCACGCGAAGGGTTCAAAAAAATGGGACGTAGACGGTCATGAGTACATCGACTACGTGATGGGACACGGGGCTTTACTCCAAGGGCATAGCCATCCCTCAATCGTAAAGGCGGTTCAGGAGCAGATGGCCAAAGGGGTCCATTACGGCGATAATCATGAACTGGAGGTCGAGTGGGCCGAGTTGATCCAGAGGCTGATGCCTTCCGCGGAACGAGTGGAATTCTTTTCCTCCGGGCAAGAAGCCAATCTGATGGCTATCCGGCTGAGCCGGATCTTTACCGGTCGGAAGAAGATTCTGAGGTTTGTGGAGAATTTCCATGGATGGGCTGACGAGGTCGTTCTGCCGCCCAGTTCGCCCGGAACCAGTAACCCGGAGGTTACGATTATCCCCTTTGACCTGAAACGAGTGGAAGAGGAGCTCGCGACCGGGGAGTTCGCCATCCTGATGACCGAAGGGGGCGGCGCCCATATGACCGGTCAGGTTCCCCTGGATTTTGACTTTGTACGGGCGCTGCCCGCCCTGGCGCATAAATACGGGACGGTCTGGCATCTGGACGAGGTGGTGACCGGATTTCGGGATGCCGTCGGGGGATTCCAAGGCATGGTGGGAGTCAAACCGGATCTAACCAGTTTGGGCAAAGTAATCGCGGGGGGACTGGGTGCGGGGGCCCTGATTGGCCGGGCGGACATCCTGGAGGCGCTAAACTCTCGAACGCCCGTGGAAAGGAGGGTTCTGCATTCCGGAACTTGGAACGGAAACCCGCTCACGAGCGCTGCCGGCGTTGCCTCCATGAAGAATTGTCAGGGTGGAGAGTCGCAGAAAAGAGCCAATGAGATGGCCGCTTACCTTCGGAAAAAGGGGAACAGGGTTTTTCGAGAAAAAGGAATTTCCGCATGGCTCTATGGGAGGAGCATCACCCACTTCTACCTCGGGCCGATTGAATTGCAGCCTTCTTCCGAAGTTCTGCCTCCCACGCGAGATTTGGCCAAAATGATGGGCATGAGTTCTCAAAAACTGCGATTGAGCCATCATCTTCTTCATCGGGGAGTTTCTACCCTGCAAGGACGACTGTTTATCTTGTCGTCCGTGCACACGGAAGAGGATATCGATAATACGATCGCCGCCCTGGAAGCCTCCCTGGAGGCCATGATTTCCGAAGGCTCTTTGGAGGGGCTCTGGGGGATTTGATCCAGCCATATTGCCAAGATAAGATAGCTTTAAGGGACCCAAATTGAAGCCCAAAGAGTATGATTAATACAAACGCAATAAGAAAAGTGTCATTGCGAGGAGTCCCGCGCTTCGCGGGACGACGAAACAATCCCAATAAAAACGAGATTGCCGCGCCCTTCGGGCTCGCAATGACTTGTAACAATATTTATTGCGTTTGTATTAGTAGACTTGCAAGAAAAAGAAATCCCCCCTGCCCCCCCTTTAGAAAAAGGGGGGTTGGGAGAGCAATGAGTTCGTTCCTCCCCCCGGATCAACCCGCCCGCAGGGCCTCGACGATGTTCATGCGCGCCGCTTTGATGGCGGGAAATACCCCGCCGACCAAACCCATGATCAGAGAAAAGGCCATCGCCTGGTAAATGGTATCAAAGGTCAGGGAGAAGCTGAAGGCCAGTTCGGAAAAGGTCTGGAAGTTGAGCGTGGAAATGGTAAAGAACTGGAGAAAGGAGGCGAAGAAAAGCCCGGCCAGGCCGCCGAAAGTACCCAGGAACAGGGCTTCTAGGAGAAAGGCCACCAGGATGTTTCCCCTTTGAAAGCCAAGCGCCCGCAGGGTGCCGATTTCGGCCGTCCGGTTGCCCACGGCCGAGTACATGGTGATCATGGCCCCGATCATCGCCCCCAAAGAAAAGATAGTCGTCAGAGATAATCCTAAGATCCGGAGAAACTTGGCCATCATCTCGGATTGCTCTGAGTAGTATTGGGTTTCCCTTTTGGCTTGCAGGGTCAAGCGGGGGTCACTTTCCAGGCGTGATTTTACCGCCAGGAATTTCGAGGGATCCCGCAATTTAAACATAATGGAAGAAAACGCATTCCGGCGAAAGGCCTGCATGAGCTGGTCCGCGTCCCCCCAGATCTCAGAATTAAAACCGGTGTTCCCGGCATCGAAGATCCCCACAATTCTCCAATCCCGCATCCCACAGCAGAGAGACTGGTTGAGGCCGATTCCCTGGAACCTCCTGGCAATACTGGACCCGGCGATGACTTCCCGCGCGCCCATCCGGGGAAGGCGCCCCTCCACCAGTTTGGCCTGCGGCCGCAGGAGCAGGGAACTCTCTCCGATCCCCCGGATGATCACGTTTGAGGGCTCATTGCTTTCCCGCTTGGGCAGGTTGATCAAAACCACGACTTCTTTGGCCAGAAGCCTCTGACCATTTGGACCCAGGGCGATTTCGGGGTCCGTTTCCACAACCGCAGCCTGCTCTCGGTCCACCCCGCTCATCACCTCGGAGGTGGAGCCTTTGCGGGTGACCACCACGTTGTCAAAAGAGCCGGTCTCCACCAGGGTCTTCTGCAGCCCTTTGGCCAGCATCAGGATGGAGGCGAAGACGAAGACCACCAGGGCCATACCGGAGACGGTCAGCAGGGTCGTTAGCCTCCGGGTCCAGAGGTTGCGGAGGTTATAGGATAGCGGAATAGCCATCAACCGATCCTCCTCAAGCCGTCGGCGATACGGATTCCAATCGCCCGCTGGATGGGGATGATCGCCGCCGCCAAAGCCACTAGAAAAGCCGCCGCGAGGTCGAGGTACAGGGTTTTCGCCCCCACATGAAATACGGGGAAAAAGTTGGGGAGGGCAGAGCTGAAGGCCCTGGCCGCAGGGAAAGTAAAAACCATCCCCAGGAGGCAGCCGATCAGGGTGATCACCCCGGACTCGCCCAGAATCATCCCGGCAATATGTCTACCCCCGTATCCCAGGGTTTTCAATATGGCGTATTCGCCGAACCTTTCCCGGGTGGTCATGGCCATGGTATTGGCCACCACACCCATAATGATGATGATGATCACCATGGAGACCAGCTGGATGGCCGTCACGATGGCCCCGCTCATGGAGATAAAGCCTTGCTGAAAAGCCTTTTCCGTTTCCGTAAGGGTTTCCGCCAGGGAATTTTTGAAAAGGCTGTCCACGGCTGCGGCCACCTCCGCTGCCAGTTCCGGGCGGGTTACGCCGATCATGTAGAAGCCCACTTGGTCCGTCCAGGAGACTCTCCTCTTCTTGAGGGTTTCATTCAGGTAATCCCAGTGGAAGATGAACTGGGTTTCGTCGGTATTTTCATCCCTTCCCCGGTAGATTCCCCGAATCACAAAATCCCAATCTCCCAGGAAGATCTTCCCCTTTAGGGTCACGAGATCACCGACCTTCCAGCCATATTGGGCGGCCAGTTTGCGGCCGGCGATGCAGCCCCTGCGATCGTGGAGAAAGGCTTCCTTTTCATGGGGAAGAAGGGCAAGTTCAGGATAGAGCTCCAGATAGCTCTTGGGCTCGACGGCGAAGTTGGGAAAAAAGTGTTTTTCATCGATGTATACCCCACCGAACCAATTCCCGTAGGATACGGTCTTCACCCCGTTGATCTGGCTGATTCTGTCCCGGTAAGAGAGGGGCAGCGGAAAAACAAGGGAGACTGCATTCCTCGTGACCAGGCGGGTGGCGGAAGAGGCTTCCACCCCCTTATACCAGGCACCGATCACCGTCCGGAGGAGGCCGAAGGACAGGATGGCGATCGTGATCCCCAGGATGGTCAGGCCGGTGCGGAGTTTGTTACGAAAGGCATTCCTAAAGAGGATTTTGAGGATGAGCATTGCTTAACAAACCCTTTTCCAGGTTTCGGAGAACCTTGGCCTTGGCCGCGGCCCGCGGGTCGTGGGTGACCATGATGATCGTCTTTCCCAGCTCGGCATTGAGACGCTCCATCAGGTCCAGGACCTCTCCGGCGGAAACCCGGTCGAGGTCGCCGGTGGGTTCATCCGCCACCAAAAAGGCGGGATCGGTGATAATGGCCCGGGCGATGGCCACCCTTTGCTGCTCGCCGCCGGAAAGCTCCTTAGGATAATGGTCCATCCGGTGGGTTAAGTTGACCAACTTGAGGGCGATCTCTACGTGCTCCCGGCATTCCTTCCTGGAGAGCTCACCGAGCTTTAAGGGAAGTTCTACATTTTCAAAGGCCGTAAGAACCGGGATCAGGTTATAAAACTGAAAAATAAAACCTACTTGGGACGCCCGCCACCGGGCAAGCGCCGTTTCCGAAAGAGACGTGATCTCCACGCCGGCTACCCGGATGGTGCCGCTGTCCGCTCTGTCGATCCCGGCGATCAGGTTGAGGAGAGTGCTTTTCCCCGACCCCGAAGGCCCCATGAGGGCCAGGAATTCCCCTTCGTCGATTCCAAAGGTTATATCCTCCAACACGGGTACGATGTAGCTGCCCCGGCGGTAGGACTTTCGCAAATTCTTTATTTCCACGATGGGCGTACTGCCTTCCATGTTACTTTTCCACAACCTTTATCTTGGCGCCATTCTTCAATTCCTGGGGCGGCTTGACCGCGACCTTATCTCCGGCCTTTACCCCATTCAGAACTTCGACCATATCGCCCAACAAGGCACCTGTTCTGACCGGTGTTTCCACAACCCGGTTTTCTTTAACGAGGAAGACCGCCCTCTGTTCTGACCGGTTTATCAGCGCGGCCCCGTTCACGACGGTGCGCAGCTTATTTTCTCCCCGCTTCACGGGACGGGAAAGAAAGGAAACCTTGGCCCGCATCTCGGGCAGAACCCGGGGATCTTTTTCGAGAAATCGTACTTTAACCAGGACGGTCGCTTTGGTCCGGTCGGCGGTCGGCACGATGGTATGAACCACCCCGCGGAACCGGGAATCGGGCAGGGCGTCGAGCTGGATTTCGCAGGGCTGCCCGGCTTTCACCAGGTAAAGATTAGTTTCGGAGACATCTGCCTCCACTTCCAGGGAACTCATGTCGGCGATGGTGACCACGGCGGCCTTGGCGTTCGCCGCCGCCCCGATGGGCGTAACGATGTCGCCGATGTCGGCGTTTTTGGTCAGCACAACGGCGTCAAAGGGAGCACGGATCAAGCTGTATTCCAAGGCTACGTTGGCTCCCTGAAGCGCCGCAGCGCTGGCTCTGACAGCCGCTTCGGACGCGTTCGCCGCCGCCTCTGCCTTCTTATAACGGGCTTCCGAAAGATCGTAATCAGACTTGGAGATATATTCCTTGCCCACCAACTCTTTGTTCCGATGGAAGGATCGGGAGGCATCTACCAGCTCGGCCCTGGCCAGTTCCAGGTTGGCCCCGGCCGTCCTAAGGTTCGCCTCAGCCTGATCCCGTGCAGCCAGGGTATCTTCATTTTCCAGCCGGGCAATCACCTGTCCCTCTTTCACCCGGCTTCCCTCTTCGACCATCAAGGCCACCAGTCGACCCGTGAGCTTTGAGGCCACCGCCGCCTTTCGCTGGGCCACCACATAGCCGGTCGCATTCAGCTGAGAAAAGGTCTGGGAAGGGTAGATCTGGGTGACTGTGGTTACTTCCACAGTAATGGCGGGGACAATAATTCCCTTAAAGTAGAGGAACCCAACGATAACCGCTAAGAAGATGATCGAAAGCAGATAAACCAATTTGCGCCTGGCCGGACGAAAAGCTTCGGCTGATTTATCAATTTTCAGTTTAGAAAGATCTGTATCCGTCATTTCAGGACCATCTCACTTTCCTATTTCATTTGGGAACCCAGCATTTATGGCTCATGACGAATTATTGTGAATCAATGTCCATGGATGGAACTCTCTCA
>Ga0315288_10011433_pt1 | contig 11173 bp, 15 predicted proteins | sample YL17G11_20_MG_FD_203454 | JGI IMG/M metagenome (GOLD analysis project Ga0315288, IMG submission 203454) | Sediment microbial communities from Yellowstone Lake, YNP, Wyoming, USA - YL17G11_20 | ecosystem: Environmental > Aquatic > Freshwater > Lake > Sediment | place: USA: Wyoming | collected... | reverse complement strand
CTGTGCCACGATATGATTCCAAGCGGCTCATATCCAATACTCAACACTAAGGTCTTCATTTAGGAAATGTAATTGATCACGTTTGACAAATCCGTCGTCTCGTCATTATCTAATCTCACATTTACAGCCCTACATTCTTTATCATACACAACAAAACCAGTGCCAATATTTGTTAGCACACGCACATCCGATACAGTTAGTGGTTCAATAGTACTTAGCAACTCAGTGATTAGACTAAACATATTTTTAATATCCATGTAAATACCCATTTGATTAGCGTCCACTCGACCCAAAACCTTTAGTGCCTCTAATGTCGTATTCTTTACTAACTACTGGTACAGTTTCAATTGTGATTGGGACTGTCTTTTGTGGTACAAGTTGTGCCACACGATCACCCTTTGTAATACTGTATGTCTCCTTGCCAACATTCATTAGTGTAACAACCATATTGCCTGAATACCCACCATCAATAATCCCCCTAAACGGGATTACGCCAGATTTGTACATACTGGACCGGCCTTCTACCGTAAAGAAGTATCCAGATGGTGCCACTAGTGCCAGCCCCGTATCGATATTTACAATATCGCCTGGGGCAATATCGACATTAATCAACGAATGAACATCATACCCAGCATCAGACTCACGGCTTCTATGTGGCTGTACAGCATCTTTATGTCTTAGTATTAATTCAACACGCACAGCATCGTACAATGGCTTAGGTAGTACAGCGCGTTCATAATTAGTGTCACTCCCAACAATTATACGTGCGGCTATAACGCCAATTAGCATACCAAGCAATACTCCCATACTAGTTTACCTCATCCTGACAGATCATATCTACCATCTGACTTATGCCAACAGATATAGACTCCTTAGAATTAAAGTCTACTAGTATACGGCCATTTGCACCCACACGATTGTCAAGATATGCAGACTTACCACATGCTATGTCTGTTAGCAGGATAACATCCTTGCCTGCTTTTACTGCCATATCAATCTCAATTGGGACACCAATTGACTGTACATCATGTGGCAGACACACAATAAACAAGTCTGATCTAAACAATGCAAATTCATTTACAGACTCAATGAATTCGGATCTAACGATATCTGGCGCACCCCAGTTTGGACACTTAAACGACCCAGCCGGGTCGAACATGACAGCTGTCACACCTAGTTCAGATAGCTTCGTATTCAATTCCTGTTTCCAATTCGTATTAGTTTTAGCAAGGTCTATCGGACCTGCTAGATATATGGTCAAACCCGAATTCTTCATTTTGTTTTACCTCGTCTTATTAAATTTTTTAAATTGTGCAAGCATGGCCTTATCATCACCAGACATTAAGCCAAATTGCCTAATTAATTTCTGATCCAGTTCAGCCATGACACAACTAATGTTTACTCTTGCAACCGACAAACGATTTAGTAATTTTTTCTCGTCAACATCTTGAATATCTCTAGCCCTAATGCGTGCACGATGCATCAATATCGACTCATCGCCAGCGTTAATAGACACTACGGTGGGGAACAGGTGCCAAAATGTGCTAACTAGATATGATACCTGGTCTACCGATCTTGGGAAACCATCAATTATCACTGATGTCTTTGAATCTTCTACCGCAGAACACAATTCTGATCTGAGTTTGTCTTCTAGTGGGAACATGTCATTAGCAGCAGTAGTATCCTTTAAATCTGTGGTAACAGACAGTCTACGTGCAATATCACCAGTAGATATGTATGTATACCCGTATTTATTGGCTATTAACTTTGCCGCATGCGATTTGCCTGACAGTGGCATACCAATGAAACAATACGCCTTTTTGACATCATACTTCATCTGACACCTCGTCTAGTTCGTCGTCAACTTCATCCTCAGCGTCGTGCTCATCTGTTAGTGTGTTGAGTCTATGATAACTCTTAACCAAATCCGTAAGGGTAATTACAAATGCAGCCAGCTTTTCTTCTTCTGGATTTTGTGGGTTATATTCAATAGCAATTGATATTGACTCACTATTGGCAGAGTTGACATTCATGTCATAATTAATCTTCATTAGAACTCTACTCCAACCTTAATACCAGCAGCACCGTTAACGATGTTAAGACCAGTTACTGGTGACCCAGCCATTCCCCACACTCCAACAAATACTGGGCCAACAATGCGACGTTCAACATCTACACCAAGCATAATGGGTGATGATGGCACATTGTCAAAATGCGGAGCGACACCAGCCATAACACCAACATGCCATTGAGCCAATACTGGAGTTACGATACGGTCCTTCTCCACAACCCTGTCTACATATTCAGTCTTAATGGTTTCAATCTTCTTTTCAACTTCTACAACCTTGACCTCAACCCTGGTTTCAGTCTCCTTGGTATGCGACTCAACATTCTTATCAATGGTGGTCGTCTTAGTATAAGAACCATCGGCAAGTTTGGTCTCGATCACCTCACGGTGATACTTCTCCACTACCTGCGTCTCACGAACTTTCTCCATCTCAATACGTAGATTTTCAAAAGCTGTCATCAGGGCCTTTTGGGCTTCAGTGGTGACTTCCTTTTCGACTACAGTTTCATGCTCTTCGATTCGTACTACATCTGGCTTGGCGAACCATCCGATTGCCACACCACCAGCAACGCCAACGGTAACGCAAATAATAATTGGCAACAGGTGCGGCTTAATATTCTCAAAAAATGTCATTGTTTCATTCCCCTTGTTAGACCGAGCAACTCGCCTGGTGTAAGTTTTTCTATAAACCTTAGACTGCACGGATTAACGATGTCCAGATGCGCTTCTACCATGATATCAGAAGCGCCACCACGTCTTTTGTCTACGAATACCAAGCGGTTTGCATTACTATTCTTAGTTTCATTCATCTGTTCTTGTGTCTTAGCCGCAAGAATAAGGAAATCGTCTGCATCCTGACTGATTTGATAGCTGCCGCCTACGTTCTCAATGGAGCCAACCTCGCCAGCTTTGTAATTCGATCTATTCTGTTGTGCTATACATACACTAGCCATGCCCAGTGCCTCAGCAACCTGATTTTTCATTATCTTACTGGCCCGACCGATTACCTCCTCACGACTTAAACCGCGATCAAGTTCACCAGATGAAATGAGCTGAATGTAGTCCAGGAACACTGCTTTGATACCATATTTGAAGTGGTATTCATCTATGATACTGAAGATCTCATCAATGCTGCCAGTCCTTGGTTTCTTGATATAGAGCAAACCCTGGCTAACCATATTAATGGCCTTGTTCACACGTATAGACTCGGTATTGCTAAGGTTCATACGCTGAACTTTGTTATTGTCTACCCCAGACAGCATGGATATAACACGCATCGTCGTTTCAGTAGTGTTCATTTCTAGCGGGATCCACAGTACTGGGACCCGATCAGCTGGTTGTGGACACACACTTAATGACACAGCCATCTGTAATGCCAGTAAGCTCTTTCCAACCCCTGAATTGGCGGATATTACAACTTGATGTTGCTTTTGCAATCCAGACAGGGCCAGCGTAAGCCCAGTCAGGCATGGTATCTTTTGACCATCAACATCGATAATGGTTGAAAAATCATGTCCAACAATTGGCCCGGTCATTAAAGACCTTGCCTGCAATTCTAATGCAATTGATGATGCTAGCTGGTCAGGCGTGTTTGCATCATCTTTTCTAATATCAATACTTGATACCAGCTGGCGTCTATACCCAGATACTATATCTACAGTCGGCTTGGTAAGGTCTTGCAGGTGACTAATAAACAATTTTGATTGATTTACACCAGTTCTGCGCCTGTGTAAGTCGCATACTTTTGTGAGACTGTCAATAAATTCATACTTCTGGTCCGCACTGATAGTCTCATCTACTACAGCAGACAATTCTTTGTGCTGTGGGTACGATATTGATACCTCATCTTTTAGCGACCTAACGGTCACAGAACTAGCCCCACTAAGATCTCTTGCCCTGTTATGTAGTACATTCAGTGTGGTGTATATGTACTGGTATGACAATTGTGTGAATGCCCTTGGGTCTGCGATTACCTGTCGTAACGTAGACCAGTACTCTGGATGTAAAATCGCGTATCTAAGCACTGACTGCTCAGCATCACGATTTAGCATGCCCCCCTTAGTCAGTTTCAAATCAGCTACATAAGAATGGACACTGTCTGCATTAACAACGAGTTCATCGGCTAAATATTTTGCAGTAAGGTCAAGTTGAATATCTGATATAGATAGCAGGTACTCCCTAAGTTCGGTAATGATGCCAAATTTGTCTGTCGACTGTATTACACCAGTGGCACTACGCTTACTGTTTAAATAGTATGCTATTGGAATAACTGCGCCGTTATACACAAAATCAAGCGCTAACTTGTCAATCTTGGCGATATCATCTGGTTGCTTATCGTCTGGTAGCTTACCAATGAGTAAGCTCATATCGCCAAATTTGTGGGCATTGTATAACAGCTTACCAGATGAAGCGCGACCAGTATCATCTCCATCAAACAGTACGCGAACTTCTTTTACCGAATGCTCCTTAAGAAGCTCGATTTGCTCATCATGTATACTTGACCCGAGGACTGCCACACCGCCAGATGCAATCGCAGCTTTCTGTCCTTCTACTACTCTGATAGAATATCCCGACTGTCTCAATGTCTTTTTAACATTGCTAAACCCATATAACAGCTTATGGGTGAACAGCGGGTGGCTAGCGCTGGTGCCAACATACTTACCACCAAAATCTGGTGGCGGTGACATTGGCTTGTTGTAAAATCTGGTGGCCTTCCCGTCATGATCCCTAATTGGGTATACAATGGCATTATCCCACAATATCCGTCGTCCAAGTTCAAGACGGTCAATTTCAGATTGGCTAATAGTTGGATCTGTTTTAAACAGATGCCTCGACAGTGCATCGGCTGAGATTGAGTATCCCACATCATAATCAACAATCTGTTCGAGTGAAAATCCTGTATCAGAGCGATACCAGTCAAGCATTTGCTTGTTTGATAGCATCTGTGAGCTACAGAAATCAGCTGCCATGTTCATGATCGACTGATATCTTATTGTGTTAAGTTCGTCCTGTGTTGGCTGTCGTTCGTACTGAGAGATGTTAACGCCATACTTTGCTGCTAATGTGGATATGGCAGCTGCTTGATGCATATTGTGATAATTTTGCATCCACGACACTACGTCGCCACCGACTTGGCATCCAAAACAGTGGTATATCCGCATGCCACCATGAACACCAAACGATGGTGTATTCTCTGAATGGAACGGACAGCACCATAGGCTATCACTGCCAGTCTCTTTTGGCGCTGGCCCGAGATCGTCAGACACTACTCTAACAATATCAATCGATTCTCTAATCAGATGCCTGGCTGCTTTAAGATTTGATATGAATTTAGTCATCTTTTAGACCTAGCAAAACATCTGTATATATCCTTAGTCTTGCTAGAGTATCTAATCGTTTAGCATCAACTTCAAATGGTGTCTTATCTGCGGACGCTGACTCTATCACGCGACTGAGAGCTTCTTTCCTTGCATCTTCAGTCTCTCTTGTGCGAGAACGTATTACACTATCCTTGATAGACGAATCACGCACAACGGCGTACAAATACGATACATTACGCTTTTGTATGTCTATACATACAGCTTCTTTTTTAATTGTATCTATGCTAATTTTCTGAAAGTCCATCTCAAAGATCTTGTTTAAGTCAAAATCATTAAAATCTGTAAGTAAGAACTTAGTAGTTACATAGTTGTATATATCCACAGCCGACTGCACACTGGATATTGGCACTGCGACTTTTTTCTCAATATTGTTGTCGTCAACCCATTCTCTGTTTGATAGGTTTGTTAGCAACATATAGCTAACTGTTTGCTTTACCCTATCCAATTTCTTGTCTATCTTTAGTAGCGTCTTAGAATCTGGTGGGTAAGAATTTAAATTAAACTTGTGCGACATGAATTCATAGTCTAGTGGACTGTACCCCTCTAAGAAGAGGGTAATACACTGAACCTGACTTTGTGTGTCAGTAGAAGTGATCTTATGAAGCCAGTGTAACATGCGCAGCAGCAATTTGCGCGCACCATGTGACATGGGGGTATCTAGCTTGGATACCAATTGCCGATTAGTACATTTTCCAAGGAAAAGTACGATAGTCTGATCTGTAATTAATTTCATATTAGATTAATGTATTAAGCGCATGCTGAACAACAGCTACTGGGTGTTGTGATATCAGTAGCATGCCTACTACCACATCCGGCAACAGGTGGTCACTACACTCTGATATCATATCATCATAGGAATCGCCAATGGTTGGCAATATCACACTAATATATACGTTAAACAAATCGTCCGTATTCATGACCGTCTTATCTTTACCTCATAACCAGCTTCTGGATACCATCTTATAGCAGTCAATGCCATGCGTGTAATCTTATTAATATCAAACGAGTGTATGCGATATTGGTGAATTGAGCACGTTGCCCACAATAGAACCTTAGTACCGATCGGACTTTGCCTAATTTCGTATGGTGCAATATTCCGTAGTTCGTTTTTATATTCTATTCTGAGCAGTACTAACTCTGTGGCAGACGTCGCAATCATGTCCATCATTTCTTGTATGGACCTTGGCTTTAGATCTACCTTCAGGTCTTTTAAAGAATGTGGCTGGCGTAACCTATTTAGCTCTTCTTCTGTGCGAGGAGTAACTTTCTTTTTGGCTCTATCCAGCTTACGTTGTCTTTGAACAGCTCGCGCCTGATCAATCTTATTTAGTCTTTGCTCTCTTAAGGCTCTGGATAGCTGCTTAAGAGAATCTTCAAATTGTTTTATCTTTGGATTGATAGGCATTACTAATAATTTTACGTCCCAGTAGTATTAGGAACGGACTTAATGTAGGCGGCTACGTTAGACTCATGTGTAGCAGCGGATTCACCACGCTCTACACGTTTTAGTGACGCAACTGCAAACTTAATCTTCTTATTTGATTCTTTTAAGACCTCCTTAACTCCACTTAGGAATTCGTGCTTGTCGTCCATAAGTTCAAGATTGCTCTTAGTGATATCAGACACAATCTTACGTAATTCGGTAGCGGACATCTTGTCATATCCATATGGACACTTCTCTGACTCGTTCGACATGTATTACTCCCTATTCAAATATAGCGTTATCATTCTTATACTGCGACTTCCTAATCTTATAATGCTTACCAAGAAACGCAGTCTCTGTCTTAATGTCTATTATGGTACCGTGCGACTTGTTATTATAAGTCCTTGTAACTCGACCATAAAGTTGTCGTACGTCCTTACAGTCACCGGCTAAAATCATACTGTCTAAGCTTGGTATGTTAAGACCAGTCCCACCTACATCACTAACAACAACTAACAGCTCCTTCTTGCGCATAGCATCATAAACCGCTCTACGTTCTAGTCGTGGCGTAGTGCCATTCACAAGTACCGATCCAGGTATTTGACTTTGAATATCTACGCCGAATTGAATACTGTGTGGCGCATGCACGAATACCGATTTCCCAGTTGACATATTGCCCCACGCAAGGGACGCAATCATACTATGATATTCTGGGTTTTTTAATAGCTCTGTTTCCAAGCAACTACGATAATTCTTAGAAAAGTCTGGTTCAGATTTACCATACCTGCCAGCCTTACGATGCTCTTTATAATCTAAATTGACTGGGATATTGTTAATTACATTAACATGTAGTGGCACCTTTAATTTGAGTGCCATCATATCAACACTGCGGCAGTCTTTAATCACTGTACCAAAGTGTTGTTCTAGCTCTAAATTGAACTCATGCTCCTCTGTATCATTCCAAGCGTATGGTGTAGCCGATAGTCCAATTACTCTATCAGTGTTTACAAAGTATGGCATGATAGTCGCGAATGTATTAGAATCAGACTGATGAGCCTCATCACTTATAACCAACCCAACTTCATTAAAATAGTCTAATAATACCTTCCTATTTTTGGCTGCCTTTACGGTTTTTGCTTTTAATGCTGATATGATCGATTGGACTGTGGACACAGTTATATCCTGAACATCGAACTCACCATCGCCAATCATGCCAATCTGTTGATTATAGCAGCCCTGTATTGACTGCTGCATTTGGTCTAGCAGTACTATATCTGTAACAAGCACAAGTGTCTTTTTGTTTATCTTGCTAATCATCTTACAAATGGACACGGTCTTTCCGCTACCTGTCGGGCTCACCACCAGGCCGATTTTGTTGTTGATAGTGGCAGTTACTATATCCTCTTGGAAAGTATACGGTCGCATAGCAGAGCTATCAAATTTGTGATTAACTGTCGGCGTCTCTGCACCTGTATATTTTGCAATTACAGTATGTCCAGCATCCTGCAGTACATTAACTACACGATTAAGGAGCCCCCTCCTAAACACTTTGTCCTCAAAATTGTATATTACATTATATCCATCCCACTTGCCACTCTTGAATGAGTAAACATGGTTGTACCCAGATGGCCTATACCGTAACGTCTTACCAAGTAATTCATGTATGGAGTTTGATGTCGTATCGACATAACACCAAACATTATCGTGTGATATGCATACATTCATATTAGATATTGTGTTGAGCTTTATACTGCATTGACGACCTAATGCTGATCGCTGTTGACCTACTTGCCTCAAGTGCTTGAATCGTTCGATATAGGATATCTATCTTAGCATTGATACTGGCAACACTCATTACGTCGTCAACACCTTTTGTCGCGAGCGTTTTTGCACCCATGCATATAATGTATAGTTCTGTGGTAAACACCAATCTATTGGCAGTTATAGACAGTAGTGGCATAATCTCAGCTTCAACATTGATTTGTCTATTTGGCCCATGTTCTGGTAGGGACACATTCAATATGTTAGCAGACACCCACTGCGCCAACTCAAGAGCCTTCACTTCTAGTACATTTAGGACAGTTACACTAGTGACCATTGCAAACCTCCGCGCCTTCTATATATGCCGCACCCAAACATATTGCATCAGCGATGTCTTCGTCTTTCCTAATGAGACTTAATCCGAATCTTTCATTAACCACCCTTATCGCCACATGCTTCTTGGTTATCTTGCCCTTTAGACCAAGTTCCTTCTTCGATTGATTCTTACGCTTAGCCACTGATACTTTAGTGTTGTTTTTCTTGTCCTCTTTACTAAGATACACATCGAGCTTTTTACGCCACACTGATGTATTTATATATACCACATTATCCGCATAGTGCAATTCACGTATATATCTTAACACAGCATAATGTATATATTCAAGAATCTTTTGACTATAACGCGCCCTTGATTTGTTCGTCTCTTCAATGACTATTCTATCCGGTTCAAAATCTGATATTACACCCTTCAATGCAGTGCCAATATACTCAGCCATGTTTACATATGAGTATGGGTATTTGCCAAACCCGTCAATATTAGACGGGCTTGACACTGTCCCATATGTATGTAAATAATATGTACTTTTTGTTGTATCTAATACTGCATACCCAGTATATGTTGATAAATCAAGAGCAAGGACTCTCATACTTTAAGTAAGACTTCCTTACGCATTTGAACGAGCGCATCATTACCAGCCTTACGCAATTCCATACTAAACTCGTCAAATCCGTTGCCCCTAATATCACCCCAATTTAGCCAAGAACTTTTCTTTTCAACTACACCGACTGAGATGCAATTCTGTATCATGTCCTTGTAAATGTCAACTCCGGCTGAGTATGATATGCCATCTTGGTCAGTGATATTACTGAAATAGATGTCCCACTCGATATCATCCAGTGGAATCGTCGATGTTTTATTCTTATGCAGTTTTGCGCCAACGGTGACACCAATCCTACGCTCTTCAAATGTCCCATTTTGCGTTTTAATCATACGGGTAATATCGCCATTCTTAGTCTTGCGACTCATTTCAAGTGAGTATGTAGAATAAAATTTAAGCGCGGCTCCACCAGTAGATTCATCTGGTCGACCGAACATAACCATTGGCTTCATACGCACTTGGTTGATAAACCATACAACTGACTTCCTGCTTCCATTTAGAAACGTGGTCACCTGTTGTAGACCCTCAGACATCATCTGGGCGTGTGTTGCTTTCTGTCCCTGTCCAACCTGAGCAGTTAGACGTGAAGACGGAATTAGTGCTGGCACAGAATCTACAACAATAAATTCAACACCGTTTTGAACTAGGATATTAATGATATTAATATAATCCTCCCCGGTGAGAATCTTCTCTGGAGTGCTCCTAAAGATAGCCATCTTGCCGACATCAACACCGACTGCTTCAGCCATTGAAGGACTGAACGTCCCTTCAGCATCTATGAAACAGCATTGTCCGCCCTGTTTTTGAATTGATGCTGCAACAGTGAGGGCGGTCATAGTCTTACCAGATTGCTCCCACCCCCATGCATTCATAATCCGTCCACCAAGTAGGCCACCACATCCAAGATACCTGTCAAATGACATGATACCAGTTGAGTACTGGTAAATAGACGTGGAATCGATACTATCTTGCAATGTCGCAATCGTACCCACATCTGACTTGATGGTCTTATTAATATCATTAATAATGTCAGACATGCTCTTCAGCTTGGCCATTACTTGACACTCCGTAGTGCGGTCAGCTTCTCCTCAAGAGCGGTACGTAGTGCCGACAACTTGTCAGGCTGAAGCTGATGATAGGTGATGCTACCATTAAGCGCTTCCTTCAGAAGTGGAACTAGCGTGGTTACCATACCATTACCCTGGAACTCAGATTGCGCATTGAGCCACGTAGTAAATTCGGTGAGCGTAGATGTAGCTGCAGCGGCAGATTTTGCAACCACTTGCGGTGCTGCCACCACATTAGCAGGCGCGGTCGGTACTGCCACACTTTGAGTGGGCGTAGCGGTCACATCGAACGGTGGAGAGTTCGTGCTAGCCATATCGTTGTTGGTGTTGGCATCGTCATCAGTCCCATTGATGGCAGAATTAAATTCTGCAGGGGTCATAGCCGCAAGGTCATCAATGGCTTTCTTGATAAGAGCTTTTGCTGAGGCAGCATCAGTCGGGTCAAATTCAAATTCACATGTGTCAAGTCGATCTACGAAGTATTTGGTCTTCATACCCTTACCAGTCTTCCAAATGACCCAATCGCAACGACGCAG
>Ga0315288_10011432_pt1 | contig 11173 bp, 9 predicted proteins | sample YL17G11_20_MG_FD_203454 | JGI IMG/M metagenome (GOLD analysis project Ga0315288, IMG submission 203454) | Sediment microbial communities from Yellowstone Lake, YNP, Wyoming, USA - YL17G11_20 | ecosystem: Environmental > Aquatic > Freshwater > Lake > Sediment | place: USA: Wyoming | collected... | reverse complement strand
CCCCTCCACCCGGGACCGCCGTTAACGATGCTTCCCGACGCCGATTTTCGGACACTCGCCGTCGAAGAAGCACGTCGAGCAGTGGGGCGACACCGGCTTGCACACCTTCTGCCCGAAGCTCACCACGAGCTCGTTGTACCCGATCCAGTATTTCTCCGGAAGGACGTCCATCAGAGCAAACTCGGTTTGCTCCGGCGTGGTCGTCTCAACGAGGCCCACGCGGTTCGACACCCGGTGGACGTGGGTATCGACGCAGATCCCCTGCTTTCCGTACCCGAGGGTGACAACGAGGTTCGCCGTCTTGCGGCCGACCCCTTTGAAAAGAAGAAGCTCGTCGATCGAATCGGGGACGACGCTGTCGTATTCCCGGATAAGACGGTCGGATATCGCGCGGATCGTACGCGCTTTTGTCTTGTAGAATCCGACGGGGTAGATCGCCTTCTCGATCACCCGGACAGGTGTCCGCGCGAGGCTCTCCGGCGTGTGAGCGATGGCGAAGAGCCTTCTCGAAGCGGTTTCCGTGACCTCGTCTTTGGTCCGAAGACTCAGCACGGTGGAAATGAGGATCCGGAACGGGTCCCGGTTCTCGCGCGCGATGACCGACACCGAGGGAAGGTCCACTCCGACGGCGCGGCTCATCCCGCGGATCAAGCGGTCCACCCTCGGTGCGTGTTTTTTCGACCGGGTTGTTTTCACGGCGTTCGTCTTTCTTTCCCGGCGCCATCGCCCGGACGCGTTTCCCCGGCGTTGTCGACCACCCGGAGGATGTCATCGATCTCGCGGACGATTTCCGGCGGCGGCTCGAGCGCGCGGCACCTGTCGAACGCGGCGCGGGCCTCGGCGGTTCGGCCTCTCCTTGCGTACGCCTTTCCCATGAAAAACGGATAGTAGCCTTGTGTCGAATCGATGCGGGCGCCTTCCTCGCACACGCGCAAGACCTCGTCGTCCCGCTCCATCACGTACAACATTTGGATAAGGGACTGTCTCGCCCGGTCGTGTTTGGGTCTCATACGAAGACACCGGTCGAGCGTGGCGACGGTCTTTTCTCTTTCGCCCGCGTGAAAATACCGGAGCCCGAGAGTGAAAAGATACCTCGGGTTCGGGGACGCTTCGACGGCCTTTTCCATCGCATGGATCTCGGCGCTCATGTCGCCGCGGTCCTTGTAGAGCGAGGCAAGCGATTCGTACGCGTACCCCGCTCGCGCCGTGTCGTAAGAGAGGATGCTCTCGAAACGGGCCGCGGCCCTCCGCGGATCCGCGTTCACGCCGATCCAGGCGGCGGTGAGGACTGCGGTCATGACGAGTACGGGCGGGAGGAGGCTTCTCACGGCATGTCCGGCCGGCGTGCGCGTATCGCCGCTTCGCAGCACGCTTGTCACGAACAGAAGCGGCCCGACTCCCGTGACCGCAAAAAGGTCCCAGTCGCGAGCGACGCCGAGCTCCGGTTTGAAGAAGACGAGAAAGAGCCGCGAAGGGATCGCGAGCAGAGCCGCGAAGAAGAGAACGGCCGGGAGGAGCGGTCTTTCGGAATCCACGCGCGCGAACGCATCGAAGACCCCGTCCTTCCGCGCGCCAAGCTCCGGCCCGAATGTCTGGATCAAAACCATCACGGCCGCGATTCCCAAGACGATCATCCCGGGGAAGAGCAGCAGTATTTCGTTTATCACATCGGCAAGATGCTGGAGCGAGAGAACGGCGTACGCGCCGCCGGCGAGAGGGATGAAGAACCGCTGGAGCCCCGCGACATCCACGACGAGAAACGGAATCGCCACGGTGGCCGCGGCGAGGATCCAGGACGAATGGAAGAACCGGGTCGAGAATTTTCTACCGAAGAACACCCAGAAAACGAGAAGGACGAGCGACGGGACGAGGAGAAGCCCGAGAAGGTGCATCCACACCGCCGCCGCGACGAAGATGACGGGGCCCCAAAGGCTCGCCCCGCGGACGAACGTCCGGTGGGCCGCCCACACGTAGAGCCCGGCGAAGAACATGAGAGGCGCGTACGCCTCGATGTACCCGAAGAAGATCTGAACACCGCCCGAGAGAAAGACGAGCGCGACAAGCTGCGCGTCGATACCGCGCGCCGCCGCCCCCGGCCGGCGCCCGGCAGCGACAACCACAAACACGAGGATCGCGCCGAGAAGCGCGTTCATCACACGAACGGTTCGGAGCGGCGGGAAGCCGAACCGGGCCAGAGCCATCCGCGAGACCGTGAGATTGAGCATCTCGGTCCCGGGATAGATCGGATCGGGGTCCTTGAGCACCTTGAAGAAGACATCGCGATCGACCTTCGATGCGCGTTCGATGTTGTTCGACGTGTAGAGACCGTCGCCGAGAAGTTCCGTGGCGGAGGCGAAGACGACAAAAAGAACAAAAGCGGCAATGGCTACAGCGAATGCGGAGAGTAACCGCCTGCGTCCCTCGAGCGTCCCCGAGAACCGATCGAAAAGATTCTCGACGGCCTTCTCCGCGCGCGGCAAGAAAGAGAGAGCGATGACGGCGAGAGCGGCCAGACGAAGCCACACCGGGTAGAACGCGAGGTGATTCACGCCCCAAAGGCGCGTTTCAGGAAGAAAGGAGGCCGCGGCCAGCAGCAGCAAGAAAAGGACCAGCGATGAATATGCGGCGAACGACCAACCCCCGCGCGCGGAGAACAGGCCATCGCTCGAACGGACGTCCTTCATGCACTTCCTTCGCGTAGTTGCTCTCGAGTCGGGTGCCGGGCGCGCCGGACACGCGCTCGAGCCTAACACATGAGCAACGCGTTGCCCAGTGTCGCCCGCCCGCTGCCGTTCGATGTGCCCCGCCCCCAAGGCGCGCTATCGGGCTCCCACCAAACGAGCTGGTCATGAAGTGAAGTGCGGCAATAGTGTCTGCGTGCGCGCCGAACCCGGCACCCGCCAGTACCCCGATCAAGGCGCAGTCCTGAAATGGAACATCGGCCCCCCGTACATCATGCGGTCCATCATCATCGCCGTCCCGTCGTGCGACCGCACCGAGCCGTACAAGTAGATCATGTGATCCGCGTCCGGTGAGAGCGTCGAGTCGGGATCAAACCAGCAGCTGTCTCGGCGTTCGTTCCAGTGCCAGTGGCCGTCATACTCGATGCTGTCCATCCACTCCATCATGTGGCCCATGCTCATCATCCCCATTCCGCCCCCACGTCGATGATGGCTGAGCGAATCCATCCAACTATGCATCTCCGAACCCCCGGACAAATGGAATGCATCCATGACCGAGTTAACGTCCATCGGCACGATGAAGCTGATCCCAACGGTGGCGGACCGGGACACATTGATCGCCTCATCGACCGGTGTTATGGCGGTGATGACCGGCGCCGTGCCGTTTGTCTGGCCGCCCATTGGGGTGTTGTCGTCTCCGCAGCCGATCGAAGCGAGAGGCACCATCACCGCCGCGCAGATCGCCACCAACAAAGTTGTTCGAAACCTGATCATTACGATCGCCCTTTCTGGACTCGGTAGTCGTGAATATCGTCGTTTGAAGAGTTGAAAAGCATCACAAGCCAGACCATCGCAGCCGCAAGTTTCGCTGGTCGATGCAAGAGCATACCTCAACATATGCAGTCGTTTTCCAAAAGCAAACACTAAACCCGTCTCCCGCGAGCCTTCAGCAACCCTGTCGACGCCATTCATTCGCAGAATGAACCAGGTTCGTCGTTTGGACGTTCGGAAACGACAGGAGCTCCCGTGCGTTTTCATTCGCCAAGACTTGCGGTTTCTGAATCTTCACGAATGGGAGAAGTTTCACAATCTCATGGTGACGGCAGATGCCGGATTGGGGGCCGCACGCCGCCCCCGGACTTCCCCGCTCCGCCGGCCCGGGGTCGTTTGATTCCCGTTGCCGAGGGGAGCCTAGGCCGTTTACACTTCCCATACCTCTCCCCGAGAAGCGACTCGTCAACACACCCCGGACGGGTTCCCCCTGAGGATCGGATCGAGACGCTCCGGACGGTATGGTTAAATCCGGCAACCACTTCCTGGGGGTGCGGCACATGAATTGCACGATGGGCGCGACATGACCGATACGATCGTCACCATTGCCGTCGCCGCGGCGGCCCTCCTCTTCGCTGCGGCGTACGGCCGCCGGTATCTCTCACGCGAGAAACGCTCCAGGAAGGCCCTCGAGAAGACGCGCGAAGCCGGCCTCGAGCCTGTCTCGCTCCACCCGGCGTTCGATCCCAACCGGTGTATCAGCACGGGCGCGTGCGCCGATGCTTGTCCCGAGGAAGATGTGATCGGGATCGTCGGCGGGATGCCGGAGCTCATCAACCCGACGCGCTGCATCGGTCACGGCGCGTGCTTGACCGCCTGCCCCGTCGGAGCCGTCTCGCTCGTCTTCGGCACGGAGCAACGGGGTGTCGACATCCCGTACGTCAGGGACACCTTCGAAACAAACATCGAGGGGGTGTACATCGCCGGAGAACTCGGCGGCATGGGACTCATCCGGAACGCCGTCACCCAGGGGAAAGAAGCCGTGGATTACGCGGCGCGTGATCTCGGCGGACGGGACTCCTCGGTCCATGACATCGCGATCGTCGGCGCGGGACCCGCGGGGATCGCGGCGACCCTCGAGGCGAAGAAGCGCGGATTTCGTTACGTCACTCTCGAGCAGGAGGAGACCGGGGGCGCGCTCCTCAGCTATCCCCGCCAGAAGATCGTGATGACCCAGCCGATGGATCTGCCCCTCTACGGCAAGTGCCGGTTTACGGAGATCACGAAGGAAGAGCTGCTCGACCTCTTTCGGGACGTCCTCCAAAAAACCGGCGTGGAGATCCGCACGCGAGAGAGGGTCGAGGCGGTCACCCGCCGCAACGGTCAATTCGAGATCCGCTCGAACCAGGGCACGTACGCCGCGCGCAAGGTCATTCTCACCATCGGGCGGCGCGGGACGCCGCGAAAACTCTCTGTTCCCGGCGAGGAATCGTCCAAGGTCACCTACAAACTCATCGACCCCGAACAATACGCGCGCAAAAGCATCCTCGTCGTGGGCGGCGGCGACAGCGCCATCGAAGCGGCGCTCGCGCTTGCCAAGCAGCCAGGGACGCGCGTGGACCTGAGCTACCGGCGCAGCGCCTTTCCCCGTATCAAGGACCGCAACCGCGAGCTTCTCGACCAGGCCGTTGCCGCGAAAAGAGTGACGGTTCTTCTCGAGTCCGAGGTGAAATCGATCGAACAGGAGCGCGTCCATCTCGACGTGGCGGGCAAACCCGTCGAGATCCCCAACGACTATGTCATCGTGTCGATCGGCGGGGAAGTGCCGACGGAATTTCTCCAACGGATTGGCATCCGGACGGAGACGAAATTCGGAGAGCGATGAAAGGCGCGCTTTTCAGAATCATCCTGATCGTGTTGTACGCGGCGGCGCTCTCGGCGTTCATCGCCGTCCTCGCCGCGGGTCTCCAGTATTACAGGCTCCCGCTTTCCAGCCGGCCGCATTCCGAGATGCACGCCTCGCTCAAACCCGGAGGCACCTGGAGCCACGGTCTCGGGATCGCCGGTTCGATGATGATCCTTCTCCTCTTTCTCTACTCCGCCCGAAAGAAAAGAGTGTTCGGGCTCCGCTGGGGATCGGTCAGCCGGTGGCTCAACGTCCACATATTTTTCGGGATCGCCGGCCCGCTTTTCGTCACGCTCCACAGTGCGTTCAAGTTCACCGGCATCATCTCCGTGAGCTATTTCTCCATGATGGCCGTTATGTTGAGCGGGATTTTCGGGCGGTACGTCTACATGCAGATTCCCCGGGACAAGAAGGGCACCGCGCTCTCGCTCGAAGAAATCCGCCGGAGGGACGAGGAGATCGTCGGGGCGCTCGCGAACATCCACGGACTCCCCGAGGATGTGCTCGCACGGGTCTCGGACGTATCGAGGGTCGGGGTCCACGCCCACGAGTCGGGGCTCCGCGCGGTCGCGGCCGCGCTCGTCCACGACCTGACGCTTCCGTACCGGCTGAAGAAGCTGCGGCGCTACGTCCGGCTTCGCGGAAAAGACCTCCCTCCCCGCGTGGTCCGCGAGATCGTCTGGCTTGCCCGGGAAAAAGCGGTTCTCAAACGCCGGATCGCGCTTTCCAATTCGATGACGCGGGTGTTTCATCTGTGGCACGTGGTGCACCGCCCGTTTGCTTATGTGATGGTGGTGATCATGTTCGTCCACATCGCCGTGACGGTCGCTTTCGGATACCGTTGGATCTTCTGATGAACTCTTCATTACAACCGAAAGAGACCCGCCGAGCCGGCGTCCACGCTTGGATCGTGACCGTCCTCGCGGCAAGCCTTTTCGTCGCGCCGATTTCATTCGTCGCGCCGGACGCGCACGCCCAGATTTCCCCCGGCAAGCTCTCGAAGAGTCACTCGTTCCTCGAGGGGATGTCGAACTGCACGAAGTGCCACGAAATGGGCGCGGGGCCCAGCGTGGAGAAGTGTCTCTCGTGCCACAAGGAGATCGCTCTTTCGCTCGATAACCGCCGCGGTTATCACCATCGCGCGGTCGCCGTCGGCAAGAAACCGTGTTTCGAGTGCCACAGCGAGCACGCGGGAGCGGATTTCGACCTCGTCCACTGGCCCGACGGGATCAAGGGTTTTCGCCACGCCGAAGGCGGCTACGATCTCGAGGGCAAGCACCGCGCGCTCGATTGCCGCGCGTGTCACAAACCGGAGTTCATCAAGGAAGACCTCAAGAAATACCAGTCCGAGATCGACCTGGAGAAAACATTTCTCGGGCTCCACAGAGAATGCCGCTCGTGCCACGCGGATGAGCACAGGGGACAACTCCAGACGGACTGTCTTGCGTGTCACGCCCAGGACGCCTGGCTCCCCGCGCGCGTTCGACCACGAGCGCTTGAAGTTTCCGCTCGCGGGGAAACACCGCGGCGTCGCCTGCGAGCGATGCCATCCGACGGTGAACGAGGTCTCGACGGCCGATCCCAAAGATCAGTCCTTCGTGAAGTACGCCGGGGTCGCGTCGGCTTCTTGCGCGTCGTGCCACAAGGACGCCCACGCGGGGAGGTTTGGGAAGAACTGCGCCACCTGCCACCGGACGGCTGGCTGGACGGAGCTCGACCTGAGAGGGTTCGACCACGAGCGGACCCGGTTCGCGCTCACCGGAAAACACCGCGAGGTCCCGTGCGCGAAGTGCCATCCCGCTCTCGCTCCCGCCGCGTCGTCCACCTCGAAGAAACAACCTTTCCTGAGCTACGCGGGGACCGCGCTTCCCTCGTGCTCGGGTTGTCACAAGGACATCCACGCGGGGAAGTACGGAGCTGGGTGCGAGACCTGCCACCGGACGAGCGGCTGGGCACAAATCGTTTCGGCGAACTTCGATCACAACCGGACGGCTTTCCCGCTCAAGGGCCGCCACGCAGGGGTTCTCTGCGAGAAGTGTCACGGCCAGGATCTCCAGAAAAAGAAACCCGCTTTTTCGAAGTGTCTCGACTGCCACGCGGATACTCACCGGGGGCAGTTTGCGAAGCGGGAGAGCGGCGGCGAGTGTTCGGATTGCCATTCCGAGGATGGGTTCGTCCCGGCCCTCTTTACGATCGCCGACCACGACTCGACGCGGTTCCCTCTCGCCGACGCGCACCTCGCGCAACCGTGTATCGGGTGTCATACCCAGGTGGCCGACGACAAGGGCAAGCTCTACCGCCGCTACGTCTTTGGCGACATCGCGTGCGCAAGTTGCCACGAAGACATTCACGCGGGTCAGTTCGCGCGGTCCTCACCGAAGAAATCGTGCGAGGACTGCCACCGGGCCACTCGTTGGGCGGACCTCCGGTTCGATCACGACCGGGATTCTTCGTACCCGTTGGTAGGCGCCCACCGCAACGTCGAGTGCCGGCGATGCCACCTGGCGTTCGAGGAAAATGGAAAACAAACCGTCCGCTACCGGCCGATCGACACGGCCTGCAAGACGTGTCACCCGATCGAGAATCCGTAGCCTTCGATCCGCCACGGAGATGATGCGAATGAGAACGAAGATGCTTTTTGCCGTCGCGTTCGGCGTGTTCGCTGCCGGTTTGTTCGGGCTCGTCCTCGGACAGACCGGCAGCTCCGTCAAGAACCCTCACAAGAAGCTCACGCTCCCCTGCGAGTCGTGCCACGTTCCCGTATCGTTCCACACGATCGAGTTCGACCACGCCAAGACCCGGTTCCCGCTCGCCGGAAAGCACGACAAGGCGAAGTGTCTTTCCTGTCATTCCGTCGAGAACTTCTCCCTGGTGGGGGGCGCGTGCGTGTCGTGTCACGAAGACGTTCACGCCGGGTCGCTCGGCGTGGATTGCGAGCGCTGTCACTCACCGCGCGGATGGAGCGCGTTCGAGACCGAGGAGATCCACGCGCAAACCAACTTCCCGCTCGCCGGCCGCCATCTCCTCGCCGACTGCCTGAGTTGCCACCACGAACAACTTCCGAACCGTTTTGCGGAGACTCCGACCCAGTGTTATTCCTGTCATCAGGCCCAGTACGAAGCCGCGTCGAACCCGGACCACGTGGCGACGGGTTTTCCCACGGATTGCGAGCAGTGCCACGGGTTCTTCTCGTGGCGGCCGGCCGTCATGCCGGAACACGACGGTTTCTTCCCCATTTTCTCGGGGACGCACCGGGACAAATGGGAGGATTGCTCCACCTGTCATACGACACCGGGGAACCCGCGCGTGTTCAGCTGTCTCACGTGTCACGAGCACGACCAGGCCCCGATGGACGGCGTCCACCAGGGGATTCCCGGATACGCGTACGCGAGCGCCCAGTGTTACGATTGCCATCCCACGGGCGAAAAGGGGAGGTTCACCGAGCACGACGGGCAGTTTTTCCCCATCTATTCGGGGACCCACACCGGTACGTGGAGCGACTGTGCGGTGTGCCACACGGATCCCTCCACCCGGGCGGTTTTCGATTGTCTCACGTGTCACGAGCACGACCAGACCCCGATGGACGGGGCGCACCAGGGAATAACAGGGTACGCATACGCGAGCGCCCAGTGCTATGCGTGTCACCCCACGGGACAGAAAGGCCGGTTCGTCGAACACGACGCGCAGTTTTTCCCGATCTATTCCGGAGTCCATAACGGCACGTGGAGCAGCTGCGCGACGTGCCACACCGATCCCACGAGCCGGGCGGTTTTCAGCTGTTTGACCTGTCACGAACACGCCCAGGCCCAGATGGACGAAAAACACCGGGAAGTGCAGGGGTACAGCTACACGAGCGCAGCGTGTTATTCCTGCCATCCCACCGGGAGGCATGAATGAGCCGTACACTCGTCATGCGCACTATGTTTCTTTTGTGTGCCGGCACCGCGTGCGCCGTTTGGGCCGCCGTTTCCGCGGGGCCACTCCGCGCCGACGTGCCGGCGAGCGAAACCGTCCGCGTGACCTACGTCACCCTCGAGGCCGTCTACATCAACGCCGGTAAGCTGGCGGGACTCGCCCCCGGCGACACGTTGACCGTCGCCCAGGGCGAACGCGCGGGCGTTCGGCTCATCGTCGCCACCGTGTCGAGCCACTCGGCGGCGTGTCGGATCGTCGGCCAAGAAGTGGTGGTCGAGGTCGACGACGTCCTCGTTCCGCTCCACCCGCGCGAGATCGCGCCGACTGCGACGCTGACGCCGATCCCGCCACCCGCGGCCCCCCGCGAAAAGCCGTCAACCACGGGTGAACCGCACCCGCCCGGGAAGAACCGTTTCCACGGATTCATCGATCTCGATTACCGCTTGTTGCACGACTTCGGCGAGACCGGCGTATCCTGGCAGCAGCCGGGGTTTAGCGGCCGGATCGTCGTCGATAACGTCGCCGGGACGGGTTTGTCATTCCGGTTCCGGGAAACCTCGCGCTGGAGCTATCGCGATTACCCGGCGGGCGCGCCGGCACCCAACCACCAGGAGTCCGTCCACCGTCTCACCGAGCTCGCGTTCGTTTACGGCACTTCCGACTCTCCCGTTGAATTCGCCGTCGGCCGGACGCTCTCGAGCCGCATCCGCGGGTTGGGATACATCGACGGCGGGTATCTGGCATACCGCCTCGAGACCCGTTATCGAGTCGGCGTCGCCGGCGGAACGGAACCCGATCCGGAGAACTCCAGCTTCAGCACCGAGAACGCAAGGGCCGCGGTCTTTTTCTCCGTCGAGGCGGGGTCCTACCAGACCCAGCGGCTCGCGTCCACCGTCGCCTTCTCCGGGAGCTACCACGGCGGGACGGTGAGCCGCGAGTTCGTGTATCTCCAAAACGCGTACTCGTATGCCCGCCGCTTCACCGCATACCAGAGCCTCGAGGTCGATGTGAACCGGGACTGGCGACGCGAGGCCGCGGGGAGCTCGTTGACTTTTTCGAACTTCTATCTGATTACGAATATTGTGGTGAACCCCCGGGCCTCGATCGACCTTTCGTTCGACGCCCGGGAGAAAGTCCGCGACTACACAACGATCAACACGCCGGACAGCCTCTTCGATGGAAAAGTCTACTCGGGTTTCCGCGGGGGACTCTCGTTTGCGCTCCAGAAAGACACCCGCCTGCGGGCGTTCGGAGGGGTGCAATTCGGAGAGAACGATCAGGAGACTCAATACGCTTCGCTCATGGTATCGGCGCGGCACTTCATCCGGTCTACGGACAATTTGTCGGCGCGCCTCTCTTGGTCGGATGCGCCGTCCACGAGAACCTACAGTCCGGCCGTCACGTACCGGGCCCAGCTCGCCCGGCAAACCCAAGTGCTCCTGGGGGGCGGCGGGTACCTGCAAAGCACACGCGGAGTCGACGACAACAACTACTATTTCGAGCTCGGCGCCGATCAGTGGTTGGGAAGCCGATATTCACTCTCGGCAAGCGCGAGGCGTTACTTCGGCGGATCGCTCGAGTCGATCGAGGTCATGGCAAAGGCAGGAGTGAGTTTTTAGCGGGGCTGTCGCGCTGTCAACGGCCGGACTCCCTCACCGCATACTGCACCGCTTCGGCCACGTGCGCTGCTCGTATCGCATCCGACCCCTCGAGATCCGCGATCGTCCGGGCCACCCTTAACAAATGTCCGCGTCCGCGATCGCTCACAGCTCCACCCCGGGAGACCGGCCGGGCCACTCCCAACCCAGTTTGAACCCCGAGCTCGTGCCTCTTGACAAACGTGCCGGTCATGCTAGTATTACGTCTGAAGAATTCGTAATACCGTGGCGAGAAGATTCTT